>ENA-OQDT01001634-OQDT01001634.1-human-gut-metagenome-genome-assembly--contig:-NODE-1634-length-12759-cov-6.238363_pt1 | contig 12759 bp, 13 predicted proteins | sample MGYA00242786_ERZ504617 | MGnify/ENA primary metagenome ERZ504617 (study PRJEB26092, sample SAMD00036337) | human gut metagenome | host: Homo sapiens | study: EMG produced TPA metagenomics assembly of... | reverse complement strand
GCAGAGCGGTGAGATTGCTGAGAGAGGAATGCCAACATGAGTTCTGAGCGAATTATGAATTTGCTGGTGACGATTCCGGCGGAAAGTCGGAGAATGAATGTGGGGAAAGATGTTATCCGTATTCTTGGAAGTTCCGGCCTATATTTGCATTTTGCAGAGGAAAGATCGGCAGTCTATTGCAATTACGCCATGTGCTGCCGAACATCCAATGTCCTTTAAGGTCCCGGACAGGCTGCTGACCGACGGACAGTGCCGGATGAGGATCAATGGAGTACAGTTCGTCCAGGCGTTATTAGAGGCAAATGGTCTTGCTGCAGGGAAAGACTATCAGTTTAAGGGAAGGTATGAAGCTGAGAAAAACGCAGTTATCATATCGCTTGAAAAAGATGAACGGGAATGTTAGAAAAGACGGAAAATCTGGAATACAGGTGTGGCACTATTGAAATATTTTGCTGGCCTGAATTCAAATCAGAATGGGCAATATGGACAAATCTATGCTGAAAAGTTTACATCTGCCTGCTTGATATGCAAGGTGTTTTATGGTAAGATGAAAGCACAATAGGGATAGTATATGCTCATGTTGACCCTGCTGTAAGAAAGTGAATGCCGATGGAAAATCAGCTTGCTCATGCGATAACGCAGACGGAATACGATTTGAGTTATGATAAGGCTGCCAAGAAGCTGCTGGCCAACAAACAGATTCTGGCGCAGATTATGAAGAACTGCGTGAATGAGTACAGTGCCTGCTCCGTAGACGAAATTGCAGAGAAGTATATCGAAGGAACTCCAGAAGTGGGTACAGTTGGCGTTCATGTTGATGATACAAACAGACCCAAGAAAACTTCTGACGTAATTGCTGGTAGCAATAATGAGGATTCTACGCTGACTGAGGGAACCATCAATTATGATGTTCGGTTCGATGCAATCGCACCAGCATTAGAAGGTTCTGCTGAACAGAAAGATGTGATACGTCTTATTATTAATGTGGAAGCGCAGACTGCTTTTAATCCGGGATACCCTTTGACAAAGCGAGCAATCTATTATTGCAGCAGAATGATCTCTGCACAGCACGGCCCGATATTCACGAACTCAGAGTATGGGAAAACTCCGAAAAGTGTACTCTATCTGGGTTTGTACACATCCAACTAAAGAGTTTCAGAATACTCTGATTCGTTATTCCATTCGGCCAGAGCAGTTGATTGGAAATGCTGTTGAAAAATCAGAAAACTATGATTTGATGAGCGTTGTAACGATTTGTCTGGGAGAGTCGGGTACAGAAAACTATACAGGTATTGTGAAATTTATGGATGTGCTGCTCTCTTCATCCAGAGCAGCTACTGAGAAAAAGAAAATTCTTGAAGAAGAATTTGGCGTTGCAATGAACGAAGATCTGGGAAAGAGAGGTGCTTGTTATGTGCAACCTTAGTCAGGGCGTAAAGGCCGAAGGCAGAGAAGAAGGCATTAGCATTGGTGAGATGCGGATGCTGGTGCAGCTTGTTCGAGACGGCGATTTAAAAATGGAACGTGCCGCTGAAAAGGCAAAAATGACAGTGGAGCAGTTTAAGAAAGTGATGGAAAACACTCCACTGCAGGCAGTCTAAGATAAAATCATATAGAGAAAACAGTTAAGCCCTACAAGGCTCAGATCGGTTCGGAACCGACTGAAAACCTTGTAGGGCTTATTTTTTTGCGATTTTTCAAATTTATTTGTGAAAAAAGTTGTCCAAGACTTGACATCGGGCGGCATTGATTGGCAGCGCGAGAAATGGCAATCAGGACTTGGCTCTAAGTTTATCCACCAAGGCGAAAAAAATGCTGTGAAATATGCGGACGAGGTCATTGTTCTGAGCAAAGGCGTGCAGGACTATTTCAAGGAAGGTTTCAAAGCCGTACATGAGTATCTGGTAAATGGCGGAAAGTCCTGCATGGCAGGCTTTGTCTTAAAGAATACTCTGTCGGATAACGGTGGTGTGACTCGTGGTATCTGCAAGATGGATGAGCAGAATAATCTGACTGAGGTTGTGGAAACCAAGAATGAGCCGTTTGGATTCATGGCGAATGCGTTGTCCTTTCTGTGTGGTTTGTGTATCAACTTAACTATAACACAGGACGACCCATTCGTCTTTCTTTTTATCATCTATTGTAATCCTACAAATCCTACAGTTTCAACGAGAAAATCAACTTGCTGATAGCAGGAAAGCGTAGTATAATTAAATTGGTATATTATGAATTGTAGAGAGGTGGAGTGATTGCGCTGACTCCAAATAAAATGTTTTTCGATCAATAACAATCCTGGTACGCTGCCGGAGAGATGGGAAAAAAGTCGTGAGGTGTTGGAATGAAGACCAATAAAATTGGACACGGTCACGCCGGGCATGGCAGAAAGGTCAATGTCGTGCTGGATGACCAGCACGCTCACGCCCTTGGCGGCACAGTCCGCGGCAAACTCGTGGCTGTCGCGCTGGGTGCCCACGATGCAGACAAAGGCAAGGCCCGGGGCCGCCTTCCGGCTGTCGTAGATGATGTCCTGCACTTCGGTATCCAGGCTGCCCTGCACCAGCGTAAAGGGCACGCCTTCCAGTAATTGTTCCAGCTTCATAACATTACACGCTCCTTATTGGGTCGTTTGGGTTGGGTCTGCATCGCCCGCTGCCGGGGTCGTTCCCTCGGCGGGGGTCGGCTGTACAGTCTGTCCGGCTTCGGGTCCTGCCGGGGTTGCAGCGGTATCCGTTGGTGTTTCGGCAGCAGCATCTGCGGCGGCTTCACCCTCTGCCGGGGCAGTGCCGTCTGTGGCCGTGCCTTCTGCTGTTTCACCGGTCACACCTTCTTCGGCGGGTGTTTCCTCCACCGGTTCAGGCACGATGTAGCCGGAGGGCAGCTCCGGCTCACCCTGTGCAAAGGTGAACTTGCGGGTGCTGGACATGCTGATATGGGTGAAGTCCAGCTTTCCAGTGTCGGTCGCGGCACAGCCCTTGCCGTCCTCATTCAGCAGGACGTGCTTTGCCAGCTTGAGCTTATATTCCAGCTCGTTCAGAGTGCCCAGCCAGACACTGATGCGGTCCTGATAGAGGAAGGCCATCTCGTCCACATCCGCAAACTCGATGCGGGTCACGTCGGCGCTCATGCCTGCGGCATCCAGCGCAGCCAGCAGGGTGTTCAGGCTTTCCAGCCGCTGGTCTGCCTCCTCCTCAACAGTGCCGGAGGCGCTGCTGTCGGCGGCGCTGTCCGGGATGCTGTCGGCCTTGGGCTCTGCCGCAAAGGTCAGCTGTTCGCCGGGCTCGGCAGAGACCGGTTCGCCGCCGTACAGGGTGGGCAGACCGGCAGGCTGAGCAGAATCCTTTTCCAGGATCTTCAGGCCTCCCGAGAGGGTCAGCCAGCCGGAGGAGGTCTGCATGGCCCAGGCAGGCCGGGCCTCTGTCACCCGCACCACCACGGTGCCGGGGTAATCCCGCTCCACCCGGATATCCTCCAACATGGGGAACACTTTTTCCAGCGCGGCGGCCTTGCTGCCAGGGTCAAAGCTGAAGATATTCTCTTCCGGATGGACATCCAGCGCCTGCAGAATCTGGTCGCTGGTATAGCCGCCGGCCTCCTGCACCACACCGTCCGCTGTCTGCACCTGAATGGAGCTGATCTTGAACAGCATCGTCACGGTGAGGTAGACCCCCGCGCCGATAACGCAGAGCAGCATGACAAGGGCCGTGAGCCGCCGCATGAGCCTGCGCCGCCGGATGGCGGCCCGGGTCAGCTTCCGCTTTTTCCTGCCCTCCCGCCGGACGGGGTCACGCCGGGCGTTCTGCCCCTGCACCGGCCGCATCCGCTGGCCGCTGCGATTCTGGGCGTTCTGTGGGCGGCGCTGTGCGTTCCGGTTCTGGCCGTTGGCCGGGCGGCGGTTCCGCTGATTGCCCCCGGAGGTGCGCCGCTGGCCGTTCTGCCCGCTGCGGGGGCGCTGTGCGCCGCTTTGGCTGCTCCGCCCGCCGGTGGGAAAGGTGATGCTGTTATCCGGGTAGGAGCCGTAGTTCACCGTGCGCTCCGTATACCGGCTGGGGCGGGGCGCATCGGGGTCATAATTGGGGTTCGTGATGGGGTGGCCGCCGGAGGAATATCCTGCGTACCCGCTGTACCCCAGGTCACTGCCAGCACCCGCGCTGCTGCGGCGCTGGGTGCTCTGCCCGCTGCGCCGGTCATCCCGGGTCTGATCGTAGGCCCGGCGGTGTTTGCGGTTCCGGCTGTTCCGGTCATTCTGCGGCATCCGGCTGCACCTCCTTTCCTCTGTTTTTTTCCTTCCGTTACGGGGTCTTGACCAGCTTGAGCAGGGCATCCGCAATGCGATCCAGGCTGTCGTCCACCGACAGGCTCCGGGCATTACGGCCCATCTCAGCCAGCTTGCCGGGCTGGGCCAGCATCCCGGAAACGGTCTGCACCAGCTTTTCGCCGGTCAGGTCTTTTTCCTCAATGACCACGGCGGCACCGGCCTTCTGCAGCTCCATGGCGTTGTAATACTGATGGTTCTCGGCCACGTTGGGGCTGGGGATAAGCACAGCGGCGCGGCCCACAGCCTCCAGCTCGGCCAGCGTCAGGGCACCGGCACGGCTGATGACAAGGTCCGCTGCTGCCAGCAGCTCGGGCATGTTGTTGATGTATTCCTTCACCACAAGGCTCTCGCCGGGGGCAAAGCCCTTTTCCTTTTCCAGATCCCGGAACAGCTGCACGCCGTACTGGCCGGTGGCATGGAGATGGAGGACAGGCTTTTTGTTCTTCTGCTCCCATGCGCAGAGGTCGGCCACCACCTCGTTCACGCGGCGGGCACCCAGACTTCCGCCGAAGGAGAGGATCACGGTGCGGTCGCCCGCGCCCAGTTCGGCTCGAATGGCTTCCCGGTTCTTCGCCTGGGTGAACACCTCAGGCCGGACGGGATTGCCCACCACGATGGTCTTTTCGGGTGCGCCCAGCTTTTCCACGGCGGCGGGCACGGCGGCGAACACGATGTCCACATCCGGGGCCAGCAGCTTGTTGGTCACACCGGGAAAGGCGTTCTGCTCATGCAGGGCGGTCTTGATGCCCTGTTTGGCGGCGCAGCGCACCACCGGGCCGGACACATAGCCGCCGCAGCCAATGACCAGGTCGGGCTGGATGTCCTTCATCATCTTTTTGGCCTTGGGGCCGGAGAGTGCCAGATTCCACAGGGTAATGAGATTCCGCTTGATATTGTTCAGACTCAGCTTCCGCTGAAAGCCGGTGATCTCGATGTGATGGAAGGGATAGCCCGCCTGTGTGACCAGACGGTACTCCATGCCCTCTTTCCGGCCCGCAAAATGGATCTCTGCGATGGGGTCGGCCTTTTTGATGGCTCCCGCAATGGCCAGAGCCGGGTTGATATGGCCGGCAGTGCCGCCGGCTGCAATGAGTACACGCATCTTGGTTCCTCCTTACTGTTCTGTCTGCGCTCTGCGCGCGGTATCCAGCACAATGGTCTTTGCCTTGCGCTGGCGCTCCCGCTCGGCGTGGGCTTCCTCCCGTTCCAGACGGGCCCGTTCGCCGTTGCGTCCGATATTGACCATAACGCCCATCTCGGCCAGCAGCAGGATCAGACTGGTGCCGCCGGAGGAGAAGAAGGGCAGCGAAATGCCGGTGTTGGGCAGGGTGTTGGTGACAACGGCGATGTTGCAGAACACCTGCCAGGCGATCTGCGCCATGATGCCGATGCCCACCAGCGTGCAGAACCGGTTTTCGGCATGGAAAGCGATCCAGAAGCCCTGCACCAGAAAGAGGACGAACAGCACGATGACGATCACCGCACCGACGAAGCCCAGTTCCTCGCACACGACACTGAAGATAAAGTCGTTGGTGCTCTCCGGCAGCCAGAGCTGCTTTTCGATGCTGTTGCCAAGGCCCAGCCCCGTGGCACCGCCTGAGCCGATGGCGTACAGGCTCTGCTTGGTCTGGCTGGTCATCCGGTCAAGATCCTGCGTCCAGCCGTCCAGACGGCTCTGCAGGTAGTCGATGGAGTCCACGTGCTTCAGCAAAGTCTCCAGCAGGAACAGCGCGGCACCGGCGCAGCCCCAGGTAATGATGCCGCCGCTGCCGCCCAACAGCAGGATGGTGCCCACGATGGCCGTGGTCAGCAGGATGCCCGACATGTGGGGCTCCAGCACCAGCAGGATCAGGACAGGCACCAGCCACAGGATGGGCCGGATGAGTTCCACCACGATGCTGTGGTAGACCCACTTGCGCAGGGGCACCTCGCCGAATTTGACCTGCGGGGTCCTGGCGGCGATGTCTGCCGTGAGCAGGATCATCTCGAACTTTGCCACCTCGGAGGCCTGCAGGGTCAGGCCGCCGAAGCTGATCCACCGGCGGCAGCCGTTGATGGGGCTGCTGAACAGCACCAGCACCAGCAGGATCAGGCAGACAACATAGCCCAGCTTGACCATTCTGCGCAGGAAACGGTGGTCAAAATAGGAGAACAGGAACATCATGCCCAGGCCCAGCACCGTGCAGAGCAGCTGGGATTTGATGTAATGGAAGCTGTCCCCAAAGCGGAGATAGCCCGTGGTATAGCTTGCACTGAACAGCATGACCAGCCCGAACACCATGATGATGGCCAGGGTCGCCATCCAGTTGAGCAGGATGGGCGGCCAGGGGCCGGGGTCCCGCTGAAAGACGGAAAACGGCTCTGCTTTTTTTCTGCGGAGTGTTGCCAAACTGCACCCCTCCTTAACTGATTTTTGCCAGCTGAACGGTCAGCGCCACGCCCAGCATAGCAATGACACAAAAGGTATAAAAGATCTGTTCCGCGCTCTGGCCCCGCAGCTCCAGCCAGCGGTGGAGCGGTGCCGAGCGGAACAGCTGCCTGCGGCCCTGGCTGGCCTTGCAGACCAGGATCTGCAGGGCCACCATGCCGCCCTCCAGCCAGAAGGGCAGGGCCAGCGGCAGGGTGAGGCCGGGCCAGCCGATGCACAGGGGCACGCACCCCAGCATCCCGGCCAGAAACAGGCTGCCCACGCTGCCCAGCCGCAGCTTTGCGGGCGGGAAGTTCCAGAGCAGGAAGGCCATCAGGGAACCGGCCAGTGCGGCGGGCAGAACGCCCAGCGGGAACCAGCCCAGCAGGGTCATCACCCCCATTAGGCCCAGCATGGCCGCAAAGGACGTGCCGCAGACGATGCCGTCCATGCCATCGGCAATGCGGGCACACTCGGCCAGTGCGACCAGCAGCCCTTCCCACAGCAGCGGGGCAGCAATGCCCAGATCGACATAGCCCACTCCCGGCAGGGTGATCCCGGCTGCAAGGCAGCCCCTGGCCCTCAGCAGCACCAGCACCACGGCACCGGCAGCGATTTCCAGCCCAAGGCGGGTGTGCCGCCGCAGGCCCAGCACGGAACGGCTGCGGATGCGGGCCAGATCCTCCAGCAGACCCACGCCGCCAAAGAGCAAAGCTCCCAGCAGCGCTGTGAGCAGCCGGACCGAGAACAGGCTCTCGGCCCCCAGCAGCTCAGGCTGGGCCACACAGGCGGCTGTCCAGCCCACGCCCACAGCAGCCAGCACCCCCACCATCAGGCAGAGCCCGCCCATGGTGGGGGCCTGCGGCGGGCGCTCCGGCTCGGCATCCGGCGCTTCCTGCCCGGGTGCCTGCCGGGCCTTGGGCTCATCCCAGCGTCCCTGGAACGCCCGCAGCAGCGGCACCATCAGATTCCCGAGCGCCGCCGTGAGGAAGAACCCCAGCGTTGAGGCGGCGATCAAGGCGAAACGAATCATAGCTCGATGTTACTCCTTGTAAAAGATCTCCAGTACTTTTTCCAGTGCCATGCCGCGGCTGGCCTTGACCAGCAGGGCATCGCCGGGCTGCATTTTGTTCAGCAGGGTCTCGGCGGCCTGAGCGTAGGTGTCGGCATGGAGGGTGGGCAGCCCCTTGGCAGCAGCCACCACGGCAATGCGCTTGGCCTGCTCGCCATAGGTGACGAGGTAGTCCACCTTGTTTTCCACGGCCTGACGGCCCACCTCCTCGTGGGCGGCGCGGCTGATATCGCCCAGCTCCAGCATATCGCCCAGCAGGGCAAAGCGGCGCTTGCAGGGATATTCCCTGAACATGGCCAGCGCGGCCTTCATGCTGTCGGGGTTGGCGTTGTAGCAATCCTCAATGACATCCACGCCTCTGACGTGCACCACCTTCTGGCGCATCCCGGTCTGCTCAAAGTCGGCCAGACCGGCAATGACCCGGCGGGCATCCAGCCCCAGACGGGTGGCGGCGCAGTAGGCAGCCAGCGCGTTGGCCACGTTGTGACGGCCCATGGCGGGGATCTTTACGAGGAAAGTCCCCTCCTCGTGATCCTCCAGCACAAAACTCATGCCCTTTTCATCCTGCTGGATGGACAGGGCACAGACATCGGCATTCTCATCGCCCAGGCTGAACCAGACCGGGCGGACATGGTCGGGCAGGACGGCCTTGCGCAGAAAGGGGTCGTCCCCGTTCAGCACCAGCGGAGCACCCTCCGGCAGACCGGCGCAGATCTCCAGCTTTGCCTTGCAGATGTTCTCCTGACTGCCCAGATTGCCGATGTGGGACACCCCGATGCAGGTGATGATGCCTACATCCGGGCGGGCGCACTTGCTCAGGCGCTCGATCTCTCCGGCGTGGCTCATTCCCATCTCCACCACGGCGTACTGAGTCTCTTTGCCGATGCGGAACATGGTTCGGGGCAGGCCCAGCTCATTGTTCTGGTTGCCCTCGGTCTTGATGGTACTGCCAAAGCCTGCAATGGCGGCGTAGGTCATCTGCTTTGTGGTGGTCTTGCCCACGCTGCCGGTCACGCCCACCACTTTGGGGTGGAACTGGCTGCGGTAGTTGGCACCCAGCACCATCATGGCGTGGTAGCTGTCCGGGCAGATCACACTCTTCGCCTCCGGCACGCCTTCCACGGGGTGGTTCAGCACCACGCAGAGCGCGCCGTTTTCCAGCGCCTTGGCGGCAAAATCATGGCCGTCGAATTTTTCGCCCGGGAACGCCACAAAGATGCACCCGGGGCAGACCTCACGGCTGTCGGTGGTCACCAGCGTGACCAGGGTCTCGCACTGGGCCAGCGCGTTGACGGCCAGGCCCTCCAACAGGATGTTTGCTGCAATTGCTTCCATACTCTCATTCCCCTTTATCCACAGATCAGATGTACGATGGTTCCCCGCTGGACGCTGGAGCCGGGTGCCTCACTCTGGCTCTGGACCGTGCCGGAGCCTTCGACTGTGCAGTTGAGCCCTGTGGCGTTCAGCATCTGCCGGGCAAAGTCCGCGCTCTTGCCGGTCACGTCCGGCACCTCGGCGTGCTTGCCCTCATAGGTATCGGTATACAGATAAACGGTGGTGCCGTAGGGCACCTCTGCCCCCGCGCGGGGGTACTGGTAGGTAACAAGGGCGGCGGTCTGGTCGGATTCGCTCTCGGCCAGATGATGCTTCAAGCCCTTGATGTTCAGCTGCACCTGCGCGTTGCTCCATTCCTTGCCCGTCAGGTTGGGCACCTTGACGGTGGTGCCGCTGCGGTCCACGCCATCGGTGGCGATGCCCAGATAGGGCGCGATCTCGCTGATGATGTTGCCCACCACAGGAGCCGCCAGAATGGAGGAATAGTCGGTGCGGGCATTGTTGGGGTCGTCCAGCATGACATAGACCAGGATCTCCGGGTCGTTGGCGGGCAGGACAGCCGCAAAGGATGCCACCTTCTTGTAGTCGCCATCGGCGCGGCGGTCCATGTTCAGCTGCTCGGAAGTACCGGATTTGCCGCCGATGCGGTAGCCTGCAACGTAAGCGTTGCCGCCGCCGCCCTGGGTGCCGTCGCCCACCTCAAACTCCATGATCTGGCGGATGGTCTCGCTGGCGCTCTCGCTGATGACCTGACGGCGGATGTTGGTGCCGATCTCCTGCACCACATTGCCGTTCTGGTCCGTGATCTTATCCACCACATGGGGGGTGACCAGATAGCCGCCGTTGACTGCCGCCGAGATGGCGGTGCACACCTGCAGCGGGGTCACGGCCATGGCCTGACCAAAGGCGGAAGAGGCCAGCTCCACCTCGCCCAGACGGCTCTTGCTGTAATACTGCATGAAGCTGGTCTCATTGGGTAGGTCCACGCCGGTGCGCTCGGTAAATCCGAAGGCATCAAAATAATCATAGAACAGGCTGGAGCCCACACGCTGGCCCAGCTGGATGAAGTAGATGTTGCAGCTGTTGCGCAGGGCCTCGGCCAGATTCTGGGCCCCGTGCGACTTTCTGCCGGCGCAGTGGTAGGTCTGCTTTGCCACGCTGTAAGCACCGGAGCAGTTCAGGGTGGTGTAATAGGTCGCCTTGCCGCTGTCCACACCCATGGCGGCGGTGATGACCTTGAACACGCTTCCGGGGTAGTACAGCTCGGTGATGGTCTTGTTCTTCCACTGGATATCCCGGTAGGTACCGGTATAGTCGGCCTCCGCATCCACGATCTTCTGGCCGTTCTCATCCCGCAGGTAGTTGCCGTTCTCGTCTTTTTTGTAGATGGTGTACAGCTCCGGCTCGGCCTGCACCTGCTCCGTCAGGTAGGCCAGATTGGCGCTGAAATCCTGCGGGTCGTTGGGGTCAAAGTCCGGCTTGGAGGCCATGGCAAGGATGGCACCGGTCTTGACATTCATCACAATGGCGCAGCCGCGGTTCTCAACGGTGTTGGCCGCCACGGCCTCGTTCAGGTAGCGCTCCACCACCTCCTGAATGTTCACATCCAGCGAGAGCACCAGATTGGAGCCGTCCTTGGCGGCGTAGGTGGTAGCGTTTTCATCGGCAATGGCGTTGCCGTAGGCGTTGCGCAGGGTGATGGTGCGGCCATTCACACCGGCCAGCGTGGACTCATAGGAGTTTTCCAGACCGTACACACCCTGACCATCCGCATTGCAGAAGCCCAGCACGGCGGCGGCAAAGCGGCCGTAGGGGTAATCCCGCTGGAAGCCCTTGGAGGCCGACACCGACACCCGCCCCTTGCGGACAGTGGGGGTGCCGTCGTCGCTCTCCTGCTGGCCCAGACCCAGCTTGCCCAGGATCTTTTCCAGCGCACCGGCGGATTTTCCGCTCTTGCTGTGGGCCTTGTTGTAGGTCTTGACGTATTCCTCAATGGAGAGCTTGATGGCGTTGTTGACCTTGGTGGCCAGCACCTGATAGGAGCTTTCGTTTTGGGAGAGGGCATCGCGGACCGCCTGATACTGGGTCTGGTACTCCGCTGAAGTGGTGTCCACGCTGTCCAGACTCTCGCCGTCGCCCGAAAGCAGGCGGAGGGTGATCTGGGTGCAGACCTCCTTCATGGCGGCCTCATTGATGGTGCGGATCTCCGCCTTGGTGTCCTGATCGGTGGTGGTGGTATACAGGGCCGTGCTGTAGGAGGGGTCGGCCCAGATGGTCCAGACCACGCTGGTGGAGGCCAGCGTGATGCCGCTGGTGTCGTAGATCTCGCCGCGGGTGGCCTGAATGGTGCTGTCCAGCAGCTGCTGCTCGGCGGCGTACTGGCGGTAGGTGGCACCGTCGCGGATCTGGATCTTGTACAGGCTGTAGATCACGGTCAGCGCGGCGGCCACCACAAGAAGCACGGCGGCGCCAAAGCTGATATGGCGCAGCCGGGCACTGAGCCGTGCGTGCGGATCCGCACCGCGGCGGCGGGCACTGTTCTTTTTGGGATTGGAGGATGGTGTTTGCATTGCGTACTCCCGAAGAAAACCGAAAAAGCGTGCGCTGCCGCACGCTTTTCGTTGTTTGGTTTATTTTGCCGTTCTGACAGAGGCAAGAATGGTCATTGCCCCATCGTGGAGCAGATCCGACCACTGCCGCACAGCGGATGCCTTGCGCACCAGAACGCTGCCCTCATCCAGCCGGATGTAGGTGATCTGGCTCTGGTCAATCTTCATCAGCCCCAGGCGGGTGGCGGTCTCCTCAACACTTGTGATGTTGGTGCGGCTGTTCAGGGCACTGTTGTAGTATGTATACTGGCTCTGCTCGCTCACAAGCTCTGCCTTGGCGCTCTGGATCTGAGAATTCAGCTCCACCAGCTGTGCCTCGCTCCACAGCAGGCTCACCGCAAAGCCCACCAGCAAAGCCGCGCCCACCAGCTGCAGCGCGTGCTGCATGGCGGCCCGCACGGGGTTCAGCCGCTTTTTGCCGCCCTTTTCTACCCGCAGCGGAACTTTGGGCTGTGCCTGCGGCGCTCTTCTGCGCCGAACCTCTGTCATATCGTATGCTGCCTGACCCATGGTGATCTCCTCCTCACATCTCCGGGGCTTTGCCGCCCTCAGATCTTTTCCAAAACCCGCAGGTGGGCCGAGCGGCTGCGCCGGTTCTCCTCCAGCTCCTGCGTGTTGGCTTCAATGGGTTTGCGTGTGATCAGCTTTGCCTTGGCCTTGCCGCCGCAGACGCACACCGGGAACTCCGGCGGGCAGGTGCAGGCGGTGGACCAGCGGCGGAACTTGTTTTTGACCAGCCGGTCCTCCAGCGAGTGGAAGGTGATCACGCAAAGTCTTCCACCCGGTGCGAGATGCTCAAAAATGGTATCCAGCCCCTCTTCCAGTGCATCCAGCTCATGGTTTACCGCAAATGCGCAGTGCCTGGAAAGGTGCGGCGGGAGGGGTTTTTGTTCTTCCGGCGCTCCGCCGGGGGCATGGCGCTGGCCACGATATCCGCCAGCTGCAAATGTCGTTTCAAATGGGGCAGTTTCCCGGGGCTTCCACGATCCTGCCCGCGATCTGCCAGGCGAAGGGCTCCTCG
>ENA-OQDT01001633-OQDT01001633.1-human-gut-metagenome-genome-assembly--contig:-NODE-1633-length-12767-cov-1.923418_pt1 | contig 12767 bp, 15 predicted proteins | sample MGYA00242786_ERZ504617 | MGnify/ENA primary metagenome ERZ504617 (study PRJEB26092, sample SAMD00036337) | human gut metagenome | host: Homo sapiens | study: EMG produced TPA metagenomics assembly of... | reverse complement strand
ATTGCGGCTGGATTGTTTAATGTGCTGTTGATCCTTGTTATGTATGTATCTGCATTCCTTATTTTAAAAAAGTTACTACGATTCGAACAACCGCGGTATATATGGTATTACTTCTTACGAATCCTTCTTTTTACGCATACGCGTCTTATTATTATACTGATACGATATCAGCCGGACTGGTTATGGCCGGTGTAGGTTTTATTATTTACGGCATGTTACAAGAAAAAAAATCACTGGAAGATGATACACTTTCTTGCTGCCGGATTTCTGATCGGGTTTGCAACCTGCATTCGTGTAACCAGCATTTTTATAGTACTTGCGGCTGGCGTCTGGATCTTGCTGATAAGTATTGGAAAAAGTTACTTACATTTGGGATTCCACTGGTATGTGGTCTGCTGATTTTTCAGTTGGCATGGGGTGGAGTATATCGTTACCATGTAGACATGGATACTTATGATTCGGCGATTACGATTGAGCATTTTCTGATGATGGGAAGCCATGGCAATGGAACGTACAATGTAAAAGATATGAGGTTTACACGCAGTTTTCCGACACATGAAGAAAAAGTGGAAAATAATAAAAAGGTCTATCTTGAACATCTTCGTGAGAATGGAGTGCTGGGGAATCTGAAGCTTGCCATAAAGAAAGAAGCAATTGTATGGGGAATCGGTACACATGGATATACTCAATACACAAAAAATGTAGTGGAAAAAACAACCTGCTATGACTGGCTCGTTGGTAAAAAATCCGGTTTGTTCAGAACATATATGCAGGCTTACAATATAGTATTGTATGTTCTGATCCTGTCTGGCGTGTGTTGCACATTTCGTAAGAAAAAAAGCAGACAAATACAGCTGGATCCTGGCAATCTACTGGTGTGGTGCGCTTGTCTTTTATATTTTCTGGGAGGCGCATCCGAGGCAGTCAGTAAGTATATTGCCTTTATTGACTATGCTGGCTGTTCCATGGATAGAAAGAAGTTGTATTGTCCGTGATTAAGATTTATACTTAAGATATTTTCAGAAGATTAAAGGAGTAATTCTCATGCAGACAGCCAAAGATTATTTGCATGTTTTTCTTGATATGGGCGATGCACTGTTAAACAGCGGTGCAGAGATCTTCCGGGTGGAGGATACACTGAATCGAATGGGCTATGCCTGTGGTGCTACTCAGATGAATGTTTTTGTGATCACATCCAGTATTGTCATTACGATGGAATTTCCGGGAGACGGAGCGCGTACACAGACTCGCCGGGTACGGGAAGATGGCGGAAATGATTTTACCAAGCTGGAGCAGTTAAATGACTTGAGTCGTCGTTTTTGCAGGCAGCCTGTTTCTGCCACAGAACTTCGAAAAGAATTTGATAAGATCAATGCAGACAGACCAAAGCCACTCTGGAAACTTTTTGGAAGCCTTCTGGCGGCCAGTAGTTTTGCACTTTTTTATGGTGGAAGTATTTCGGATGCGATTGCGGCAGGACTTGGGGCTGTTTTGATCTGGGCATTACAGCAATATTTTCGACCAGTGTGTATGAATGAAGTGACGTTTCAGTTTGCTGCTTCTTTTCTGACAGGATGTGTTATTTGTGGACTTGTTTTGCTTTGCCCGTTCCTTCATATGGATAAGATTATGATTGGGGACATTATGCTTTTGATTCCAGGTCTTATGTCAACAAATGCTATCCGGGATGTGCTGATTGGTGATACACTTTCCGGAATTATCCGTCTGATTGCGGCATTGCTTCTGGCGGCCGCACTGGCACTTGGATTTATGGGGGCAATTATTTTATTTGGGAGGTTTGGACTTTGATCACAATGACGGTTATACAGCTGATTACCGGAGCCCTTGGGTTCCGTGGGATTTGGAATTCTCTTCCATATGAAAATCTTTATTAAATCATAAGAAAATATCTGAGGAGTCTGAACTGTCCAGACTCTCTTTCGGTCTGGCGTCTCACTTACAAAATCAGCTTCATCTGCTACTTTTACTGTGTCTTTAGAAGGCATGCCGACAACACAGGCGCCTGTTTCCTGCACTCCAAACATTCCCCTTTCCAAAATCTCCTCGGTAATAAACGGTCTTGCCCCATCATGAATAAAGACATACTTACATTCTTCACACGCAAGAAGCCCCTTGTACACGGAATCATATCGTTCTTTTCCTCCGGCAATCACTGCTGAAACCTTTGTAAGCTGATAACGTTCCACAATTTCTCTTTTGCAGTAAGAGATCATGTCTTCTCCTGTCACTATGATAATATCATGAATCAAAGGACTCTCCTGAAAACATTTTAAAGAATAATATAAAACAGGATGTCCCTGAATTTCCAGGAACTGCTTTTGTATTTTGCTGTGCATACGCTTTCCCTGCCCTGCTGCCAGCACGATTGCGGTTGTTTTTTCTTTCATTTCAGTAACCTCCTGTTTTATTGTTCAAAAGATCTCTTTGCCCCTTGTTTTATTGTATATTCAACGCTCTCCAAGTTTCAGATTCGGTACTGCATTGAGATCCCAGCCATGCCGAGTACCTTTCATATATTCATAATATGCAGCGACTCCTATCATCGCAGCGTTGTCTGTGCAAAAAATCGGTGATGGACGATAGAAAGTATATCCCCTTTCTGCGCACGCCTTTTTCCATTGCAGCACGAAGTGTACCATTGGAAGCAACCCCTCCTGCAATAGCAACTTTAGTCATCTTATAATCCCCGGCAGCAAGCATTGTATGCTCTACAAGAACATCTACCACTGCCTTCTGGAAAGATGCTGCCAGATCCGCTCTATTTACTTCTTCGCCTTTCATTTGAGCCTGATTTATATAATTCAAGACAGCTGATTTTACTCCACTGAAACTAAAATCATACGGGCAATCTCCGATTTTTGCACGAGGAAATACAATTGCTTCCGGATTTCCCTCTTTGGAAAGTTTGTCAATCTTCGGCCCGCCCGGATACCCCAGTCCAATCGCCCGAGCTACTTTGTCAAAAGCTTCTCCTGCAGCATCGTCACGTGTTCGTCCAAGTATCTCAAATTCTCCATAATCCTTCACAATAACCAGATGCGTATGACCGCCAGATACGATCAGACAAAGGAAGGGAGGTTCCAGATCTGGATGCTCAATATAGTTAGCAGATACATGTCCCTCTATATGATGCACGCCAACCAGTGGGAGTTTTTTCGCATATGCGATTGCTTTCGCCTCTGCAACCCCAACAAGAAGTGCACCAACCAGACCCGGTCCATAGGTTACACCAATGGCATCCAGGTCATCCAGTGTCACATCTGCTTCTTTTAACGCTTCTTCAATTACCTGATTTATTTTTTCAATATGTTTACGGGATGCAATTTCAGGCACAACACCCCCGTACAGCTTATGAAGTTCTATCTGTGATGATATTACATTGGAAAGAATCGTTCTTCCATTTTTTACTACTGAAGCTGCAGTTTCATCACAAGAACTCTCAATTGCCAAAATCAATGTATCTTTCATTTTCAGACTCCTCTAGTCTTCCTCAAAATTCAATTCTACACTTTTTCCATCTTTTCCCGGCCAGGCATTTGGAAAAATGCCTCGTACCATATCCATATATTCCTCCGGGTGAATCAGAGACGGACTGTTAATGTTGTAAGCCACAGTTCCTTTTACATTTTGCATCTCGCGCCAGAGCTGCTGCCTTCGCGGAAAGTCATGTGTTTATATCCCTTTGCTTTTTTCAATCATTATCTTCTTCTCCATACATACCTTTCGCAGATAAAAAGATCTGATTCTGCAGCATTTTCGTAGAATTGATTCCGTAGGCCTGGTATCTGTTGTATAAGTAACTTTAATGCCTTTTCGATCTGGTCCAAGAACCATATCCGGTGTATTAAACTACGCCATCTACTTCTTATCGTCTGCCCCTTTTGGAGCGGATTCCAGTATTTTAAAGGTATTGCCTGCTCTTTTGCCCGCTCCGGTGAGAATTTACCCTGTCTCAGGATCTCTATCGTGTATCCATAGCAGATTACATTGTGATTCACTCTGAAAGCCGTAATACGATATCCATTCAATTCCAGAACCTCCTGCGGCTTTGTAATCTCTATAAATCGAATTTCAAAAGGCAGTTCCGGTGCGATGACTCTAAGGGCATTTACAACCCGTTCCAATCCTTTCGGTCCTACCAATGTAAGTGGCTCTGTCCGGTCCGCATTTCCCATAGTAAGAAGTAATCCCGGAAGTCCACTGATATGATCTCCATGATAATGAGTAAAACAGATCACATCGATTGGTTTAAAACTCCAGCCTCTTTCTTTAACTGCAACCTGCGTACCTTCTCCGCAGTCGATCAGCAGACTGCTGCCGTTATATCTTGTCATCAGCGCAGTCAGCCATCGTCTCGGAAGGGGCATCATCCCTCCACTTCCAAGCAAACATAAATCCAACATATATTTTCACTCCTGCATTTTCGTCATTAAAACCGCATTTTCTGTAGGGTCCGTATAATAGTTTTTACGCAGACCATCTTCTTTAAAGCCAAGACGTTCATACAGTCTTCTGGCTGTCCCATTACCTTCCCGCACTTCAAGATGTACGATATGGATTCCAATCATCTCTGCCATCTTCAACATACTGTCTACAAGAAAATAACCAATTCCTTCTCTTTGTCTGTCCGGACTCACTGCCACGTTCAGAATATCGCCCTCATCAAGAACCGTCTGCATGCTACAGTAAGCCAGTATTTTTTCTTTTTCTTCTATGACAAAAAACATTGTATTTTCTTTGGTAAGAAAAGTAAAAAAACCTTCTTTAGTCCACGGATCTGAAAACAATCTGTTTTCTATTTCCACAACCTGTTCCAAATCCTCCACTGTCATTTCACGAAACGTCATGCGTTACCGTCAGCTTTTGCCGCCTCCCGTTCTGCACGCTCACGCTCTGCCTGGGATACTCGCAGATAGTCCGGTACATGTTCCATTGCAGTTTCTGTTTTTCCTTCACGATAATAAATAAGTCCCAGTGCAGCCACTGCTGCTGCACGCTGTTTGTTTACATGTGCCGGGGCAAAAGAATATGGAACCTCCATTTTCTCTGTGATCAGTTCACAAAATACCGGTACTCCATCTCCCAGAAAGGTCACAGGTTGTCCATATGCATTCAACTTTTTGATCATTTCTTCCACTGGCACAGCCATCTGTTCTTCTACTGTTTCCAGCCTATGATCCGTAAAACGATAGATACCTGTATACACCTGTTTACGTCTTGCATCCATGATCGGACAGATCAGTCCTGGCGTATCATACAGATTGTATGCAAGTCCCTCTACTGTCGGAATTGCCACTAATGGTTTCTTTAATGCCAATCCAAGCCCTTTCGCTGTTGCAGAGCCTATACGAAGTCCGGTAAAAGATCCCGGGCCAGCCGCAACTGCAATCGCATCAATGCTTTCCAGATCAAGTTCGGTCATCTTTACGATCTCATCCAGCATTGGAAGTAATGTCTGTGAATGTGTTTTCTTGTAATTAATGGTATATTCTGCTACCAGAACATCATCTTCTACGACAGCTACGGATGCTACGATTCCGGAACTGTCAAGACCTAAAATTCTCATATTTTTTCTCCTATAAGCCATCTACAGTTATCTTTCTGTAATCAAATCCCTGTGTCAGGTCTTTTTCTATTGTAATAGAAATAACATTATCCGGAAGAATCTCTTCGATCAGCTCAGCCCATTCGATCAAACAGATGCCATTTCCAAAGAAATAATCATCATATCCGATTTCTTCCATCTCTTCGATATCTCCAATTCGGTACACATCAAAATGATAGAAAGGAAGACGCCCCTCTTCATACACCTGTACAATTGTAAATGTCGGGCTGCTTACCGGTTCTGTAATACCAAGTCCCGCTGCCACCCCCTGTGTAAAAACCGTTTTACCTACCCCCAGATCTCCGGTCAGGGTATAAATCTGTCCAGGCTGGGCTGCTTTTCCTATTTTCTCACCCAGAGCATATGTTTCTTCAGGGCTTCTTGTCTCTGTTACCATCTGTTGAATCACCTTTTTCCTTGCAGAATTGTTCTTTGCATATTATAATAGAGCGCACAGAGAAAAACAATACTTTTTGCAAAAGGAGACTATGATTATGGCAAATACAAATCCGGTTGTAACTATCACTATGGAGAACGGTGATGTTATGAAAGCAGAACTGTATCCGGAAATTGCACCGAATACAGTAAATAATTTTATCAGTCTTGTCAAAAAAGGTTTCTACGACGGACTTATCTTTCATCGTGTCATCAATGGATTTATGATTCAGGGCGGATGCCCGGACGGAACCGGAATGGGTGGTCCGGGATATAGCATCAAAGGAGAATTTGCTCAAAATGGCATTGCAAATAATCTTGCTCATACCCCAGGAGTTCTTTCCATGGCAAGAGCCATGCATCCAAATTCCGGTGGAAGCCAGTTCTTCATTATGCACAAAGCTGCTCCACATCTGGACGGAAGCTATGCTGCATTTGGCAAAGTGATCGAGGGCATGGATGTTGTAAACAAAATTGCTGAAACCGAAACAGATTTCAGAGACAGACCGTTGGATGATCAGCAGATCAAATCTATGACTGTCGAAACCTTTGGTGTAGATTATCCAGAACCAGAGAAGTGCTGATTCAGCAAGCTCTTCAAGTAAATGAAGAGAAGCCTGATGGTGCGATATCTATCTTTTTCAGATAGAACCCGTTACCTTCCGGCTTCTTTTTTATTCGCATATTCTAATGATCAAATGTTATAACTTTTCCGTCGATCACTGCATAATACAGTTCCTGATCTTTTTCGATTCCGGCTCTTCCATTCGTTCCTTCTGTAATTGCCTTCTGTACGCTTCCTACATCCTGCACTGGAACCAGCAGTTTCATGACCACTTTGTCCGTATATTCACTATCCAGCACTGGAATGTTTCTTTCTCCTGCAATGTACTGTATCTTGCCGAGTCCTGTATAATCTGTCGTAATCTTAAGTGCGATTCCCTTTTGTTTAAGAATCACCTTGCTTGCAGCAAGGCCTTCCTGCACTGCTTTGGAATACGCTCTTACAAGTCCACCTGTTCCAAGCAGCACGCCTCCAAAATATCTTGTTACTACAACCGCCACATTGTAAATATCTTCTCCAAGGATCACATCAAGCATTGGCCTTCCAGCAGTTCCGGAAGGTTCTCCATCATCACTGCATCTGGTAAATTCACGGTTCATCCCAATCGAATACACATAGCAATTGTGTCTTGCATCCCAGTATTTTTTTTCATCTCTTCCAGAAAAGCCAACGCTTCTTCTTCACTTTCCACTGGATGAACTGTCGCGATGAAGCGTGATTTTTTTTCAGTGATCTCGCCTTCTCCACCTTCATATACTGTTTCTGTACTGTTCCAGCATAAGTACTCCTTCCTAAAACACAGGCTGCAACCGTCCAGGACGATCACAGCCTATATTCAGATACTATTCTTCTGTATAACCGGCATCTCCGCCGCCAGTATCGCCACCGGTATCTCCTCCACCAGTATCTCCGCCACCGGCATCTCCACCGCCGGTATCTCCAGTGTTATCTCCGGTATTATCTCCCGTATTATCTCCCGTATTACCACCGGTGTTATCTCCGGTATTATCTCCCGTATTATCACCCGTGTTATCTCCGGTATTGTCGCCCGTATTATCACCGGTATTATCACCATTCGGATTATTCGGATCCGGTGTCGGTTCTGGATTGTATATTTCTTCTTCCGTTGTGTATTCCTGCATACCGCTTTCGTCATCTCCGTAGAAATGCTGATCACAATAATCAGTCGGTATATCACCAATATCAAAGTATTCTGTAATAACCGGACAGCCAGCTCTTGGAAGAAGTCCCGTCTCTTCACAAACACTTATCTTGTCAACACTTGCAGGCATATCAAAATCTCTGTCCTCAAGGCCTTCATGAATTCGTGTCATTACTTTCTTCCAAAGGTTCTTATGGAAGTTTCGGGCGTCCTCCGGAAGTTTTTCATTATTGTCATATCCTGACCAAACTGCACATGTATAATATGGTGTATATCCTACAAACCAGAGGTCATTGTACGCATCTGTTGTACCTGTCTTTCCTGCAACTGTCATATTATCAAGCTGGCAGGCTGTGCCTGTACCCTGTGTTACAACATCTTCCATAGCACTCGTCAACAGCCATGCTGTACTCTCTTTTATCACAGATCTTCCTGCAGAGTTCTTTTCAATCAGGACATTTCCATTATGATCCAGAATTCTTTGTATAATAGATTGGTTCAATATAATTACCACTGTTGGCAATCGCCGCATATGCTGCACAAAGCTCTACGTTCGTTACATCCATGTGTCAGACCACCGAGTGCAAGTGGAAGGTTCGCATCTGTCCAGACCGTTCCATTGGCATCTCTGTCCGCTTCTGTTCCATGAGCCAGTGTTGTAAATCCAAAATTATCCAGATACTGCAGACCAAGCTGTGGAGTAACCTCTTCCAGACATTTTACTGCCACAACGTTAACGGAATTCTGAATTGCCTTTCGGATCGTCGTTGTTCCACCATAACTCTTGGAAGCATTATTGACCGGAGATCCATCCGGATAGTTGTAAGGTTCATCTTCAAACGTTGTTGCAAGTGTCATTCCCTTCTCATTGAGAGCTGGTGCATACGTGGAAAGAATCTTAAATGTAGAACCTGGCTGTCTGGTCGTATCTGTCGCTCGGTTCAGAGTCAGACTGGCTGTCTTTTCTCCACGACCACCAATAATGGCCTTAACATAACCAGTATGCTGATCAATAACACTCATTGAAGACTGCGGCTGTGGTGCAAAGCTTACACGCTCAGCTACAACTGTGCTGCCATCCGCAAGAATACTTGCTTTATAACGATCCACATATTCCTGTCCTTCTTCCTGTGAATCAAACAGAAGGTCAAATTCCGGATCCTCATTCTGAAAATAAAGTTTCAGCATTTCTTTACTGTAGTTTACTTCTTCACCCTGTGGATTCTTGACTGTCAGTGCATAATCCAGTGCATACTGTACATAATCAGGATAATTGGATGGATCTGCATATTCTTCATCGAGGATGCTCTGGATTCGTGCATCCTGTGTTGTATAAATACTCAATCCACCGCTGTACACAAGATTCTGTGCCTGTGTGCGGGTATAACCTTTAATATTCATCAGGTCATTGACCACCTGATCGATCAGTTCATCCTCGAAGTAAGAATAAACCGTATTTTCTGTTTCGGAGTTCAAAACCTGTGCTGCCTGAATACCCGAATATACGTCATCATTGATCACCTGATCATACTGTTCCTGTGTAATGTATCCCTGATCCAGCATATGGTCCAGAACTTCTTTACGTCTTTTGGCGTTTGCTTCTGGATGCTCAATTGGATTATACTGTGTCGGATTCTGTGTGATTCCTGCCAGAGTCGCACATTCTGAAAGATTCAGATCCCAGACATCTTTGTCAAAATATTTGTGTGCCGCTGCCTGAACGCCATAAGTGCCGGCTCCCAGGTTGATTGTATTCAGATAGTTTTCAAGAATTACATTTTTGTTATTGATGTTCTTCTCGACCTCAACAGCAAGATACTGTTCCTGGATCTTACGCGTAAAACGCTCCAGCCAGGTTGATTCCTGTGTCCAGTTCGTAAATACATTATTTTTAAGCAGCTGCTGTGTAATAGTACTGGCACCTTCTGAAAGGTCTCCAGATGTGATATTCTTTACAAACGCACGGAGAATACCTCTTACGTCAATTCCATTATGCTCATAAAAAACGCTCATCTTCAATTGCCACGACTGCATGCTGAAGATCCAGCGGGATCTGGTCTATGGAAACCGGAAGTCGGTTGGAACTTGGTGCTGTCAGTTTACGAAGCTGATTGCCGTCCCCGTCGTACAAAAAAGTCGCATATCCCAGAGGTGATATATCAATATCATTCGCATCCGGTGCATTGTCTATTATTCCTCGAAAAGCCCCGATTCCTGTACATCCTATAACCACGCAAATTGTGATCAAAGCAACAAACAGGACTCTGATCAACGAAACATGCGCTCTTTTTCCCATCATGGCAGTACGGGAAATCAGCGAATTTCGCTTCTTTGAGACTGATTTTTTTCCGTAATTCATGGTTTTCCTCCTTAATAGTCCGTTTTATTATAACAAATAAGAATTTCGTAAATAAAGCCCTAATAAAAACTTCACATTTTTAGACATTAAAAAATGAAGCTTCCCTTTTATGAAAGCTCTTCTATGTATTTATCTCTTATTTTACGATCTTTTATTCTCAGAATGTTATTCTTAAAGAACCATTTTAGCTGCGCCGCAGATCCCAGCGTCCATTTCAAGTGTTGCAAGAACAATCTGTGTATCTTTGCAGGATGGAAAATGCATATTTCATATAATATTTCTGAATGCAGTCAATCAGTGGCTGTCCGGCCTTGGATACCCCTCCACCGATTACGATTGCTTCCGGGATCAACAACTGCTGCAAAACCAGCAAGTGCTCCACCAAGAAGATCTCCTACATATTCCATGATACGCACTGCAAGTGCATCACCTTCCTTGAATGCATCAAGGACATCTTTTGCTGTGATGTTCTGGAGTCCGCGAAGAGTACTGTCTTCTTCAGATGCAGCAAGCATTCTTCCTGCCACACGTACGATTCCGGTAGCAGATGCATACTGTTCCAGACATCCATGATTGCCGCAGTTACATTTTTCTGCTTCGCCACGTACAACCAGCACATGGCCGATTTCACCACCGGCACCATGTGTTCCGGCAACGATTTTGCCATCTACAATGATTCCGCCACCCACACCTGTACCAAGTGTCACCATGATAACATTATAAGAGCCGGCAGCTGCACCTTTCCACGCTTCTCCCAGAGCAGCAACATTGGCATCATTTCCTGCACATGCTTTAAGTCCTGTCAGATCATGAAGGATCTGTGCTACCGGTGTAAATCCCCAGTAAAGATTTACCGCACATGCAGCTTCCCCTTTAGAATTGATCGGTCCCGGAATTCCGATTCCAACGCCTTCCACATCAGCTTTCTCAATACCTTTTTCTGCCATTTTGTCTTGAATAGCCTTTGCCACATCCGGAAGAATGTTTTCGCCTTTATTTTCTGTTCTTGTTGGAATCTCCCATTTGTCAACAAGATTACCGTCTGTCTGGAAAAGACCGCATTTTACGGTTGTCCCCCCTACATCAATCCCAAAACAATATGAACCCATTTTCATCCACCTTTCCCTGTTTGCCAGTCGTTTTTATAAAACAATATTTTATCAGCTTTCACGCTTACGTGCAATATTAGCCTGTACACGTTTGTACAGTTCTTCTGCCGCATTGTATCCCATCTTCTTCTGTCGGTGGTTGACAGCCGCTGATTCTACAATAACCGCCAGATTACGTCCTGGTCTGATCGGCAGAGAATGGCAGACAATCTTGTTTCCAAGATACTCTGTATATTCTTCATGAAGTCCGAGACGATCATATTCTTTATCGCGGTCCCACTCTTCAAGTTTGATGACAAGATCAACAGACTGCGTATCTTTAACACTTTCTACACCAAACAGTGTCTTGACATCAATAATACCAATGCCGCGAAGTTCGATAAAATTGACGGGTAATATCCGGCGCCGAGCCTACCAGAGTGACATCACTGACTTTACGCAGCTCTACAACATCATCGCTTACAAGACGATGTCCTCGTTTGATCAGCTCCAGTGCAGCTTCACTCTTACCAATACCGCTCTCTCCTGTGATCAGAATTCCTTCGCCATAAACATCTACAAGCACACCATGAATGGAAATACATGGAGCCAGCTGAACACCAAGCCAGCGGATAATCTCTGCCATCAGACTGGAAGTGGTTCTCTCTGTAACAAATGTCGGCACATTGTATTTGATTGCCATATCGATCATATCCTGTGAGGGCTTGGTCATCGTACTGAAGATAACGCATGGAATCTTACTTGAAATAAAACGTTCATATTTCATCATTCTCTTTTCATCACTGAGCTGCATCAGATATGTGTACTCTACATAACCAATGATCTGAACACGTTCATTTGCAAAATGCTCCAGATAACCGGTCAGCTGCAGTGCCGGACGGTTGATTTCCGCCGTCATGATCCGCATCTCGGACAGATCAATTTCAGGAGTCAGATTTGTAAGGTTAAGCTCCTGTACCATCTTTGTCATCAATACACCTTTCATAATGTGTTCTCCTTTAATGTTTATTTATTCGGGTGAAAAAATTCATACACCTGTTTTGCACTTCCTATATTCATTGACTCCGTCTCTGCAAGTTCTTCTACCGTTGCATCACGGATTCCTTCTATCGAACGGTAACGTCGCATCAGAGCTTTTCGTCTCCGTTCGCCGATTCCCGGAATATCATCCAGAACAGAATGAACCTGTTCTTTACTTCGAAGCGATCGATGATATTCTATTGCGAAACGGTGAGCCTCATCCTGTATTCTTGTGATCAGGCGAAATCCTTCACTGTTGGTGTCGATTGGTATTTCAATATTATCAAAATAAAGTCCTCTCGTTCGATGATGATCATCTTTTACCATACCACAGACCGGGATCCGTATTCCAAGTTTATCAAGAATACCCAGTGCTATATTTACCTGGCCTCTTCCACATCCATCAGAAGCAGATCCAGGCCATTGCTTGGAAAACGACTGTCAAAATTTCCTCCGTTGCTTTCATGTGTAAACCGCCTTTGTCAAAAACC
>ENA-OQDT01001632-OQDT01001632.1-human-gut-metagenome-genome-assembly--contig:-NODE-1632-length-12775-cov-3.092109_pt1 | contig 12775 bp, 9 predicted proteins | sample MGYA00242786_ERZ504617 | MGnify/ENA primary metagenome ERZ504617 (study PRJEB26092, sample SAMD00036337) | human gut metagenome | host: Homo sapiens | study: EMG produced TPA metagenomics assembly of... | reverse complement strand
TTCAGCTCAAAACAAAGCTGTAATCTCGGCAGATGAAACCTCTTTCGATTTCGGAACGATCAAGGAAGCGAACGGCAATGTGTCGCACACTTTTAAAATAAAGAACTCAGGCGAAGCACCGTTGGTCTTGACACGTGTCATCGCCTCTTGCGGTTGTACGACTCCGGAATGGACAAAAGGAACCGATAGCTCCGGGTAAAACTGGTGATATCAAAATCACTTATAACCCGAAAGACCGTCCAGGTCCTTTTGTCAAAACTATTTCCGTATACAGCAACGGTAAAACCGGTAGTTTTATCCTGACAATCCGGGGAGAAGTAGAATAATAACAGGAAAACCAGACGATAAAGAATGTTGAACAGAAACAAACTGGTCTTTATTCTTGCCGGTATACTGTTTGCTATAAGCGGTATATCGGCACAAAATAACGCCCGAATCAGTGCAGACGAGCTGATCTATAACTTCGGTACGATTGGGGAATCCGATGGATTGGCAAGTCACATATTTACGATCAAAAACACAGGTAACGGTCCGCTTGTCATCACGAGGATCACAGCTTCTTGCGGCTGTACGCAGCCCGAATGGACCAAAGAGCCCATCGCTCCGGGAAAGACCGGAGAAGTAAAAGTAACCTACAACCCCAAAGGACGTCCCGGCCCTTTCTACAAGACCATAGCCATTTACAGTAACGGCAAAAAAGGCAGCTTCTCCTTGGGTATCAAAGGAAACGTTACTCCTAAAGAGGCTCAACCCATACTGATTTATCCTTACAGCATCGGCGACTTGAAGTTGCAAACCAAGAATGTCCTCTATAGCACAGTCCGTCCGGAAGAAACATTGGGAGAGAAGATCAACATAATCAATGAAGGAAAGACATCTCTGAACATCCATTTAGGAAAGACACCCCATTACCTGAACATCATAGCCAATCCGGCTAAACTGGCTCCGGGTGAAACAGGCGAAATATCCATCCTTATAAATGCGAAAGAGGCTAAGCGGAAAGGCCGTGTGACTGCCGAAATCCCGTTGACAGTCGAAAGTGTCGGCCAGAAAAAGGGAACGGAAAGCCATTTGCACATTGCAGCCAATATCATAGACGACTTCAGCAAACTGACTGTCTCGGAAAAGGCGAAAGCTCCGGTAGCCCAGCTATCCGGAACCTTGCTCGACTTCGGCAAACTACCTGACAAAAGTAGTTTCATCCCACTGGTCGGCGGTCGGGTGAGCGGCACGATCGAAATTACCAACTCAGGAAAATCACCGCTTGTCATCTATAGTGTGACCTGCGAAGACGAACGCGTAGCTGTTTCCGGTGGCAAAAGAGAAATAAAACCGGGTATGACAGCCACTTTCAAAGTGACGGTCCGCCCGAAAGAGATAAAGACAAAACTGGAAACCCTCATCAATTTCGTATGCAACGACCCGAACGGTCCGGTACGGCTTGTGAAGGTGACAGCCAATAAATAACCAGGTGAAAGTTGAAAGGTGAAAGTTAAAACAGCTTCCTCTTCCACCTTTCAACCTTCACCTTTCAACTTTCAATTAAATTATGGAACATCCCGAAAACGACGATCTGTACAAAGGATTAAAGGTGAACAAGGGAGTAGCCGATGTACCGACCGTAAATCCTTATCTGAAAAAAAGGATTCAACGCAAAGAATATACGCCTGCCGAATTTGTGGAAGGTATCCTGAAAGGAAACATTACGATCCTCAGCCAGGCGGTAACACTGGTGGAAAGCTCCAAATACGAACACCAGCAAGTGGCACAGGAAATTATCGAAAAATGCCTGCCGCATGCAGGAAAGTCTGTCCGTATCGGCATCACCGGAGTACCGGGAGCAGGTAAGAGCACCTCGATCGATGCGTTCGGCATGCACTTGATAGGGCAAGGACGTAAACTGGCTGTGCTGGCAATCGACCCCAGCAGCGAACGCTCGAAAGGCAGCATCCTCGGCGACAAAACCCGTATGGAGGCCTTGTCCCGTGAAAAGAACGCTTTCATCCGTCCTTCGCCATCAGCAGGTTCCTTAGGTGGCGTTGCCCGTAAAACACGTGAAACGATCGTTCTTTGCGAAGCTGCCGGATTCGATACGGTATTTGTCGAAACGGTCGGTGTCGGACAGAGCGAGACGGCTGTCCACTCGATGGTCGATTTCTTCCTGTTGATCCAACTTGCCGGTACTGGAGACGAATTGCAAGGCATCAAGCGCGGGATCATGGAGATGGCGGACGGGATCATCATCAATAAGGCGGATGGTGACAACCTCGAAAAAGCAAAACTGGCAGCGGCGCAATTCCGCAACGCCTTGCACCTGTTTCCGGCCCCCGAATCCAGTTGGAGCCCGAAAGTATTGACTTATTCCGGTTATTACAATTTGGGGATTAAAGAAATCTGGGATATGGTCGGAGAATATATGGAATTCACTCAAAAGAACGGCTACTTCAACTACAAGCGCAACGAACAAGCCAAATATTGGATGTACGAAAGTATCAACGATACACTCCGCGAAACGTTCTACCATAATCCGGCGGTAGAAAAAATGTTGAACTTCACGGAGCAGCAGGTATTGAATAACGAGATCAGTTCGTTCGTTGCAGCCAAACGGATGATGGACCTGTTCTGGAAAATCTGTCTGCAAAGAAATAAATAAATGGAAAAGGAAAAAACTTATACTGCTATTACTAAGTTGCGCGGTAATCACGGAAGCTCATGCAGCCTATCAAGGCCGCGTGTATGTAGACTCCAACCGGAACGGAATCTACGACAAAGGAGAGAAAGTCTTAAAAGGCATCCGGGTTTCCGACGGGTTGAACGTTGTCAAAACGAATGCCGAAGGAGTATATGCACTTCCCGGACACGAACGGGAACGATTTATCTCATCACCACTCCTTCCGGCTATAGGACAAACAATCAATATTACCGGCGGATCAACGGCACAGGACAAACATACGATTTCGGCCTGCAACCCTGGAAAGGACGCATCAAGCCAAATGGCAGTCACAGGTTCATCCATATTTCCGATACCGAGATATTCAATACGGAAAACCAAGAAGACTGGGCGAATAACATCCGGGATTATGCGGCTAACGAGAATATCGCATTTATCATCCATACCGGTGATATCTGCTATGAAAATGGATTGAAGAACCATATCCATCTGATGAACACGTCAAACATGGACTGCCCGATGTTCTACTGCATCGGTAACCATGACCTTGTAAAAGGGAAATATGGAGAAGAGGTTTTTGAAAATGTTTACGGTCCGGTTTATTATTCCTTCGACTTCGGAAATGTCCACTACATCGTTACACCAATGGCAGGAGAAGATCATCAGCCCGGCTATACAAAAGAAGACGTATACCGCTGGTTAAAGAATGACCTGGCGCAAGTACCGACAGGAAAACCGGTCATCGTCTTTAACCATGACCTGCTGACTTCCGGGAACGAGTTTGTTTTCGGTATCGACGATAACGAGAAGATTAACCTGAACGAACATAACCTGAAAGCATGGCTGTACGGCCATTGGCATAATCATTTCGTGCGGAAACAAGGAGATGTCCTGACAATCTCGACCGCAACACTCGACAAAGGGGGAATCGACCACTCGACTTCCGCTTTCCGTGTGGTAGACGTGGATCGGAAAGGAGATGTCCAGACTATGCTCCGCTATACCTATATAAACAAGTCCATCGAAACCGCCTCTATCGCGAATGATGCATGTGCAATGACATCAGACGGAAAGATTCCGGTATCGGTCAACACCTACAATGCGGTTGCTCCTGCCATACGTGTCACTTACAGTTGCGTCGTAGACGGCAATACTGTCCTACCGGAAACACAGCTTACTCAAAATACAGACTGGAATTGGTCCGGAATGGCCAAACTCCCGGCAGACTGTAAAGGCAAACGGATTTTCATTACAGCCAAAGCGTTGTTCAACAATGGGGAAACAGCAATCAGCCGTTCCTCATTCGTATACCAACCGGAAGAGATTGGCAAAACTCCCCGACTGGCATGGACCCGTAACGTAAATGCCAACCTGTATTTCTCTTCTCCGGTCGTTGCCGGCGGTAAAGTGTACGTCGCTTCTCTCGATGAAGATTTGAAGGGAGAAGGTGCAATCTTCGCTCTGGATGCAAAGACTGGTGAATTACAATGGAGGTATCCGGTTCGCAACTCCATCAAAAACACGATTGCCGTAGACGAAGGAACCGTCTTCGCACAAGATGCGGAAGGTTATTTATACGCCATCGACTCACAGACTGGCAGACTAAAATGGGACAAAAAGATGGATGTCGCCGGCCTTCCTGTCCTTGTGGACGGGCTGACAGCCGCCAATGGCATTGTCTATGCCGGAAGTGGAAAGGCATTCGGAGCATACAACGGTAAAACGGGTGACGCAGTCTGGCTGAACAAAGGCTGGCCGCAAGGAGAAGCCACGACATCGACTCCTCTGCTGGCAAACGGAGTAGTTATTTCAGGCGCCAACTGGCGAGGCTTCTACGGCAACGACGCACAAACGGGAGAGTTGCTTTGGAAACTCGATAAAGACGGAATCACGGATAGAGGCGCAACACCGGCATGTGACGGTAATCTGCTTTATGTTACTTCGCGCCAGTCTTTATTTATCATCGACTGCCATTCGGGGGAAGTCATTGTCCGTAAAGAGTTACCATTCAATGTCCAAGTCAATTCGACCCCGTTGGTCACGGATAAACTGATTGTTTTCGGGACGCAGACTGATGGCCTGGTCGCACTCGACCGTGAGACATTCGAGGTCAGATGGAAAGCCCGGACATCTCCGGCTCTGGTTTATACGGCTCCCTATTCCCGCCATCCGGCTGCCACGGTCGAAACGAGCCCCCTACTCATCGGAGATACGATTTACTTCGGAGCATCCGACGGCATCATCTATGGCATAGATAAGGAAAGCGGGCAAACGACATGGAAACATAAAACGGGAGCTCCGCTATTCTCCACCCTGTCAACAAACGGCAGCATGATCTTCGCAACCGATTTCGGAGGCAATGTCTATGCTTTCAAATGCAACGAGTAAACAGAGCTGAACTCTATATGCAAAAAGCCCCGCGAATGAAAAATATCCGCGGGGCTTTTCATATACTTGCCAATAACAGATCAAATAGAAGAAATACGAAGCGTATTCAACAAATCACGATTGATCGGTTTGTCGTTCTTGATCGCTTTGGAGAAAGGAACGTAAACGATCTCATCATTCTGGATACCCATCATCACGTTACGCTGGTCATCCAACAACGCGTCGACGGCAGCCACTCCCATCCGGGTTGCCAAGATACGGTCTTGTGCAGTCGGTGAACCACCGCGCTGCAAGTGTCCCAAAATCGAAACACGTACGTCAAACTGCGGATATTCCTTCTTTACACGTTCAGCCACGCCCATCGCACCACCGGTCACCTCACTTTCCGCAACAAGGACGATACTGCTGTTCTTGGACTTACGGAAACCGGTTTCGATCATCTCGGCCAGCTGGTCTTTCTCCATCGATATCTCCGGAATGATAGCCGCTTCGGCTCCCGATGCAATCGCTCCGTTAAGAGCCAGGAATCCGGCATCACGCCCCATCACTTCGATAAAGAACAGACGATCATGGGAGGTTGCCGTGTCACGGATTTTATCGACACATTCCATGATCGTATTCAAAGCCGTGTCGTAGCCGATCGTGATATCCGTGCCATACAGGTCATTATCAATCGTACCAGGCAGGCCGACAATCGGATAATTGAACTCCTGTGCAAAGATGCGGGCCCCCGTCAGCGTTCCGTCACCACCAATGGCGACCAAAGCATCGATGCCATGCTCCATCAGTTTGTCGTAAGCCTGCTTACGGCCTTCCGGCGTCTTGAATTCCGCACAACGGGCCGTCTTCAGGATAGTACCGCCACGCTGAATAATATTACTTACATTCTGAGTCTTGAAATCTTCAATTTCGTCGGTTATCAAACCCTTGTATCCACGATAGATACCCTTAACGGACATTCCGTTATAAATAGCGGAACGTGTCACTGCGCGAATGGCAGCGTTCATTCCGGGAGCATCACCTCCGGACGTTAAAATGCCAATACACTTAACTGTAGACATAGCGTCTTATATTTTATATGTTCGCGGCAAAGTAATAATTATTTGCCAAAACCTGTCTATTTTCCAAAACTTCTCAAATCTTAACCCCAAAAGTCAACGGCTGGCATTCAATTCACGAATACAGCACAGCCACCTCTTCCACTCAGCCCACATTCGGAGTGGATGTGGCCCCGCACACTCCGACACTCCCTACATCTTCAGGCAACGGCTCGGTAATCTCCTTTACCTCCGAGATAAAGACCGTGTTCGGGTTTGCCTTCCGACATTCCTCCAGCAGCATCTTGCCATTTGAACTCTTCTTTCCGGCAACGAAATACACCCAATCATGCTTGGAAGCAAACGCCTTGATGTTCGGTAAACGGTTGGCCACCTGGCGGCAGATCGTATCGAAATACTCGAATTGCACCCCATCTGCAATACGCCGCCGGATCTCAGCCACGACTTCACGAAACCCGTCAAGCGACTTGGTCGTTTGCGAGAAGAGACAGATATTCCGGCTAAAATCCAACCGTCCGAGGTCCTGTACCTTCTCGATAACGATGGCCGTCCCTTCCGTTTGCCCGACCAGACCATTTACTTCGGCATGCCCTTTCTTTCCATAGATCACGACCTGCGTATGGCTATCGCGCGTAGCCACGTAGCATTTATGAATCTTACGTTGTAACTGGAGCACCACCGGACAGGTCGCATCCACGATCGTGATGTTGTTCCGCCGGGCGATCTCGTAGGTCGAAGGCGGTTCTCCATGCGCCCGAAGCAACACCTTTTCTCCCTTCAAACGGGTAAACTCGTCGTGCCCGATCGTCCGCAGCCCCGACTTTTCCAACCGTTCCACTTCCAAGCTGTTGTGCACGATATCTCCGAGGCAATACAACGTATTCGTATTTTTCAGTTCGCGTTCTGCACTCTCGATAGCCGTTACCACGCCGAAACAAAAGCCGGAACCCTTATCTATCTCGACTTCTATCATGGCTAGTCTGATGTAACGACCTTTTCATACTGTTCCAAGAGCCAAGCCTTCTGCTCGGCAATCGTCAAATGCGAGTTATCCAGTTCCAGCGCATCATCAGCTTTACGAAGCGGACTCTCTACACGAGTCATATCGATATGGTCACGCGTCTTCACATTTTCAAGGACTTCCTCAAAAGAAGCAACCTCGCCTTTGGCTTTCAGTTCGTCCAAACGCCGTTGGGCACGCACTTCCGGGCTGGCTGTCACATAAATCTTCAGTTCCGCATCCGGAAAGACAACTGTACCAATATCGCGACCGTCCATCACGATCCCTTTCGCCTTCCCCATTTCCTGTTGCTTGGCGACCATTGCACGACGTACAAAACCTAAAGCCGCAATCGGACTCACGCGGTTGGCCACTTCCATCCCCCGTATTTCTTTCTCCACTTTCACACCGTTCAGATAGGTATCCGGACGTCCGGTTTCCGGGTTAAAGCGGAAAGATATATCGATATCGTTCATGGCATCCTGCAACTTCTGTTCGTCAATACCGCCACTTGTAAAGAAACCGTGCTGCAAACTGTACAAAGTGACAGCCCGGTACATCGCCCCTGTATCGATATAGGTATATCCCAGTTCCCTTGCCAAATCTTTTGCCATCGTGCTCTTCCCGGTAGAAGAGACACCGTCTATCGCTATAATTATCTTTTTCATCACTACATATATTAATGTAAAGGAAATGCAAATATACAACAGTTTATCGCTCCCTTCCTTATAAATTATCCTATTCATCCTTATATTTTATTGTTTTCCATATAATCCGGAAACCGTTCGCAACCAAGCGGACGATCTATGAGATACGACAATGAAGCCAACAGATCAGTAATCCATTGGCAAAAGATCCTATCGTAAAGGAGAACGAAAAACCGAATTTACTTAGAAATCGCTGATCGTAGTGGAGATGCTCAGCATCATGGAAAGAGCTGAAGGATGGTATTTGGCTACGGAAACACCGACGTCGAACATCTTGATCCGCACACCGGCACCACCGGAAAAACCGGCAAGAGCGTTACCTCCCTGCAATTTCATGTCCAACGCCGTCTTGGGGTTATACCCGATACCGAGCCAGAAGTTGTCGGAAGGGATATAGTCGACACCGATCACCAGATGCTTCACAAAAGACTTGAAAAAAATTATCTCCTGTATACTCCCTGTCGTAAATCGTCTACATACTCAACCTTCCATTTCGTCAGATACTGTGCAGTCAGCGACAAACGGATCGGCGCATGGGCCATCTGTTTGGTGATCCCCAGCTGGATATCCCAGGGCATCTTCTGGCGCTCATCTTCATAGGCTTTCAATTGGGCTCCGATATTTTTAAAAGCAAAACCGAAAGAAAATCCTTTTTCGGAATCATAATAACTCAAACCGGCATCGACCACCATGCCGATCGAAGTATAATCGCCGATACCCGAATATAAAAACTTCAACGAAGCTCCGCCACGCCAGCGCTCGGAAAGGTCATACGAGAAGAAACCGTTCATACTGATGTCCTTTGCCGTAAAATCTCCCGTCGGAAGACCTTCTTCCGACATTCCCCGTATCTTTCCCTGACTGAAGAACGAGGCTCCCACACCCCAAGCTCCTTTTTCTTTATACGCCTTGGTAAAAAGAGCGCTCCCGACATTGATATCCGATATATAGTTCAGGTAATTCAGATTAACCATCTGGTCCATCTCGGCTCCCAATAAAGCCGGGTTATGAAAAATCAGGGAAGGATCCCGTTCAACCAGAGACATCGTATTGCCTCCCAACGCATTGGCTCTTGCCGAAGAAGGATAGCGAAGAAAAGTATATCCGGTGTCGCCGGTTTGCGCGACAACAGCCCGTAACAAGAAGGAAAAGAAGAATATAAATAGAATATTTCTCATATTTCTCTGGTAAAATGCATACAAAGATAAATAAAACGGGAACATACACCCCACTTACAGAAACGGGAAAAAGCCGAAAAAGGTATATTGGGAACTATTATTTTTATTCTCAGTCAAAAAAAAGTAAAAATAGCGTATATTTAATACGAATTGTTCGGATTTAAAAAATAACTCCGTATATTTGTCGCAGAAGAAAAACACATCTTTAAACACTAAGAGATATGGAAGTTAAGAAATCACCAAAAGCGGACCTGGAAAAAGGTAAGACGATGGGTATCCTGATGGGTATGATCGTCGGACTTGCAGTACTGTTCGTGGGCTTCGAATGGAGCGACCGTGAAATCACAATTGTCCAGAGTGAGGGCGTTGCTGATATCATCGCGGAAGAAGAAGTTGAAATCACGAGACCGGAGGACACTCCTCCCCCTCCTCCACCACCTCCCGCACCTGCTGTGGCAGAAGTATTGAACGTTGTAGAAGATGACGTCAAGTTGGACGATGTAGACATCGTTTCTTCGGAAGACGACGCTACTACGGCACAAGTTGAAGCTTATACTCCTCCTGCAGTAGTTGAAGAAGAAGAGGAATCCTCACAGCAGATCTTTACTGTTGTAGAAACAATGCCTGAATTCCCCGGCGGACAAGGTGCTTTGTTACAATACTTGGCAAATCAATCAAATATCCGGTTATTGCTCAGGAAAACGGTATCCAGGGTCGTGTATCCTGCATCGTTTGTGGTTAACAAAGACGGTTCTATCGTAGACGCAGAAGTTATCCGTGGTGTTGACCCGTCACTGGATAAAGAGGCTCTCCGTGTGATCAACAGCATGCCGAAATGGTCACCGGGTAAACAGAGAGGTAAACCCGTACGTGTTAAATACACAGTGCCTGTTACATTCAGACTGCAATAATAACATGTAAATAGTACGAAAAGGCTGCTTCTATCGCAGCCTTTTTTTATTTAAACAAATAATCATCTATGTTCGCTTTCAATGATATCCTACAGAAAATAGAGCAGGAAATTACCCGACTCCAATTCACCTATCCGCCCAAAAGTTTATACGACCCGATCGAGTATATACTTTCACTCGGTGGAAAAAGAATCCGTCCGGCACTCGTACTGATGGCATGTAACTTATATAAGGAAAACGTAGATACAGCCGTCAAGCCGGCTTTAGGACTTGAAGTATTCCATAACTTCACCCTTCTGCACGACGATCTGATGGACGATGCCGATAAAAGAAGAAACAAACCGACCGTCCATAAAGTATGGAATGCCAACACCGCCATCCTCTCCGGCGACGCCATGCTGATCGCAGCCTATCAACTGATCGGCGAAACGAAATCCGAATCATTAAAAGAAATATTGGACCTGTTCACCCGTACAGCGCTTGAAATATGCGGCGGACAGCAGTATGACATGGAGTTCGAATCGAGAACCGATGTAACGGAAGAGGAATACATTGAAATGATCCGACTGAAAACGGCCGTATTGCTAGCCTGCGCCCTGAAAATGGGAGCCATTATGGGGAACGCCCCGAAAGCCGATACCGAAACGCTGTATCAGTTCGGTATCAACATCGGACTGGCCTTCCAGTTGCAGGATGACCTGTTGGACGTTTACGGAGACACAGCCACCTTCGGCAAAAATATTGGAGGAGACATACTCTGCAACAAAAAGACATTCATGCTGATCAACGCTTTACGCCTTGCTTCGGATACTCAAAAAGCGGAACTGAACAGCTGGATAGGTAAAAAGACATTCGATCCGGCAGAGAAAATCGCCGCCGTAACAGACATCTATGACCAATTGCGGTTAAAAGAGTTGTCCGAAGAAAAAATACACGCATATTATAATCAGGCAATGAACTGCCTAACCTCATTAAACGTAGCTCCCGAAAGGCTAAACATACTGAAAGAAGTCAGCGCCCGTTTAATGAACCGCCAGTCTTAAAATGAAACTGATCGACACACACAACCATCTGTACTTAGAGGATTTTGATCCGGAACAGGATCAACTGGCCACTATCGCGAAAGAGTCGGGCATAGACACCCTGCTACTTCCGAATGTCGACACGAGCACCATCAGGCGGATGCATGACTTATGCGACCGTCATCCGGATTTCGCCTATCCGATGATGGGACTGCATCCGACCAGCGTTGACGAGCATTATGCAAAGAACCTGAAGGAGACAGAGTCATGGCTCGGCAGACGTGTTTATTGCGGAATCGGGGAAATAGGTATAGACCTGTATTGGGACAAAACATACCTGAAGGAGCAGAAAGAAGTATTCGAGGAACAGCTCAGATGGAGCATCGACCTCAACCTGCCGGTCGCCATTCATACCCGCGAAGCATACCCGGAAGTTTTCGATTCTTTATATAAGGTAGGAGCCGACACGCTCACCGGAGTCTTTCATAGTTTTACCGGTAATGAAACCGAATTGGAAGAGATTAAAAATTAAATAATTTCAAAATCGGGATAAATGGAGTCATTACATTTAAAAACTCCAGGCTGTCGGAAATCATCCGGCAGACAGACATCCGAAAAATAGTATTGGAAACAGACGCCCCCTATCTCGCTCCTGTTCCCTACAGGGGGAAAAGGAACGAGCCAGCCTATATCTGGAAAACGGCTGAAAAAGTAGCCCAGACCTATGGACTGACACTTGAAGAGACCGTTGAAACAACACGGATAAATGCTCTAAAACTATTTAAAATCGAGAATAAACCAATATCGTGAGATATTTTCGCGCGTATTCAAAATTTATCCGCCAGATATTGTGTATATGTCAGGCAAAAACTATAGATTTGTGCACTGAAACGTTTGGATATGCGATTTTTTTCGTATTTTGCACCCGTTTTAGAGAAGCGGTAGCTCGTTTTTGGAGAGATGCTCGAGTGGTTGAAGAGGCACGCCTGGAAAGCGTGTAAAACCCCTAAAGGGTTTCGCGGGTTCGAATCCCGCTCTCTCCGCTTTAAGATACCATGACGATTATTAATAACAAAAAATAAAAACAAATAAGAGAATTATTAATCTTAAAAATTAAACACACAATGAAAAAGTATTTTGCAAAAACGTTCATGAGTTTATGTGCTCTTGGAATCTCTTCTGTAGCATTCGCGCAAGAAGCTACCGAAACCGCTGTTGAAGGTGGCATGTACCAGGCTTTGAAGACTAAGTTTATCGAAGGTGGTGCTGACTTCATGAGTTTGGTTGCCATCGCATTGATTTTCGGTTTGGCTTTCTGCTTGGAAAGAATCATTTACTTGAACTTGGCTGAAACTAACTCCAGCAAATTGCTGAAAAGTATTGAAGATGCCTTGGATAAAGGTGATGTAGAAGGTGCAAAAGCTATCGCTCGTGATACAAGAGGTCCTATCGCATCTATCGCTTATCAGGGTTTGATGAGAATCGACCAGGGTATTGATGTTGTTGAAAAAATCCATTGTTTCTTATGGTGGTGTTCAGGGTGGTCTTTTGGAAAAAGAAACATGTCTTGGATCAACATTGTTTATCGCAATGGCTCCGTCATTAGGATTCTTGGGAACTGTAGTAGGTATGGTTATGGCGTTCGATAAAAATCGAACAGGTTGGTGATATCAGCCCGACGGTTGTAGCAGGTGGTATGAAAGTGGCCTTGATCACAACAGTAGGTGGTTTGGTTGTAGCATTGATTCTTCAGGTATTCTATAACTATTTGTTGAGCAAACTGGAAGCTATCTTGAACCAGATGGAAAGACGCTTCTATCACTTTGCTGGATATGGTTAT
>ENA-OQDT01001630-OQDT01001630.1-human-gut-metagenome-genome-assembly--contig:-NODE-1630-length-12778-cov-2.662952_pt1 | contig 12778 bp, 13 predicted proteins | sample MGYA00242786_ERZ504617 | MGnify/ENA primary metagenome ERZ504617 (study PRJEB26092, sample SAMD00036337) | human gut metagenome | host: Homo sapiens | study: EMG produced TPA metagenomics assembly of... | reverse complement strand
TCGGGGAAACCTTACTGTTGGCGTGTAAAATTGGTGACAAACCAAGGTGATACACCATGGAGTGATGTCGGCAGCTGGTCAATGGCCTTGCTCGATGATTCGGAATGGAAAGCGACTTGGATCGGTGAAGATTCTCTCTCCGAATCCGGGTGAGGAGATAGGTGTGGCCGGTGGAAACAATAAAACACGCTTGGCCGCTCGATATCTGCGTAAAGAGTTTACGACGGATAAGGCGGTGGAAAGAGCCGTCCTGTATATTTCCGGCCTTGGCTCGTATGAGGCTTACCTGAACGGAAAGAAAGTCAGCGAGGATGTGTTTGCCCCGATGCCGTCCCTGTATTATAAGCGTATATATTATAATGTATATGATGTGACAGATTTGATGGTTCCGGACAAGAATACGTTGGGTGTGATTTTGGGGAACGGTCGTTTCTTCTCTATGCGTAATCCGGGAATGAAAACATTCGGCTTGCCTCGTTTGCTTGCGCAGCTTCGGATCGAATATACAGACGGGTCGCAGGCGACGGTCGTCAGTGATACGTCTTGGAAAATCACCTCGAAAGGACCGATCGTCGCAAATAACGAGTTTGATGGCGAAGAATATGATGCCCGCCTCGAGATGGAAGGTTGGAATACGAACGGCTTCGACGACGGCGCATGGAAAACTCCCGATGTGATGGACGCTCCTACGGGCAAACTGACTGCACAGCAGAATCCGAATATCCGCGTACAGGAAACATTGAAACCTGTTGCCGTTTTTGATCGTCCCGATGGAAAGTATATCCTGGATATGGGACAGAACATGGTCGGTTGGCTCTCTGTTAACCTGAAAGGGAAGAAAGGTAAACCCGTATCGATGAAGTTTGCCGAATTGTTACAGAAAGACGGCTCGCTCTATCTGGCCAATCTGCGTACTGCGCAGGTGACCGACATTTATACTCCGGCTGAAGACGGTGATTTCAGTTGGCAACCCCGCTTCGTTTATCATGGTTTTCGTTTTGTGGAAGTTTCGGGACTCGATTATAAACCGGAACTGTCCGCGTTTACCGGACATGTCATTTATGACGAGATGGAGACAACCGGGCGTTTTGAAACATCCAACCCGCTGGTCAACCAGATCCATAAGAACTCTTATTGGGGAATCCGTAGTAATTATCGCGGGATGCCGACCGACTGCCCGCAACGTGATGAACGTCTTGGCTGGTTAGGCGACCGTGCGACGGGCGCTTACGGCGAAGCCTTTATTTTCAATAATGCCCAGCTGTATAACAAATGGTTGCAGGATATCGAGGACTCCATGAGCCCGGAAGGAAGCATCTCGGATGTCTCCCCGAATTACTGGACGATCTATGCCGATGATGTGACCTGGCCGTCCGCCTTCTTCTATGTGGCGGATATGCTGTACCGCCAGTTCGGCGACGACAGCGCGATCCGTGCCCATTATCCGGCCATGAAACGCTGGATGGCGCATATGGAAGAGGCGACCATGAAGGACTATATCATGACGAAAGACCAGTATGGCGACTGGTGCATGCCTCCCGAATCGCAGGAACTGATCCATTCCAAGGATCCTGCCCGCAAGACGGACGGCGCTATTCTCAGCACGACTGTCTATTATGATTTGCTGAACAAGATGATCGGCTTCGCCCGTATCTGCGGACAGGATGCCGATATCTCCGGCTACGAATCCTTGGCCGCTAAAATAAAGGCGGCTTATAATGCCAAATTCTTTAATAAGGAAACGGCGGAATATGGCAATAATACGGTTACGGCCAACATTCTCTCATTGCGTCTCGGACTTGTGCCGGAAGGATATGAAGGGAAAGTTTTTCAGTAATATTGTGGAAAAGACGGAGGAGGATTTTAACGGACATGTAAGTACCGGTGTCTTGGGAATCCAGCATCTGATGCGCGGACTGACCGAGTACGGGCGGGTCGATATGGCCTATAAGATCCTGACGAACGAGACTTATCCGAGTTGGGGATATATGATTAAGAACGGTGCGACAACCATCTGGGAACTTTGGAACGGCGATACGGCTGATCCGGCCATGAATTCTGCCAACCATGTGATGTTGCTTGGTGACCTGCTGATCTGGTACTACGAAGACCTGGCCGGCATCAAATGCGCTCCCGATGCTGTCGGTTTCAAGAAATTGGTGATGGAACCTGTTTTCCCTGATGGCCTTGACGAAGTTTCCGCCTCGTACGGTTCGGTCTATGGAGAGATCAAGAGCGCATGGACTAAGATGGGAGGCGACTTTAGCTGGGATATCACTTTGCCGGGCAATACGTCGGCGATCGTCCGGATTCCGAAGAAATACAATGTGACGGTCGGTAACTTGCCGGGTGTGCGCAGAGTTTCGGCAACGGAAGGATATATGGAAGTCGAGATCGGTTCGGGAAGCTATCATTTTGGAAAATAGTTTCGAAAAGATTTGGATGATATATCAAGAAACCGTAATTTTGCACTCTGAATTCTGCAGGAGGTAAACAAGTGATGCTTAGAAGTGTATCCACCTCCGGGACATAACCTGTTTAAATATAAAAAAGACAGATGTACGTAATCGTAGAAATTAACGGACAGCAGTTCAAGGCTGAAGAAGGAAAGAAGTTGTTCGTTCATCACATTCAGAACGCTGAAAGCGGTGCTGTTGTGGAATTTGAAAAAGTGTTGTTAGTTGACAACAATGGTGAAGTTAAAGTAGGTGTTCCTACCGTAGAAGGCGCAAAGGTAGTATGTGAAGTGCTGTCTCCGCTGGTAAAAGGTGATAAAGTGCTGATCTTCCATAAGAAGAGAAGAAAAGGTTATCGTAAGTTGAACGGTCACCGTCAGCAGTTCACTGAAGTGAGTGTAAAAGAAATTGTTGCTTAACGTTTAAAGGAGAAAAGAAGAAATGGCACATAAGAAAGGTGTAGGTAGTTCTAAGAACGGCCGTGAATCACAAAGTAAGAGATTAGGTGTTAAGCTTTTCGGTGGTGAAGTTGCTAAAGCTGGCAACATCATCGTTCGTCAGAGAGGAACAGTTCATCATCCGGGTGAGAACGTAGGTATCGGTAAAGATCATACGTTGTATGCATTGGTTGATGGCGTGGTTACTTTCCGTAGAGGCAAAGAAAACCGTTCTTTCGTTTCTGTAAAAAAAGTGGTAGCAGAAGCATAAGGAAGATACGTTTTAAGATAAAGAAAGCGGTATATCCGAAAGGGTGTACCGCTTTTTGGGTTTGATAACAGGCGTGTTTTTAAACCGTTTCCCGATATTCACGTGGGGAATGATTGGTTTGTTTGGAAAACAGTTTAGAGAATTGAGAAAGATTGGGAATGCCAACTGTTTCTGCAATCTCCTTGATGCTGAGGCGGGAAGTCAAAAGTAGAGTCTGGGCACGTTCGATCCGTTTGGTTTGGATGTATTGGCTGGGCCCCATGCCTATAACTCGTCGAAAAATACGGGAAAAATGGTCGGCGCTGATACACATCAATTCTGCCAGGTCGCTTACAAGAATACTTTGTTGCAGGTTGTTGTCGATATAATTGAGTGCGAGGTTGAGTCGTTCATATTGATTACGTGATTCTGGTTCCAGAAACTTCGTTTCCCCTAAGAAACGTGAGAAGAGCTGTAGAAGAATGCCGTTGCTTTCGATCTCGGTAACAAGATCGTAATTGGAACGGCTCTGGTTGACGGTGTAAAGATTATCTTTATTGTCGTATGTTTTAGGATTCGGATTGCGGACGGCACAATCGGGGTTCAGTTCGAGAAAACGCAACATAAGCATCCGGTCTATCTCTTTGGCTGGAAGCTGATAGCGTATGGTCGTGTTTTCGAACAGGCTTCTGCCCCCAATCAGCTGGTCGAAAAAACAGATGTAATAATGATTCATAAAATTGTCACATTCATACGTATGGAACGTGAACTTTGGGATAATGAACAATTCGCCGGGCGATAATTCGTACTTTTTCTTGTTCATGTAAACAGCCGCTTTTCCTTCGTTTATTAAATACAGGCGAGAGAAAGGGCTGATTATGTTTTCATAGCACCATTCCTTTCCTGCACAATGGTAGCCCGCATATATCATTTGGAGCGATAGCGTATTTCGGTTATTAAGTATCTTCATATTAGCTGACTAATTGATAATGTGTGAGACAAAGATAAAAGGTTTCCAGAAGAATATATCGGATTTTGCAAAGTATTGTACACGTATTGTTAACTTTAGGAAAAGTGAAACCTTTATCTTTGCATGCAAACATCAATCTAAAGATTTAAAAACCATGAAAAGTATTAATCTGATGGTTTGCTTACTGGCAACAGCGGTAACGACCTCTTTTGCAGCCGTACGAGGATTGGATATGCGCCTGCAACATTATCAGCCGAAGAAATTCGAGGCAGCTGTCCGTTCCCTGCAAACCCAATATAAATCGGATTTTCAACCTGGAACCGAGTGGGAGAAAGTATTACAAGAGCTTGAGGCAAACCGTTCTCAGCTAATTGAGGGAATTCGTAAAGGTGATAAGAAAGCGATCCGACAGGCAGAAAACATTCTACATGAATTGGACGCCACTTTGCTTGCCAATCCGTTGATCCGAGGCAAACAAGTGGTTGCCATTCGGCGGACATTAGGCGACAAGGCCCGAACTGCTGTTGGGGGAGCACTTGGCATTGTCCCTGATAATTTCCATAATAATTTTGCCATTCCCCATCCGGCGGAGGGTTGGAAGAATGAGTTTGTATCTTTCCGGATAGAACCGGGGCATATCGAGCGAAAAACGATATACAAACCTCAAGAAGGCATGATCATTGCCGATCCGGAACCTCATTTTGACGGTGATCGTATGATGTACTCGTCGATTGGAACGAATAATCGTTGGCATCTTTTCGAACTCAACCTGAAGGACGGTACGACACACCAGTTAACCCCCGAAGCATATCGCGATTTCGATTCCTTCGAGGGATGTTATGCTCCTGACGGCAGCTATATTTTCTGTTCGACCGGAACATTCCTCGGCTTGCCTTGTACGGATGGAGGAAGTAATATGAGCGGGCTGTTCCGCTACGATCCTTCTACCGGTAAAACCCGGCAATTGACATACGATCAGGATAGCAACTGGGGGCCTGTGGTAATGGAAAATGGCATGATCTTGTATCAACGTTGGGAATATGCCGATCTGCCGCATGCCAATTCGCGTGTTACTTTCACGATGAATCCGGACGGTACGAACCAACGCGCCTATTATGGTTCCAACTCCTATTTCCCGACTTCTTATTTCGATGCACGGCCTATTCCGGGACGCCCTTCGGCTATGGTCGGGATTGTAACCGGGCATCACAGTACACCTCGTAGCGGCCGTCTCATGATCATCGATGTCAATAAAGGACGTCGTGAGGCTGATGGCGTAGTAGCCGAAATTCCTTATTCCGGGCGTAAGGTCTTACCTGAAGTGAGGGACCGCCAGGCCGACGGATGCTGGCCTCGTTTTTTGCAACCTTGGCCGTTAAACGATACTTATTTTCTTGTCGCTATGAAAGCGTCTCCCGAATCGCTTTGGGGACTTTATCTGGTGGATAGTTTCGATAATATGACCTTGATCTGTGAAGATGAGGGAGTCGCCTATCTGGAACCTGTTTTAGTGGAGAAACGGGCTATACCGCCTGTAATCCCTGATCAGGTGAAGCCCGGACTTACGACTGGAACGGTGTTCTTGCAAGACGTATATGCGGGTGACGGACTGAAAGGGATTCCCCGTGGAACGGTAAAGAAATTGCGTGTCGGTACGTACGATTTCAGTCCTTGGCGCCAAGGTGGACTTTTAGGTACGATCGGCATGGATGGCCCTTGGGATATAAAACGTATTATCGGAGAAGTGGATGTGGAAGAAGATGGTTCGGCAATCTTCCAGGTTCCTGCCAACACACCGGTCTTCATCCAACCGCTTGATGCCGAAGGAAAAGCGTTGCAGATCATGCGGAGTTGGTTTACTGCTATGCCGGGTGAAGTCCTCTCTTGTATCGGTTGTCACGAAGATCGGAACATGGTAGCCATCCCCCGAAAGGTGAAAGCTTTCGGGAAAGTGCCGCAAAAGATACAGGAATGGCAGGGTAAAGAGCGTGGTTTCAGTTATCGCCATGAAGTTCAGCCGGTGCTTGACCGTTATTGTGTGGGTTGCCATAGCCGTGAAGACAATAGCCGTCCTTATCTGAAAGGGGATAAATGGATAACCGACTGGACATCTCAGATATCGGGTAGTGCTTCCACTGAATACGGAGGGCATTTCACCCGTTCGTATGCTGATCTGCACCGCTACGTGCGCCGTCCTGGGATTGAGAGTGATATGCATATGCTTACTCCGATGGATGTACATGCCGACCAGACTGAACTGATGCAACTTCTTGCAAAAGGACATTATAATGTGAAGCTCGATTCAGCCTCTATGCTTCGTCTCGCTTGTTGGATCGACTTCAACGCTCCATTCCACGGGCACCGGAAAGATATTTCAACTTACGATAGGACAGAAAACAGCCGCCGGCTTCGTGAACTCTATCGTGAAATGTTCGGCGCACCGGCGCACGATATGGAATGGTTGCCCGAATTGCCAACCGGAATAGCTTACGAAAAACCAGACCGGCCAATGGTAAACATAGGCGATACGGCTCTTAAAGGCTGGCCGCTTTATGATCCGGAAGCAAAACCTTATGTGGCTTGGAGCAAACCGCAAAATCTCCAGATTGCACTTGGCAATTTCCAGATGACGATCGAAATAGCTCCTGGCGTAGAGCTTAGAATGATCAAAGTGCCGGCGGGCAGTTTTATCATGGGGAGCACACGTCTGCCGGACGAGATGCCGCAAACTGCCGTTACCATCGACAAGCCGTTCTGGATCGGACAATTTGAAATCACGAACCGGCAATTCCGTGCTTTCGATCCGAAACATGACAGCCGTGACGAGCATCGCCACGGTTATCAGTTCGGACGGCGTGGCTATTCGTTGAACGATGATAACCAACCGGCTGTACGCATTTCCTGGCAACAGGCAATGGACTATTGCAACTGGCTTTCGGAGAAGACCGGACTTCGGTTTACCCTTCCTGACGAGGCACAGTGGGAATGGGCGTGCCGTGCAGGTAGCAGCACGCCGTTCTGGTTTGGCGGGCAGGAGGCAGACTTCTCTCCTTATGCCAATATGGGAGATATCAAGCTGAAGGAATTTGCTGCTTGTACTGCCTATAAGTTTTATGAAAGTGTCCGGATTATTGAAAATCCCAATAAGTATGACGATTGGATCCCGCGGGATACGACTTACAATGACGGAGGTTTTGTTTCCGAACCGGTCGGTCGTTACATCCGCAGTCCCTGGGAGTTGTTCGATATGCACGGAAACGTATGGGAGTGGACACGTTCTGCTTATAAACCTTATCCTTACCGGGCGGATGACGGGCGGAACGATCTGGCAGCAGCTCCAGGCGTGAAACGGGTCGTTCGCGGAGGTTCCTGGTATGATCGTCCTTTCCGTAATACCTCTTCTTTCCGTCTGCCTTACCGGGATTATCAGAAAGTATATAATGTGGGATTCCGTGTTGTCATGATGGAAAAGGAATGAATATGAAGCGATTTTTGAACCATAGACTTTTGTATGTCCTCCTTTCCAGTTTGATTGCCTGTACTATACAGGCAATCAAACTGGAGGATTCCCCTTTTTCTTTCGGGCAGAAGTATAGAGGTGAAAAGTTTCTGATTGCTGGTTGTGGCTGGGATAAGGTTGCGGTTATAGATAAGCGGACTTGCCGTTTCGAGTGGGTGCATACGATTGGCAAAGGGGAAGACTGTAACGATGTGGAAGTGACAAGGGAACAGAATATACTCTATGCCTATACCGCAGGTGCGCGACTTATCACACCGGGGCAGCATGTCGTCTGGGATTATAAGGTCGGTGGCAACGAAGAACTTTTTACGGCGACACAACTGTCTGACGGAGGTTACCTACTTGCCATTTGCGGGCATCCGGCAAGGATAGTCGAGCTGGACAACAACGGGCGGACTATCAAGGAAATTCATTTTGAAACGGGTATTGAAACCGTGCATAACCAGTTTCGCCAAATTGAAAAAACGAGGCGAAACACGTATTTGATTCCTCTTTTCGGCTCAGGCGAACTGATTGAGATGAATGTTTCCGGCCAGATTATAAACCGTGTGAAGGTCGGTGGTACTCCTTTTTCTGTCAAGCAATTGAAAAAAGGCAAATGTTTGCTGGTCGGATGTGGTGACGGACATCACTGGGTTGAAATAGATGCCAAAACCTGGAAAATAGGCCGTTTGGTTACGTCTGGCGATCTGGAAGGTTTGTCTCTTCTGTTTGTTGCCGAGTTGTCCCGCTATCGGGATGGGACGACGCTGCTTTGTAATTGGAACGGACACAGCAAGGACAAATCTCAACCGAAACTTGTGGAAATAGATCGCAACAACCGGATTACCTGGCGGCTTGACGACAAAGGTACGATTCGTAATATATCGACAGTTTGGTGCTTCCCCTAAAAAATAAATATGGTGAGTATCGTAAAATGATTTGTCTCGAATATAGATTTTTGGATGTATGTGTATCGGAACTTTCAGGTAGTTTCTTATCTTTGTCATCATGACACGTAGGAAATTTTATCACATCTTATATCGGAATCTTACTTTTGATCCTGACACTTGGTTCTTGCGGCAGCAAAAAGCAGCGGATTGCCTTGCCGGCGGATTTCAAGGGACCGAAGGAGCTTTCCCGTCTCTATGGTGTCCGCCTGACTCGAGCGATAATATATTTTTATACAATGAAGGAGCCAGATGGCTTGGCGTCCCTCATCGGATGGGTGGATTGACAAAGAAAGGAGTGGATTGTTCCGGTTTTGTGGCAATTGTGTTTCGTGAAGTCTATGGAAAGCAGTTGGCACGTTCTTCGGCTGATATGCTGAAGCATAATTGCAAGAAAGTCAGCCGTGCCAACCTGAAGGAAGGTGATCTGGTCTTTTTCCGGAAATACAGCTGACACCGTTTTTTCCGCAGTATCACAAGGTATGTGTGGACCATTACTGTATAGATATGGATAATGATGCACTGGTAAGATTGTGCCGGAAAGCATCCGTACCTGTGCAAGAAAAGGTGCAGACCTGATCATAGTCCCGACTGCAAATACAAAAGCAGATGACAGAGAGCAGTATGATCGATAAAGGAGAAACAAAAAAATGGCAAAACTATATTTCAGATACGGGCGATGGGAAGCTTGAAATCTGCCAATATTCTGATGGTGCGGGAAACGTGCACAGTGCAATACACGATATTCCAACGGAAAAATCGTGCCGGAAGGCGCACAGATCATGCTGGGTTCCAATGAAAGTTATGTGGCACTTTGCAGAAAACACTATAAAGAAGGGAAATTGTGGAAGTGAGATAACATCCGGAAGCAGGGAAGCATATGATGCTCCAAAGCCAGATAAGTCAAAACATCTTATCTGGCTTTTTGCAATAAATCCGATCGCAATAAGGAGTATCGTCAACACCCATGAGATCGGAAATGCATAATACAGAATGTTTAACTGATGGTAATGTCTGAAAATCGTGCATATCCATGCAATGCGAAAACAACAGGTCCCGCTAATGGTGGCAACAGCCGGGTACAGGGAATGTTCGGTGCCATCTTAATACGCCTGCCGGAATTTCGTACAGGTTGCACAGCGGTTCGAAAAAAGAATGCACAGGATACGAAGACAGGCATTCTGTATAACGATTTGATCTGCAGAAAAAATTCCTGCAAAAAAATTCCGGAATATGACAAAGGGTTCAATAAGGACCAGACTGCTTAAGACAGAGAAAATCATACATATCCGCAGGATTTTTCTGCATCGGTGATCCTGACCGGCAGAATGGTTCTGGCTGGTAAAGGTGGTCGCTGTCTGGCCGAAGGCAGTGATCACATAATAGGTAAAATATTCAAAGTTCATGGCAATGGTACTGCCTGCAATTGCAGAAGAGCCGAAGCCATTCACAGAGGCCTGTACAAAAATATTGGCAAAGCAGAAAACAGCACCCTGAATGGCAGAGGGGATTCCGACTTTAAGAATCGCCATCACAGATCCGTAAAATCTGATTTGAAGTTAGAACAGGAATTTGATAAAATAAAAGTAAATCGAGACTAACACGGAACGAAGGAGGAAAAAGAATATGATAGCACAGGTGCTGCTGGAGGGTATGATACTTGGGATTTTGCTGATGGGGATCTGCGCCGTCGGGATTCGAAAGGGCGCAGTGGGAATGTTGCATCTCTATCATCAGGATGTAAAAGATCGCTGTGTGGAACTGGGACTGACAACCCATGAGAAAATCAGCAAAAACAGTAAGATGTTTAAGATCATCTGTATTCCGGGATACATACTGTATATTCTCGTATGTGTATATGCTATAAATGGCGCAGAGGATTTCCTGTCCGGCTTCTGGCAGATGTTTGTCATTTTATCAGTGATGAATGTGATAGACCGTTTTCTTGTGGATGACTGGTGGGTAGGTCATACAAAAGCATGGATCATTCCGGGAACAGAAGACTTAAGGCCGTACATCACCAGCGAAGATAAACGCAAAAAATGGATTGCAGGAACTGTTGGAATGGCAGTGATCTCAGCGGTGCTGGCAGTGATTGGTGTGTTAGTAATGTAGTAAAAATAGGCAGATAAAGGGGAAAGAAATTATGTTTTATGGATTTGATCAGGTATTTAATATTTTATTTGCAATTATATTTTTCTGCGTTTTGGGAACGATGGTTTATATTTTTGCCAAAAATATCAGTACATGGAATAAAAATAACAATTCTCCCAGGTTAACGGTCACAGCAGAGATTGTTGCAAAGCGAACGAAGGTTTTCCATAATCAGCAGTCTGACGGTTTTAGCACCACTACATCTACCAGTTACTATGTGACTTTTGAAGTGAAGAGCGGCGATCGGATGGAACTTGCTGTCACAGGAAAGGAATATGGTCAGATGGCAGAGGGAGATGTTGGTGAATTAAGTTTTCAGGGAACGAGATTTCTTGGATTTGAGAGAAACTGAAAAAATGGCGGAACATGTGGGAATTGGAGGTAAGAAGCATGAAAGAAAAAACAAATTATGGAAACTGGGTACCGGAGAAAATGCTGTATCTGATATTTGGGCTTGCAGCAGGAGCGGTTGTCACCAAAGATGTACCTGCCAATAAAGTTGTGGCAGGAGTGCCGGCAAAAGTGATAAGAGATGTAAAAAATAGATCAGAATACAGAGAAAGGAACAAAAGGCTTATGGCCAATGGAATAACCGTGTGAACTGAAAGAAGTTTGCACGGTTTTTTGAAAAAAATATGTTAGAAGAAACTAATTTATAATGAAAATTAAACTTACGGAGGGAAAAAGATGTCATATTCAGAAGAACTGAGAGCATTTGCAGCAACCCATACATATAAGGATATAAAAGTCGACGGAAGTACTTTTCATTATGTATTGAGTGGGAAAAAAGGTGGAAAGACGCTGATACTGTTAAATGGAGGAATGAATACACTGGAAATGTGGATGCGATATGTAGATGCGCTGTCTGATACGTATCAGGTACTGCTTTTTAATTATCCCCAGGAGATTCGGACCAATCAGGAACTGGTAAAAGGGATGCATGTTTTTTTCGAAAGGCTGGGGATTAAAGAGCCGGTCTTTATAGGTGCAAGTGATGGCGGCATGGTTGCCCAGATCTATACGCAGGCGTATCCGGGGGAAGCTGGGGGGCTTATTCTGATCTCAACAGGCGGTATGGATGCGGAGACGATAAAAAGTCTCAGGAAGAAATATTTTTTGGCACCGCTGATGCTATTTTATATGAAACATTGTAATTATGAGAAACTGAAACCGAAACTGATCAAAGTCGGAATGGGACACAGCCGGAACGAGAGTAAAGAAGAACTTGCATATGCCAAAGATATGTTTGAAACTATTTTCAAAGATTATACCCAGGAAAAAGATGTGCATATTTCCGGCCTGCTGGCTGATCTGATGAAGCAGACGCCGGTTACGGAAGCTGATTTTAGAATGCTTAAGGGAAAAATACTTCTGATACTTCCGAAGCAGGATTTCTTTTCCGAAAAGATGCAGAAAGACCTGATACAGCTGATGCATGATCCTGCAATCCAGTATGTTTCGGGTGGACATCTTTCTACGATTTTGAAAGCGGATGATTATGTAAAAGTGATCCGGGATTTTCTGGGAAACATATAAATCATTTCCGCGCAACAAGATGTGCGCGGAAGCCTTTCTGCTTTTCCATAGTCAGTACTGTGAATCTGGCTTTTTCTGCCATGGTGATGAATTCTGCAGGTTTGTGTATCTTTACGTCGCCGTGTCCGAACAGATTAGCCAAGGGCATCTCCAGATGATTCATAAGCCAGACAACGAAGTTGGAGGAAGTATAGTCGCGCAGGATCAGGCGGCCGCCTTTACGCAGGACACGGTAGGTACTGTTAAAAAAGTCCTGGGGATTTGGATAATGATGAAAACTGTTTGCACAGATAACGGCATCAAAAGAATCATCCTCAAAGGGCAGATTTTCACTGTCACCTACAAGAAATTCCGTGTTGGAGAGATTCTTGGCCTGGGCCACATGGATCATCTCAGGAGTAAGATCCAGACCGGTGTAGTGTTTCTCCGGATATTTTTCCATGAAGAAGTTTCGATCATCGGGCCAGTTCCACATCCGACAGTCCAGAACATCGTAGAAAGGCTCTTTTTCCAGTTCAGCCAGGAT
>ENA-OQDT01001627-OQDT01001627.1-human-gut-metagenome-genome-assembly--contig:-NODE-1627-length-12790-cov-4.209824_pt1 | contig 12790 bp, 13 predicted proteins | sample MGYA00242786_ERZ504617 | MGnify/ENA primary metagenome ERZ504617 (study PRJEB26092, sample SAMD00036337) | human gut metagenome | host: Homo sapiens | study: EMG produced TPA metagenomics assembly of... | reverse complement strand
GAAATGCGTATGCGGAAGTGTCGGAACTGGCAGACGAGCAAGACTAAGGATCTTGTAAGCATTGCGCTTGTGTGGGTTCAAGTCCCATCTTCCGCATGAGAGAGAACTCCTGTTAAATCAGGAGTTTTTTTATGCCATAGCAGATAACTCCATAATGTTCTGCCGATACAAAAAAGAAATTTTTTTGAAAAAAGAGGAATTTGAAACATTATGTAGAATATAATTAATATAGGGTATTTTGTCGTTACTGTGAACCATAGTGTTTTTGCACCTGTGGAGGTAGTGCCTATGAATATACGGGAGAAGATGGAACAGCAGGAACTGGAACTTTTGAGTCCATATGCGGCGTGCAGCGTTCATTCCAGAGGCAGGGAACGCACCGAGGAGGAATGCGATGTCAGGACCGTTTATCAGAGAGACCGTGACCGGATTCTCCACAGCAAGGCATTTCGCAGACTGAAAGATAAGACACAGGTGTTTCTTGCACCGCACGGGGACCATTACAGGAACCGGCTCACGCATACACTTGAGGTATCGCAGATCGCACGCACGATAGCCAAGGCACTTCGCCTGAATGAAGATCTGGTGGAGGCGATCGCGCTCGGACATGATCTTGGACATACACCATTTGGGCATGCGGGGGAGCATGCGCTTGATGAGATCCATCCGGGTGGTTTTACTCATTACCGTCAGAGTATTCGTGTCGTGCAGATCCTGGAGAAGAACGGTGAGGGACTGAACCTTACATGGGAAGTGAGGGATGGCATTCTGAACCATCGGCTCAGCGGCAGTCCTGCGACACTGGAAGGACAGGTTGTCCGCTTTTCCGACAAAATAGCTTATATCCATCATGATATGGATGATGCACAGAGAGCAGGTATCCTGACAGAAGATGATATCCCTGTGACGCTTCGGATACTTCTGGGGTATACAACGAGGGAGAGACTGAATACTTTTGTGCATGATATCATAGAGAACAGCCTTGAGAGAGACCATATCTGTATGTCGGAGAGAATTTTCACGGCACTGATGGATCTTCGGACGATTATGTTCCAGAATGTATATACGCATCCGGAGGCAAAGAGAGAAGAACACAAAGCAGTCAGAATGCTTAAGAAACTATATGAATATTATATCGAGAACCCGGAACAGATGTCCAGGGAATATCAGGAACTCATGAAGCGAGGAGAGCCCGGATCCCAGGCGGTCTGTGATTACCTTTCTGGTATGACAGACCAGTATTCCATGGAGAAGTTCCGGCAGATATACATACCAAAGTCCTGGGAAGGCTATTAAGCAGCAGAGGAGGATGGGCAATGCGTTATTCGGACGATATCATTGAAGAAGTACGTCAGAAGAATGATATTGTAGATGTGGTATCCCAATATGTGAAATTAACCAGGAAGGGCAGTTCCTATTTTGGGTTATGTCCTTTCCACAATGAGAAGACACCTTCATTTTCCGTAACACCGGGGAAGCAGATGTATTATTGCTTTGGCTGCGGAGCCGGTGGGAATGTTTTTAATTTTATCATGGAATATGAGAACTATACGTTTGGTGAGGCTTTGAAACATCTGGCTGACCGTGCGGGAGTGGAACTTCCCCAGATCGAGTATTCCAAAGAAGTGAGAGAGAAGGCACAGGAGCGCGCAGAGCTTCTGGAGATCAACAAGCAGGCCGCGCAGTATTTCTACTATCAGCTCCGTACAGAGAAGGGCGCGCAGGGGTATCAGTACCTTACAGGGCGCGGACTCAGTGAGGAGACGATGCGTAAGTTCGGGCTTGGGTATTCGGACAAATTCGGCGGTGGACTGTATCAGTTCCTTAAGTCCAAGGGTTACGGTGATGACCGGCTTCGGGAATCCGGGCTTTTTAATGTGGACGAGCGTCATGGGATGTATGATAAGTTCTGGAACCGTGTGATCTTTCCGATCATGGATGTCAATAACCGTGTGATCGGTTTTGGCGGACGTGTGATGGGTGACGGCAAACCGAAGTATCTGAACTCCCCGGAGACCAAGATCTTTGACAAGAGCCGTAACCTGTACGGACTTAATGTCGCGAGGACAACGAGGAGGAAATATCTGATTCTTTGTGAAGGATACATGGATGTGATTTCCATGCACCAGGCAGGTTTTACGAATGCAGTGGCCTCGCTTGGAACGGCACTGACTTCCGGTCATGCCAGCCTTTTGAAGCGTTATACGCAGGAAGTCCTGCTTCTCTACGACAGTGATGAGGCAGGTGTCCGTGCGGCGCTCCGTGCGATCCCGATCCTGCGGGAAGCTGGCGTCAATTCCAGAGTTGTGAATCTGCGGCCATATAAGGATCCGGATGAATTTATCAAGAACCTTGGAGCGGAAGCTTTTGAGGAACGGCTTGAGCAGGCGTCGGACAGCTTTATGTTCCGGGTCAGTATTGCAGAGAGCGAGTTCCCGATGGAGGAGCCGCAGGGGCAGAACCGTTTCTTTGAACGTTGTGCAGAGATGCTTCTGGAACTGAAGGATGAACTGGAGCGGAACCTCTATATCGAGGCGATCGTTAAGAAGTACCGCGGTCAGTACGGTATCAGCGTGGAGGATCTCCGTAAGAGAGTCAATACACTGGCTCTTAAGGGCACACCGGCAGAACGCCGCATCCAGCCAAAGAAAAGTCAGAAAGGTGCACCTAAGAAAAAGAAGGACAGTGCTTCTGATCAGGCGCAGAAACTGATGCTGACCTGGATCGTCACCTATCCTAAGATCTTTGACAAAGTGGCACAGTATCTGACACCGGAGGACTTTGTGGTTCCCCTGTACAGGGAAGTAGCGCAGATGCTTTTTTCTCAGAGGGAAGAAGGCGAGGTAAATCCGGCCAGACTCCTGAACAGTTTCACAGACAGTGAAGAGCAGAGAGAAGTTGCATCGCTGTTTAATGCGACGATCCATCTGGAGACTCCCAAGGAGCAGGATCAGGCTTTTGCCGACACGCTTCTTCGGATCAAGACAGAGAGTCTTGCAGAAAGAAACCGCAACTGGAATCCCACGGATATGGCGGGACTTCAGGAAATCATCAAAGCAAAAAAAGAATTAGAGGAACTCGGCCGAAAACGCCGGGATCTGCATATTTCTTTTGAATAAGGATAAAATATAAACACTATATGGAGGGAATAAGCACCTATGGAAATGAATATGGGCAAATTCAGCGAAAAACTGGTTGAGCTTCTGGAGCTTGCAAAAAAGAAAAAGAACGTATTGGAATACCAGGAGATCAGTGATTTCTTCAAAGACCAGCCTCTTGAAGTTGAACAGATGGAAAAGGTATACGATTTCCTGGAAGCCAGCGGAGTCGATGTGCTCCGTATTTCAGGCAATGATGACAGCCTGATGCTGGACGATGATGCAGAGCTGGACAAGCTGGATGATGAGGAAGAGATCGAACTGGATAAGATCGATCTTTCTGTACCGGAAGGTGTCAGCATTGAAGACCCTGTCCGTATGTACCTCAAGGAAATCGGTAAAGTCAGCCTTCTTACAGCAGATGAGGAGATCGAGCTTGCAAAGCGTATGGAGCAGGGCGATGAGGATGCCAAGAAACGTCTGGCAGAAGCAAACCTTCGTCTTGTTGTCAGCATTGCAAAGCGTTATGTTGGACGTGGAATGCTGTTCCTTGATCTGATCCAGGAGGGAAACTTAGGTCTTATTAAAGCCGTTGAGAAATTCGATTACCGCAAGGGATATAAATTCAGTACTTATGCAACATGGTGGATCCGTCAGGCGATCACAAGAGCGATCGCTGACCAGGCAAGAACGATCCGTATCCCTGTGCATATGGTAGAAACTATCAACAAGCTGATCCGCGTTTCCCGTCAGTTACTCCAGGAGTTAGGCCGTGAACCTACCCCGGAAGAAATCGCAGAAGAGATGGATATGAATGTTGACAGAGTACGTGAGATCCTCAAGATCTCTCAGGAACCGGTATCTCTGGAAACTCCGATCGGTGAGGAGGAGGACAGCCACCTTGGAGATTTCATCCAGGATGACAACGTGCCGGTACCGGCAGATGCAGCAGCATTTACTCTTCTCAAGGAACAGCTGATCGAAGTTCTCGGAACTCTTACCGAGAGAGAACAGAAAGTCCTGAGACTGCGTTTCGGACTGGACGATGGACGTGCACGTACCCTTGAGGAAGTTGGTAAGGAATTCAACGTTACAAGAGAGCGTATCCGTCAGATCGAAGCCAAAGCACTGCGTAAACTGCGTCATCCGAGCCGCAGCCGCAAACTGAAGGATTATCTGGACTGATGGGCGCATCTGTACAGATTTCCAGGAGACTTGGCGCGATCGCCGATCTGGTGACACAAGGAAACCGGCTGGTAGATGTGGGATGTGATCATGGATATCTGCCGGTATACCTGAAACTTGAGAACAGGATTCCAAGCGCGATCGCAACAGATGTTGCGGAGGGACCGTTGTCTCGTGCGCACGAGCATATTGAACAGTACGGACTGGGCTCTTACATAGAGACAAGACGCTGTGACGGACTTGCCGATATCGGACATGGCGAGGGAGATACCCTTGTCATTGCCGGCATGGGCGGTCCTCTGATGGAGCGTATCCTTAACGATGGCAGAAGCGTCTGGGATGATTTTCAGGAAATGATCCTTCAGCCGCAGTCAGATATTCCACATTTCAGGCATTTTCTTCTGGAGAATGGATTCCATATCATAGAAGAAGAGATGATCCTTGAGGACGGTAAGTTTTATCCGATCATGAAGGTGAAACGAAATACGGAAACGGAGCCTGAGGTGTGGAGCGCGCAGGAGGAAATGTTTGGAAAAATCCTTCTTGAGAGAAAGCATCCGGTTCTTGAGAAATTCCTGGAAAGAGAGCTCAGGATCCATGAGGAGATCCTTGAGAAGCTCAAAGAAGCTTCCGGGGAGAGCGCAGTAAACCGCAAAAAAGAAGTTGAGGAGGAGCGGCAGCTAATCCTGGCTGCCCTGGACCGATATGAAAGTAAAGGAACTGACAGCGTGGCTGGAGAATAAATATCCGGCAAAAGCAGCAGAACACTGGGACAATGTAGGACTTTTGGTTGGTGATGATGAGGCAGAAGTTTCTCATGTTTTTCTTGCACTGGATCTGACGGAGGAAACTCTGGAAGAAGCGATCCAGGCGGGGGCAGATATGATCATTACGCATCATCCGATGATCTTTAGTGGAATCAAAAAGATCAACAATCATGATTTCACCGGAAGGAGGATCATGCGCCTGATCCAGAATCATATCTGCTATTATGCCATGCATACGAATTATGATGTCCTTGGCATGGCAGATTTGAGTGCAGATTATCTGAAACTTGAGGAGCGGGAAGTTCTTTCTGTGACAGAGGAGACCAGGGACCGCTGTGAGGGATTGGGCCGTGTCGGCATGCTTTCGAAGCAGATGAGCCTCAGAGAATGCGGAGAATTTGTAAAGGCTGCGCTTTCGCTGAATGATGTTAAGATTTATGGAGATCTTGAGCAGCCGGTGCACAGAGCTGCGATCTGTACAGGAAGCGGCAAGAGCATGATCTCAGACGTGCTCGCCAAAGGTGCGGATGTGTATGTCACCGGTGATATTGACCATCATACAGGAATTGATGCAGTGGCAGCAGGACTGGCGGTCATCGATGCCGGTCACTACGGCACAGAATATATTTTTATGGATGCCATGAAAAAGAAGCTCGGCGAAAACTTCCCGGAACTTCCGATCACATGTGCAAAAGTAAAAAGCCCGTATACGATATTGTAGATATCGAACTATAACTATAAAAACGGGAGGGTTTTTATGGAGAATATGGCAAAAGTAACGATCAATGGCGAAACGAAAGAATATCCCTGTGGAACTTCCTACAGGGATATTGTCAATGAATACCAGAAAGATACAGAGGCTCCGATCATACTGGTCACGGTGGATGGGAGACTTCGGGAGCTTCATAAGAGGGTCAAGGGTGACTGCCAGGTAGAGTTTGTCACTACCAGAGACCATATTGGCTTTTCTACGTACAAGAGAAGTGCCTGCCTTGTACTGCTCAAAGCAATCTACGATGTGGCAGGCAAGGACGCGGTCGAGAAGGTGGAGATCCATTATTCCGTTGGCTCCGGCTATTATTTTACAATGACTGGATTTGCAGGATTGGATCAGGACTTTCTGGATCAGGTCAGAACACAGATGCATGAGATCGTAGATGCAAAGGTGCCGATCTGCAAGCGTTCCGTCAATACAGATGAGGCGATCGCACTGTTTCACCATCATCACATGTATGACAAGGAGAAGCTGTTCCGGTACCGCCGTGTTTCCAAGGTGAATATCTATAATATTGGAAACTATGAGGATTATTTCTATGGATATATGGCAGATCATACCGGCTATGTGAAATATTTTGACCTCAAGCTTTATGATGAGGGCTTTGTCCTGGAACTGCCGGAGCGTAAGGATCCATCCGTGATTCCGCCGTTTGCTCCGGAGGAAAAAATCTTCCAGGTGCAGAAGGAATCCCAGGAATGGGCAGAGAAAATGGATATTTCCTATGTCGGCGATCTGAATGACCGCATTACCAGTGAGGGCGTGCGGAACATCCTTCTGGTGCAGGAAGCGCTCCAGGAAGCTAAGATCTCCAGGATCGCACAGCAGATCGTGGAGGACGGCAGCAAAAAATTCATTATGATCGCAGGACCGTCTTCCTCCGGAAAGACCAGCTTTTCGCATCGTCTGTCGATCCAGCTCACAGCACATGGCATGAAGCCGCATCCGATCGCCGTAGATAATTATTTCAAAAACAGAGAAGATACGCCTCTGGATGAATATGGCGAGAGAAATTATGAATGCCTGGAAGCACTGGATGTGGAGAAATTTAATGAGGATATGCTGGCACTTCTTCGGGGAGAGTGCATTGAACTGCCGGTATTTAACTTTGTGACAGGTCACAGGGAATACAGAGGAGATTTCCTTGAACTTGGGAAAGATGATGTCCTCGTTATCGAGGGAATCCATGGACTCAATGATAAACTGAGCCATTCCCTCCCGAAAGAAAGTAAATTCAAAATCTACATCAGTGCACTGACACAGCTGAATGTCGACAAGCACAACCGTATTCCGACCACAGATGGCAGACTGATCCGAAGGATCGTGCGTGATGCAAGAACACGTGGAACGAGCGCAAAGGATACGATCGCCAGATGGCCGTCGGTAAGAAGAGGAGAGGAAGCAAATATCTTCCCGTATCAGGAAGAAGCAGATGTGATGTTCAACTCCGCACTTGTCTATGAACTGGCATGCCTGAAGCTGTATGCAGAGCCGCTTCTGTTCGGAATCAGTAAGAAGGAACCGGAGTATCTGGAGGCGAAACGCCTTCTCAAATTCTTGGATTATTTTGTTGCAGTACCGAGCGATGATATCCCGCGGAATTCTCTTCTTAGGGAGTTTGTAGGGGGAAGCTGCTTTGATGTGTGACCTTGTGAAATAAATTTGTACTTTACTTAAAGGCAGATTCGTGTTAGAATAGCATTCGTGCGAGCAGGCCAGGTGATCGCGGCTGTACAGACGAAAGGGTACAGACGAGGAAAGTCCGGGCTTCACAGGGCAGGATGCCGGATAACGTCCGGTGGAGGTGACTCCCAGACCAGTGCAACAGAAATAAACCGCCTCCTTTGGAGGTAAGGGTGGAAAGGCAGTGTAAGAGACTACCGCCGTTGTGGTAACAGAACGGGCACATGTAAACTCCATTCGAAGCAAGACCGAAACGAAAGCAATACGGCTGCCCGTCGTGCTTTCAGGTGGGTCGCTTGAGCCAGCTGGCAACGGCTGGCCTAGACAGATGATCACTCAACGACATAACCCGGCTTATCGGTCTGCTCGCACAAAAAAAGAAACGCTCATTTCCCCGCCTCCTAATAAGAAAACATGAGATAGTCCAGTAAAATCAATGTTTTCAGAGGCAAGGAACACGATGTGAAGTCAAAAAATCAAATACTGGCAGGATAAAGGGTGCTGATGTGAAATATCAGCACCCTTTTCCTGTCCCAAACGCCATAGGGAATCCTATGGCGTTTTTACTTTCCATCAAGTACACGGAAAACTGTATTGAAAGGGGTGAGAAATCGAAGGTATTTCTTCATGTAGGAAATGCAAATCAAGTGTCCATAGGTTTTCCCACATGGAGAAGCAAGTGGGCACAGAATTGAATTTTTTCCGAAAACGAACACTTTTCCAGACCGCCGGAGGGAGGTGAGATTATGGCGGTATTTCGCATTGAGAAAACCCGCGACTACACGGTGATGGCAAACCATCATCTGCGGAACACGGCACTGTCGCTGAAAGCGAAGGGGCTGCTGTCCCTCATGCTATCCTTGCCGGAGGATTGGGACTACACCACCAAAGGTCTTGCGCGGATATGCCGGGATGGAGTGGACAGCATTTGTGCTACGGTCCGGGAGCTGGAGGATGCGGGATACATTATCCGTGAAAGAGTCCGCAACGCCAACGGGCGGCTCGGCAGCATCGAGTACACGATTTTGGAGCAGCCCAGGCCGCCGGAACCTAAACCGGGAAAACCTGAACGGGAAAATCCAGTTCAGGTAAAACCAGTCTTGGATTCTCCTGTCTTGGGAAAACCTGAACAGGAAAAACCCGCACAATTAAATACTAAAGGATCAAGTAACCAAATATCAAATACTGATTCATCAAGTACGGAAGGATCAAATCCTATCCAATCAAGTCCCCAAACCCCCGCAGAGACCAAACGAACCGGACGGGACTGGATGCGGGAGCGAGAGAGCTATCGGGAACTGATTTTGGAGAATATCGAGTATGACTATCTATGCCGGGATGACCGGCTGGATCGGGATATGCTGAATGAGTTGGTGGAGCTCATGGTGGATACCGTCTGTTCCCGCAGGGAGACAATCCGCATTGCCGGAGACGACTATCCGGCGGAGGTGGTCAAATCCCGGTTCCTGAAGCTGAATAGTTCTCACATCGAGTATGTGTTGGACCGTATGCGGGAGAACACCACCTATGTCCGCAACATCAAGAAATATCTGCTGGCTGCCCTGTATAACGCCCCGGCCACCATCGACAGCTACTATGCGTCCCTGGTGAACCACGATCTGTACGGCAGCGGAGAAAGGAGGTAATCACTCATGCAGGAAGAAGTCACCCAGCGCACCGTTGCCCTCTGCGTGGAGGCCACCAAGCTCTCCGCCGGAATGCTGCAACAGGCCATGAAAAAAGTGCTGGACGAGATGCAGAAAGGCGTGACCGACCACAAGAGTAAACTGCACCACGGCAAGCAGACCCTCCGGCAACTGATGAAGCACAACACCGGCGTTTCCAACATCGAGATCACCGACCAAAACATCCGGGCCTTTTCCGCCACCGCCAAGAAATACGGCATTGACTTCGCGCTGAAAAAGGACACCAGCGGCGAGATACCCCGCTACCTGGTGTTCTTCAAGGGCCGGGATGCCGACGTTATCACGGCGGCCTTCCGGGAGTTCTCCGCAAAGAACCTGGAGAAAGAGAAAAAGCCCTCCATCCGCAAGGAACTGGAGCAGGCAAAGCAGCAGGCCAAAGCCCAGCACCGCCAGCGGGAGAAGGTCAAGACCAAAGACCGGGGTGTGGAATTATGACGGTTGACTGGAAGAAAAAGCTGCTCCCCAACCTCCCATATCTACTGTTCGTGTATCTCTTTGATAAGCTCTGCCAGGCGGTGCGCCTCGCGCCCGGCCTTGACGCCTCTGAAAAGTTTCTGCATTTGAGCCAGGGCTTTACGGAGGCGTTTTCTTCTGCGGCGCCCAGCCTGCACCTATTAGACCTGCTGGCAGGTATCGCCGGGGCGATCATTGTTCGGCTGGCGGTGTACGCCAAAGGGAAAAACGCCCGCAAATACCGCAAGGGCATTGAATACGGCAGCGCCCGATGGAGTGCATAATCTTAACTGTAAACAACGACTTTATGGACGCAGGAGGATATGCACATGAGCAATTACAATAAAATCACAGCCCTTTACTCCCGCCTTTCCGTAGGCGACGAGGACAGGGACGGCGGCGAGAGCAACAGCATACAGAACCAAAAAAATCTTTTTAGAGAACTACGCCAAAGGACAGCACCTAACCAATATCCGCCACTACATTGACGACGACGAAAGCGGCAGGTTCTTTGACCGTTCCGCTTATTCCCGCATGATTGAAGATGTGGAAAGCGGCAAAATCGGTGTCTGCATTATGAAAGACCTTACCCGCTGGGGGCGCGACTATCTCCAAGTTGGCAACGCTATGGAGATTTTCAGACGGAACAATGTACGCTTTATCGCAGTCAACGACAACTACGACAGCTTAAATCATTCCACCGGGGACAGCCTTGTTCTGCCCGTAAAAAATTTCCTGAATGACTCATACAGCAGAGACATCTCCATCAAGGTGCGGAGTAGTTTTGAAAGCCGTCGCCAAGACGGCGAGTTCATTGCCAATTATACAGCTTACGGTTATCTGCGCGACCCGGAAAATAAAAATAAGCTGGTTATAGTGTTCGTTAATTAGTTGTCAATCGGCTTGCCGTGTTTGGCATTGCGCTTTTCACGCCGAAGTACCCGCGAAGAACCCAGAGTTTTCTGAGCTTGGCAATGCGTTCATTTTCCTTCTCACGGAACTCGCCCATCTCATCCGGGCAATACTTCTTCCACTTCTTATAAACACCACCGATATCCATGTCTTCCATAAAGGAACGAATCTTTTGAGGAAGACCTTGCGTATCTACGCTTGCCTGAAAATCAATCAACGCGGGCTTTCCGTTGACCTGCATGACCCAGTTGCTGGTCCCGCGGGTATCCAAATGAACCAGATGCCGGGCATGGATCGACCGAATAATCTCCTCGCATTCTTCCAAGAAAGTCGGAGAAACCTCTTCCTTCGGAACACGGTTTAAAACGCGGCCGGGAATATATTCAATCGCAAGCATATGCGGCGTCACCATGAAGGCTTCTGTCGGAACGCCTTCGAGGCCGTGAAGCTTGCGGACCGCCTTCAGTTCACGCCAAAGCACAAAACTTAGCAAAAACTGTTTTTTACAAGCCAACGGCGATCGGAAAAGTCTTTGATTGTCCAGCGCTTACCATTGATGTTAGCCACTGACACCCGGGCATTTCCCCACCGACCGTCACGAAGCAACTGCACATCTGCCTTCTCGAGATCTTCTTTAGTAAACGGTTTGATATCCGTCTGAGTCATCGGTCTTTATGAACACCCACGTTATTCTAAATTCACCTAACAGTGTTATCTCACTGTCTATTACGTGAAAAAATTATAGATTAATAGTGAAAAAACCGTACGTACGTGTGCCCCTAAGATGTTTTAGTTATGACCGACCATGCCAAAATTTTGTCGGCCAAACAAGGCCGTGTTCGTATCTAGATCTTTGAGATTCTGATACCTCCTTTTATTACATCCCATCCATTCTTCTCTTCTGTTTTATCAATAGAGCAATTTTTTTACGGCACAAAGAAAAACAATATAGAGTAATAGATAATAATGTTTTAAATCAATGAATTAATTAATAAATAAGTTAGTTTGACTCTACAATAATTGTAAGGTTAATAATTTTTCAATAGTTTGCATCAAGAGAATCGGCATGAAATTTCAAGTAAAAAGAAAAGGCTTATTTTCCATTGGAGAGCTTGCGACAGTTTTTCATGTAACGCCGGGAACAATACGTCATTACGAGAGCCTAGGTCTACTTAAACCTTCATTTGTTGACCCGGAAACAAATTATCGATTCTATGAGTTCTCACGGCTTGAAGTCCTGCACACCATAAGGTATCTCAGATCATTGGGCATGACACTCGAAGCAATCGGAGAATTTCTAAGGGATCGCAACGTTTCAGGGATACTTGAACTTCTCGAAGCTCAAAAGATGGAAATTGCCGCCAAACAAAGAGAGCTGAAAATAACAAAAAGAAAGTTAGAAAGAAGAATCCAGAGCATCAAGGACGCACTCGGTAGTCCGATCGATGAAATACAAGCTCGTGACGCTCGACAAACAAAAGTTCTTGCATTTTGGAAACGAAACTCGTCAACCCTGATAATGACGATCTCGAAATGGCCGTACAAGAATTAGAGAAAAATCAAAAAGACTCATTGGATTTTTCTAGGCAAAGTCGGTCTCGGCATTTTCGCAAAAATCATCTCAAAGAAGGCAGCCTGGAGACATACGACTTCGCTTTTTTTGATGCTTGATAAGGAAGATTCCTTCTCCGGGAAAGTTCTCACTACACCTCCTCAGCTCGGCGTCGTCACACGCTTTAAGGGCCTCCACAAAGAAGCTCCTGCTGCCTACACGAAGTTATTGGAATTCATCTCCGCAAATAACTTAGAAATTACCGATTTTTCCCGAGAAATAACCTTGATCGATTCAGGGTTCACTTCCGATCAAAACCTTTACGTGACAGAAATTCAGATACCAGTGAGGCAAAAAATTGAATATTCTTTCTGTGTGGAAAAAAATGTTTTTGAGGTTCTCCCCAGATTATTGCGTCGGCGTCATCCTGCGCCTCCATTCCAAACAAAGAGGGCGCGGCCAACGCAGTAAGCGAAACTATTCAGAAAGAACTTCAACGGTTCTTTCATCAGTCTCAAGGTGTTGCGTTAAGAGAAACCAAAAATCATTTCTGCCTACCGTTCCGCCCTACAAAAGGCTGGAATAAATCCAAATAAATTTATGTGTTCTATCGAGGCTCTGTCTAGAAGAGTACAGAAAAGCGGTGTGCTCCCCCGAAG
>ENA-OQDT01001625-OQDT01001625.1-human-gut-metagenome-genome-assembly--contig:-NODE-1625-length-12793-cov-4.426970_pt1 | contig 12793 bp, 11 predicted proteins | sample MGYA00242786_ERZ504617 | MGnify/ENA primary metagenome ERZ504617 (study PRJEB26092, sample SAMD00036337) | human gut metagenome | host: Homo sapiens | study: EMG produced TPA metagenomics assembly of... | reverse complement strand
GCCGCTGGATGTGGTATGCTGTGGGTGCAGCAACGGACAGCACGCCTGTTGACCCAAAGGAGGTTTATGAATGAAAACTACAGGGTCTGTCCAAGAGAAAAATGGACGTTTCTATTTCGTGATCAATCTTTATGATGCCAACGGCAAGCGGAAGATCAAGTGGATCTCCACAGGTCTGACCGTCCGGGGCAACAAGCGCAAGGCGGAATCCATGCTCCGGGAAGTATTGCTCCACTATGATGAGACCGGGGAGCTGCCCACAGGGCGGGGCGGAGCCTACGAAAAAGTAGATGCTAAAACCACCAAGCCTCTGCCGCAGCATCTCCAACCCGTCAGCAAGTCGGAGATGCTGTTTCTGGACTATCTCAACGAGTGGGTGCAAGTCCATAAAGCATCCATCCAGCCTGCAACCTTTATCAGCTACAATCGGATGATCACCGGGCGCATCACGCAGTATTTTGATCCGCTGGGCTTGAAGCTGTGCGAGGTCACGCCGCAGGTGCTGGATGAGTTTCAGGAGAAGATCTTGCTGGAGGGCTACACCACCAACACGGTCATTCACTACCACGCCATCTTCGGTAAAGCGTTCAAGGATGCCGTCCGCAAGGACTATCTGGAAACCAACCCGATGCTGAAAGTTGACCGCCCGAAGAAGAACAGCTTCCGGCCCAACTTCTACTCCAAGGATGAAGTCCAGCAGCTGCTGGAAGTATCGCAGGATGACCCCCTGCACCTGTGCATCCTCATTACGGCCTACTACGGTCTGCGCCGCAGCGAGGTACTGGGGTTGAAGTGGTCGTCTATCGACTTTGAGCGCAAGTCTATCACCATCAACCACAAGGTGACGGAACAGTTGGTGAACGGCAAGTACGTTCCTGTGGTCAGCGATGTGATGAAGAACAAGACCAGCTGCCGCACCCTGCCGCTGATCCCGGCTGTGGAAGAAGAACTTCTGAAGCAGAAGGAAAAACAGCAGCTTTACCGCAAGCTGTTCAAGAAGAGCTACAGCACTGAGTATCTGGATTTCGTCTGCACCGATCAGGAAGGCAAGCTGATCCGCCCGAACTTCGTGACGGAGCACTTCGACTGGCTGCTTCGGAAGTATAGCTTGCCCCGCATCCGCTTCCACGATCTGCGCCACAGCTGTGCCAGCCTGATGGTGATGAACGGCGTATCTATGAAGCAGGTTCAGGAGTGGCTGGGACACAGCACCTTCTCGACCACCGCTGATATCTACGCACATCTTGATTACAAGAGCAAGGAGGGGTCTGCTGGTGTGATCGCAGAGCTGTTAGAAATGAAAAAGTGAATCTTTCTATTTCAATCTTCAACAATCGGTAGTATTTCAGCCAGATTCAACCGTGGTCTGGTCAAGCTGACCGTTGGAGAGAATTCAGGAGAGAACGGACATCTGAAACCCGGTTTTCGCTGGTGCGCCTGCTCTCCAAGCGACAGAGAGCAAAACAAAAAAAGGCGTAGATTCGTATGAATCCACGCCTCTGGCGGAGTAGCAGGGATTTGAACCCTGGCGCCCCTTGCAGGGCCTACGAGATTTCGAGTTTTTCCTGCTTCACGGTACTTGGTGGAAGATAGAGGGAATTAGCCCACTTTGCCAGAAGATACGAACTATCGAATTTACGATCAAAATTTCATCAAGATCCAAAATCACTAGGCTCCATGCGGATTTGAACCCACTTTCCAAAACGCAGAAAAATCTGCCTTTTGGAGAGAATTGGGAGAGATTTTACGCCCGTTGGAGAGAACGGGCGAGAGAGATTCCGGGAGCCAAAATCCATCCACACAATATGTTGCTTCTGACGCTGACAAAATCAAAGCAGCAAAGGATGGATGAACATGAGAACGCTGTTAGAGTGCTATAAAATTCTCGAAGAATATCCCAACGGAATGACGAAAGACCAGTTCTACCGTGTTGCCCGCATCAACAAGCAACACGCAAAATACCTTCTAGATTCCGGTCTCGTTCCGTGTATCAATACAGGAAAGAAAACACGCAAATACCATATTGCGACCCACGATGTGATCACCTACTTGTGTGACCGTGAAGATCATCCCGAAAAGTATAAAGTGCCAACGGGCTTTTATATCGGAAAGAACGGTTGCTCCAAGCGACACCCGGACAAGCCTGCTGCAGAGATCATCCGCTTCAATTTTACAGAACCGGAAAAAACAGGGCTGTACACCCTATGGGAAAAACTCACGGTTGGATATGATGATCTGCTGACCACCCCGGTAGTTTCGGAACTGACGGGCTACTCTGCACAAAGCATCCAGCGATGGTGCAATCAGAAGATCCTTGTTGGATTCAAGATTCGTGGCACACTGACGATTCCACGGCTTGCGGTCGTTGAGTTTATGTCCAGCGACCGCGCAACGGCTATCGTCCGAAAATCCTCAAAGCACCTTGATCTGCTCCGCACCTATGCACAGGACTGCCATGAAGGTGCAATAAAAATTACATATTAAACGAACAGGACTGCTCCACAGCTCAATGTATGTGAGGCAGTCCTGTTTGCTTAGTACCCTTTTCATTAGAGCCAATATTTACATCTGACAGGAAGGAAGTGACAGTTTTCCACATGAATACACCCATACAGTTGAAAATCCGAGGTCACACCAAATGACGCTGGACTATTTCTATGGTCAGTCGGGCGAATTGTTCTCCTATTTCCGCATCCCAAAGGCGTTGTTTCAGGACCACCGTTTCCGGCAACTCTCCACCGATGCCCGGACGCTGTACGGCATCCTGCTGGACCGCATGAGCCTGTCGGTCAAGAACGGCTGGCTGGACGAGCAAGGGCGGGTGTATATCATCTATACAGTCCGGGAAGTGCAGGAATCCCTCTGCTGCGCCGAACACAAGGCGGTCAAGCTGTTCCGGGAACTGGAGGACATCGACCTCATCGAGCGCAAACGCCGTGGTCTGGGCAGACCCAGCCTGATCTACGTCAAGGACTTTTCCTCCGGCTTGCCCAAAGCGCAAGTACAGAATTGCCCAAACAGCAATTCAGGCGCTGCCGGAAGCGCAATTCTGGAGCAGCCAAAACCGCAAGCAAATAAGACTGATAAGAATAAAACAGAGTGGAACGATCCTGACCCTATCTATTCCGGGGGCATCCGGGAGCAGCTTGAGGATTATTTTTATCAGGCATTGGAGGTAGACCTCCTGCTTCGGCTCTGCCCGGATGATGAGGATACCATCTACCAGATCGTAGACTTGCTTGTGGACACCTGTTCCACCAAACGGAAGATGTTGCGAATCACCGGAGATGACAAGCCTGCCGAGGTGGTACGCAGTCGGCTGAAAAAGCTGAATGCTGACCACATCCGTTTCGTGCTAGATCTGCAACGAGCTGTTTACATGGGCGGATGTTTACGACACCGCCAACCACGATGAACGCCGCGCCATTTTGCAGCAGTTCATTAAGGAGATTCGCGTCCGAAAAGACTATGAGATCTCGATTACGCTGAACGCCAGCTTCGACCAAGTAGAGCAGCTCAAGGCTGTATCAACCTACGATGGTGCGGAGATTTTTGAAGAAATTTCCGAGAAGGGGGCATAAAAGCGATGCGATTGCCCGCAGAACTCTGCAAAATGCAAAGAAAGAAGCGTGAAACCGATGGATTTTCAAAAAGTACATGGATGACCCCACCCGGTTCGCATCCGACTTCAGGGTTCGGAGCCCGGCACGGTCTGCCAAAGTTTTTTAGGCATAAAAAACGCCGCATCGTACAAAACGATGCGGCAAATTGGTGGACCTAGAGGGATTCGAACCCTTGACCTCTCGGATGCGAACCGAACGCTCTCCCAGCTGAGCTATAGGCCCATATTTAGGGGCGTGACTCGATTGGGCGACCAACCGACATACTCCCCGTTTGAATGCCCACAACTCTGTGGGGCACAAAAGCGATACGCTTGCACTCCCAACTGAGCTACGAGCCCACAAAAAAGCACCCAATTTCGAATGGGGGCAAATGAGCTATAACACCAGATCGGGAATGCAACGCTTGCACTCCCAGCTGAGCTATAGACCCATGATGTGACGCTGATAGTGTACCGCGTTTTGGGGCGTTTGTCAAGCAATTTCGGAGAGCACAAGCGAGGACTTACAAGCGGCCAAGCTGCCAGAAAGCTACGGCGCTGGCGGCGGCTACGTTGAGGGAATCTACCCCGTGGGACATAGGAATCTTTACGGTGTAATCGCAGGCGGCGATGGTACTATTGGCCAGCCCGTCACCCTCGGTGCCCAGCACGATGGCAAGTTTCGGCTCAGCGGCAAGGGCGGCATCGTCGATGCTGACCGAGCGGTCGCTCAGTGCCATGGCAGCGGTCTTGAAGCCCAGCGCGTGGAGCTGGGCACTGCCGTTTTCCGGCCAGTCGGCAGGGCAGGTGCCGATCTGCGCCCACGGCACCTGAAACACGGTGCCCATGCTCACCCGCACCGCGCGGCGGCACAGCGGGTCGCAGCAGGAGGGGGTAATGAGCACTGCGTCCATGTTCAGCGCTGCGGCGCTGCGGAAGATAGCGCCTACGTTGGTGGAATCTACGATGCCTTCCAGCACAGCCACCCGGCGGGCATGGGCGCAAACCTGCTCCACCGTGCGGGGCGCAGGACGGCGGAAGGCGCACAGCACGCCCCGGGTCAGCGCAAAGCCGGTGAGCTGTGCCAGCAGCTCCCGGTCAGCGGTATATACCGGCACATCGCCGCAGCGGGTCAAAATCTCCTGTGCCGGGCCGGTGATCTGCTTGCGCTCCATCAGCAGGGAAAGAGGCTGGTATCCGGCGTCCAGCGCCCGGGCGATCACCTTGGGGCTTTCGGCGATAAAGATGCCCTTTTCCGGCTCCAGTCGGTTGCGCAGCTGCGCCTGCGTGAGCCGGGCGTAGATGTCCAGCTCCGGGGCGGTAAGGTCGGTGATCTCGTGAATGACAGGCATGGAAAGGCTCCTTTGAAATGAAGTTTTTTCTATTGTAGCACAAGCCGGGCCGGAATGCAAAATCCCTGCTGCACACAGAGCACAGCAGGGATTTGAATGCGGAATAGTTTACTCAGAGCGCAGCGCTTTGACAGGGTTGCTCTTTGCGGCGCTGCGGGCGGGGATCAGGCCGCCCAGCATGGTAAGCAGAGTGGCCAGAACGATCAGGATCAGCGCGGCCTGCGGCGGCAGCGAGGCTACCACGTTCACATCGCCCGCGATGTGGTGGATGAGCATATTGCCGGGGATGAGCAGCAGCAGGCAGAGCACCACGCCCATCACGCCGGAACACAGGCCGATGATAAAGGTCTCGGCGTTGAACACCTGCGAGACGTTGTGCTTGGAGGCACCGATGGCGCGCAGAATGCCGATCTCCTTGCGGCGCTCCAGCACGCTGATATAGGTGATGACGCCGATCATGATGGAGGACACCACCAGCGAGATCGCCACAAAGGCCACCAGCACATTGCTGACCATGCCCACGATTTCGGTGACAGAGTTCATCAGAGTGCCCACCATATCGGTATAGTGGATCACCTTATCCTCTTCGCCCTGCTGCCGCATGGAGGCGTTGTAGGCGTCCAGCTCGTTCACCACCTGCGCCTTGGTGTCAAAGCTGTTGGGGTAGATATAGATGGCATCGGGCTTTGCGTAGTCCACATAGCCGATGTCGTCCAAAATCTTTTCGTAGCTGGAAGCGGAGGAAAGCAGGGTACTTTTGATCATCTCGGTCAGGTCGGAGCCGGTCATGTTGATCTGAATGGCCTGCTGGAACACAGCGGGGTCGATCTTGAGTGCGCTTTCCACCTGCGTGCTCAGCTGCGCAATATTGCTCTGGATGGCCTGCGCGATCTTCTGCTCCAGCTGCCCGGCCAGCTTCTGAATGGCGGGACCCATCTGCTCCTGCAAAGCGGCGGTGAGCTGGGTCTGCAGCGCCTCGCCCAGCTGGACGGAGTAGGTCTCCATCACGGTCTGCAGATTTTGCTGAAGGGTACCGGCAAACTGCTCCTCCAGTCCGGAGGTGTCCAGCAGATCACCCATGGATTCGGCAAGCAGCGTCTGGAAGGCCTCGGTCTGCATATAGGAGGAAAAACCGATCTTATCCAGATTCAGCAGGCCGTTGCTGATGAGATAGCGCTTGTAGCCGTTCATGATTTTTTTCATCAGCGTCTGTAAGCCGTCCTGAGAGATATTCAACTCTATGCCGTCGAACAGCTCGCTCATGTCCATCTCCATGTCCGGCAGCGGCAGCCCGCTGAGGTCCAGCTTGAAGCTGGAAGGGTCGATGAGGGTGGCAAGATCGAAGGAATCGTCGGTCAGGTCGAATGCGCCGTCCAGATCAAAGTGCAGGGCGCTGGTGTCGAACTGGAAAGCGTCCTTGAGGGCGTCCGTGTCCACCGAGAACAGAGACGCGATGTCCAGCATATTGTTGCTGGCAGCGTCGAAGGGCTCGCCGGTCAGCACGTTGATGTCCGGGTCTGCCAGCTGCTGGCGCACGATCTCGCTGTTGGCCGCCTGATCAATGACGTAATAGGTCAGGTCGTGCAGGTAGTCCAGACCGCTGTGCAGGATAGTGGAGGTGGCGTCTGCCTTGGGGCTGCACGATGCCGACAATGGTCAGCTCCTCGCTGTCGGCCACCAGCTGCTGCATGTAAGCTTCATCATTCAGCTTGCTCAGCCAGATATTGTGCTCAGTGTCGTAGACATAGCAGTCGGCCTTGTTGACAAGCTTGAAGGTCATGCCCAGAAAATCGTCATAGGTATAGGTGCCGTAGTCCGTGGGCAGGTCGATCTTCTGGTTCTGCGCATACTGCTGTAAGATCTTGTCCAGCTCGGCCTGATCCCGCAGACCCATGGCGTACAGCGCATAGTCCGAAACGCTACCGTCCGCGTTCAGGGTCAGCACCAGCTCGTTGTACTTTTCCGGCCAGCGGCCGGCCTTGACATCATACTGATCCTCGTACAGGGCGGGGTCTCGGCCATTTCGCAGAACACATAGGGGCTGGCCATGGAGGTCATAAGGCTGGTCACCGAGGTGTTCTCACTGGCGATATCGGAAAATGTGGTGTCCGGGTTCAGCTTCTGCACGGTGCCGTCCGGGTTTCTGGCGGTAGATCAGCGGATCAGGGGTGTAGGTGTATTCCACCGTGGCGTTGTCCCGGATGGTACAGGCGTCACTGTCCAGATATGCCTTCAGCGAGCGCAGATCGTTGCTGGCAGTGCCGATGTTCAGTTGAGACAGCAGCTGTCTCACCGTGACCATGCCCTCCGGCGCGGAGGAGGAGCCGGACGAGACGCTGGTGTAGGTGTCCGGGTCCATCATGCTGGCCAGATCTACGCCGGTGCTGCTGATCTGCAGCGGGTAGGCGGCCAGCGTGGATTTTTCCATGTTGCTGATATAGCGGCTCACACCGTTGGAAAGGGAAAGGATCAGCGCAATGCCGATGATACCGATGGAACCGGCAAAGGCGGTGAGCAGGGTGCGTGCCTTTTTGGTGAGCAGATTGTTGAAACTGAGGGAAAGGGAGGTGAGCAGGGACATGGAGGAGTGCCCCATGTTCCGGTGCACGGGGGCAACGGCAGCAGCCTCGTCCTCGGGTTCGTAGGGCATGGTATCGGAGCGGATCACGCCGTCCTTCAGCTTTACGATGCGGGTGGCATAGCGCTCGGCCAGCTCCGGGTTGTGGGTGACCATGACCACCAGACGGTCCCGCGCCACTTCTTTTAACAGCTCCATGACCTGAATGCTGGTCTCGCTGTCCAGTGCGCCGGTGGGCTCATCGGCCAGCAGGATGTCGGGGTTGTTCACCAGCGCACGGGCAATGGCCACGCGCTGCATCTGCCCGCCGGACATCTCGCCGGGGTGCTTGTGCAGCTGGTTGCCCAGCCCTACCTGCTCCAGCGCAGCGGCGGCACGGCGGCGGCGCTCGGCCTTGGAAACGCCTGAGATGGTCAGTGCCAGCTCTACGTTGCCCAGCACGGTCTGGTGGGGGATCAGGTTATAGCTCTGGAACACAAAGCCGATGGTGTGGTTCCGGTAGGAGTCCCAGTCGCGGTCGGTGTATTTTTTTGTGGAGATGCCGTTGATGACCAAATCGCCGCTGTCGTAGCGATCCAGACCGCCGATGATGTTCAGCAGGGTGGTCTTGCCGGAGCCGCTGGGGCCAAGAATGGCCACAAATTCGTTGTCCCGCAGGTTTAGACTGACGTTGTTCAGTGCGTGCTGCACCAGCTCGCCGGTCTTGTATTCTTTGTTGATCTGTTTAAGTTTGAGCATAGATGTGCCTTTCCGGTACTGCGCCGCCGGGCGCTGTTGCCTGGGGTTTAAAAGTAGGAAACATTTGCAGACAATATCTAGTTTAGTTTAGCAAATAAAAATGAAGAAACCGTGAAATTACCTGCGGAACGGATGAAGCTGCGGAGCTTTTGCGTCTGAGCAGCGGTTTTGCCGGAAGGACGGGGCAAAAAAGAAAAGCGGAAAAAGATACCGGTTGAATTTACAAGATGAACGTGATATTCTAAAGCTGACAGACAGGCTGCGCCGGAAAAAACGGCGTTATATTACCTGAAAGGCTGTCGGAACAACACTTCTTTAGGATTGTAACAGTTTCTCCTGCTTTATACAATTATACAATAATAAAAGGATAAACAAGGCAGAAAAAATTTGGCCCTTGTAGTAAGGAGGAACTGAAATGGAACGTACATTTTCACCTATGATCCGGCAGTATTCTGCCATTGATGGTTTGCAGCAGGCGTATACGCTGGTGTATGCCATGGAGGTAGAGGGCACACAAGGCTGTCGGCTGACCCTGTGCCAGATCGGCAGCCGACAGCAGATCGTCAGTCAGCATGTTGCGGCAGCGCCGGAGTTCTGTTACCGGCTCCTGCGCTACTTGTGTGAAAATGGAGTTCAGCCGGAGCTCTGGCGGGATGCGGTCACAGACCTGACAGCTGCCGGGCTGGTAGGCGAGAAAGGCGGCGCATGGCGTGAACAGTGAGCGAACAGCCCAACTGCAAGTCGCCCTTGCAAGCTATGATCTGAAAGAACTGCGTGTCCAGAAGCGTTATTTGCAGAGCAGGAACCGCCATTGACTGCACCTGCCTTTTGCAGCGGCGAAAAGCTGCTGGCACAGCTGCGGCAGGGTGTCCGTTATGATGCCGTGGTGCTTTGCAGCGAGCTGACGGATCTGCCTGCGGAGCAATTTGTCCGGCAGTTTTATCAGCTGAAGGAGCGGCCGATGCTTCTGGTACAGAGCCATGGCCGCAGCAGCGGCACGGCGTTGCAAAAGCTCCGCGAGGGGTGCTACTGCGTAGAGGGCACTGAGCTGAAAAGGCTGCTGTGGCAGCTTTACCGGATGCCCGGGCGGCAGAACCGGCAGCTGGAGCAGCGGTGCAGCCAGCTGTATGCGGCGTGGGGCATCCCGCAGGGGGATGTCAACGCCGGATATCTATCCTGCGCGGTTGGCATCGCATGCAGCACCAGCCAGAAGCTGGCGATCCGCAAGGAAATCTTGCAGGCGGTGAGCGAGCAGTTTGATACATCGGTCGCTGCTGTGGAAAGCGGCATCCGCCGGGTCGTCATAGGCACAAGGGATCCCAATCCCATGGTGTCCGGCAAAGGCACCGGAGTTTTAATAACCAACGGCATTGAGGTGACAGAGGGTATCCTGGAAGAAGAATGCAGGGAGCTCAATCACGTATTCTTCCACTACATAAAGACCGGGCGTCCCCTGGTTGTCATGAAATATGCCATGACGCTGGACGGCAAGACAGCCACCCGGGCCGGGCATTCCCGATGGATTACAGGGGAGCGCTCGCGCCAAAGGGTCCATGAGGACAGAAGCAGGTATTCTGCTGTCATGTGCGGTGTGGGAACCATACTGGCCGATGATTCCCTGCTTACATGCCGTCTCCCGGATACCAGGAATCCGGTGCGGATTATCTGCGATTCGCAGCTTCGCACACCGCCGGATTCCCAGGTTGCTGCCACCTGCTCCCAGGCCAGGACCATTCTGGCCACCTGCTGTCCTGACAGAAAAGCATGGCTTCCCTATGAAGAAAAAGGCTGTGAAATCCTCCTCCTTCCGCCCCGTGAGGGACGCGTGGATCTGAATGCCCTCACAGAACGCCTGGGACAGATGGGCATTGACAGCGTTCTGCTGGAAGGCGGTTCCACCCTCAACTGGTCCGCCCTGGACCAGGGAATCGTAAACAGGGTGCAGGCCTACATTTCCCCCGGACTCTTTGGCGGCGCAACCGCCAAAACGCCTGTGGGAGGCAGAGGGGCGGAATTCCCATACCAGGGCTTTTCCCTGGGAAAGACCAATATCACGGTCCTGGACCAGGACATTCTTATCGAAGGGGAGTTGATGCCATGTTCACAGGAATCATAGAGGAAACCGGAATTCTGATGTCTGTCAAGGGCGGTTTATCCGGTTCCGCCTGGCCGTCAAAGCAGACAGAGTCCTGGAGGACATTCAAAAAGGAGACAGCATTGCCGTCAACGGCGTCTGCCTTACCGCATATTCCTTTGATTCCGGCTGTTTTTATGCGGATGTATGCGGGGCATGTGGTGCCGGTTCCTCGGCTCACATGCCCCGCATGTGTTTTCGTTCGTTCGGACGGAGTGTACGGTACGGTCTGCCGAAATTACGGATTTGTTATTAATAATCAATAATATATAAGTAATTTTACTTACCTTGGCAAAAGCAGGACGGGGAGCAGGTTTTGTCGTATGATACGGCGGCCGTGCCCGGGAGAGGAGCATCCTTAATGTCTGCTAAAGTATAACTATTAATCTGGAGTGCTTATGTTGAAGAAAATTTTGTTATCGTTGGCCGCGCTGCTCGCCGTAGCGGCGGTGATGCAGGCGCAGGAACTGCCCTATGACCCGGAGCTCCGCAAGGGGGTGCTAGAGAACGGCATGACCTATTATATCCGGCACAACGGAAAGCCCGAAGGACAGGCCGAATTCTGGATAGTACACAATGTCGGGGCTGTACAGGAGGAGGATTCGCAGCAGGGACTCGCCCATTTCCTCGAACACATGGCTTTCAACGGGACGGCGAATTTTCCCGGCAAGCGGATGATGGAGTGGCTCGAAGGGATAGGCGTGAAATTCGGGTACGACCTGAACGCCTTCACGACGCGGGAATATACCTGTTACCGTGTTTCCAACGTGCCGCTGGTACGTGAAACGGTTGTGGATTCCTGCTTGCTGATACTGCATGACTGGTCGCACTGCATCACGCTCGACGGCGGGGGAGATAGACAAGGAACGCGGCGTCATCATCGAAGAGCTGCGCCAGGGAGAGGGGCCGGCAAGGCGCATGTGGTGCGGGGCGGCTCCGTTGCTTTACGGAGATACCCGGTATGCCACCCGCAACCTGATTGGCCATATCGACGGGCTGAGTACCTTCCCGCATGACGAGCTGCGCGATTTCTACGGTCGCTGGTACCGTCCCGACCTACAGGCCGTCATCGTGGTAGGCGATTTCGACGTGGACGAGATGGAGGCGAAGGTGCGGGCCGTCATGTCCGACATTCCGGCCAAGGAGAACCCCGAGCCGAAGCGGCGGATAACGCTGCCCGACAATGCGCAGCCGGTCGTGGGCCTCTTTACCGACCCCGAAGCGACCATGACCTCTTTTTCGCTCTATTACAAGCGTCCGCTGCGGCCTTTCGAGTCCCGCAATACGCGGCAGGGGAACCTGAACACCCTGTGTGACGGTATGATGATGTATGCGATGAACCTGCGTCTGGCGGAACTCGCCATGCGGCCCGGCGCCTCTTTCGTGTCGGCTTATGTGGCAGGCGACCCGGTCGCCAGTTTCGTTTCCGATGTGATGCGGCTGACGGTGAATGTCAAGGAGGGGGAGCTGTTGCAGGCGGTGACCGAACTGTATACCGAAATGGAGAGGGTCTCCCGGTACGGATTTACTGAAGCGGAGTTCGGCGTGGTGAAAGCCGATTACGAACGGATGGTGCAGCGTATTTTCGACAGCCGCGACGACCGTTTCAACCAGAATTTTACGGCCGTTTACCGTGACAATTTTCTGTATAACCGCCCTGCGATGGATGCGCGGACCGAATATGAAACGGATATGGTTGCTGTCGCAGCGTTGTCGTTCGAGGAGTTCAACGATTATGTGAAACGACAGTTCTCCGATGAGAATCAGGTGCTTGTCGCCTATGCGCCGGAAGGGGCGCCGGGCCTCCCGACCGTCGGGGAGCTGGAGACGGCCCTGGCGCAGGTACGCGGCGCCGAGCTGGAAGGGACTTCGCCCGAAACCGTCGTGGCACCTTTGCTTCCGGAGGGTACGCGGCTGAAGGGCGCCCGCGTGAAGAGGACGGCGGAGGGGCGTTCGGCTCGACGGTCTGGACACTCCGCAACGGCGTACGTGTCGTCGTGAAACCTACGGATTTCATGACCGACCAGGTGTGCCTGTATGCCCGTGTTCCCGGCGGTCGGTCGTTGCTCTCCGACGAGGAGATGCTTGCCGCACAGGTGCTGGATTACTATATCGGCCAGACGGGCGTGGCGGAGTCGGATGCCGCCCTGTTGCGCAAACAGCTCGCCGGCAAGACGGTCAGATGCTGGCCCGGGACCGGAGCCTATGAGAACGGCTTCTCCGGCACCTCCTCTCCGAAAGACGTGGAGACGCTTCTGCAGCTCGTCTATCTCTATCTTGCCCAACCCCGGTTCGACGGGGAGACGTTCGGGGTGGTTATGGAACAGTTGCGGCACTCCTATCGGAATCGGACCGCCGACCCGTCGTTCCGTTACGGACAGGAGTCAATA
>ENA-OQDT01001623-OQDT01001623.1-human-gut-metagenome-genome-assembly--contig:-NODE-1623-length-12798-cov-2.789362_pt1 | contig 12798 bp, 8 predicted proteins | sample MGYA00242786_ERZ504617 | MGnify/ENA primary metagenome ERZ504617 (study PRJEB26092, sample SAMD00036337) | human gut metagenome | host: Homo sapiens | study: EMG produced TPA metagenomics assembly of... | reverse complement strand
GCTATCACTTCCTCGTAGATGCCGTACAAGTCGTTCCTCTCCCTGCCGTCCACCATCGTCCAGAACAGATGCAGCCCCTTTGTTTTCGCCTGTCCGGTAGTCATCAGCCTGTCGCGGAACATCGTGATATTCCATAGCGAAAAACTTTGGATAAAAACAAAGTCCAAACTTGGAAAGGTCTGGGAAAAGGTTGTACCGGCATTTTGACAACTTCCAGTTTACTGGCAATAACAAATAACCAATACACTTTTTGGTTGTACCATATCATGGAAATTAAAGGCGTTGAAGACGATGGAAAAGGAAGATCGGGATCAAGATCTTGATAATAAATATTTATTGTTCTCACATATGGAACAAAAGGGAGTGCCGCTTGTTTTATACGTGCTATTCAATACGTGAAATTAAAAAGAAAATAGTATGAGAAAGGTAACTTTAGCAATCCTGCTTCTTGTGGCTTTGGCCTCTTGTTCAAAAGATGAACCGGAGCAACTACCGGGAGACGATCTCGTTTCCCCCTCACTGTCAGCCTATGTAAGGAACATGGAAGGGGCACGCAACCCAATGACCGGTATCTTGGAGATATATCCTTGCGAGAAAGGAGGGGCGATTTATTACGGGAACTACGTGAATAAGCAATTGACGGTGTTCAATGGCTTCTATCCCATCGAAGAGGGGCATGTTTATGAAGGGTATAACCGCAAATTGTCATTGCCGGATGGTACGTACAACATGGTTTATTGGGGAACGCCGGTATATGAAGACCCCATGTACAGCTCACCGGCGATCCAGACTCCAGGGATCACCCTTGGGGCGGACATGTCAAAATTATACATGTCTCTCCGTAAAAATGCAGAGGATGACACTTATAGCCCCGTATATGACTTGGTATACGCGGTAGAGGAGACCGATATAGGCATAGAGGATCTGAGCGCGTCCCTTCGCCGTGTGGTGGCCGGGGTGAAAGTGGTCGTGACCACCAAGGACAAGGGGGCTTTCAGCCCAATCATTGATAAGATGGAGGTATGTATAGGCGGTATAGCCGAGAAGTTGAATTATTATACGGCCATTCCGGAAAATATGACCAAGACCGTCAAGTTTGAGCTGGTTCCTTCCGGCGATGGCACGCAAATGACCAATGGTACCGTGATGCTTTTCCCTTCCGGGGAGAACCCCTCGTTGGAATTACGTGTCACCCTCAAAGATGGCAGCGTGCATATGGTGTCCCAAAACATATCCACGACCTTGACCGCTGATACCCGCCTTACGCTTAATATCGTAATCGGGGATATTTTCGTGGGTGGTGAGAGCGGCGATTTCACGATCGAGGACTGGAAGGAGGCCACGGAGACGATAGAGTTCCCGATCATATATTAACTTCCTTATCCGTTTAAAACGGGTTTTACATAGATTTTTCTAACTAGGAGGTTGAATTCCAAGCCCTCTTCGGCAGATATACAATCTTACCCAAGTTTACGGACTTCAACGTATTCTTGGGTAAGTTCATATATGAATTCATCAGAAGTATATTAAATATACGGTAAAGACAAAACCTATATTTTTAGGAAATCAGCTTTTTTTATTTTTCACCGGTCGTTCCAACGTAAACAATCAATATCCGGAGTCCATGTATAGGCACTGCCGATCTTTACCGAATTATATCCCTGACGCAAATCAATTGGAAGCGTTACATGACAGACACCTTTTGCCGGGTCTGACTCCAATTCGGTAATACAGGTTTTCTGTCCGTTTATCTCCACTTCCAGACGACGGTCTTTTACCTCACGGGGCATTACCTTTGCGCCGGCACATAAGCGATACGCATCCGATATTCTCCTCCATTTTCGCTGTATACCTCCTTCCATTCCGCATAGTTGGCCGCTTTTCCACCCAAATTGCTGACAATCATACCACCGGAAGCCTTTCCGTAAGGTTTGTACGCAACGCCCCGGCTACGCTTCGCCAAATCGTTGAAACAAGGAAGGTAGGCCCATTCCGCTTCATAATGCCGCGGTTCCAAACGCTCTTCCGCTTTCAGACGAAGTATCTTTACACTATGCGGAGGTACGTCATAGCATAAAGAATCCCGGATCTTTTTCTCATCTCTCTGCTTCACTAAATCGCGTACCGCGACTTTTCCTCCCAATTCCAAAAGCGAAAGCGGCACGGAGAACGCGCAAACCTCGTCTGAGGGATTGTACAAGGCAACCGCACGTACCTTTCCCCGTTTCTGCTCAATGTCTTTTACCAGCACGTAACCGGCTCCTTCATGTTGTACCACATACGCCTGCAAGCCTAACGGGTCTTGATTCAAGGCAATCAGTTCCTTGTTCTTCAGTAAGTTTAAAGATGATTCAGGAATTGTTGTCAAGTCGCACCCGCTCAACAAGGGGGAACTCATGATGCACCACATACCGAAATGCACTTCTTCTTCCTCCTGTTTCAGCCCCCTGCCGATTTCCAACATGTCCATATCGTTATAATGTCCTTCCCCAGCATAAGCCGAGAGATACAGGTTTTTATTAATGATAGCCCTTACTGAGCCCCAGTCGGGTGCAATATCCGGACTGATGCGCCATGAACGTGCCAGCATCTTTTGCCCATGTTCCCGGAAAAGCCCAATCGACAGATATTGACAGAAACATTTTTCTTCGCTGTTTCACGAATCGCCTTTTACTATTTCCGTATAACGTTTTTGTTCATCCAGTTCCAACTGCTGTCCGGCTCCACAATAATCAATCTTAATAAGTCGAATCCCCACTGGTTAAAAAACAAGTCGGCATCCTGACGTTCATGTCCGTATAATCCGACCCCCACACCATTCATATCTTTATCCCAGAGTGAACCGCACGTATTTTCCACCCGCATCTGAATAAATTCCGGCCTTCAATCCTTTCGAATGGATGTAATCTGCTACTGCCTTCATTCCATTTGGAAAACGCTTGGGGTGTGTACATAGATTTCCTTGTTCATCCCGATAACCAAAAAATCCGTCATCCACATTGATATAGGTATATCCTGCACCTTTCAACCCTTGATCAACCATAGCATCTGCCTGCCGTTTTATCAGACTGTCGCTAATATTCACCCGGTATGTATTCCAGGAACTCCATCCCATAATGGGAGTTTCTATTTGTGCGAAAACACTTTGTACCTCCAATAAGAAAGCACAAGCAAACAAATAACGAAATATAACCTTCATTTTTTATCTTATTGATGATTTGTTAATACTTTTATTCCTTATCCCGATCAGGAGAAAAGCGGACCGGATCATTATATTGTTCCTGAAGTTTCAATAGCTGTAATTCCTTATATTACCGGTCCGTCTTCTTTCCGACGCATCTTTTTCCTTTACAATGGACTCACTCTCAATTTATAACTCATTTCTTTTTGGGGGAATCTTATATTTAGCTATAGTTTCCGGGCCACAACTTGCATTCCCCCAAACCACGCAAAGCAGCATCCAGATGAAGAACAATATAAGGACGCTTAGTCAATTCCCATGTGTGTGCTGCTTCCATCAGATCAATATCCGTATAGGGCAATGCCGAAAACGAAACATTTCCCTGTGTTTGAATCCGGATGCCTTTTCCCGAGTGGTCTGTCATTTTCAGCTCACGCAACCCCTCACGATTTCCCATCGACTGAGGCTTGACATAATTTTCGCCCATTTCATCCACTGTTGTCTGATAACGCCCTATCATGCATCCTTCCTTACGATCAACATAGTTCTCCCAAGGACCATAAGCATAATAATCCACCATATTCAATGTCGAATCGATCTGACATACCAACCCACAACGGCGCAGATCTGTCACATGAGGCATAAATTTCACGTCCATATCCATCACTCCATCCGGAGTAAATGTATATACCAATTTCAGTAGAACAAAGTGAACCTTCACGGATAGTATGTACCGTTACCTTTTCTTCATTTTCCATCACATCACATGTTCCATCTGCTTCTAGACCGTTTTCCGTATTTTTAAACAAATCATTCTCAATCCAACGGTAATTATCATATTGGAATCCGCCTTCCTGACTGACAATCTCTTTTCCCGCCATAACCAGACGAGTCATTCTTCCGGTCGTTTTATCAAATACTGCGACTATCCGATCATTGGAAACCGATACCTTGCCGGTTTCCTCTTTAACCAGCAACTTGTTTTTCTTATTTCGGACAACCTGTAAAACCGGCAAGTCTTTTCGCGACAAAACTTCAAACTGACCGGTTGCAACTTCGTGTCCGGCTTCCGCCCACACAGTTGGTTTTACTCCATTTACACGCAAATTAACCAGAACTTCATCACCCACTTTTTGTGCTTTCCGCAAATTTATGCCCGGCAGTTTTAACTCTAATTTTACAGAATCTCCCGGAGAAACATTCGCTAATTTCATATGGTCCGTTCCAACCACTTTCCCATTTTTCACAACTTCCCATTTCAACTCAAATTCATTCAGAGATAAGAACCCATATTTATTACGTAGTTGGATTAAAACCTTGTTTTTTGCCGGCATCATCTCTATAAAGTCAAAGCCGATATATTGATAAACAGCCTTGACTTCCTTCAACTTGGCTGATTCCTCTCGTGTAGCCGGTACAATGCCATTCGAACAGAAATTACCTTGATGTGGCCCAGGGAAATCATAACCGGTATGCAATCTATAAACGCCCTGTTTCATTTCCAACGGTTCATAAATGGCCTGATCTACCCAGTCCCAAATAGCTCCTCCTATTGTAGAGGAACTACTTTCAATACTTTCCCAATATTCTTTCAGGTTACCAATCGCATTTCCCATAGAATGCGCATATTCGCAAACGAACAACGGTTTTTCAAAGAGGCTTACATGTTCATTCATCCAATCCATACTTGGGTACATTTTCGAATAAAAATCACTGAAACGATTCCCACCATATGATTTACCGTCACGAGTACCTTCATAATGTACCGGACGGGTGTCCAGCTTTTTTGCCGCCTCATAACAATAACGGAAATTGTTTCCTCCACCGGCTTCATTTCCTAGACTCCAGAAAATAATACTCGGATGATTCCAGTCTCTCAATACCATCCGGTCAATCCGGTCAACGAATGCCGGAATCCATGAAGGCATATCACTGATTGACTGATTGGCATGGTCCTCCAAATCAGCTTCATCCATTACATACAATCCATAATAATCAAACATGGCATACATCTTCGCCGCATTCGGATAATGTGATGTACGAATCATATTGATATTATTCCGTTTCATCGTTACCACATCCCATAACATCGACTCAACAGGTACAGCCCGGCCATATACCGGATGCGTATCATGTCGGTTCGTCCCTTTAAAGAAAATGCGTTTTCCGTTTACGTACAGCAGCGAACCCTTGACTTCAATATTACGGAAGCCATATTTGGTGGAAAACGCCAGTTCGTCTTTTCCTTGCTGGCGCTGAACGACATGCAATGTATAAAGATGAGGGGTCTCGGCCGTCCACAAATGTAATCCTGACAACTCAAATGATACGTTTATCTTACTTGACAAAACCTCTGGAGTATAACCAGCCTTCACCTCCGACTCGGCAACCGTCTTTCCTTCCGGACTCAGTAAACGGACCACCAAATCCTTTGACCCCTTGCTCCGAAGCCGATTATCCAATGTCAGCTCCACCTTCATGCTACCACTCTTATATCCATCTTCTGCACGCAAAGAAGAAGTAATATAATGATCACGTACGCTTACGAGAGGTACATTGTACACATAAACGTCCCGGAAAATACCACTCATACGGAACATATCCTGGCATTCCAAATAAGAACCGTCTGACCAACGGAAGACCTGTACGGCGAGCCGGTTTCTTCCGGTACACAAATAATCGGTCAGATCGAACTCTGCATCATTATTTGCCCCTTGTGTATATCCTACATACTTTCCGTTCAGATAAACAAATGCTGCACTGTAAATGCCACCGAAATGAATGAAGGTACGTCGTTTTTCCCACCCCTGTGGTAAATTGAAATCATGGACATACGAACCGACCGGGTTGATGCCGTAATTTTTTCCGCCATCATTAAAACCTTTACGTGCTTTAATAAAAGGAGGTATATTTGCATGAGGGAATTCCACGTTGGCATAAATCGGACGGTCATAGCCCTGCATTTCCCAGTTCGAGGGGACAGGTATCGTATCCCACCCCGTCAAATCATAATCTTCTTTATAAAAATCTTTCGGACGTTTAGAGGGGTCCGGCACAAAATGAAAAGCCCAGTGACCATTCAATGATAAATATGTTGAGCTATGTATCTCCATCCAAGGAGTATAATAATACTCCGTATCTTTAGTCATTTCCTCCTCTGAAGCATAGGGAATATATGTTGCATGTCCGGGTTCCTTATTTTCAGCAAAACGCGTTTCATCTTCCCAATAATTCTTTTCATGCAGTATCAATAATTCACTTTCTGGAAAAGGCATACTGCTGCTTCGCACCTGAAACAGGGTTGCTTCCGAAGTGCCTGCTTTTGTCCGGTCAACCAATGCCAATGTGCCATCTTCCTGATACGCCACAACCAATGAAGGTGTATTGGCTGGAACCAGGCGTACATATTGCCCGGCCTTTTGCAAAGTCCATAACTGCGCTTCATCACTTCCATTCGTCTGTGTAACGGTAAGTAATGATTTTTCCGTTTCAGCTCTTACCGCCTTATCTTCAAAAACATTCACCAGACAATAACTTCCCGACAATTCACGGATAGACCATTGTTGCAACTTATCCTGTGTGTCCAATGCTTTCAACTTCCCGGCGAAATTTCCAGCTTCATATCCCAAAGCCTTATCCAACGCCTTAAAAGGGCAAATGTTATATAACTTATCTTTTTCATAACGATTCTGGGCGACCATACTCGTTACTGTCCCTATCCATAGCCCAATAGCTATAAAAAAATTAGTTGAACTTTCTCATAACATAATAATTTTATTTATTCTGATTTCTCAGTCGGAAATATCCACCATCCCCTTTGTTTTTCCATTAAATCCCAAGAGTAAATCATCTGACAGTTTTAACGGGAACAACTTTTTTGCAACAGGAGATTTAACAAAATATTCATTTTGATTATTTTTACCACCAAAAGCATTGAAGTCAATCCCGTTCCTTAACAAACATTTTATTGTCTTAGATAAAACTGTTAATTATATCATTCAAACTCACTTTGTTGCGTTTCTACTTCCTTCAATCGCAGGCGGTTCACTTCCTGTTGCAGTTCACGTATTTGTCTTTCATAATCAGAGGAAGAAATTAGAGTTCCGGTTCCGGTATGTCCATTTTCTTTCTCCGTCTTTTTCAACTCCTCCTTGTCAGCAATCAATGTATGAGCCGCCTTGCAGGTCGTTATTAGCAATTCCGCAGGAACAGGTGTATGCTTGCCCTGCCATACTACCGATGCACGTATCTTTATCTCACCCGGTACAGTAGTGGCCCTGACAAGTATCGGTGCGGTTCCCCACAAAACCGGACGGGGGTTTGTGAAAGTCCGTTCATCGCCAACCAGTTGTCCCGGACCTTCTATTTCAAATTTAATCTCGTAATTGTTCAGACGCTTGATGTTTCCGTTATCATCGGCCACCGCAGCAATCACAGTCACCATATCGGAACCGTCAGCTGTCATCTCCACCTTCTCGTCACCGGCCCATAACAGCAGTTTGGACGGCCGTCGTGCCGGCATTACCTTGTGAGTTGCCACCACTTTACCGTCTACCAGTCCTTCCGCCAGCAGATAGGAGTCAGCCTGTTTCCTACTGCGGGAGAGCTGCTTGTCATACATTACTCAAAAAACCTCCCTTGAATGTGATGACAGGAGACGGCATGCCTTCCTGCACTTTCGGCTTGTGATAAACATATTGTTTTCCGCCTTTACAGCAAGTCAATCGTACTTCGTCGCAATTGCTGTAAACTGTCACATCTTCTGGCGAGAACGGAGTCATCGCATTGGCAATATAGACCATAGGTCCACTGTCAGCTATCAGTTCCGGATTAGGACGAGACGGGCGCTGCGAACCAAACATATAATATGATAGTTTAGGCTGGCGGAACGCATCCATGATACCTCCGTAAAAAGGATCAGGATGATAACCGCGCTGATGGTCGAACGAGTGCCACAGACAACCGCCCATATGCTGCCGAGGATTACGATACAGGACATCATAACACGTATATTGATAGTCTGTTTTGGCGTATCCCTGAGCCTGTTTCAGCATAGGCGTCTCTCCCCATGAGCGGTTGACACGGCTAGGCGAGTTATGAGAATTCCAGTCGTCCACATTATCCCCCCACTCACGGGTGAAGTAACTGATTTTAGGATCAAGCTGATCCGTGTTGAATGCCCCTCCCTGTCCGTTTATCGGATGGGTAAAATGAACGGGGAAATATTCATGACCACGCGCTGTGACATCACAACCGGCATAACAATAGGGATAAGGATATTCTTCTTTCAGAATGTCCACCACATTTTGGGCAAAATCGGCAGGATACCATGTCTCATTCAGGATCGGTTCCCATAACCATACGCAGGGATGGTTTCTGTCCCGACGCACCATGTTGCGGATATCGTCATATACCCGTTGTGCAAAAACAGGAGCATCGTTCCAGAACTGCCAGCCTGGTGTGTTGACAATGACAAAAAGCCCCAGTTCGTCACAAGCATCCATAAAAGCGGGGTCTTGAGGATAGTGTGCGTTGCGGATCACTCTGAGTCCGGCATCCCGCAACTTTTTTGCATCGCGCCAATGCAAGCTGTTGGAAAGGGCATTCCCGATTACCGCAAAATCCTGATGTCGGTTGGCTCCTATCAAAGGTTTCGGATAAGGCTTTCCATTCAGCCAGAAGCCGTCCTTCCCCTTGAACTCAACGCTGCGGATTCCGATACGCCGGTAATAACCGTCAATGGTCTGTCCATCCTTATTTTTTACATATACATGCAACCGGTACAGGTAAGGCGAGTCCGGGGACCACAGATGGGGGGCTTTCACTTCCATCCTTCCGGATGTCTGTCCAGCCTTTCCATTATTTATGGACAGCTTTTTTTCCATACAGAAAACCTGCCTGTTATCACGGTCATACAGTTCACATACAACTTTTCCCCGGAACGGCTTTCCGGAAACATTGCGGACATGCGTATCTACACAGACTTCCGCCGACATGTCAGAAACCTTGTCATAGGAGACAAACAGCCCGCCTCCCGCCGTTTCATTCTCGTAATTGGGATCGGTGATGAACACATTGTTATGCACTATCATCCAGCAATCCCGGTAGATACCGCCGAAATAGGCAAAATCCAGCATGTCCTGCGTTTTTCCGGGAGGATAAGAGGGATCGTCACTATTGTCCGCCCATACAGCTATGACATTGTCCTGCCCATATTTCAGATACGGAGTGACATTGACAATGACCGGCAGGAAGCCCCCGTAATGCTCTTTCAGTAATTTCCCGTTCACCCATATCTTGGATTTACCCATAATAGCCTCGAAGTGCAGGAACTGCTGCCTGCCCTTCCATGTTTCTTCAGGGGTGAAATGCTTACGATACCATACCTCTCCCTGATAATTGACACATCCGCTGGCTTCAGTGGGAAGATACTCTATCCCGTCGGGAAGCGATACGATTTCCCAATCCTTGTCATTAAAGTCGGTCCGTTCGGCCCCTTCTGCATTTCCTTTATGAAAACGCCATGCCGGATTCATACTGTAAACGTTCCGCCCGGTTTCGGGCAAGACATAAAAACCGGCTGTCGAATAAGATGGCTGACGGTTTCCCCACAGTGTTAACGGGAAAAATATCAGCAAGAAAAATATAAATGTCCAATTTTGTAGTTGTTGTCTCATAGGTATTTGAATGACAGTTAAAAATTCAGTTATTTCTCTCCTCTCTGGTTCGGATGAAGTTGCTTGTAATAATTGATGCGTTGGGTCCACTTTTTGTCCTCCAGTGGCAGGACATGGCAAGTCCTTGCCCACTCGTTCCATTTTGTTCCAGTTCATCCTTTTTCCGCGGATATTGGCTTCGACAAATCTTTTGTCTCATATGGGTCATTGTCCAGATCAATCAGTTCCCACGCCTTATTACGGTTGGCGCGAACGAGTTTCCAATGACCGGAAATGACTGCACACGAACTTTTGGTGCTCAAAAAACAATGTGCGTTTCTGCAATTTTTTTCCTTGAACAGCAGGAAGCAGGCTTATTCCCGGAAAATCTGCATGATTATATTGTGTAGGGTAGTGTGCGGAAGCCATATCCATGCATGTCGGCAGAATGTCAATGATGTGGGCGGGCTGGTTGCATAATTTGCCTTTCATCTTGTTCCAGGCAGCCTTACCATAAGTAAGAATGAAAGGAGTGCTGGTGCCTCCCTGAAAGCACCATTGTTTATAACTCCTGTACGGAGTGTTGCTGAGATCCGCCATCAGTTGCCCCAGGAAGCCCCCCTCGTTGGTCGAACCATTGTCGCTGAGAAACAGAAATACCGTATTCTCCAACATACCTTTCTGCCGTATGGTCTCCACAAGTCTGCCTATACCGTCGTCCATTATTTCAATCATGGCGGCATACGTAGCCATATTCTGAACCCACTGCCGCTGCTGTTCCTCTTCCAAGTCTGTCCATGCCGGACGTTTTCCTCCGAATTCTTTATGGAAAACAGGCAGTTGCATTTCTCTGGGAACAAGCCCCAACTCTTTCTGTCGTTTAAACCGTCGCTCCCGAAGCACATCATAACCGACTTTATAACGGTCCAGACATTCCTTCACCCTCTCGGTTGGAGCCTGTAAAGGTAAATGAGGGGCATAATGAGCCACATACAAAAACATAGGCTCGCCAGAAGGATGCTGCCGGACAAAACTGACTGCAGAATCGGTGATTGCGGTAGTATAGTAATAGTTTTCCGGCAATCCGGTAATCCTTGTCAGATCATTGTATAGCGGTTCGGGCTTATAATAACTTCCTCCGCCATGCAATCCTCCATAGTAGCGGTCAAATCCGCGCTGTATGGGATAGCTGCCGTTGGGCGCGTCAAAAAGCACCGTCCACCGTGACGTGCCATTTTCCGCTCATGTATGTCCGGTAACCGTTGGATTTCATTATCTCGGCAATCGTGGGAAACTCCCGGCTGATCTGTCCTCTGTACCCGGGCCGGTGTTCGTCCACTGCCGTCATCCATCCCATACCCACTTCGTGTTGATAATGACCTGTTAGCAATGCGGCACGACTGGGACAACTCCTGCCCGTATTTTTAAACTGGCTGAAACGTATTCCGTTCATTGCCAGACTGTCTATGTGAGGAGTGCGAATCTCGCTGCCATAACAACCTAAATCTGAAAAGCCCATATCGTCACAAAGTATGAGTACGATATGAGGGGGGCTTTGCCGGGCTTGCGCTCCCAAAGCGACGACTCCTACCATGAATGAAGTAAACAGTACTCTTTTCATCGTTCGTTTATTTGTGAATATCGATAAATATTACATCCTCAGATGTTATGTCTGATAAGACTAATGATAATTCTTCTTTCCTCAAAACAGAGATTTGCCTTGAATACGAGAACAATCCATTTTTATAAATTGTGACTATATAATCCCCATCCTGCCTTGCTTTAAAAACAAGTGGCAATTCTCTTGATGCTCTTCTTTTCCCTTCATTAAAGGAATCCTGATGATATAAAAGTGCCAATGTCCGTTCTCCGTTTACATTCAAATGGCTTATATGAAAAAGAGAGTCCATTGTGCAACATTGCATATATCCCACTCCTGGCAATCCTGAATATATCACATCTTCATTGGCCTTTATGGCGGCAAACATGTTTATCAGTTCCTGTCGTGCATTTGATGAATCCGGCAATCCTTTTTTCACTTCCCCATAACAGTACACACCGAAACCTTGCGCCCCTCTTTTCAAGGAGTGGAGTACAAAACCACGAAAATCTTTGGAAGAATTAAAGCGTCCTATACCTATCTCGGAAGGAATAAGAATAGGAAGTTCATAATTATAACGTCCTTCATTATAAAAAGCATCCAATCCTTGAAGCGCTTTATAGCCCCATTGTTTGTATAACATGGTGCCAATAACATCCAGATTTCCGTCAGAATAGGTTGCCGCACCGGTTCCGGTCATAGCGACCCGTTCAGGATCACCGGCTTCGGCTTGAGCCGCATCAAGATTAAAAGATAAGATCTTGTACGGATCTCCTTCGTGATAGGAAGTGGTGAATTGTTTCCACCACCAATTCATAGCCTCCTTTTTAAATTGGGGATAACTTGTTTTGTTGGTTTTCAATTTCCATTCCTCATAAAGTTTCCTTGTTACAGGATTATAATCACTTTCATCTAAAAAACTGAAGCCTTCCTCATTTCCCAACTGTACCCCTATAACTGTTTTGCTTTCCCGATAATGTACAGCCAGATTATATAACATACGGCGAATTCGATAAAAAATTTCCGGATGCCCGTACATATGAAGAGGACGAATTCCCCCTTTCCGGAGCAGTGTCTTTACATTTTTATAAACTTCACCGTTTTTCATTGGCCATTGCATGGTATAATTACATGAATCCCTATCGTCCAGGTGGAAAGTCCACATATTCTCCGCACCACCGGAAGGAACCCCATTTTTTTGAGCATGTAAAAAAAGTATCCAGTTCACTTTCAACTGCTGACGTGCGGCAGCTTCCACTATATGGTCGGCAAAGGTATAATCAAAACAATTATCTGATATTTCTATTTCTTCCCAATGGATCATGACGTAAGCAGTATTAGCCCCCATTTCACGCATATCT
>ENA-OQDT01001622-OQDT01001622.1-human-gut-metagenome-genome-assembly--contig:-NODE-1622-length-12801-cov-3.365709_pt1 | contig 12801 bp, 10 predicted proteins | sample MGYA00242786_ERZ504617 | MGnify/ENA primary metagenome ERZ504617 (study PRJEB26092, sample SAMD00036337) | human gut metagenome | host: Homo sapiens | study: EMG produced TPA metagenomics assembly of... | reverse complement strand
AAAAACGAAACAGACTATTCTGAGGAACTTTCACATCTACACGAATATCCTTATAAACGACCCCATCGACTACTCCCTCATTATGAGGTTCAATAGCCATTACAGCTTCCAGCTGCCACACATTCGGACGTGAAATATTAAGAACATCTATCCTCTCATACCGAATATTACGAATGTCCTGATTGGTTTCATAACCTATTGTCATGGGATTAGAGGAATCACACCAAACTACACAGTTTCGAAAAGTTACATTCTCACAGTTTGAGGGACGGGCATTTCGTTTATAAAATCTCTTGCCTTGACAGCCAATATATCATCATGGCCCCCGGAAAAAAAACTATTCTCAACCAGTACATCATGGCAACCCGTTATATCACAGCCATCCGAACTCATCCCATGAGATATTGTATGTACATTATCTATATGTATGTTATTACTTTGATACATGGCAATAGTCCAAACTTTAGGATGCATCACATTAATACCTTCGATTTTAATATTATTACTTTTCTTATTAATACAAACAATACGTCCTTCATCCCCCAAGCTAGTCAGATGTTCTCCACAAATCACACCACGCCCGCGAATAGTGACATTCTGAAGTTCCACCCCATAAAAACGACCATATACAAAAGCTCCTCCTGCAATATAATATATTTTATTACTTTCGAGTTTATAAAATTTATGCTCATAAACTCCAGGAGCAAAATATACGACATTAGGGTCATCTTTCGAAGGAGCATCTATTTCCGGAGGGTTAGCAAAAATATAAAGATTCTTAGTTGCACTACTACCATTTTCTGAATCACCATTGATCTTAACAAAATATTGTCCCGGCTCACGAATAACAAAAGAAATCTCACTACCATTCACTTTAGGAACTATTTGTGCTCTTGACGGAAGAATCTCAACAGAACTAACAGAATAGTTAGGTTTTACTTTTATCGCAACCGAACCTTTAAAATCGAAATAAGCATATTCAGGATATACGCTTCCATAATCACCTCCGCCTGTGGCTTCCGTACGATAAACAAAACAAGACTGATCGTTCACCCAAACAGAATGGTCCATTCCAATTACATTCTGTGCCAAATTGCCAGGAGCCGGATATAATTGAAGATATTCAGTCTCAACCGGTTCGTCACCTTCATTGTCACTTCCACCATTTCCTTCATTGTCTTTAACCGCTTTATCGCTACACCCTGCTAAAAACAGAATGGTAGACATTGCGATAGAAACAAATATATCTAATATATGTACCATAATACTTTTTTAATATTACAAGTTAATTCTTATATTACTATTTCATCATATAAAATTTTAAAATACCACCTTCCATTATATCTTTATGCGAAATACTATTTCCAGTCAGTTCTTTACCGTTCAGTTCTATCTTTCTCACATGAATATTTTCAAGAGAGTAATTCACGGTCTCAACAACAAATCGCTTATTATTTCCCAATTCAATTGTAATTCTCGGAAGTTGTGGAGCACCCAAAATATATTCTCCGCCGCAAGGATTTACCGGATAGAATCCCATAGCAGAAAGGAGATACCATGCAGACATTTGTCCACAGTCTTCATTACCGATGATACCGTCCGGCTGATCTGTGTAGAAGTCGCTCATGATGAAACGAACCTTTTCCGCTGTTTTCCACTGTTCGCCGGCATAGGTATAGAGATAGGCTATGTGATGGCTCGGCTCATTGCCATGCGCATATTGTCCGATCAGACCGGTGATATCACTGGAAGCACCTTCACCCATACTGTCATTGTTCGTAAAGAAGCTGTCGAGCTTCGATGTAAACGGCTTGTCACCGCCAAACAGGCTGATCAATCCATACGGATCTTGCGGAGCGAAGAATGTATATTGCCATCCGTTGCCCTCACAGAAATCGCCGACTCCGTGAATAGAACGTGCCGGATCGTACGGAGTACGCCATGAACCGTCTTCCAGTTTCGGACGGATGAAATGGATAGAAGAATCGAAATAGTTCTTATAGTAATGGGCACGCTTCGAGAATGTCTCATAATCAGCCGTCTTCCCCATCTTTTGTGCCATAGCGGCGATTCCCCAGTCATCTACTGCATATTCCATAGCGATGGAAGTAGCTTCGTGGATTTTATCAGCAGGGATATATCCTTTGGCCATCACGTAAGGAACTCCGTTCTGCCTTTCATAAGTTGCTGTCGCTTTCATAGCCGTCAAGGCTTCTTCCGCATCAAATCCGGTAAATCCTTTCAGATAAGCATCTGCAATCACCGGAACAGAGCTATATCCCGGCATACAATTTGTTTCGCCGCTCATCAAAGGCCAGATAGGAAGTTTATCCTGTTGCCGATAAATGGAAAGCATTGAATTAACTTACATTGTCCACCATTTCGGGCTGAATGATAGTCATCAGAGGATTCAAGGCGCGATAAGTATCCCAAAGGGAGAGAGTGGTATAATTCGCTTTCTTCGGGTCTGTGTAAATCATATCATTCATCCCCCGATACTCACCATTGACATCACAATACAATGTAGGAGCGATCATGGTATGATAGTGTGCGGTATAAAACACACGTTTGGCAGCCTCATCGTCTGATTCTACGGTCATCTTATCCAACTGTTTGTTCCAGCGGTCACTGCTCATCTTCACCACCTTGTCGAAGTCCCAGTGAGAAAGTTCCGCTTGCAGGTTCATCGCTGCATTGTCACAACTTACGGAAGAAATAGCCACTTTAATCTTTACTTCTTTCACATTGCCGAAAGTAAGCACACTTTTCACCGATTCTACTTTCAGTTGATCCCAAAGTTTGGGGGTATTATCGTCATAAGCCGTAAATTTCTCGATCTTCTGATCGCTCTTCAGCACAAAGTATACTTTTCGCGACGGGCTCCACCCTCTGACATACCGATAACCTTCCACTGTATAGTCATCTACTTTGCGAATATAGCTGTCGTATGCATTGGAACCGTTTCCTTCACGCAGGTCAATCAGTATAGAGGCCGGTTTTCCTTCGGGATAGGTATAACGATGAAAACCTACCCGGTCAGTAGCTGTCAGTTCGGCCTTGATATTGTATCTGTCCAGAATTAAAGAATAATATTCCGGACGGGCTATCTCATTGTCATGTGAGTATTTCGACGCATAACCGTCACGTATATCATCCTGGTTACCTCTGGGAGTACGGATTTCATTGAGAGGCATAATCAGAATATCCCCCAGATCGGTACATCCCGTACCGCTTAAATGAGTATGAGAAAAACCAATCAGAATACTGTCGGAATAATGATATCCCGAACACCAGTCCCAGCCTTTATGGATATTGTTGGGTCCGAGTTGCACCATGCCGCACGGAACACTCGTTCCGACAAATACATGCCCGTGAAAACCGGAGCCGATATAAGGATCGACATACTGTAACAATCCCTCACTCTTTGAATAGTCCTGTTTTGCCACTCCGCTCGTTGCCAGACCTAAAAAGCAGGAAGCAGCCATTAAAAGTTTAAATGCGTTCATCTGTATTTTTCTTGTTAATTCGAAATTGTTTCATGGTAGGATTTACTTCATGAATTATAGTTTTCATGATGCAAATATAAACTCTATTCCGGAACTATCAGGCTGTCGCCAGAGTTTACCGAATGGATGGCAGGGATATTTACTCTTTTGGCAAAAGAAAAAGGACTTGCACTGACTAAAGCAGTTCAAATCCTTTCCATAAATTTCCTTCGGGAAGAGGGGCTTCGAGCTCTATCAGCTCTTTTGACACGGGATGGATGAAGCGTACCTTCCGTGCATGCAGGCAAATACTGCCATCGGGATTGGAACGCGGAGCGCCATATTTAAGGTCTCCTTTAATGGGACATCCCATTTTTGCCAACTGGCAACGAATCTGATGATGACGTCCGGTTTTCAAGTCTACTTCAAGCAGATAGTAATTCTCCGAATGTCCGATCAGCCGGTAATTCAGAATCGCTTTCTTGCTGTTTGGCACTTCTTTGTCATAAGCAAAACTCTTGTTCTGCTTCTCGTTACGTGCCAGATAATGCACCAATTCACCTTCCGGCTCTTTGGGGGCATTCTTCACTACTGCCCAGTAGGTCTTTTTCACTTCACTGGTACGGAACATCTCGTTCAGACGGGTGAGTGCCTTACTCGTTTTGGCAAAAATAACAGACCGCTTACGGGGCGGTCCAGCCGGTGTGTCACACCGATGAAAACATTTCCGGGTTTATGATACTTCTCTTTCAGGTACTGCTTCACAGTTTCCGAAAGCGGTGTATCGCCCGTCTTGTCTGCCTGGACAATCTCGGAAGCGGTCTTGTTGACTACAATTATATGGTTGTCTTCGTATACGACAGTCATACTGTTCGATTACATATTCATACCACCATCTACCTGAATCACCTGACCTGATACGTAAGAAGACATATCTGATGCCAGGAAGGTAGCGATGTTTGCCACATCTTCAGGAGTACCGCCACGACGCAAAGGAATTTTCTTTGCCCATTCAGCTCTCACTTCGTCAGAAAGAGCAGCAGTCATATCTGTCAGGATGAATCCCGGAGCAATGGCGTTGGCACGGATGCCACGAGAGCCCAGTTCTTGTGCGATAGACTTGGCCAATGCAATCATGCCGGCTTTGGAAGCAGCATAGTTAGCCTGTCCCGCATTACCGTGAACACCCACTACAGATGCCATGTTGATAATGCTACCAGCTTTCTGACGCATCATAACAGGTGTACAAGCGTGGATGAAGTTAAATGCAGACTTCAGGTTCACATTGATTACAGAATATGTAACCAAGCTTTTGACAGAGCTGGAACAGATGCGTAATATGCATTATTTGAAAACTGCGGAAATCCAAGCGGTCTTTCTTGGCGGCGGGACTCCTGGAACCTTGACGAAAGAACAGCTCAGCAGTATTTTGCAGAAGGTACGTCAAGTGCTTCCTTTAAGTTCTGATTGTGAAATTACGGTTGAGAGCAGTATTTATGATATGGACGAAGAGAAACTTGCTGCTTGCATCGAAAATGGTGCAAACAGATTCAGTTTTGGGGTGCAAACTTTTGCTACGGATCTGCGCCGACAACTGGGGCGTCCTGATACCTGCGAAGAAGTTGTGCGTAAATTGAAGCTTTTTGCTGCGACGGGTACAAAGGTTATCATTGACCTGATTTATGGTTTACCAGGGCAGACAAAAGAATTGCTGCAGCGAGATTTACAGTTTTATCTGGATTGCGGTCTTAGTGGTGTCGATTTGTATAAACTGCAGATTTTTCCTGGGACGCCGCTGGGCAATCAATTTAAAGCTGATCGGAGTGATTTCCCTACTGGGCGGGAGTTGGCAGAGCTCTTTGTCAGCGGCGCAGAATTTTTTAGCAGGAATGGCTGCCGTCAGCTGAGCTGTTGCCATTGGGCAACTGATGACAGGGAAATAAGCCGTTATAATACTATGGTGAAAGAAGGCGCTCAGGTTCTGGCTTTCGGAGCCGGCTGCGGCGGATCATTAGGCAATTATGCTTATATGCAGCCGTTTGATCTGGAAAAATATGTAAGCCTGGTTGATAAGGGTGTAAAGCCTTTTGTTATGTTATTTGAAAGAGATGAGTTTGCGCCTGTTTTTGCCGCGATCAAAGGTCAGTTTGACAGTGGCGTCTTTGAACCTCAAAAATTGAGAAGCTTATCAGAAATACCTTTTTCTGAATTGTTGTTTCCTTTATTGGAACGTTGGCGTAACAACGGTTTAATGGAAGCTGCTGATGGTGTTTATAAGCTGACGCCAATGGGTTTGTTCTGGCAGAATCAATTGAATCGTGCAGTGATGATAGCTGTGCAGTATTTAGTATACGGGCCGCGTGTTGCGGGAAGAAAGTCAGCTTTGACAATGATGAGTGCAATGGAAAATCGTACTTAAAAGTTATATGATTAAAGCCCCTGTTCAATAAGAACAGGGCTTTAATCGGTTATTATTTAAGCTTTTAATTCGATTTCCAGCAGGCAGTCGCCGCTTTCGATACGGTTACCTGCTGTTACGTGGATCTGGGCTACGATACCGCTGATTGGGGCGGCGATAGTTGTTTCCATTTTCATAGCTTCGGTAACTACAAGCGGGGTGCCTTTAGTTACTGCTTGTCCTTTTTCCACCAGTACTTTAACAACGGAACCTGATAAAGTAGCGCCGATCTCACCCTGATTGGCTTTATCAGCTTTTTTGCGGCTGATATTGGTAGCTTTGACATTTCTGTCTTTGATATCGATTTCCCTGGGCAGACCGTTGAATTCGAAGGATACTGTACGAATACCATCGGCATTGGCTTCGCCGATATGTACAAGCTTAATGACCAGCATCTTGCCTTGTTCGATTTCTACTTTGATTTCTTCGCCTATTTTCATGCCGAAGAAGAAGGTTGGTGTATCAAGTACAGAAACATCTCCGAAATCATGTACGCGTTTGACCCAGTCAGTAAAGACTTTTGGATAGAGACAGTAAGAGCTGACGGCTTCTTCTGTAATAGGTGCTTCCAGTTCTGCAAGTTTAGCTTTTATTTCCTCAAAATTAACAGGCGGCAAAGTATCGCCGGGACGGCCTTCTAAAGGTTTACGTCCTTTGAGAACTATTTGCTGCAGTTTTTGAGGGAAGCCTTGATAAGGAACGCCGATACGGCCTTCAAAAAATTCCACTACAGAAGCAGGGAAATCGAGTACGTCACCTTTAGCATAGATATCTTCTTCGCTGAGATCGTTTTGTACCATGAAGAGAGCCATATCACCGACTATTTTAGAAGAAGGAGTTACCTTGATTAAATCACCGAACATCATTGAGACGCGGTGATACATATCTTTGACTTCTTCCCAACGTTCGATAAGACCGAGAGCGGTTGCCTGCTGTTTAAGGTTGGTGTATTGGCCGCCCGGCATCTCGTGTACATATACTTCCGGGTTTGGAAACAGTTCGGTCTGGTCAGCAGCTTTATAATATGGACGTACGGTTTCCCAATAACGGGATAGTTCGTTCATAGCATCGACGTCTACACGCGGCTGGCGCGGATGACCGCTGAGCGCATAATAGAGGCTGCTGCCGCTGGGCTGAGAAGTGCCGCAACTCATAGCGGACATCGCTGTATCAACAATATCAACACCGGCATCGACGGCACGGGCGTAAGTGTAGATAGCATTGCCGCTACCTTCATGTGTGTGCAGATGTATCGGCAGGTCAACAGCGTCTTTGAGAGCACTGACAAGGCGGTAAGACGCCTCAGGTTTTAACAGTCCAGCCATATCTTTGATTGCAATAATATTGGCACCGGCGGCTGCCAGCTCTTTAGCCATATCCACATAATATTTCAGATCATATTTATCCCGGCGGGGGTCCAGAATATCGCCGGTATAGCACAGTGCCGCTTCGGCAACTTTATTGCATTCTCGCACAGTATCTATGGAAAGACGCATATTATCAAGTCCGTTGAGGCTGTCAAAGATGCGGAAAACATCGACACCGTTTTTGGCGGCCAGATGAATAAATTCCTTGACGACATTATCAGGATAGCTGGTATAGCCAACTGCATTGGCTCCGCGCAGCAGCATTTGCAGTAAAATATTAGGTGCTTTTATACGGAATTGCTGCAGCCGATCCCAGGGACTTTCGTCGAGAAAACGGTAAGCAACGTCAAAGGTAGCGCCGCCCCAGCATTCGAATGAGAAAAGGTTTGGAAGTTTTCCTGCTGTAGCAGCTGCTACTTTCATCATATCGTTTGTACGCAGACGAGTCGCAAACAATGACTGATGTGCGTCGCGGAAAGTGGTATCAGTGATTAGTACTTCACTTTGGGCCTGTACCCATTTTGCCAATCCTGCAGGGCCATGGGCATCAAGAACCTGTTTGCTGCCATCAGGAATCTTACCGATAAAGGGCTTGGGCATATTCAGTGGGGCAAATTCCGGTTTTGGCTGTACACCTACGTTAGAATAGCCATTGATAGAGATATCGGCAATATAATTGAGCAGTTTGGTACCGCGGTCATGTGTTTTAGGGAAAATAAACAAGTCGGTATTATCATCAACAAATTTAGTGCTGTAGCTGCCGTCAGTGAATTGAGGATGCTGCAGTACATTTTCCAAAAAGAGAATATTGGTTTTAACGCCGCGTATACGGAACTCCTTCAGACAGCGCAGCATCTTACTGATAGCTATTTGATGTGTCAGTCCCCAGGTGGTTGCTTTAACGAGCAGAGAATCGTAGTACGGGGTGATGACGGAACCAGTAAACGCATTACCTCCGTCCAGGCGTACGCCAAAGCCGCCGCCGCTGCGATAAGCGATCAGTTTACCGGTATCTGGCATAAAATTGTTGGCCGGATCCTCCGTAGTGATACGGCATTGGATAGCATGGCCATGGGTAATGATGTCCTTTTGTTCGGGGATCGCTATTTCAGGATCATGGATGGAATAGCCTTCAGCAATTTTAATTTGTGTTTGTACAATATCGATACCGGTGATTTCTTCGGTAACTGTATGTTCAACCTGAATTCTTGGATTAACTTCAATAAAGTAGAAATTATTGTCCGGTGTTGCTAAAAATTCAACTGTGCCAGCACTGATATAATCAACATTTTTCATCAATTTAACGGCTGCTTCGCAAATACGGCTGCGCAGCTGCTGAGGCAGAGAGAAAGCAGGAGCAACTTCGACCAGTTTTTGATGCCGGCGCTGTACGGAACAGTCACGTTCGTGCAGATGTACAATGTTACCGTGGGTATCGCCGATGATCTGTACTTCGATATGTTTAGGGTTTTGCAGATATTTTTCAAGGTAGATCTCGTCACTGCCGAAGGCTTTGAGTGCTTCTGATTTGGCAAGGCTGTAAGCCTGATCCAGCTCGTCCATGGAAGCTACCATACGCATGCCGCGTCCGCCACCGCCGTTAACAGCCTTGATAATGATCGGGAAACCGTGTTTCCCCGCAAAAGCACGTACTTCTTCTACGCTGCTGACTGTGCCGGTAGAACCGGGAATCATTGGAATACCAGCCAGTTCAGCCTGCGTGCGGGCATTGATCTTATCGCCGAACATTATCAGGTGTTCAAGACGCGGACCGATAAAGATGAATCCTTCTTCAGCGCAGCGTTTAGCCAGTTGGCTGTTTTCTGATAAAAATCCATAGCCGGGATGAATGGCGTCGACATCGTGTTCTCGGGCAATACGCATGATGTCTTCAATGTCAAGATAAGCGTCTATGGGGCCTTTGCCTTCACCGACCAGATAAGCCTCATCGGCACGGTTACGATGCAGAGATAAAGTGTCTTCCTTAGAGTATATTGCTACAGTACGGATGCCTAATTCATTACAAGCACGAAAAACGCGGATCGCGATCTCGCCGCGGTTAGCAACTAGAACTGTTTTAATTTTTTCATGGTAAACCCTCCTTTGGTTGAGACCGTATCCATTGTATAAGAAAAAATGTACTTCTGGCAACATCAAAAGTTCATGTATACATAATTCTTGCACTGCACTTTGTATACATTTTTTGAAACACCGGCTAAGTTGTGGTTTTTTAGTGTAAAATTTTTCGGTATATGCATAAAATTTGCAGGACTGTTTCCTGACAGGAAAATCAGGGCAGAACAGTGGTTTAGGATTTTTAGAAATTATTTCGATACTTTATTTAATGAAAAAGAAAGTATTATTGCCGACTTTCACAGATTTTTTGCTTGTTTAATTATCGAAGAACGGTTATCATTTAATATAGAATAATAATGTAAGTACAATATATGTACATATTTGGAGGTTCGGATATGCCAGAGAAAAAAGCTCCCCCTAAAAAGCCGCTTTATTACTATTATATTTTGGCTTTGGCAATAATTTTACTGATCAATACGGTTATCGTACCAACGTTTTTCAGCCCGCAGGTCAAAGAGATTTCCTATGGCAACTTTTTACAGATGGTAGACGATGGTAAGGTTGCAAAAGTAGAGATCACTAATAATAAGATAGCTGTTCTTGCGAAAGACAGTGATAACAAAGTAATTTATGTAACAGGCAGGGTAGAAGACCCCGATTTGGTTAACCGTTTAATGAAGAGCAAAGTAGAATTTTCGCAGGTTATTCCAAAGGAAAATTCACCGCTTGTCAATTTCTTTATGAACTGGGTCTTACCGATCATGATATTCTTCGCATTGGGCCAGCTTTTTATGCGTTATATGGGCAGCAAGCTGGGTGGTGGCAATGCCATGAGTTTTGGCAAGAGTAATGCCAAGGTGTATGTAGAAGCACAGACTGGTAAAAGTTTTGCCGATGTAGCCGGGCAGGATGAGGCTAAAGAAGCATTGATGGAATTAGTGGATTTTTTACATAATCCTGCGAAATATCAGGCTATCGGAGCTAATATGCCAAAAGGTGCCTTGCTGGTTGGTCCTCCTGGTACAGGTAAAACTCTGCTGGCTAAAGCTGTAGCAGGTGAGGCGAAAGTACCGTTTTTCAGTATTTCCGGCAGTGAATTTATTGAAATGTTTGTTGGTATGGGTGCGGCGCGTGTCCGTGATCTGTTCAAGCAGGCTCAGGAAAAAGCTCCTTGTATCGTATTTATTGATGAGATAGATGCTATTGGCAAGCGTCGTGACAGCGGACAATTTGGCGGCAATGATGAACGTGAGCAGACTTTGAATCAGCTGCTTTCAGAGATGGATGGCTTTGATGGCAGTAAAGGTGTTGTGATCCTAGCTGCAACTAACCGTCCGGAATCATTGGATAAAGCGCTTCTGCGTCCAGGTCGTTTTGACCGACGTATACCTGTTGAGCTGCCTGATTTACAGGGACGTGAAGCAATTCTGAAAGTGCATGCGAAGGCAATTAAAACCTGCGATGATATTGACTATTTGACGGTAGCAAGAGCTACTGCGGGTGCTTCTGGTGCTGAATTAGCGAATATTGTCAATGAGGCTGCCCTGCGTGCTGTCAAAATGAACCGTACCTGTATAAGCCAAAGCGATCTAGAGGAATCTGTTGAAGTAGTTATTGCCGGTTATCAGCGTAAAGGCGCTGTAATTCCGCCGGAAGAAAAGAAAATAGTTGCTTATCACGAAATTGGACATGCACTGGTAGCTGCTTTGCAGAAAAAATCAGCTCCTGTCCATAAAATTACGATTATCCCTCGTACATCTGGAGCCCTGGGTTATACTATGCAGGTTTCTGAAACTGATAATGTATTGATGAGTAAAGAAGAACTTTTCAATAAGATCGTTACTATTACTGGTGGACGTTCTGCAGAAGAAGTTATTTTCAATTCTATTACGTCCGGTGCTTCCAATGATATTGAGCAGGCTACCAAGCTGGCGCGTGCTATGGTTACCCGCCTGGGTATGACGGAAGAATTCGATATGATGGCTACCGAAACAATGACTAATATTTATCTTGGCGGAGATCCTTCGTTGAACTGTTCTGACGAAACAGCCAGTAAAATTGATGCCAAAGTTTTGGAAATTATCAAAGAAGCTCATCAGAAAGCGCGTGAGATTCTGGAAGAAAATAAAGAAAAATTACACGAGCTGGCAGCCTTTCTGCTGGAACGTGAAACGATTACCGGCGAGGAGTTTATGCGTTTGCTGAATAGTGAAGCTGATGTTATTGAAACTTCTGCGACGGTTGTAAAAGAAGGTGAAGCTGATGCTGAGGAAGCAAGCAGTATTTGACAGAGAGACTTTTTTGACACTGCCAGATTTACCGCCTCGTTTAAAGCTATGGGGTGAAGATAGAGAGCTTGAAGATTTTCTTGTAAAGAAAGCGTTTATGATTAATCCTATTCCCAGTTCTGTGGCGCGTGCAGATGGCGAGGTGAAAATTGCCGTCGTTGGTTCAGGTCCTGCTGGTTTAGGCAGTGCTGACGAATTGACTCGGTTAGGTTTTAAAGTGACGGTTTTTGAGCGTGACGATCGTCCGGGCGGGCTTCTGATGTATGGCGTACCTAATATTAAGCTTCCTAAAAATATCGTCATGCAGAAGATAGAAGCGCTGCAGGATGCAGGAGTGGAATTTCGTCTGCAGACAGAAATAGGCAAGCAGGTAACTTTTGCCGATCTGCAAAAGGAATTTGCTGCGATTATTGTTTGTGTTGGCAGTACTTCACCGCGACGTTTGAAAATGGTCCGCGATGATGCTAAAGGTGTTTACTATGCTAAAGATTTTCTGACTTATGTAACGAAGGAAATGTTGGAGCAAAACACATCTGTTCCCGCTGATACGGCAGGTAAGGATGTAGTGATTATAGGCGGAGGAGATACTGGTATCGACTGCGCTGCAGTGGCTTTTGCCCAAGGGGCCCGTAGTATCCTTCAGCTGGAGCTGAGGGAATGTGAGATGACCGGAAAAACGCAGGACGGTTTCTGTGAGTTGGTCAGCAGTGATCCTACATTATCATACGGCACTATACTTCAGGATGTTTTATATGATGATAATGGCTTTGTAAAAGGGGTTCGCATCGCTAAGGTAGAATGGATAAGCTCCGCTTCGGGCAGCTTGCCTAAACCACAGTTGATCGAAGGATCGGAGTCAGAAATCCCGGCGCAGCTTTTGCTGCTTGCTACTGGTTTTACAGGACCGGAGCCTGCTGTGTTCAGTACTTTTGCTTTTAATAAAACTCCTGTTGGCACGATCGCTAAAGGAAGCGGCTATTTTGATACTTCACGTGCCGGTGTATTTGCAGCAGGCGATGCTCGGCGTGGGCAAGGTGTTGTGGAATGGGCTTTTGCAGAAGGTCGTAATGCGGCTGTTGAATGTGCTGAATATTTGCATGCTTTAAAAAAATAATTATACAAAAACG
>ENA-OQDT01001621-OQDT01001621.1-human-gut-metagenome-genome-assembly--contig:-NODE-1621-length-12802-cov-2.332544_pt1 | contig 12802 bp, 13 predicted proteins | sample MGYA00242786_ERZ504617 | MGnify/ENA primary metagenome ERZ504617 (study PRJEB26092, sample SAMD00036337) | human gut metagenome | host: Homo sapiens | study: EMG produced TPA metagenomics assembly of... | reverse complement strand
GGATTAATCTGATTGCACCAGGGGAGATGAGTGAAGAGGAGTTGGAGCTTTTTACTTCTAATTTTCGTGAGGTAATGCAGTTTATTAAGTATTCAAAAGATACGGAGAAGCTGAGCCAGCTTGTGGAGGAGAATACTGCATTTGAAACTATGGACAGGAAGGCTGTTCGTGTAATGGAGGAGATGACTGGAATGAAGATTGAAAAAGAAGTTGAGGAAGAAAAGGTGAATGTTTGTAAAGCGATTCAAGGGATTGAGGAAAAGGGGCGAATCGCTGGATTGGCAGAGGGACGTGCTGCTGGGCTGGCGGAAGGAAAAGAGGCTTTGGAGCGTGAACAGAAACTTACCAAATTCCTGTTGTGCGATAACCGCATCGACGACCTAAAGCGTGCCCTTGACGATTCTGCTTTTCGCCAGAAACTTTTGGAAGAGTATGGAATTGATTAAAAAGATATAAAAACGAGACGTATACGCTAATGGTTTAAAAGCACATATTTTATAGATTTTTTTGCAGTTCCATGGTATCATTATTTCAAGCAAAAGCAATTGATACTGTGGAACTTTTTATCAGGAGTGTGTGTAATATGGGAAGTTATCTGAATCCTGGAAGTGCTTCTTTTCGCAATAGTCTGAGGTCCAAGATTTATGTGGATAAGAGTGAATTGATAGCCAGAACAAATGAATTGATCTGTACAGAGCAGAGATATGTATGTGTCAGCCGCCCGAGACGATTTGGAAAGTCTATGGCGGCTAATATGCTTGCTTCATATTATGAGAAAGAAGAAAATAGCGATGATTTGTTTGGCGGTTTGCGGATCAGCAGAGCAATCACATATAGAGACCATTTAAACCAATATGATGTTATCAAAATCAATATGCAGGAATTCCTGAGCGTTACCAACAGTGTAGATGAGATGCTGGGACGATTGAAGCGGTATTTACTGTTTGATTTGTTAGATGCTTATGGAAATCTGCACTTTCGGGATTCTGAAGATTTGATACAGGTGATGAAGGATATTTTTGCAAAAACAAAATGCCCTTTTGTGATTTTGATCGATGAGTGGGATTGTCTTTTCCGGGAATACAAGAAGGATAGAGAGGCACAGAAGAAGTATCTTGATTTTTTGAGAGTGTGGCTGAAGGATCAGGATTATGTTGCGCTGGCATATATGACAGGAATTTTGCCCATAAAAAAATATGGTTCTCATTCCGCTTTGAATATGTTCACAGAGTATTCTATGACAAATCCCCGTGAGATGGCTGAATTCTTTGGTTTTACAGAAGATGAAGTAAAAATGTTGTGTGCCCGGTACAAGAGAAGCTTTGAGGAAACAAAGGCCTGGTATGATGGCTACGAACTGATAACAGTAGAAGAGAATCAGAAAAAGATTTATTCCATGTATAGCCCGAAATCTGTAGTGGATGCAATGCTCAGTGGGGTGTTTGATAATTACTGGAATCAGACAGAAACCTATGAAGCACTTAAAACTTATATTAGATTGAATTATGATGGCCTAAAAGATTCTGTCATAAAAATGCTTAGGAGGCGATAAGGTACAGATTAACACGGGAACTTTTCGAATGATATGGCGACTTTTCAGGGAAAAGATGATGATATTGACCCTTCTGGTCCACCTTGGCTATTTGAGCTATCATTGGCCGGATAAAACTGTCTATATTCCCAATAAAGAAGTATCTCAGGAATATATAAATGCAATCAGCACTATGGAGTGGCCTGAGGTTATTGACTCTGTAGAAAAATTCTAGAAAGCTGCTGGAAGCTTTGTGGAGAATGGACAGTGATACAGTGGCAAAGGGAATCGATAAAGTGCATCAGGAAGTATCTATCTTACAGTATAATGATGAGAATTCTTTGAGCTGTACGATCAATCTGGCATTTTATTTTGCAAGAGAGTACTATACAGTTATTCGAGAACTGCCAAGCGGGAAAGGGTTTGCAGATATTTGCTTTCTTCCCAGAAAGCTTCATCTGGACAAACCTGCAGCCATAATTGAACTTAAATGGAATAAAAATGCTTCCGGAGCAATTGCCCAGATTAAGAGACAGCAGTATAGTGAGGTGCTAAAAGATTATCATGGGGATTTGCTGCTGGCAGGTATTAATTACGATAAGAAGACGAAACTGCATGAGTGTGTGATTGAGAAATTTCAGAAATATTAAAATTCCTGGATTTACAGTATTTTATCATTATCGGAGTTAGAGGATTTCAAGTAAACATAGCGAGGAGAAACTATGATGAAAAATACATATAATGCTATGCTGAAAAATAGACCCAAAGAAAACGATGAACAAAATGCAATTGATTTTATACTGGCGGAATATAAGGATATTTCTGACGGTATAGTTATTGATGATACTGTAGACATAGGGGGGCCGCCAGCTATGGTTGTTGTAACGGATGCAGTACCTGCACAGTAAATCTGGAATGTGACAAATACAGAGCAAAAAATCTCGAAATTTTTAGATAAAAACAGACAGATAAAACTTGTGAAGCTCCTGTTTCCGTGTTATTATGAGCATAGAAATTTGAAGCAGCAAACAGCTGTGGAAATAAAGAAAAGATGTGAGAGAAAATGATGGAAACAATACAGGACGTACTTCAGCTGATTTTACAGGCCGATGATATCAAATATGTAAAAAATAGCGGTATATTGAATTATGGACTGGATTTGAAACAGGTGGTGGAACGTGAAATTGAATTGTCTGTTTGCAAGGGTGATAAGGAAATATTGCTTGCGATGAATTATGACATAGAGCAATGCTCTGTTCAATTTCAGATTGTAGACTGCACGGAGGAAGAGGAGAAGAAGATTATAGATCTGGATTTTGCTTTAAACGGTGCCGAAGCTACGGTGGATTTTACAAAAGCGCTTAATTTATATTTGTTGAGTATCGGCTATATTGACGAAGGCAACCTGGAAGAGTATCGCCAGAAGGTCAGCCGCCTGAGCTGAGAATAATATGTGAGGCGTAAATCAGTAACAATAAAAAAACAGCTCCCTGCGTGGTCAGAGAGCTGTTTTTTATTATACACCAGGATTATTTAACTGTAACGGTGATGTATTTGTTTACTGTCTTGTAGTTTTTAGCTTTAACAGTAACTTTTACCTGATAGGTACCTTTCTTGGTTCCCTTAGCAACTACGATCTTACCGTTTTTGTTAACTTTGATCTTGGAGTTGTTTGTTGTGTAAGAAACTTTACCAGTTTTCTTAGTTACTTTGATAGCTTTCTTAAGAGTCTTGCTGTTCTTCTTAACTGCAGAAGCCTTTACAGTATATTTGTCAGTAGACTTTAAGGTAACCTTCTGAGTTTTAGCTTTGATCTTGTAAGTAAGAGTCTGTGTATATCCGGCATATTTTCCTTTACCGATGATGGTAACTTTGTATGTTCCGGCATTCTTACATGTTTTAACTTTTACTGTGTAGTATTTAGCTTTGATTGTTTTTCCAGCTTCATTCTTAACTACAACCTTTGGCTGCTGTTTCTTACCAGTGTAAGTTACAGTTTTCTTGGTAAGAGAAGCATTGAAAGATGTTTTTACAGGTGAATCTGCTGCAAAAACAGTAGTGCTGATGAGAAGCATCATTACTGCAGCCAGGATGGTTACAGCTACTTTTTTGAATGATTTCATTGGTAACACCCTCTATTTCTTAATTTAATGTATTTAATAAACGGTCTCCCCACGCAGACCCGTTTATCCGGAAGTTGGATTGCTGTGAATAAAGTTCACAGCCGGTAAAAAATAGTACAAACGGTTATTTTCCGGTAGAATTCTTATCTGTGGCAGCGGAGTCAGAGCTGTTTTTCTTATCCTTAGGCTCATAACCATAGCCGTATCCATAACCATAACCGTATTTTCCATAGCCATACTTGCCATAAGCACGTCCCTTTACATCGGCACGGTTCAGGACTGTACCCAGGAGCTTGCAGCCAGACTGCTGGATCTCATAAAGAGACTGCTTGATCAGAGTACGCGGTGTAGTACCGGCACGTACAACCAGAACTGCGCCGTCGCACAGAGAAGCGATAAGTGCTCCATCTGCTACACTGCCAAGCGGCGGGGAATCTATAATAACAAAACGATAATTCTCTGAAAGAGTATTCAGAAGCTCTTTGAAACGAACATCTTCCAGAAGAGCGGAAGGATTCTCAAGGAGCTGTGTACACGGAACCATATAGCCGTTTGGAATATTGGTACTGTATATAACGTCCTCATATTCTGCCATACCGGAAAGATAGTGGTTCAGTCCCATAGTAGTGTCATCGTCGTAGTCCATCTGAAAACGTGTTTTCATAACGGATTTACGAAGGTCAACGTCTACCAGAACAGTAGGAAATCCTGCTTCTGCAAGCATTTTCCACAGGTAGGAGGAAATGGTACTCTTACCTTCATTAGGCTGGCAGCTGGTCAAAAGGATCTTGCGGGTATTTTTACCGCAGAATTTAATATTAATACGAAGTCGGTTCATCGCTTCGGAAACTGCATAGGGCAGCTCCGGAAGGTTTACATTAAGCTGGTTCATTATTTCTTACGACCTCTCTTTCTGCCGCGTCTGCGGTGCTGCTCCTCATCCAGATCGATTACCTGATCGCTGTCAGGGATTGTGGTAAGAGGTACCAGCCCAAAATATTTTTCCATATCATCTGCAGTATGGATGGTGTCATCCATCAGATATTTTACAATAAAGAATGCTGCACAGATGAGAAGTCCAAGCAGAGCACCGATCATGGTGAATTTGGTATAGCTTGGAGCTACTTTACTCTCAGGAAGCTTGGCATGCTGTGCCAGATTCGGAGCAAGTGTGCTCATGGTATCCGGGAGATAATCAATGGCTTCCTCAGCCATAGTTTCAGCCAGATCCATAGCCATCTGCGGATCGGTAGAAGTAGCGGTGATCTCCAGAATACGGGTATCGCTTGGGTTGTTCAGTGAAAAAGCTTTAGCCAGTTCATCGGATGTAGAATCCAGATTCAGACGGTCAATAACACGGTTTAGTACCGGATAGCTGAGCATCAGCTGTTCATAGTCTGCAGTCAGGGAAGTACCAAGATTCAGGTCACTTAAATTGACTACAGAATCGTCTGAGGCAGATACTACGTAAAGCTTGGCTGTGGATTCATAGGTAGGTGCGATAAAGAAAAGGGAATACGCACCCCAGAAGTACAGCGCCTGCAATAAGACTGATCAGCAGATAACGCCATTTGTCTAACAAGACGTTGCCTAGATCCACAAGGTCGATTTCCACCTCGTCGTTTGTGAGTTCTTCGTTCATGTCGGGTCTCCTTAATTTTGTTTATTGTAGCTGTTCAGTATCTTCCCAGCTACGATTTATTTTCTAACAGGAAAATTATTTCTTTTCCTTATAAAAAAGCGAAAGGATCGCTTCCTGAAGGCTGTCCGGATCAGGAGTGAAAGTCTGCCAGCCATCCTCGTCGAAGTCGGCAGTTCCTTCTATAGATACTTTCTCCTCCTCTTTCTCATCGGAAAGAAGAAGGGCAAGACGGGAAAATTTCTTGGCACTGATGTTGGTAGTCATATAGTCCTCAAGTGCATGGTAAAGATCCAGCGGGAACGTCTTATCTTCACTGCATTTCGCCTGGAAAACAGGCTTGAAAGCTTCCTCGTACTGGGCCTGACGGCTCATTCGGTTCTCGTTCAGTCCGTCGGCAACGGTCTTGCGCTCACGGATGAAGCGTTCAGCGTCTTTACCGTGCAAGGTAACGGTCTGTCCCTTGATCAGTGTGTCACTGTCCGGGAAATCATCCTCGATGGTGACGGTGACACCGCCAACCATATCATTTACCACTTCGATGGCGCTCATGTTTACCATTGCAAAGCCATCGATCTTGTGACCTCCAAGGAGCGTGGAAACTGCATCCACAGTATTCTCTGCACGGGTCTCATGATCCAGGCTCATAGCGTGTGCCAGGGAAATCTGGCATTCTGTGGTATCTATGTAAGAGCCGTCATCTGCAAGGCTCTTCACCGGAGTCATGGTGTTCCGGTCGATGGTGAGAAACTTGCAGGTGTCTGTGCTTCTGTCGCGGACAAGCACAAGCAGCACATCGCACTGACCGGTGCCGTCGTATTCCTTGATCTCGGTTACCTTATCCCAGACCTTCTGCTTTATATTCTGCGATCAAAGCTTTCAACGCATCTGTGTTTCCACGTTCTACAAGCGCAGCAACCGCATCATTCAAATCTTTTGCTTTCGCATCGATTGCCGCCTGATCCTTACCGTTTGTCAGAAGTTCTTCTGCTTCTGCAAGAACTTTTTCCATTGCATTGTAAGAAGCTGTTGTATATGCGTTTTCGTCTTTTGCTTTTGCCGCATCTACTGCTGCCTGCAGTTTGCTCTTATCAAGCTGCGGATCTACCGGAGCTTTTACGAGAGCTTCTTTTGCCGCTTTCAATGCGTCTTTCGCCGCATCTACTTCTGCCTGTGTCTTATTGCTGTTGTCTGCCACGATTCCATTTGCAGCTTCAAGAGCTTCTTCGTATTTCACCCATGTCTCATGTGTGTAATCCGCTTCTTTCAGTTCTTTGTACTCTTCAATAAGAGCTTTCAATGCATCTGTGTTTCCGCGTTTTGCCAATGCTGCATGTGCATCTTCTAACACTTTCTTCGCTGCATCTACCGCCGCCTGATCGCTGTTGCTGTTATCTGTTACGATTGCGTTTGCCGCATTCAGAGCAGTCTCATAAGCGCTCCATGTAGATGTTGTATGATCCTCTGCTTTCAAATTCTCTTTTGCGTACTGATCGATCAAAGCTTTCAGATCTGTTACATCTCCGCGAGCAACAAGTCCTTTCACAGCTTCAGTTAATTCTGCAACCATTGCGTCGATCGCATCTTTTGTACCGTTTACAAGAAGCTGTTTTGCTTCTGCAATTTTAGCTTTTACCGGCTCTGCACTTGTTACTGTACTTGTTTCAACTTTCTTCTCTGCGTCTGCGATTGCTTTCTTCAGAGCGGATGCATCTACAAGTTTAGCTTCTGCGCCTTCCAGTTTCTTAATCATAGCAGCTACTTCTTCCTGTGTCTGTGCTCCTGTCGCCACAAGATCATATCCTTCTTTAAGAAGAGCATTAAACGCTGCTGCGCTATCTGTTGTTGCGTTAGACGTATCTACCGCTGACAATACGCTCAATCTTTCGATCAAGGCTGTAATGTCTACGCCCGGTGTCTCGCCTTCTTCCGGTTTTGTTCCGTATACTTCAAGCTCTACAACGTGGTTTGTTGTTGTGTCATTGTTTGCTCTTCCGTACATGTAAACGCGAACAAACTGTGCTTTCGTTCCTTCCGGAAGCGTCCATGATTTACCCTGTGCAGTTTCTGCATAGTCTTCATCGAATTTTTCCGGTGCTTGTGTATACAGTTTATGAACATTCTGATCATCCGCATTATAGACGATTGTAGCTTTTCCTTCTGCAAAGTCTGTTTCTTTTTCTGCTACAGCTACTACTGTATCGCCATATGTTCTACCATCGCCCCAGTAACGATACAGTGACAGAGAGTTCACATCACATACAGCGCCTAAATCAACCTGCATATAGATGATTCACGTCTATTGTCCGCACCGAACTCGGCATAGTTTGAACCAAAATCAGTTTTGTTTCCGTCAACAGCCATAGACATCGGTCTGTCGCCGCCTTTTGCTGCATCTGTGTCATCTGCCGTCCATTTTGCCGTTACATTTGCATCCTTTGCAATGTTCTTTGCTTCTACTTTCTCTCCATAGATCGCAAGATCACCGACTGTAATATACTTATTTTCATCAGTTGCTTGCCAGTGATAAGAAGACGTTCCACTGATACGTACATATCTAGCTTCCTGTGCCTCAAATGTAACTTCTGCCGGGAAAAGTGTCTGATCATTCTTATTCACAATCTTGTCCGAAAGATCAAGCCCGTTTTCTCCTGTTACCGAAGTCCATGTATCCTCTCCGTCTTTTCTAATTTCTACAATCAGATTCTTAATATTACCTGTACAATGCCAGTAGTTCTTTGCATCATTATAATAACGCGGTGTGTAGTCAACCTGATCCAATTTATACGTCGCACCCAAGTCAACTTGCAGCCATGCATTATCGCTGCTTACAGTACCTTCTTCCACTTTCTGACTTGTCCAGTATGTCGTGTTATCTCCATCTAAGACTTTATCTTTACTTCCTTCGCTCGTCTCAGAAACTGTGATCATATCATTTGTAAGTTTAAGTTTCGGAAGTCCTTCCTGCTCTCCGAGATTAGCCACTTCATTATAACCGTATGCGATATCATATACTGCCGCCGCTGTCACACCTTCACCTGCTGTGATCGCAGCTTTCTTAACTTCATGAAATCTGTTCTTTTCATTATAAGCAGATCCTTCCAGTGTTCCGTCTACATAAAGTTTCAGCATACCGTTGTTTTCTTTCACACCTACTACTTTATGCTCTGCTCCGTCATTGATTGACTTGCCGGAAACTGCTGTCGCACCATTCAGTGTGAAGGATGCTTTTCCTTCTGCTGTTACTTTCAGTTCGTACTGACCATTCTGGCTTACGAGTGACTTATCTGTTGCCGTTGTGTTTACAGCCGCATATACTGTGAATCCATTATTGGAATTCAGTGATCTGTCCGCTGCTGCAATTTCTCCTGCTTCTGCAATCGCTTCTTTTTCAACGATCACACTGTCTTTGTGATATACAACAGATGCAGCTTCAGTAGCTTTGTTGCCCGACATGTCTTTAATATCCTGCGGAATTACTTTTACTGTAGCTTCGTTTGCCGGAGCTTCTGCTAATACGATATGATATGTTGTATCGTCTGCGCTCTTCTTAATAGAAGAAACTTTTGCGTTTTCTACTTTAAAGAGGTTTCCTGATACTTTCTCATCGAATTTTACTGTAAGTTCTTTCGCACCGTCTGTCATGATTCTGTCGATCTTCGGCGCTGTTGTGTCTTTTTCTGCTGAAACACGTAAGATACGCACTTCGTTCGGTTTCAAGTTCACTGTGTATTCTTGACCATACTTTAATGTACCTGTCTGAGCAGACTTATCGGAAAGAAGATAGCTGTGCTCTAAGTAGTAGTTTAATGTGCCTGCACCTTCTGCAACGCCCATTGTACGGTCGAATGTGAACTTGATTGTCTTATCTGCATTTGCAGATGGGTTACGGAGTGAAATAATTCCGTCCGTTCCGTCGAAACATGAGAATCCGTATGCTTCTGCCTGCGTTTGGTCTGACAGATCTCCGTTACTCAGTTTTGTAATATCCGGTTTCCCTCCGATCATCTTGGAATTTTTGAGCATATGATAGTTTTCTTCTGCCCACTCAAGGAATTCTCCTGTGATCTCGTATTTTCCATCTGTCATAATACTGTCAGAGTAGTACAACTCCCAAAATGCCGTTCCACGAGTAGACAACATGTACAGATAGTTCTGGAAATCTTCATCTGTAGCAGTATTAACTGTCATTCCTGTTCCTTCTTTTCCGTAAATCGGATCATGGTTGTACAGATTCTGAAGCGGGAACTGGAACTGATGATTCTTCAGGAAGTCATAGTAACAAGCGTCACGATATGTAATCTGCTTATTCATCTTTGTTGTTCCGAAAGATGCATCCTTCTGATCATGTACGCACTGAATCCATACAGAGTTCGCCCACTGTAAATACCACGGACTCGGGTTTACATAACATGTAAGAGAGATCCAGAGTTTATTAATTCCGTCCTCTTTTTCACTCTGACGAACCGCTTCCATCAGATCGATCCATGCTTCCCACAGATCAGTCACATGATACATCTGGTGATAACCGCCTGTCATATGGTGATTAGACTCACTGTATACCGGAACGCCGTCTGCTCCGCCTAAATTGTTGAAATGATTATACTGAGCAGTATCTGCAAATCCATCCCATTTCCAGTAGTTGACATCCCAATCTTGCTGCCATTTAATCGCCATCTTTTTAAAATTCTCTACATATACACGGTCTGCAACGTCGATAGAATGTCCTGCTTTACTTCCTTTTTGTGCCCTCTCAATAATATTTGCTAATGTAGTGTAGAAGTTATATCCGCCTCTCGGTCCAACCCATACTCCAAAGTTACTTCCGAACTTCTTAACAAGTTCGCTGGACGGTGTCAATCCCTCCGGGAATTTCTCATTAAATGTCCAGAAACCTTCGGTATTCTCTATTGCTCCCGATTGTGCGTGTGACCCTGCTCCTATCGAACCATCATTATACGCATTCCATCCATCATCTACAACGTAAGAATCCAACGGACGAACTTCTGCTTTATTCAACTCACGATCAATTTCAATGAACGAAGCCAAAATATTTTCATCACTGATCTTCATCATGTTGTCGAACCATGAATTGTACTGTGTACGGAACTCTGACGGAGTTGCGATTGACTTGATGTACTCGAAGAAGTCTGCCTGAATAACTTCCTGCTCTGTACTTCTTGCCGCACCTGCAACTGTCTGCCATGTCACATACTTATCGTCTGTTGTCAACTGATTATCTTCTTTCAGTCTGCTGAACGTCTTACCACTGTAATAACGCATAAATCCTGTTCCGTTTACGATCTCTGTATCCGCTGCCGGGAACTCACATCCGAAGAACATTCCCTGAATGTAGATCGGCTGTCCGAGGTTCGCTTTGAACTCTTCCATCTGAACAACGCCGCCTTGACCTCTCGGAATTGTCCACTGTGCATCGGACTCTGCCACTTTCAGAGACTCAAGGTCGATATAGTCGATCTCAGCATCTGCCATCTTGTCATCCGGCACGTCGATCTCAAGGAATTTACGCATGAAGTGATCGCCTTCGTACATTACGATTACTTCGTCGATTGAATACTCTACGTTTTTGTGAGTGTACGGTTTGAAAGAAAATGTTACTTTCTTACCTGTTTTCTCTTTACCGTTGATCGTTGCCGTTGTATCTTCGACTTTGACTGCCTCATTGCCGTCTTTCAGCTCTAAATCGCTTGTCTCAAATGCACGGTCATCCGTATCTACCGGAGCTTTATCTGCGTGGAGATTAAATTCTGCTCCGCCGGCAAATCTTTCCCCATTGTTTGAAGATGTAGGAGCAGTGTTGGAAAAAAAGATGGCGGACATAAGACAGCTGAAAAAAATGTTTTCAGATATATTCAGAATCGATATCTTGGGCGGCGAACCATTGCTTAATCCGCAATTAAAGGAATATGTTGTAGAACTCCGAAGAGAGCTTCCGAATACATTTATTCAAATATATACAAATGGATTACTGATTCCGAAACTGGGAAAGGATGTACTGCAGGCGATCCACGACTATAATATTGGAGTGTCGGTATCGGAGTATTATCCAACACATCAGATGATCGATAGGATTACGAAGTGCCTGAACCAATATGGTATAAGATACAGAATTGCGGAATACGATGGGAAGCAGCTGTTCAACAAGCCGATATCAATAAGTGAAAACAGTAAATATCCTAAAAAATGTATTTCGAACGGCTGTATAACAATCAATGATGGACTTATCGCACGATGCCCGACCCTGATGTATATTAGCAGGTTTAATGAATATTTTGATCAGAAGCTGCCTACGGATGGCATTTATCGGATCAGTGATTATAACAATGGGAAAGAACTGTTAGATGATATGAAGAGGGAAGTCCCTTTTATGCAAGCATTGTATCGAGTGTGACATGGAATGGTCCGTATGCGGATCACAAAAACAAATGAAAGATTTTTGCTGTAGAAGATTAGGTGAAAAATGCAGAAAATATTTTATATTTTGGAAGAGGTCAATATTTTTAGAGAGAAAATATATAACGTTTAAAACAAAATATAATATTTGCGGATTTATAGATAATGCGGTCGGGAGCGAGGAAGAGGACGGATTTTTACATATTCCTGTCTATAATCCGTTAAGGTTAAAGGAGCTTCCGCAATATGACATATATTGTGTTTCAGCTGATTTTATATCGATGTGGCGTCAGCTAAAAAGCCTGGGGATCAGTGAGCATCGGATAAAATTTTGGGGCAATGATAGAACCGATGCAGGAGGGGATAGAAAAAGCGGCATTTTCCAATGGGGAAATATTATCCGCAAAAATGGAAAGCTGTTATATTCATCACAGAAATATAAAAATGTGAGTATATCTTCGATGGAGGATATCAAGGAAATTGTCAGGGAATCTGTAAAAATAAAATCATGATATCGCAAAAATACAGGCGCTGTCGACAAAGCCGGTCAGTAAAGTATTTGGAAGCGAAAGAGGAAAAGCAGTAGACCGCTATTATATAGAAAAATTCTTGAGCAGCAAAATCGAATGTAATACGTGGAAACAGTGCTGGAAATTGCAAATGACCAAGTATACTAAAAAATTCGGCGGAAATAATGTGCGAAAGATCGATCGTAAGCCATGTGAAAGGCTGGGGGAAGAATAGTATACTATGCAATTTTGAGACAGGTGATGGAGTGATCGAAAATTCGGTGGATTGTGTCATATGTACACAGACATTGCAGTATATTTTTGATCTTCGCAGCGCAATGAAAAAATATATATAAAATGTTAAAAGCCGGGGGGACTGCATTGATCACAGTCCCTGGGATCAAACCCTTATGTGAATATGATAATGATAATTGGGGAGAATATTGGAGCTTTACACCTGGATCATCCGGCCGCATTCCGACACACCAGTGATCGCAATCTGTGATCCGGATATAATCCAGTCCTTCGGTGTCCACCGGCTCCATGAATAACGCAATATCTACAAGCCCTTTGTTCATCATCTCAT
>ENA-OQDT01001619-OQDT01001619.1-human-gut-metagenome-genome-assembly--contig:-NODE-1619-length-12826-cov-4.244586_pt1 | contig 12826 bp, 10 predicted proteins | sample MGYA00242786_ERZ504617 | MGnify/ENA primary metagenome ERZ504617 (study PRJEB26092, sample SAMD00036337) | human gut metagenome | host: Homo sapiens | study: EMG produced TPA metagenomics assembly of... | reverse complement strand
CCTGTCCTATAAACCCTTAACACTCTATATAACGTAAAAAAATCCAAAATGTTGCACTTCACCAATGATATTTAATAAATGTTTATTGTTAAGTATTTATTAGAATTATGCCCTGTTTTTATACGTCAAAAATAATCAAATATTGTAATTTTATCCCAATTTAGATAAAAAACAAACAGCCGGAAGAAACAGTAAATTTCTTCCGGCATGCATAAAAATGGCATTTTCTTTTCATGCCCGTCAGGCCTTGTTCCGTTTGCTTTTCAGTGCCCTTTTCCGGAACAAAATGACAAGATTTCCGTTTTAAATAACACCTTTTCCCAGGCTTAACACGCGGCTCATCCCTCCGGATTGGTCATGAACAAAACGCCCAGCGTATTCGGCCCACAGTGGGCGGAGATGGTGCAGCCTGCGCGGGTGACAAAAATTCTCCTGAAAACCTGCAAGCTGCTCCACGGTTTTCTTCACCATCTCGATGCGCTCAGGCGACATGCCCGAATGCGTGATGAAAACGCGGTCGAGCTTTAAATCCTTTCTGCCAGCGAGCTGATCGGTGGCATACTGCACAAGGGCCTTATCGAGCGTACCACGGTATTTTTTGCCCACTCCCATCGCGCCGTTGCGCGCCGGGTCCACCATAATGCAGGGCTTGAGCTTTAACAGGTTTGCGCCAAGCATCGCCACGGAGGAGCACCGGCCGCCCGCATGCAGAAACTCCAGCGTATCCAGCACAAAGCTTGCATGGGCATAGGGGCGGAGGGCATTGACCTCCTGCTGAATCTGCCGCCCATCCATCCCCTGTGCGATGCGCTCAGCCGCCTCAATCACGAGCAGGCCCATGCCGGTGGAGAGGTTGCAGCTATCAACCGGGTAAACATTGCCCAGCTCTTCGGCAGCGATGCAGCAATTTTGATAGGCGGAGGAAAGGTTGGAGCCCAGGTTGATATGCACCACCTGGTAGCCATCCTCCACCCACTGACGGAAGTATTCCACATATTCCCCCGGCGTGATTGCGCTCGTTTTGGGCAGCTGCTTATGCTGCCACCAGGCCTCATACAACGCATCTGGGGAGATCTCCCCATCCGCATACTGCCGACCCTCCAACAGGATATGGAGCGGATACATGTGAACCTGATAGCGCTCAATGAGCGCCGCACTCAAATCGCAGGTGCTATCCGCGCTTAAAATCACCTTTTGCGGCATTCGTCGTTCCCGCCTTTCAATCATGTGTTAAATTTAGCAAACACAGCTGGTGTAGGCTGCTTGTTTTGTATATTTTAGCATACTACATGGGCTATATGATTCTAATATTCCATATTAAGGCGCCGCTTTGCCGAGAGGCGCTCTATTCAGCCTTCCGCCCTGCCGCAGTAGAGCCGGATGGCGTCCCGCAGGAAGATAGACAGACCCTCTGCATAGCGGTCAATCTGGCGGGTAAACCGCTCATCCGCCACATACATCTCGCCAAGGCCGATGAGAATTTCATCCGTGCAATCATAAAAATAACGTGTAATCAGCGATTGCCACTGCTCCACCAGCGCCTGCGCGCGAGGCGAAGCGGGCCCCTCCTCCATGCAGGAGGCAAAGCCGCCGTAGACCGCCTGCATCTCCGCGTGGATCCTTGCCCAATCTGCGCTGGTGTATGCGCCCGTCTTTTTGGCGCTCTGCGCATAAGCGGGCGAATCGCCCCAGCGCTCCTTCGCCTCTTCGGCATACCGCTCCTGCGCCCTGCAAAATTCAGAGGCGTCAAAAGGTTTAAAATCCATGGTAATATCCCCTTTCAAAATATGATCCACAAGCTCGATCAAGCGCTCGAGGCGCTCCCGCTTCATTGCGAGCAGCTCCCGATGGCGCTCCATCGCCTTGCGGCTGTTAAAGGAAGGGCTTTCCAAAATCCGCCGGATCTCATCGAGTGGGAATGCAAGCTCCCGAAAAAAGAGAATCTGCTGTAGCCGCGCAAGGCAGGCTTCGTCATAAAGGCGGTAGCCCCCATCGCTTGTGCCGCTCGGGCGCAGCAGGCCGATCTCATCATAATAATGCAGTGTGCGCACACTGACGCCCGTTAGACGGGCGGTTTCCCCAACGGTGAGCGGTTTCATCCACGATCATTCCCCTTCCGAGGGACTAGCCGCTTCTATGCGCCCCAGCCCCTGATTGAGCGGGTTTGGTTGCCCGCTGAAACAAGCATATTCCATCACGCAGCGTCAAGGTCAAGCGATTTTGAAAAAATGTTGCACTTTTCTCCATCATGCCTAAAATGACTTGTCATATACCTATACTTTGATATAATAAGGAGAGAAACGCGCTGTCGCAAACGCAAGGATTTTGCGATACCCCATTCTATAATGGAGCAGATAGCGGGGCAGGCGCCCCCGCACGGAAAGAACCGGCTATCCGTTTGAGAGATAGAGCTTTCAAACTGCTTGGTGCTGGAAAGGATTGGTTCATATGAAAGAGGAGAAAAGCAAGCTGTTACAGGCCCTGGAGGCAAAAGTGAAGGAACTCACCTGCGGCGGGATGTGCATCGCCTATTCCGGTGACGATGGCAGCACCCTGCTGCTCAAACTCGCAGCGGATATGAAGGCGCGTATTTTAGCCGTCACCTTCCGCTCCCCTCTCGCTCCTGTGGAGGAGGCACAAGCCGCACAGGAGCGCGCAAAGGCGTTTGGCGCGGAAAGCCACCTCCTGCCGGTGGATTTATTGCGGGATCCACGCATTGCGTCGAACTCTCCCAGCCGATGTTTTTATTGCAGGCGGACACAATATGAGGCGCTCTCCGCCTTCGCGGTCAACCGTGGCATTTTCTGCATCTGCGACGGCACCTGTGCGGACGCTGGGGAAGCAGAGCAGGAAGATAAACTCCGTGCCCTGCGGGAGCTTGGCGTACGCAGCCCGTTAAAAGAGTGCGGCGTTACGCGCGCCCAGGCGCGCGCATTGCTGCGGGAACTCGGCGTTGCGCCGGGGGCTATGCTTTCCCCCTGCCTTGCCAAACGCCTTCCCTTTGACACGCCGCTGGAAAAAGCGGAGCTCAAGCTCATTGAAGATGGAGAACGGCTGCTGCGCGGCCTGCGGCTGGATGGCTGCTACCTCTACCTGCACGGTGGGCTCGCGCGCATCGCCGCACGGCGGGATCAGGCGGCTAGCGTGTTGGCCGCAGCACAGGATTGTGTAAACGGGCTGACAGCGCTCGGTTTTTCCCAAGTGACGCTTGATCTGACGCCGCTGCCGGGCGCGAAAGAAGCGGCACGAGAGGAACCGGCACAGGAGCGGGCGGAAGAGTCAGCCTAAACAAAGCTAAGGCTGCATTCTGTATCAGCCCCCTGCACGAAAAAATAGCGGCCACAATGCGTTGGCCCGCATTTTTTTGCATCCATAGCGGTTCTGGCCGCCCCATCCGCCGTTACTGGATTTGCGGAGGCTCCAGCGCGATTTTAAGCACCCCTCTGCCTTCGCCTCAAAGAGCGCATAGGCCTCCATGGCGCGCTCCAAGGGAAAGCGGTGCGTGAGCAAAGGCGTTAGGTCAAGCGCCCCCGATTGGATGAGCTCCAAAATCCGCCCACAGGCATTTGCATCCACTCCGCCCGTTTTAAAGGTTAAGTTTTTGCCATACATCTCCGGAAGCGGCAGGCTCTGCGGCCGCTCGTAGAGTGCAATCACACAAACCGTCCCATTCGGCCTGGCTGCCTGCCACGCGGTTTGGAACGTGCTCTCCCCACCTGCCGCCTCCATCACCACATCTGCCCCGCGCCCCTGCGTCAGGCTACGGGTGAAGGCCACGATGTCCTCATGCATCGGGTTAACCGTTTGATCCGCAATTCCCATGCGCCGCGCCAGGGCAAGCCGCTCCTCGGAAAGATCCGCAGCAATGATGCAGGCCGGGCGGTGCAGCCGGGCACAAGCCATGGTGCAAAGGCCAGTCGGCCCGGCGCCGAGCACCAGCACAGTATCCCCCTCCTGAATTTCCCCGATCTGCGCGCCCCAATACCCGGTTGCCAAAATATCGCCGGTAAAAAGCGCCTGTTCATCCGTGACGCCCGCCGGAATATGGCTGAGCCCATTTTCTGCAAAGGGGACGCGGACATATTCCGCCTGGCCCCCGTCTATCCGGCAACCAAGCGCCCAGCCCCCGTGCACATGTGTACAATTATTGACAAAACCGCGCCTGCAAAAATAGCACTCCCCGCAAAAGGTCTCCACATTGACCGCCACGCGGTCACCTGGACGGAAGCCGCGCACCGTCTCCCCCACTTGTTCCACCACGCCCACCATCTCATGGCCCACGATCACGCCGGGCTTTGCGCGCGGCACGCTGCCGTGCTTGATATGCAGGTCGCTCGAGCAAATGGAGGAGAGCGTCACGCGGACGATTGCGTCCCCCGCCTCCTGCATTTCAGGCACTGGCCGCTGCTCCAATGTAAACAGGCCATTCTCCCGGTAGACGACCGCCTGCATCATTTGATCTTTCACTCGTAACCGCCCCTTCTTCTATTTGTCTCTATTATAGCGGAGATGGGGCGGTTTGTCATGCACCTGTAAAGCGAGAGCCTTATGGCTCGAATAAAATCAATCATGGATATTGTATTTTCCTTCAATATATGTGGTAATAGCCAAAATAAAATTATATTTTTTGTTTATGTATAATATTGAAATATGTATATAGTTATATTACTATATTAATTGAAAATAAAGCAAAGGGGAGATTCCCATGAACGAATACACCCAATATCCCAATCAAATCGAAAGGAGAAAAAACAAATGAAACAGAAACACATCGTCACCAAACAGCTATCCTTCTTGATCGCCATGATCCTAGTATGCCTCCAATTGCTTCCGATAGGAGCCTTCGCAGTTGGACAAAGCACAGCCTCAGGAAGAAATGATGCAAGCACAGGCCGCAAGTACGAAAAAATACCGTTCGCCATTTATCGCCAAAGGCTATACATCAGGCGCTTATTATAAACAGCCTGGTTCATCATGGAGCGCCGGATATCACACAGGGCAAGACTATAATTGCAGCAATGATACACTGGTCGCCCCTGCATCAGGTACAATTCAGCGCAGCAGGTGGGATAATAGCTATGGCAACTACATCGTGATTGCAACCAACGATGGATGGGTCATTTTAATGGCCCATATGGCCTCCACCCCGCTCGTGAAAGAAGGGCAAAAGGTCACAGCCGGTCAGCGGGTCGGCACAATGGGAAGCACAGGCAACGTTACAGGAAAGCATCTGCATCTGGAAATAGAGAGCTCCAGCACATGGGCATACAACAAAAATCTACAGGATCCTCGCCAGTATATTGATCTGGATAACTACGGCGGCTCCTCCACCGGCGGGAGCGACATTTATCAAAACGGCTCCACAAAAGAATATGTTTACAGCACCTGGAGCTCCTGCAACGCACAGGGCAGCGATTATATCGGATATATTGATCCCTATGAAACTGCGAATGTCTACGGCTCCTACAACGGCTTATATATTGTTGTTTACAACGCTGGATCCACCAAAAAGGCCGGATTTGTGAAATATTCAGGAGGAAACACCAACCCCTATTGGAACCCCAAAACCTATTCAAATGGCTCCACAAGCGAGCCGGTTTACCGGTCTCTGGCAGACGCCAAAAATAAAACAAACGCCATAGGATCGCTCGATCCGTGGGAAACTTGTACCTGTGTGAAAGTGGTCGAGGGCAAACCAGTCGTATTATACACAGCGGGAAGCACCAAAAAGGTGGGCTTTGTGAATTATATGGGAGGAGTCAGTTAAGGCGCTGAATAATTACAGGTAATACAAACGCCTATCGGAAGAACGGCAATTCTTCCGATAGGCGCTTCCATGTTCTATTCTGCAAAGGAAGAGGCGGAAGATAGACGTTTCCGCCAATAAAGCTGCGCAAAGAGGGCATTATAAACGACTGTTTCACAAAGCATAATTTTGATAGATATCTTTGGCCTTCTCTAGAATCATCTCTTTGAGCTTCTGCGGCGAACGCACCACCGCCCGATCGCCATACTGCATCAACCAGGAGATCAGCCCCTCGCTCACCTTCGCCTCAAATTTTACAAGAAAATTCCCCTCGCCTGCGGTGCGCAACAGAGCCGTATCCCCAAAACGATCCAGGATCTCTTCAATGAGCTCCCTCCCGCAGCAGAGCTCTACCGTTTCTGTTTCTCCGGAAAACATATGGAAAAGCTGATTCACATAATCCGCAGCGTCAAAAAAATCCGTGTAATCCGACACCTCTCGGAAATCCCGCGCAGGCGTATCCAATGCTTCTGCCCGGTGGATACGATCAAGGCGCGCATGCATGAGGTTATCATATTTGGGATTGTTGCACACAAGATAATAATGCCCGCCGGACCAGATCAGCGCATAGGGATTCACGCAAAATTCCTTCTCCTGCAATTCTACCTTCATCTGGCCGGAGAGCGCGCGCCGCGCATATTGGAACCGGACTTGCCGCCCGGCCTGAATGGCTTGATCCAGAATTTCAATCGTATAATAAATTTCCTCATTGGAGCATTTAATGCGATGGTCGATATAGACCTGCCCCTCCAGCCGGGCAGCCTGCCCGCAGCTCACAAGGCCTTCCAGCTTCTGGACGAGCTGCGCCGTTTTTTTGGGTGTAATAAACGCCGCAGCCTGCACCGCATCGAGCAGAAGCCGCACCTCCGCCGTTTCAAAGGTACGCGAGGCAAGAAAATAGCCGGATTTGGGCGCACGGGTGTGCAGAATATCAAGGCCGAAGCTTTTGAGCAGCTCGATATCACCATAGATCGATTTGCGCTGCGCAGCCACGCCGCGTTTTTCCAATTCCCCGCAAAGCTCCTGCGCGGAAAGCGGGTGCTCCTCATCCGTTTGTTCCTGAAAAATCTGAAGAAGATACAGCGGTTTCAGCTTTGCATTTGCACTGCCTGCCAAATGGGTTCACTCCAATTCCTGACGTCTGATCGCGGCAGGGCCAGAAGCACCCGCCTCTCATGCTGCCAAAGGCCAAGTCAGGAGCCGGAATCGCCGGCCCCATCATCCAGCTAGTCAATAGGCCATCTTTTCATTGAGCGCGCGGACGGTATCCTCATCGAGCTTCACAATCGCCCGATCATAGGTCATCATGCCGTTCACCTCATTCTCCACATCGCTGACCTGCGTATAGATCGTAGCGCTTAATCCCTTGGGGATTAAGGGAAGAATCTGCTTCTCCAGCAGGCGGCGGTAGGCCTTGGTCAGCTTCTCCTCATTCGCAAACATGCGGTAGCCAAAGCATTTTTGGCGATCCCACACATGGCCGTCGATGATCCGGCTGTAGCCGCCGAACTCCGTCAGCGCAAAGGGGCGGTCATCCAGCTTCGGCAGCCGGACGGGCAGAATATATTTGTGCATACTGTTGAGCTCTCCTCCGCCCTGGTCGTACCAGCCGCTTGCGTGATCGACGATGCGGCTTGGATCGCGCTTTTTCACCGCTTCGCCGATCTCCTTGGCGTCAAACTGGCCCCAGCCTTCGTTAAAGGGCACCCAGCAATAAATGGAGGGGAAAACCTCCAGCGCGTCGATCATCTCAAACAGCTCGCGACGGTAATCCTCCCGCGCCTGTTTTTCACCGCGGCTGAAGCGCTTATAATCATCATCCTTCACTTTGATCCCAATATTCGGCAGCACGCCCGCCGTCCAGTCGCCGATATAGGCGCCGCCGCTGATCATATCCTGCCAGACAAGCATCCCAAGCCGGTCGCAGTGATAATACCAGCGCGCAGGCTCCACCTTGATGTGCTTGCGCAACATATTAAAGCCCAGGCGCTTTGCAACCTCGATATCATAAACCATCGCCTCGTCTGTAGGCGGAGTGAGCAGGCTCTCACACCAATAGCCCTGATCGAGCAGGCCGCGCTGGAAGTAGGGCTTGTTATTGAGCAGCAGGCGCGGCAAGCCCTTTTCATCGCGGCCGATGCTGCACTTGCGCATGCCCACATAGCTGCGCACCGTATCGCGCAATTCGCCCTGCGTGGAAAGCTCCAATTGGAGATCGTATAAAAACGGGGATTCCGGGCTCCAAAGCTTTGCATCCGGCAGCTCAATTTCCTCGCTGGTGGAGATTTCCCGGGCAATGATCTCCTTCCCCTCATCAAAAACGCGGAGCTTTAGCTGATAGCCCTCGTCGCAATAGAGCTTGGTATTGAGCGTAAACAGCCCGCGGTCGATATCCGGCACGGCCTTTACTTCGCGGATATAGCATCTATCCACCGCTTCGAGCCAGACCGTCTGCCAGATTCCGGAGGTGGCGGTATACCAGAAGCCATGTGTTTTGAGCACCTGCTTGCCGCGCTGCTGCCAGCCTTCATCCGTCGGGTCATATACGCAGACGGTAAGCTCATTGTTATGTGCGTTGATATAGCCCGTAATTTCAAAACTAAAAGGGCAATAGCCGCCGGTATGGGTGCCGACGAGCTTTCCGTTCACCCACACCTTGCACTGCCAATCCACCGCGCCAAAGTGCAAAATGACCTTTTTGCCATAAAAGGCCTCGCTGAGCTCAAACGTGCGGCGATACCACAGCAGTTCATCCGGCTTTAATGCCCGCTCCACGCCGGAAAGCGAGCTTTCTATACAGAATGGCACAAGAATTTGCCCCTCAAAGCGTTCCGGCTGCTGCGCGCCGTGCGGCGTAACCGCATAATCATACAGGCCGTTTAAATTCATCCAGCCTTCGCGTACCAGCTGGGGGCGTGGGTATTCGGGCAGAACGCGGGCAACGTCCACGTTTGCCGCAAAGCGTGTTTTGATTCGTTCCATGGTGTCCCCTCCATTATATTCATCATGCGAAATGCCGTTTGCAGACAAGGCAATTTGGCTCTATTCCTAATTTTAATCGGATCTACTGAATTTGTCTATGCATTCTTGCAAAAATGAGATAAAATTTCGAAAAAAGAGATTGCAGGAGGGGGAAAAATCTGTTATACTATCTATCGTTGTTTCATCAACCATAAGTATGCGGGTATGGCGGAATTGGCAGACGCGCAAGATTTAGGATCTTGTATCATAAGATGTGCAGGTTCGACCCCTGTTACCCGCACCAACAAAACAAGCGGAGTTAAGAACTTCGCTTGTTTTGCTTTTATCCCAGATAAAGCAGCATCCCCCGCCAATTTACTATCAATCATCCCACTAGGAAACTCGCCCTTTTGTGTTCTCGCTCTCGTTTCTGTTTTGTATTGTAAAAGAAAGTTTATAACTTTGGAGCCGATTTTAACTCTTTTTCACGATCGCTTATCGTATCAAAATAGCCGGGAACGAACTGTTTCCGTGAACGGCTGATATCCCTTGGGCCGTGTTATTTTGGCAAATGTGAATTCACCACGCTATTTTCCTAGATTGTAGGCAAACACAGTTCGCCCCTACTCGCTTCGTAAGAAAAAACAGAAGAAAGGAAAGAGGAACAAATGAAAAAAGTGGCGATTCTCGGATATGGAGGCCGGGGTTACCATTACGCAAAAATGTGCAGGCAGATGGACAAAGACTTTCAGATTGTTGCGGTAATCGATAACTCCGAGGATAAACGAAGGTTGGCAAAAGAAACAGCCAAACTTGACGATGCACAGTTGTTTTCATCTTTAGATGTCTTTCTGGCCGCACCAAAAACCGCAGATTGGCTTTTCATATGCACGCAGGATAAAGATCACAGAGAGCACGCTGTAAGCGCGTTGAAAAAAGGCTATCATCTTTTACTAGAAAAGCCGGTGGCCTGTACGCCAGAGGACTGTCTGGAGATTGAAAGAACAGCGAAAGAACTTAACAGGCAGGTTGCTGTTTGCCATGTTCTGCGATATTCTCTCTATTATGAAAAAATTAAGGAAATCATAGAAAGCGGCATTTTAGGGAAAATTATTGCAATCGATCAGGTAGAAAACGTTGCCTATTGGCATCAAGCCCATTCCTATGTGAGAGGCGATTGGCGAAGGGCTGACGAGAGCACGCCGATGATTCTTGCAAAATGTTGCCACGATTTAGACATTGCCGTCTATCTGGCCAACAGTAAATGCCGGCAAGTGATCAGCCAGGGTCAACTGAATTATTTTAAAAGGGAAAATGCACCCGAAGGCGCAACAGAATATTGCCTTGGGGGCTGTAAGGCAAAAAAGGAGTGCCCCTATGATTGCGAAAAACTATATGTAAACACTTTGAAGCATCTGCCAAAAAAGCAATAAAAGGCGCTTGGCCTCAATCAAGACTGATTGCCGACAGCATTGTGACCATCCCCAAACTCTATGAAGCTATGAAAACGACAAGATATGGAAAGTGCGTATTTTTAAGCGATAATGACGTTGTAGATTACCAAATCACAACGATGCTGTTTGAAAACGGAATTAATTCTACTCTTACAATGACCGCCTTTTCGGGGCCATCCTATCGTGAAACAAGAGTGAGAGGAGCTCTTGGAGAACTGGTCTGCAATATGGGGGAAAATAAAATTGTTTTACATATATTCGGAAAAAAGGCTAAAAAATCCGTTTACACAAACGCCTTGATGCCCACGGAGGAGGTGATAAGCGATTAATGGAATACTTTGCAAAGGATAAACTGAAAACTGACATTTCTCTTTCTATTGAAAGCCATCTCATCGGTTTTGCTGCTGAAGAATCAAGATTGAACGGCGGAATGCCTGTTCCGCTTTGTAAATTTCGAAAAAATGCATGATAAGATATTTGAAGAATCGCGCAATCTAAATAACAGCGCCACATCCTGTTGCCAAACGAATGCGCACCTCACTGCCCGGTGAGGTGCGCGCTTTATCTGCATCATGGAGCAGCCGATAGGCTTCTTCCGCCGCCGTCAGCCATTCGTTGGAGGCTTTTTCTGACGGAACTTCCATTGCCGAATGCTGAATCCAACGGTTGGCTGCCGCATCTCCGATCCGTTCACATCTTTAGGCAGCATTTCTCTGTAAAATCAGCGGTTAAGGCGTCGTTTTCTCCTCAACCGGGAAAACAACGCCTGCGCCCAAATCCTGCTGCATCTGATGGAAACGCATCCGGTATTCCCTCGGTTTTGCTGATTCATGACCTCACTTGCTTTCGCTGCACAGCAGCTCGGCCACATCTCCGGCAATCTGCTCCGCCGTCAGGTGGTTTTGCCGCAAAACCTCCGCCACATCGTAACGATCCAAAAATTTCTTTTGCAGCCCATAATTCAACACCTTTTGATGGGAGCGGCCATAAAACCTGGCAATCTTTTCACCAAAACCGCCATCCAGAATACCATCCTCCAGCGTGACGATCACCTCGTGATCCTCTTTGAGCTGTTCCAGCAGGTCTACATCAAGCCCACTGATATAGCGAGGGTTAATCAGCGTTGGCTGCACGCTCGTTTGAACGGCGATCGCCTGCGCTGCTGCTTTGCCAAGTGGGAAGAAGGCGCCGAGCGCAAGAATCGCCGCCCGGTTCCCCCTCTGCACAACCTCAAATTGATTCAGCTTGCTGAAATCTTTTGTAACGGCTTGCCCGCTCGACACCAAAGGCCCGCCCGGCACGCGGATGGCAACCGGGTGCGCCCTCTGTGCAAGGCTCCAATCTAGCATCGCCAGATATTCCTCCTTTGTTGTGGGGGCAAGATACACCAAGTTTGGAATATTGGCCATCATCGGGATATCATAGATGCCGAGATGTGTTACATCGTTCATGCCATAAATAGACGCCGCATAGACGAGGATGGTAGCCGGGCTATTGTTGATGCACAAATCTTGCGAAAGCTGGTCAAACGCCCGCTGCACAAAGGTGCTGTAAACGCCGTAGACCGGCTTGCCTCCGTTCACCGCAATGCCGGAGGCAAGCGCCACTGCGGTTTCCTCCGCAATGCCGACATCTACGAACTGGCTGCCCGCCTCCCGCCGTTTCTCCGGTGTAAAGCCTAAAACGGCGGGCGTTGCGGAGGTGATGGCGACCAACGTTTTATCCTCTTTCATTCGTTCCAGTAGAAAGCTGGCGGTGACACTCGAATAATCTTCCTCTTCCACGGCCGCAACAGGCTTGCCATTCGCCATGCCAAAGGGCGTGCACCAGTGCCAGCTCTCCCGATCCTTTTCTGCGGCAGCAAAGCCCTTTCCCTTCTGGGTACAGATATGCACAACGACCGGATGCGCAGCATCTTTCACCATCTGGAAGGCCGCGATCAATTGGCTGAGATCATTGCCGTTCTTCACAAACACATAGCCGAGCCCCATTGCCCGGAAGAAGTTGCATTCCGCCTTGCCATCCGTTTCCCGCAGCAGCCTAAGATTTTGATAAAGGCCGCCGTGATTTTCCGCGATCGACATTTGATTATCATTGACCACGATAATCAGATTGCTGCGCAGCTCCGATGCAAAATCCAGCCCCTCCAGCGCCTCCCCTCCACTGAGCGAGCCGTCGCCGATCACGGCGATGATATTCTCTTTGCCGCCCTTTAAATCCCGCGCTTTTGCAAGTCCGCAGGCCAAGCTAACCGAAGTGGATGTATGCCCGATGGTAAAAAAGTCATGGGGGCTTTCCTGTGGGTTGCTGTAGCCTGACACATCGTCATAGTGCTGCTCAGACAAAAATGCTTTTTTGCGCCCCGTGAGCATCTTATGGCAATAAGTTTGATGGGACACATCGAATACCAGCTTATCCCTAGGCGAATCGAACACATAGTGTAAGGCGATCGTCGCCTCCACCATGCCGAAAATTGGGCCCGAAATGGCCGCCGCGCCTGCTCAGCTTTTGCAGCAACGCCTGCCGCATTTCCGCTGCCAACGTTTCCAACTGATTGAGCTTCAGCCTTTTTACATCAGAAGGCTGATCGATTTGTTCAAAATAC
>ENA-OQDT01001618-OQDT01001618.1-human-gut-metagenome-genome-assembly--contig:-NODE-1618-length-12836-cov-4.102604_pt1 | contig 12836 bp, 6 predicted proteins | sample MGYA00242786_ERZ504617 | MGnify/ENA primary metagenome ERZ504617 (study PRJEB26092, sample SAMD00036337) | human gut metagenome | host: Homo sapiens | study: EMG produced TPA metagenomics assembly of... | reverse complement strand
GCCTGCGGTGACGATATTCTCACCAGGATGATCTATGCGAAAGACCACCCGGAGCATCTGCACAAGCTCCACAATGCTGCCCTTGCCTCTTTTGAAGCTCTGTTTCAGAAACTGGAAGCGGATTCCGAGATTTTCTATAATGTAAATATGTCTGCAAGAAAAAAAGGAAAATGTGAAAAATGGTATCTTTGATGCTTCTGATTGGGAACCAAAATCTTCAGGGCTATTGGGACCTGTAACGTTGACTCCGGCTATGGTGAAGCAATGAATTATATAGTCCTGATGTTGCAACCTATAGAATAAATGTTTCAGGGTATTTGTGTAATATGTTGAGTATTAATGTGATATGTGAATATGCGCAACATGAATACCCTGAAATTTCGTTTTGAACGAATTTCTATATAAATGTATCTTATTCTATGGTAGGCAAGAGGACTTTATGCTAGTTTTGCAACAAACAATTTGAGATAGCTATGAGAAACAAAATTCTTTTATTTTTATTGACTTTTATAGGAATAAGTCAGATTGCGGCAGCATCATCTGTCCGTGATAAATACAATTTTAATTCTGAATGGTTACTTTATGTTGGCGATATACCGGAAGCCAAAGAGGTACGTTTTCAGGATACGGATTGGAAGAAAGTAACATTACCCCGTCCTTTTAATGAAGATGAAGCTTTTCGTTTGAGTATAGAGCAATTGACGGATACTGTGATGTGGTATCGTAAACATTTCCGTCTGCCTGCCGGCAGCAAGAACAAAAAGTCTTTGTTGAATTTGAGGGGGTCCGTCAAGGAGCTGATTTTTATATCAATGGCGAATATATCGGCTTGCATGAAAATGGTGCGATGGCTGTAGGTTTCGATTTGACTCCTTATATTAAATATGGACAAGAGAATGTAATGGCGGTCCGTATTGATAACAATTGGAATTATAAGGAACGTGCTACCGGCACCAAATATCAATGGAGTGACCGTAATTTCAACGCCAATTATGGAGGTATACCAAAGAATGTATGGCTTCATGTTACTGATAAACTTTATCAGACACTTCCCTTGTATAGTAATTTAAAAACTACCGGTGTCTATATCTATGCGGAAGATATCCGTGTGAAGTCTCGTAAGGCTGTGGTTCATGCGGAGTCTGAAATAAAAAATGAATATAATCGGGATAAGAAAGTCGCTTATAAGGTTGAAGTGTTTGATCGTGACGGGAAAAGCATAAAAAGTTTTGAGGGTACTCAGACGGTAGTAAAACCGGGTGAAACTGCGACTTTGGAAGCTTCAGCAGAAATAGACGGACTTCATTTCTGGAGTTGGGGATACGGATATTTGTACACAGTAAAAACCAGTTTATGGGTGGATGGCAGAAAAGTAGATGAAGTGGCTACCCGTACCGGTTTCCGTAAAACTCGTTTCGGCAAAGGAATGATTTGGTTGAATGACCGGGTGATTCAGATGAAAGGTTTTGCACAGCGTACCAGTAATGAATGGCCGGGAGTCGGTATGAGTGTTCCTGCATGGCTGAGTGATTATAGCAACGGTCTGATGGTGGAAGATAATGCCAACTTGGTTCGTTGGATGCATATCACCCCTTGGAAGCAGGATATTGAATCGTGTGACCGTGTCGGATTGATTCAGGCGATGCAGGCCGGTGATGCGGAAAAGGACCGTGAAGGCCGTCAATGGGAACAACGTACAGAATTGATGCGTGATGCCATTATTTACAACCGTAATAATCCGAGTATTTTATTCTATGAATGTGGAAACGAATCAATCAGTCGTGAACACATGATAGAAATGAAAGCGATTCGTGATAAGTATGACCCTCATGGAGGCCGTGCCATCGGTTCCCGTGAAATGCTTGATATTCGTGAAGCCGAATATGGTGGCGAGATGCTTTATATCAATAAGAGCAAACATCATCCGATGTGGGCCATGGAATACTGCCGTGATGAAGGTCTGCGTAAATATTGGGATGAATATTCTTATCCATATCATAAAAATGGGGAAGGAAATAATTCATTCCGTTCTGCAATGACTAATAAGGTTCAGAAAAAGGTGGATGCCCGTGCTTATAATCACAATCAGGATTCCTTTACTATTGAGAATGTGATTCGTTGGTTTGATTATTGGCGTGAACGCCCGGGTACAGGTGACCGTGTCAGCTCAGGAGGTGTGAAAATCATCTTCTCGGATACGAATACACATTATCGTGGTGTGGAGAATTATCGTCGTAGTGGTGTGACAGATGCCATGCGTATCCCTAAAGATCCTTTCTATGCACATCAGGTGATGTGGGACGGATGGGTGGATATAGAGAATCCCCGTATTCATATCGTTGGTCATTGGAACTATAAAGAAGATGTGGTTAAACCTGTTTATGTGGTATCCAGTGCTGAAAAAGTGGAATTGTTCCTGAATGGTAAATCTTTAGGAAACGGTCAAAGAGATTATCATTTCTTGTATACTTTCAAAGATGTGGCATTTGTTCCGGGCAAGTTGGAAGCTGTAGGGTATGATAAGAATGGAAAAGAATGTTGCCGCGCTGAATTGCAGACTGCCGGCAAGCCGGAACAGATTAAACTTAGTGTGATTCAAAGTCCTAAAGGCTGGAAAGCGGATGGAGCTGATATGGTATTGCTTCAAGTGGAAGTGATGGATAAAGATGGCAGACGTTGCCCGCTGGCTAATGATCTGATACATTTTGACGTAGAGGGACCGGCTGAATGGCGTGGTGGAATAGCACAGGGCAAAGATAATTATATTCTTTCAAAAGATTTGCCTGTAGAATGTGGAATCAACCGGGCTTTGATACGCTCTCTTACGACTCCGGGAGCAGTTCGTATAACAGCCAAGGCTGATGGATTGCAATCTGCCGAAATCAGTCTTTCTTCCGCACCGGTTGAAGTGAAGAATGGCTTGAGTAACTATATTCCGGGAGATGAACTGGAGGGCAGGCTGACCCGTGGAGAAACTCCGTTGACTCCTTCTTACAAAGATACGAAAGTCGATGTGAATATCTTATCGGCGGTTGCCGGAGCCAACCAGGATGAAGCGATAAAAAGTTTCGATGATAATGAATTGAGTGAATGGAAGAATGATGGCAGACTGAACAGTGCATGGATAACTTATAGTTTGGAACGTGCGGCCCGTGTGGATGAAATTTGCATGAAACTTACCGGTTGGCGTTTGCGTAGCTATCCTTTGGAAATATATGCAGGTGATGAACTGATTTGGAGTGGTGAGACTGAAAAGAGTTTGGGATATATCCACCTGAATGTAAAACCTGTATTGACAAATGAGATAACCATTCGTTTGAAAGGTGCCAGCAAGGAAGGTGACGGTTTCGGACAAATTGTAGAGGTTGCTGCGCCTGCTGCGGGTGAATTGGATTTGTTTAAGGCAAAAAATGGCGATAAAACCAATCACGAGTTACGCATTGTTGAAATTGAGTTTAAAGAGAATTTGTGGCAATAGAGATGTGGATATTTTTTAGAGGTAAAGATTGATAGACAGGAGTTTCTTTTTTAAGTAGATAGGCGGGGAAACTCCCCGCTTGTATTAAGGTTTTATAAATTGTTAGATGAAACATTGGGTTATGATGAATATGCTTCTGCTTGTCGGAAGCATATTCGCTTTCTCCCAACCTTATAGTGGAGAAAAGCTTTCAAGAGGATTGATTGGAATTCCTACAGAGGAAGGAATGTATTTTAGCTGGCGCATGACCTTGGAGGATGCAGCCGGATTACAATTTGATTTATACCGTAGTTCCAATGGAGGTGCGGAGGTAAAGTTAAATAAAGAACCAATAGATCGGACTTCCGATTTTTTAGATCGCACGGTTGATTACACGGTGGATAATCGTTGGACTTTAAAAGCAACTACCGGGGAAGTTGCTACCTGGACTCGTCTGAAGGGAGAGGAACGGAATCCTTATTTAAGTATTCCTATTTGTAAACCGGAAGACGGAGAAATAGCAGGTGAGCCATTTACTTATACAGCTAATGATTGTAGCGTGGGCGATCTGGATGGTGATGGAGAGTATGAGATTATTTTAAAATGGTCTCCTTCTAATTCAAAGCGACCGCCACAGCGGGGCTTTACCGGTAATACCTATTTGGATGCATATAAAATGGATGGAACCAGGTTGTGGCGTATTGATTTGGGGCCGAATGTACGTTCCGGAGCAGCCACGACTAATTTTCTGGTCTTTGATTTTGATGGAGATGGATGTGCGGAAATTTGTTGTAAAACGGGAGATGGTACTGTCGATGGACTGGGACATCGGATAGGAGATGCCCAAGTCGACTGGAGGACATGGGATAAAAAGAGTCCTACGTATGGTAAGATAGTAAATGGTCCGGAATATCTCACGGTTTTTGAAGGACGTACCGGAAAAGAACTGGATTCGAAAGAATATATTCCAACCCGTTATCCTTTGGATGGTTGGGGAGGTGTAGGTGGCAATTGTGGTAATGACAATACTGGTGGTCGTTCAGACCGTTTTACAGCCGGAGTAGCTTTTCTGGATGGAAAAACGCCTTCACCTGTCATGGTAAGAGGATGGTACGGACGGACGGTGGTAGCTGCATGGACTTTTACAAACGGGGCATTGAAACATACATGGACTTTTGATAGCGCGGCACCGGGTTGGGAGACCTATTCGGGTATGGGAAATCATAGTGTGACCGTAGCGGATTTTGATGGTGATGGTTGTGACGAAATCTGTGTGGGGGCTATGACTGTAGACCATGACGGTAAAGGACTGTTTACTACGGGCTTGCGTCACGGGGATGCCTTGCATGCCGGACGTTTTATTCCTTCCCGTCAAGGTATGCAGGTTTTTGGCGTGCATGAAAATGAAGGCGATAATGAAATTGTAAAGCGTACTCCTGCCGTAGCTATGTTTGATGGAGCGACCGGAGAAATTATCTGGCAGGATGGCTTGGGACAAGATGCCGGCCGTGGAGTAGCTGCCGATATCGATCCGCGTTATGATGGAGCAGAGTGTTGGTGCAATATAGGAGGTTTGAGAAGAGGGGACACCGGAGAAATAATCTGTAATAGAAAGCCTGATTCCTGCAATTTTACCATTTATTGGGACGCCGATCCTTTGGCGGAACTACTGGATCATGTTTCCATCAGTAAATGGAATTGGAATGCGGAAAGTACGGATTTATTATTGAAAGCCGAGGGAGTTGTTTCCAATAATGGAACAAAAGGTAATCCGTGTTTGTCGGGTGATATTTTAGGAGATTGGCGGGAAGAGGTTATTTGGGCCTCCGAAGACCAGACGGAATTACGTATTTATTCTACTACCATACCGGCTGTGGACAGACGTGCCACATGGATGAATGACCGTCAGTACAGGTTGGCGATAGCTTGGCAGAATGTAGCGTATAACCAACCGCCGCACCCTAGTTTCTAGCCTTGTCGCTACTCTGATTAGGATATATGTACTATTGGTTGAACGAATAAACAGGAAAATGAATGAATTTCTATTCTCCGGTTTGTTCGTTCATCTTATTTTTGTGAGAAATTTGAAATGCAATAAAAGAAAAACACTATAAATGTCATGAAAGGAAACAAACTTTGTTTATGCTTTTTGTTAGCTGCCGGAGTAGGATTGGGAGCACATGCTCAAAATAAAATAGCTGCTCCGATGAAGGATGTGAATCAAGTCGTTGATAATACACTTGATAGTTTGAATGTGGCGCGTTCCGCCCGTCCTGTTTCAGGTTCCAGCCGGAAAGGGGATAATCCGGTGTTGTTCCTTGTTGGAAATTCAACGATGCGTACCGGTACGTTGGGCAATGGAAATAACGGTCAATGGGGATGGGGATATTTTGAACACGAGTATTTTGATGAAAATAAGATAACCGTTGAAAATCATGCATTGGGAGGAACCAGCAGCCGTACTTTTTATAACCGGTTATGGCCTGATGTCTTGAAAGGAGTTCGTAAAGGTGACTGGGTTATCATAGAATTGGGACATAATGACAATGGTCCGTACGATAGTGGCCGTGCCCGTGCCTCTATTCCGGGAATTGGCAAAGACAGTCTGAATGTGACTATTAAAGAGACAGGAGCAAAAGAGACCGTATATACGTATGGGGAATATATGCGTCGTTTTATTCATGATGTGAAGAAAAAAGGCGCTCATCCTATTTTGATGTCCCTGACTCCTCGCAACGCTTGGGAAGATGCAGACAGCACTATTATTACCCGGGTAAATCAGACATTTGGATTATGGGCGAAGCAGGTAGCTAAAAAAGCGAGAGTTCCTTTTATAGATCTGAATGATATCTCGGCGCGCAAATTTGAGAAATTCGGCAAAGAAAAAGTAAAGTATATGTTCTATCTGGACCGCATTCACACAAGTGCTTTTGGCGCACGTGTCAATGCAGAATCAGCAGCCGAAGGAATCCGTAATTATAAAGGGTTGGAACTGGCGCGTTATTTGAAACCGGTAGAAAAAGATACGGTTACGGGGGCTACCCGTAAAAAGGGGAATCCTGTATTGTTTACGGTGGGAGACAGTACTGTGAAAAATGCCGATAAAGATGAAAAGGGTATGTGGGGATGGGGAAGTGTGATTCACGAACTGTTTGACACGGAAAGGATCTCTGTAGAGAATCATGCGAAAGCGGGCCGCAGTGCGCGTACTTATTTAGATGAAGGGCGTTGGGATAAAATCTATCATGCACTTCAGCCGGGAGATTTTGTTTTGATACAATTCGGACATAATGATGCAGGTGACATAAACACAGGGAAAGCGCGTGCGGAATTACCCGGTTCAGGAAATGAAAGCAAGGTCTTCAAAATGGAGAAAACCGGCAGCTATCAAGTGGTTTATTCTTTCGGCTGGTATTTGCGTAAGTTTATTATGGATGTAAAAGAAAAGGGAGCTGTTCCTATTGTCCTGAGTCATACACCCCGCAATAAGTTTGATAATGGTGAGATAGAGCGCAATACCAGTTCTTTTGGTAAATGGACGCGTGAAGCGGCAGAAGCGGCCGGGGCTTATTTTATAGATTTGAATAAAATATCAGGAGACAAGCTCCAGGATATGGGATACAATCAAGGTTTGCGTGTAGTAGGAACGTATTTCAATCATGACCATACCCATACCTCTTTGAAAGGTGCCCGTATGAATGCCCGGAGTATTGCTGACGGGCTGAAAGCTACGGACTGTCCGTTAAAAGACTTTTTAAAGTAAATGAAAACAAAACAACATCGTATGAAAAATCTGTTTCTGTTTTTATTTCTATTAGTTGTCTTTACGTCAAAGGCACAGGATAATAGGGTTTCCGGTTTAAATTCCCGTCAGTTTACTAAATACTGGAAGGTTGAATCGGAATCGCCTGATTATAAAGTGACGTTTCAGGGAGATACCGCTGAGATAGTATCTCCCAAGGGATTGACTCTTTGGAGAAAAGAGAAAATGAGTGGAAAAGTGACCATTGAATATGATGCATGTGTGGTGGTGGAGTCGGATGGAGATCGTCTGAGTGATTTGAACTGCTTCTGGATGGCATCAGACCCTCAATATCCCGATAATTTATGGAAGCGAGAAAAATGGCGTAGCGGTATATTCCTGAATTGTTATTCTTTACAGCTTTACTATTTGGGATATGGTGGCAATCATAACTCTACTACACGTTTCCGTCGTTATGATGGGGATGAGTCGGGTATTACAAATCCTAAAGCCCGTCCTGCTATTCTAAAGGAATATACGGATGCCGGACATTTGCTGAAACCGAATCATTGGTATCACATCAAGATTACCAACGAGAACAATAGGGTCAGTTATTACATAGACGGTGAGCGCTTGGTGGACTTCAGGGATGCTGAACCGTTACGGGAAGGCTGGTTTGGTTTTCGTACCACTTTGTCGCGTACTCGTATTACAAATTTCAGTTATGAATGCTCATCGCAAGAGGCGACTGCTGTTCCTTTGCAATGGATTGGTGAGACTCCCCGGCAGGATAAGGCCGTAAGTTTCGGAGTGCCTTTTGATAAAGGGGAAGTTTTTCCGGAAAACAAGTTACGGCTATCTGCAGAAAGTGGTGAGGATATTCCTATTGATACCTGGACTTTGGCTTATTGGCCGGATGGTTCTGTAAAGTGGGGAGGAATAGCTGGAGTTATTCCTGCCGGAACAGAAAAACTGACTCTGGAAAAGGCGGTAAAGAAATCTAAAGCGAAATCCAAACTGCCGGATACAGATAAAAAGAAGTCCGTTTCTGTTACAGAAACATCACAGGGTATTCATATTTCTACCGGAGCCATTTCAGCATATATACCTCGTCAAGGCGAATTTTTGATAGATAGTCTGTTATATAAAGGTGTGAAAGTAGGAGGAAAGGCTAGGCTTATCTGCCATACGCAAAGCGAACCGGTACTTGAAAGTACTTCTCAAGTTTCTTTCACTAATTATATAGGAGAACTGAAATCTGTAACTGTAGAGCGTGCCGGTTCTGTGCGTGCGCTTGTTAAATTGGAAGGGGTACACAAAAGTCCGAAGGGTCGTGAGTGGTTGCCCTTTGTGGTACGGCTTTATTTTTATGGTGGCAGTGAGCAAGTGAAAATGGTGCATAGCTTTGTATATGACGGAGATCAGAACAAAGATTTCATTCGCGCCTTGGGAGTTCGTTTTGACGTTCCTATGCGTGAGGCTTTATACAATCGCCATGTAGCTTTCTCTTGTGCCGATGGTGGAGTCTGGAGCGAGCCCGTTCAGCCTTTGGTGGGACGACGCATACTTACATTGGGTAAAACCGGAAATGGAGAATCTTCGTTACAGCAACAGCAGATGGAAGGAAAACGCATTCCTCCTTATGAAGCTTTTGACGAAAAGAACCGTGCTTTGCTTGATCATTGGGCTTCTTGGGACAGCTATCGTCTGTCCCAACTGACAGCGGATGCATTTTCAATCCGTAAACGTGCCAATGACAATAATCCTTGGATAGGTACTTTTTCCGGTACACGTAGTGAGGGTTATGCCTTTGCCGGAGATATAACCGGAGGCATAGGGCTTGGGTTGCATGATTTCTGGCAGTCTTATCCGTCTTCTATTGAAATCTCGGATGCAAAAACTCCGGTGGCTGCTCTTACCGCATGGATATGGAGTCCGGATGCTGAACCGATGGACTTGCGCCATTATGATAATGTGGCCCATGACTTGAATGCCAGTTACGAAGATGTGCAAGAAGGAATGAGCACCCCTTACGGGATTGCCCGTACAACGACTCTTACCTTGATACCTCAGGGTGGTTATAGCGGAAAGAAAGCTTTTGCAGAACAAGCTAAACAACTTGCCGGACCGGGAGTGCTGATGCCTGTACCTGACTATTTGCATGCCAAGCAGGCGTTTGGTGTTTGGAGCCTTCCCGATCGTAGTACTCCTTTCCGTGCCCGGGTGGAAGACAGGCTGGATGCTTATATCAGCTTCTATCAAAAAGCGATAGAGCAAAACAAATGGTATGGTTTCTGGAATTATGGGGATGTGATGCATGCATACGATCCTGTCCGCCATACCTGGCGTTATGATATCGGAGGTTTTGCATGGGATAACACGGAACTGGCTTCTAATATGTGGCTATGGTATAATTTCCTGCGTACCGGACGTGCTGATATCTGGCGCATGGCAGAAGCCATGACCCGTCATACGGCGGAAGTGGATGTATATCATATCGGTCCGAATGCAGGATTGGGTAGCCGGCACAACGTCAGTCATTGGGGGTGTGGAGCTAAAGAAGCACGGATCAGTCAGGCTGCCTGGAATCGTTTCTACTATTATCTTACTACGGACGACCGATGCGGTGATTTAATGACCGAAGTAAAAGATGCCGATCAGAAATTGTACACGCTGGACCCCATGCGTCTGGCGCAACCTCGCAGTCAGTATCCTTGTACGGCACCTGCACGTCTCCGCATCGGTCCCGACTGGTTGGCATACGCCGGAAACTGGATGACTGAATGGGAACGTACCGGCAATACGGTTTACCGTGACAAAATTATAGCCGGGATGAAAAGTATTGTGGCACTGCCCAACCGTATCTTTACAGGTCCGTTGGCTTTAGGTTATGATCCGGCTACAGGGATTATTACCAGCGAATGTGATCCCAAGTTAGAAAGTACAAATCATTTGATGACCATCATGGGAGGTTTTGAAGTCATGAATGAAATGATCCGTATGGTTGATTATCCCGAATGGAATGAGGCATGGCTTGATCTTGCCGCCCGTTATAAGCAGAAAGCATGGGAGTTAAGGAAGAATCGTTTCCGTATATCCCGTTTGTTGGGATATGCAGCCTATCATACCCGTAATGCAAAAATGGCGGAAGAGGCTTGGACAGATTTGTTTTCCCGCTTGGAACATACTCCGGCTCCACCTTTCCGTATAGAAACTGTTCTTCCGCCGGAAGTTCCCGCTCCTTTGGATGAATGTACAAGTATCAGTACCAATGATGCCGCCCTTTGGAGCCTGGATGCCATTTATATGCAGGAAGTGATTCCCGTGGATGATATGAGATAGGATATTTTCGTATCTGTTTGATGATATCATTATATAGCTTATCATCCTGAACATGAGTGAAGAATCTGTTTACAACAACTCTTTTATTGTTTACAGATTCTTCACTGATATTCAAAATAATAGAAATGACAGAATCATTATTCAACAATCCATTTTTCAATATTCCGTGTTTCAGCACTGAAGTTCACTCCTATTTTAAACAGTCTTCGTCCGTCTGTTTCAAAAGGAAGTGCGTAATGCTTGTCGTTAATCTGCTGTAAGGCTTCTTCCGCTGTTCCGTTCAGTTTAAACTCCATTATATAGATAAACTTGTCTGTCTGCAAAACGAGGTCTATGCGGCCCCTGCTGGTGTGATACTCCACTTTGACATAGAAACCTACCAGCTTAAAGATGATGAAAAGTACATTCTCGTAATGCAGTTCCTGTTCACGGATAATCTCGTATGTAGTGTCTGCAAAGAAGCTTTGCAGGCGTTGGAAGAAAGAATTGTAGTCGCCTGAACGTATTTCACGGACAAACTTTTGTATCTCAAATGGAGATTCAACGTTGTTCATGCTGGTATAATAAGGTACAAGAAACTGTATGAACCCTTCTTCCACTTCTTTGTTTGGAAAGCCCAAATGATAGATACCGAACTCTTCATCATATCCTTTTATAGTAAGATATCCACTTTGATAGATAACAGGAATGGGACTGGTTGACTCCGAATCAATGCTGTTCAACACTTGGGCATTGGTCTCTTCGTGTGCCATCCGTTCCAGATTGTAATGATGTCTTTTTAGCAGTTCCACCAAGTAAGTAGGAGTCCCCGTCTCGAACCAGTAACTGCCAAATTCCTTGCGCTTGAAAGCATTGAGCAGACTGAACGGATTATACATGCCGATGGAGTTGTGGGTGAAGTGATAGCCATCATAATATTGTCTTAGTTTTTCGCAGAAGCTGTCATAGGTCATCTTTTGTACATCTGCAAATTCATGAAGTTCGGTTTCCAAATTCTTATGAATTTCTTTTTCGCTGATGCCACATAATTCTATATATTCATTCCACATCGAAATATCATCCAGGTTATTCAGATCACTGAATACACTTACTTTTCCAAACTTAGTTACTCCTGTCAGCATGGCGAATTTGATGCAGCCATCCTTGCTTTTCAATGCTCCGTAGAATGCTTTAAGTGTTTCGCGAAAACTATTTTGCAATTCTTTATTGCCGATGGCTTGCAACATGGGCTTGTCATATTCGTCTACCAGAATCACTACACGTTGGCCTGTTTGTTCATAAGCGCGCTGAATGGTGCCTTCAAAACGCATGGACAAGGAATCTTCGGCAGGCTCGCTTCCATATAGCTTTTCCCAGGTTACCAATGTACGGTTCAGTTTGCTTTCCAAACTTTGCGGACTATCATATTTCTGTGTATTCAGGTCAATGTGCAGTATGGGATATTTTGTCCAGTCCTTTTCCAGTTTTTCCATAGCCAGTCCTTGAAAAAGTTCCTTTTTCCCTTGGAAATAAGCTTCCAGAGTGGAGATAAGCAGGCTTTTTCCGAAGCGGCGTGGGCGGCTCAGGAAATAATAGCGTCCGGATTTCACCAATTGATAAATCAATGCTGTTTTATCAATATAGAAATAGCCATCCAGGCGGAGACTTTCAAAATTCTGTATACCGATAGGATAAATCTTATTGCCCATACTTTTTTGTTTTTAAATGATAACATACAAAGTTACTGATTTCCTTTTTATTTCCTGTATTTTCAGCGAATTCTTTTGGAATAATGTTTTGTTTTTAAGTAGGTATGTCACAGAGGGGAATACAGAAACTTTTCATCTTTTGTTCTCTCCTAAAAGGATTTTATGATCTTTTGTTTCTTAATTTATGTCGATGGTTGATGTGGATAAAGTATAATTTATGAGATACCTTATTAGAAATAATCAGTAACAGGCAAAAATGGGTTCATCTGAAGAAATTTATTGGAACATGGCAAAAAACAATAGAAAGTTGGACGCGAAAATGCCCTCATGCCCTCATTTTTTGCCATAACTTATTTATAATGAACTGCTTATTAGTGGTGGTAGCATCGGTGTTAGTGAGGGCATTGCCCTCACTAACACCGATGCTTAAAAATAAATTATTCAGACTTTATCGCATGATACAAAGTACTTTTATTGCTGGCTTTTGGGGGAATGCTCAGCTTGCAGGGAATGCGTCTGGAATAATTTATATTGTTGATTTTGATAGTTCTTTTTATGCGTATGTCCTTTCGGGTAATTGAAAATCTTTCATGAGCGGTCTCCCTTC
>ENA-OQDT01001617-OQDT01001617.1-human-gut-metagenome-genome-assembly--contig:-NODE-1617-length-12845-cov-2.774965_pt1 | contig 12845 bp, 19 predicted proteins | sample MGYA00242786_ERZ504617 | MGnify/ENA primary metagenome ERZ504617 (study PRJEB26092, sample SAMD00036337) | human gut metagenome | host: Homo sapiens | study: EMG produced TPA metagenomics assembly of... | reverse complement strand
GGACATTCTCAAGTTCAAGGGCACTGCCTGGGGCGCACTGAACGCGATGAGCGACATGGTTGGACATACCGCTCCCCGCCGCATGACCTCCAACTACCAGGAGAACAACTGGGGTCGGATCATGGACGGCCACGCCATGATGGACAAGATGGCTTCCCTGCTGGCAGGGGTTGGCGCACGATAAGAACAGAACGAGACGGGATAGATTTCTCTATCCCGTCTCTTTTTTTATGGTTAGCAAAATTATAGGACGGTTTGTAAATATAGTACAAGCAATCAACAATTTTTTTGAAAGTGAGGTATGACTGATGAAAAAGGGGTTTAACGATGAGGGTTTTATGGCCTATGTAGAGTATCAGTTTCCGGGCGTGTTTTCCAGAAGCGGAGGCTCTTTTACACGGGAGCTGTTGGAGAATCTGATTGAGTATGCCCACAAACACGAGCAGGTGGGCAAAGATCAGTTTTGCGATTTTCTCTCCAGCCTTCTCCCCGAAATGGAGATGGGTGAGGTTGCCGCATTTATGGAAGATGACTGTTTGACTGCCTCCTATGGTATTGCGGAGAAACGTCGGGTTATGGAAGAAAGGGATATTCGGGTAGAGGTCACGGACGGTGTTACCCATGTATTCGTGGGCGGAGAGGAGTTGTATTTGTGATGTTGAAGCCTGGACGTTACAAATCTGAGCATGATGGTGATGTTTTCCATGCCTATCGGTATGTCATGGAAGTCAAGGAAACCGCGAAGTCCTATATCTTCAAGCTGCTGGAAGTTGAAAACCGATACGCCGACGATCATATCGAAATCATGTTTGGCGGCAAGAAGCGGATTGTTCTTCCCAAGGATAAGCCTTGCCGTCATGCAATGCGAGTGTGGAGCGACCACGACTTCACGATTTACCCCTTCCAAGCTGGCGTTCCGTTCTACTTCGAGAAGGAGGATGTGGCATGAAAATCCCCAAGTATGTTTATGAGCTGGTGGAGCTGGGGCGGTTACGTCCCGCTCCTTTGGATGAGCAGGCCAATTCGAGTATTGCAGGCCAGGGTGAATATGGATATATGTTCCGAGTCTATCGGAAGAGTAACAGTCAATCCGGCGGAGTGTTTGTTGCCGAGGTGGAACGTATAACAGCCTGGGCACGACGGGAGTACGCGGAATCCAACATTCATACATACCGCTGGTACACTGATAAAGAGCACCGTAAACCTTACTACAAACGGGATTATGCACTGGTGACGATCACTGATCCAGTTGCACAGCAGCTGGAAAAGTTGATTGCTTTGGTTAGCAAGAAACACTAACGGTCTGTAAATATAGTGAGGAGGTGGTCAATGTGTTTCGAGTTATCGTCGCCGGAGGGCGAGACTTTGATGACTACCAGCTTTTGAAAGCGACCATGGATAAACTGCTTTGCAATATTACGGACGAGATTACCGTTGTTTGTGGACAGGCCAAGGGCGCTGATACGCTGGGTGAACAGTATGCCACGGAGAAGGGATATACCATTGACTACTACCCCGCCCAATGGAAGCTATACGGCAAGCGAGCTGGATACCTACGCAATGAGCAGATGGCACAGAACGCCGACGCTCTGGCCGCATTCTGGAACGGTGAAAGCCGTGGTACCAAGAATATGATCGAGCTTGCCAAGCGGTACGATTTGAAAGTGCGAGTCAAGCGATATTAAGGAGGCAGAGATATTATGATGAGAGTTGCTTTTTTATGATTTACGGCGAGAGACTTTCACATCCGTTGGGGGTGTTATCCAGATTGACGCTCAGTGCTCCAAGATCAACGGGCGTTGCACGAATGTCTGGATGCTGGTACTCCGTGATGGCTCTTGCCGCTCTTTCCCTCAGAGGCATTATACCATTCACCGTGTAGAGATTTGACAGGAGGTATTTATGAGTAGCGAAAAGTTTGCTGCCAGACTTCGCACTGAACGTGATCTCAGCGATGGCGAGGGACACGTTCAGGTTTATGAGGTGGGGCGCTATCTGGTGATTATTCGTGGAGATCGAAAATCTACCGGCCAGCGTCTTCATGTCGAGATCCATTATGGAGATAACCATGATGAGCGTGTTGAAAAGGAGGGGTCGTATCTCCCCTATCTATATACCCATGGATGCTTCGATGATGATGGGAATGCCTGCTGTGTAGACATCAGAGTAAGCACTACATCTTACGGCACCCTTTCCCTCGATAAGATGGAGCGCTTCATACAGGAAATGCAGGAGGGTGTCGATACCGCCAAGTACATCGGCGAGACATTTATCAAGCCGATGGTGGAAGGGAAATGGAATTGGGAGGTAACAGTATGAAGATCATTGTCACGACCCCGACCTCACAGGACTACAAAAAGTTCAGTTCCGCTGGAATGAACGCCGAGGCGTGTCTGGCAGACCGTGTAAAGCTGATATGCCAGGATGACGCCGGACACGTGGCAGAGTCCTTCATGAAACAGGATGAGTTCGACCGGCTGGGGCTGGCCTACATCGAACAGAACGCAAAGCTGGAGCACTCTGCGGTCTGCGATGAGTGGTTTATGAAGTGTTCTCAAAATTCCTGGTACAACGATCTGGAACACAATCCTGAGAAAGTCATCAAGGTTATGTTTGTCGGCATCGAAGACGGAACAGGCCGAGAGATTTATCGGGGTGCCGAGACACAGCGTTACTATCTGCGTGAGGTACACGCCCGCCAGCTTTTTGCCAAGTGGTATGTGTGTGGAGAGCGCCGGGTATGGGAAGATGGTAGAGAGCCAAGACCCAACCTGGTTTTCCAGCTGGGAGATCAGACGGAGAAGGTTGTATATGACGACTGGAACGGCGTTGCTGCCTACAAGGATCAATTCAACAAAACTTCCGAGAAAAGGTTAGCAAATAACAGTTTCATTCTGAAAATGTAGTGGTCTGGGAGGCTCCACTATAAAAGCCTCACCCCATAAAGTGAGGTGGCTGATATGGAAACTCCTCTTTGGGCTTGTCATCGTGGCCGTGAAGCTGATTTTGGAACACGTGGCCGTGAGGCACGCCAACAAATACTCCGATACCGTTGTTCGTAGATACAACAAAAATGAAAGTGAGGAAGAAAGATGAGTTTGATGGAGAAGTTCTCCGCCGTCGAGATCAAGGCGGACAACAGAATTTCCGAGGACGACAAGGCGTTCTGCCTCCGCCAGCAGGAAGCCTTTGATAAGGCTGGGCCGGCGCTCCAGAAGGTTGCTGAGGCGATGGCTGCAGCCAAGGCAGAGCAGGCTGGAATCCTGACCGCAGACGACGACTTTATCGACCGGTATGTAGGAAACGATTGTGACGTAGACAGTGTTTACGACACCATGAAGAAGAGAAACCGCACATTCATTTCGGCTGTCGTCAATTATTTCAGCCGCAAGTACAGTGTTGAGCTGGACAAGAGCAAGATTGAGGAACATCTCATTCCCACTGGCCCGAAGGAGCCGGATTTGCCCTGGGGCGGATATCGGAACATGACCGAAGACGAGATCGCCTCCTATCGGGGAAAGCTGGACGCCTATAAGGTTGAAAAGAATAAGTTTGAACAGTCTTTGCGTACTCTCCCTCTCCGGTATGAACAGGTTGTGGATGAGATCTTTGTACAGCTGGGCGGATTCTCATTCCAGGAGCGAGCCATGAATGAGTTTCTCCGGTTGTGTTGGGACGCGTCTCATCACAGAAACTGGAGTTCCGATCAGTATGTGGAAGAGTTCGAGATCAAGAACGATGTGCTCCGCCTGACCGGATCGTGGGTATATTGTGATGAAAACAAATGGATGAGCAGTCCTGTCCCTGAGTATAAGCCCAGTGAGTCCCTGAAAACCATTCTGAATGCGCTGGCACACTATGAGACTGGGAAGTTCAAGGACGGCGCAAATTGGTTCCCGGAGCTTTTCAAGTACGATACCAAGGAAAACCAGTTTGAGATCGCGTACATGAGCAAGGTCAAAAATATCAAGCTGTTCAAAAATGGCCGTGTGGATATCAAGTTCCGCAGTGCCGCTTTTGTCCAGGAGTTTGTGGGACAGTATTTGAGGAGGAACCCGGCATGAAACTGACAAAGAAGCAGCTCTCCGCCCTACAACGGATTGTAGGGCGGGAGCAGACCCGATATGACGAAATCCAGTCGGAGACTCTGGCTGGTGTTCATCCCAGCGAGAAGCATTTTGCCATAACAGATGGAACTATGGTGGTGCTGTTTGCGGAACAGCCCGAGGGAATCCCCGTAGGTGATCGGACGGAGACGTATGATAAATACGTTCAGGACTATCTCAAGGACGCGAACGCTTCGTTGGTTGTTTCGCCGCCCACTGTGGATGATTGCAAAAAAGATCATCCGTGAGTGGAGAGATATGAAGAATTTGGGGGAGACTCTTTTCCCGAAGATTACCGTTACCACCAAGGACGAGAACGATGCTCCTATGACGAGTTACTTCGACGCCTATCGCTATCTGGACATTTTGGAGGCTGTTGGGCCGTATCGTAACATCTATATGGGGAGCAGCGATACAATGCGGACTCCGTATCCGTGCTTGCTGGTGTATAAGCGGTGCGGGCGTGACGAGCAAGATAGTGTCAACTTGGGACGAGCCGGCATTTCTGCTACCGTGCCGTCCTTGACAGGAGGAGGATGTTATGAGTTTTTGAAGACGCACTTGAAAAAGCTCTTGTCTCTGGGCATCTATAAAATGTCTCGCAGAACGAGTTTTGAGAACTGTTTGCAAAACAGGAAGAAACATGGACGTTATGGTAGGGAACGAGAATTATCGTATCAATGCGGTATATTCGGGTGAGAGACGCGAGGATACGAAATTCTGGGGACTTGCTACAAGCAACTATACTTTCGATGTGGGGAGAGTTTGACATGACCAGGCGGAAAGTGATTTTCTGGAACGATCTGAATGACAGCTATATCGTTTCCGAGGAATATAACGGCGACAAGGCTGAAATGGAACGCTTCGGCCTTGGAGCCTGCGACCATACTTGGCCTGAGTTTATGGAGGCTATGAGCAGTGTGCGCAATATGGCGGACTTCCTCAAGGTGATCTCCTACATCACTGCCAGTTACCATGCTACTGTCAATGGCGTGCCTCTCCCGGAGCAAGCCAATAACCTGCCTGGGTCACGGCTGAATGTCGCCCATAGCCATAAGGAGCTGTATAACTTAGTTGGCGATATGGATGAGGTGTGGGAGGTCAAGCGGAATATCTCTGGCGCTCATCTGCTGGACGTGTCCACCATCGCCCCCAAGCCCAAGCAGGTCTGGGACGGAAAGGAAGTCATAGATGAGGATGACTTCGACTACGCCACCGCAAAGCCCGGTGACTTTGTGACTCAGGCCGTAGTGGACAATGCAATGGATTGTCTGCCACCTGTTTGTATGAGTGCCCGGTGCTCTCAGATGGGCGAGCCGTACTCCAGCAAGCTGGATGAAAAGACCGGCGAATGGCGGAGCACCTATGCCACCTTCCGTAAGGTCGGTGGAGAGTGGCCGAATGGTATTTGGGAATACTGCGGTCACTGCTTCCGGGGTGAAACGGTGGAACGGGGCAAAGAAATGGATCATATCCAAAATCTTCTCGCTACTATTGAGAGATGAGGTTAGCATCCGTCGTCTCTCGTCTGTAATTAAGGCGGGAGACGAAAATTTTGGAGGTGTTAATTTTGAAACGGTTTAAGGTGCAAACCGCAGACGGCCACACTTTGCTGCTCTACTATCCCACCCAAGAGAAAGCTCAGGAGAGCTACCCGGACGCCACAATTACGGAACATACCGACCAATCTCATGTGGAGTACATTGAGCGGATGCTTGCTGTCGCCAACGATTGTAAAACGGCGGAACGCAAAGGTTCTACCGTTTATCTTCTCAGGTTTAACACGTCGGCGGGCATCTGTTTGGCGATGCTTTCCCGAGATATCAGTGACGGAATGTGGTACGACTTGTGCCAGTATCAATTCTGGAAATCCGGGGCACTGGTCGCTCCAATCACTAAGACCCTATCTAATCCGGCTGCGTTTGTAAACAGTTTCTTTTTCCAAAGTCGGAATACCAAGTGCTTTGTGCTGGCGGCAAGCTCCCTAAGCCGGAAGAAATCAGAGGCGTTAGGAAATTCGCTTCTGTCCCTTTTGAGGGAATATGCCAGTGCCAGCTATTCCTAAAAGGTGACGACTTATATATCAAGCATAACGACTACTTTTCGGAAACTCGCTCCACCGGAAAGATTGATCCGCGCACCAACATGGAGGAACGGGTACTATATATTTGCCACGCATGGCTGAGGATTACCAATTTTGTACCATTGGTAAAACTCCTGAACGACGTGGAAATTTCTGCCACAGTTTGGCCTATGCTTCGGGACTTCCACCAATGGCCGGCAGGTGAATATAACATGGAGTGGAACCGCTTTTTGGAGGGTGTAGCGAGGGCTACAAGAAACTATCTGAGCAAAAAGGAGGCAGGTTATGGAACAGAGAACCTGTAATATCATCATGTGCTGCAAAGGGCATTGCAAACTCGCGGGCGAAAATGCTCCGCCGTTGGAGGCCATCGCTGCATACATGAGCGCTGAGTGCGCTTGTCCGAAGGAAGACTACACCGGAAAGCTGATGGAAATGATTTTGAGAGAGGCGCTGTTTGATTATATGGCGGGCGCTGACAAGCCCGGATATGAGCTGCGCCAGCTTCTTCAGCAATATGCCACACATGACCCCAATCTTTCGGAGCGTATCTACACCCTATTCCAGTTAGCCAAAGTGAGAGATGATAACAGGTATGTCAATGGGTTTACGGATAAATTGCTCCGGCAAAGTGAGATTGATCTTGGAGCCTCCAGAGACAGTATGCCCTGTCTTTTGGATGAAAAGAAGATCGTCAATTATCCTTGTTCTCGCGCCTGCCCGCTTTTTTGGGAGACTGCGTTACAAAGTGGTATCAGGTAAGAAAAAGAGCCTGACCGGTTAGCAATCCCCCTTTTCTTTCTGTAATAGAAGTGAGGGGCGCGGTTCTGAGAGGACTCCGCACAAAAGCCTCTCTCCAGAAAAAGAAAGATAGAGCAGGTGAAAGAATGAAGTATCAATACCTTAATGAACCGATTCCCCAGGAAGCCCGACAGGAGTTGAACGACAAGATCCTCTATTTGGTAGACCAGGATTTGGCCGAACAGTCTGGGATCTCCCGCGAGGATATCTATAATGCCTATACCGGAGACGGTGGATTGCATGGCCTGAAACGCTCTGACTTTGCCAACTATCATGAGTATGCGGAGGCTAAGAAGGAGATCGAGAACGGTCAGTTCTTTACGCCTCCCGGCTCTTTGCCAGTTTATCATGGAGGCGCTGTCCCCTGCTATGGACGAAACGGTAGCAGACCTCACCTCTGGCATCGCCAACTTCTGTAACTTCATGCCGCTGGAGGCAAACTTCTACGGCTGTGAGTTGGATATCAAGTCCCACAAAGGTAGCGCACTATCTTTACCCCGCCGCTAATCTGGAACACCGTGATATCCGTTTCTATCAGCCCGAATATGCGGTTTGACTATGTAGTGGGCAACCCTCCGTTCAACTGAAATGGGAGATGGAGGGTGGTGAGATCATCTCTCAGATGTACTACTGCCTGAAAGCGGCGAGCTGCTGAAGCCTCTGGGCATTATGGCGATTGTGGTGCCGGCGTCTTTCCTGGCCGACGAATATTTGGACGGCGCGAAAATTTCCGAACTGGCAAAAGATTTCTCTTTCCTGGGTCAGGTCTCCATTCAGAAGGATGCGTTCAAATCTCTTGGCGTGGATAGCTACGCTACCAAGATACTCTTTTGGCAGAAGAAGCTGGACGCTGCCGACAAGGGAGAACCTTATGCTCTGAACAGCGCCAACTGGTTCAATCTGACCGACATGAATAACGCGGCAGAGCTGCTTGAGATCGTCCGTAAGGAAGTCGTTGCTCCGGCCAGAGAGCGGATGCGGAGCAACAGTGCCCGCGTTAAGCTGGCGTCGATGGGTGGGAGCGACAATGCGTTCGAGTATGAAGTGCGGAAGCTGATGTTCCATATCAAGTCCAACCCCAAACTGATAGACAAATATGCCAAGTGTCAGGAATATCTCTACAAGTTCCGCCATCAGGAACAGCCCAATGATATGAAGTATGAGGAATGGGCAAAAATTCGTATTACGGAAGCTAAGGTACTGGCCTATCTTCGTCGTGTTATCAAGTCTCAGCATAAGAAGCCCAGCCAGGATGTGGTACGACTGGTCAAGCAGGATGGAGGGCTGATTTACAAAGGGTACAGCAAAAAGGCACAGAACAGCATGAGCGACGGCATGAAACAGCTCGTTCCCTTCTATGCCCTTGCCTCTGGACAAGCGGATGATACAGGTCTTGAGCAGTATGCCCGCCTTATTCGTCGTAAGCAGCGCGACTATGAGCGAGAGACGAAACCTTTTACCGAGATGGAACAGGACGCCGAGATCGCTCAGTTCCTGGATGACTTTACCGTTTATGACAATGAGAACGAGGAGTGGATTCACCTCAATAACACCCAGAAGCACGACCTGAACCTTGTTCTTCAGAAGCGTTATCATCTGTTACAGTGGGAACAGGGTGGTGGCAAGACGCTGGCCGGCATCTCCACAGGCCGGTATCGGATGGAGCGTCAGGGCGCTCGTAACGTGTGGGTGGTGTCCACTGCTATCTCCATCAAGAACAACTGGGATCTGGTGTTCAAAAACTATGGCATGACCAACTACCGGATGATAAAGTGCCTCACCGATCTCGACAAAGTACAGGATGGGGAGTTCGTTATCATTACCCTGAATATGCTTACCAAGTACCGTAAGCAGATCAAGCGCCATATCAAAATGCGGAACCAGAACGTGTGCTTGGTGTTCGATGAGTCCGACGAGATGACCAACCCGGATAGCAAGCGCACAAAGGCTGTGTTGGATTGTTTTCGGAGAGTACGGTTTAAGCTGGAAATGACCGGCACTGTCACCCGGAACAACATCTCGGAATGTGCGCCTCAGCTTGAGCTGCTTTATAACAACTCTTACAATATGCTCTCCTGGGCAGAAGATCTGTATTGCTATGAGAAGGATGACTGTGAGGAATATCTGAACTGCTCAAGTAATCCTTACTACGGCCAGCCCTTCCCTGCTTATAAAGCTGGATACAGTCTGTTCACTGAATCCCATCTGCCTGAGCGGATCACCGTTTTCGGAGTGGGTAAGAAAACCCAGGACATTTACAATGCGGATGTTCTGAACAAGCTCCTCTCTTACTCGGTCATCACCCGGACTTTCGCGGAGATCACCGGCAAAGAGATACGTAGACTTCATCAAACCCCAGTTTCATTCGCTCCTGCAGAGCGTGAAGTCTATCAAAAGGCCATGGAAGAGTTTTTCTCCATGCGCCAGCGGTACTTCGCCCTTACCGGGAATAGCCGCAAGGATAGCATGATGGCGCTGATTCAGCAGATTACTTTGTTGCTCCGTATCTCTGCTGCACCCAACACCGTGGAGGAATACGACAGCCCGAATGCGCCGGTCAAAATTCAGAAGGTTTGTGACATGGTGGGCGAATGGAAGGATGAGATTGTAGTTATTGGTGTCCGCCATAAGAACGTGGTGGAAGCATACGCTAATGAAATCAGCAGAAGATTCCCGGATCGGAAACTGTTTGTCGTGACCGGCTCTACTACCACTCTGGCCGGACGTCGAAAGCTGAAAAATACTCTGAAAGAAAGCGGAAACGGCATTCTCCTTTGTACCCAGCAGTGCCTCCCCTCCTCTGTCAACTTTGAGTTCGTCAACAAAGTTATCATCCCGGAGCTGCATTACAACAATGCGCGGATGAGCCAGTTCTATATGCGGTTTGTTCGCTTTACCTCTACGGACTGGAAAGACATCTACTTTGTTACTTACTCTGGAAGCATTGAGTCCAACCAGATGCAAATGGTGCTCGCCAAAGAGAAACTGAATCTTTTCATGAAGGGGCAGGACGTAGATCTGGATGAGGTGTATGACCGCTTTGGCGTGGATTATGACCTGATGAGCCTGCTGATGTCTCGTGAGGCAGACGAGGACGGAAACTTCAAAATCTCTTGGGGAGAGCAGAAGATCAGCTAATAATAAAACCGCCCTCTTCGGAGGGCGGTTCATTTAGGCCATGTACTTACTGCGGAATATACGAAGCATTCCGTTTTCCCATGCCGTTTTGACATGGCCTCTGCACCATTTTGTGTATCGGTCGAATTGAAGTGCTGCCGCTTGATTGGACAGCCCGTATGTTGCCTTGATCTCAGAAGCGGAACGGATACCCATTTCACGCAGGATAGGAAGCGGAGCAAGTAAATTCCAGGCAAAGTAGTCTGCCTCGCTCTCGAACTGGTCATAGAAGCCCCTTTGCTCATTGTAGGCGATTTCGGCTCCCTCTATGATTTCCAGATGCCCTATATAGATATGGCCGATTTCATGCGCCAAAGTCCACCGGATACGGCCAGCGTTCATTTCAGCATTGTAGAGAATAAGATAACGGTTTGTATCTGGATCGTAGTGCGTCGCTCCAGAATTGCTTTTGCATAGAACGGCAACGTCTTGGACAGTACATCCAGTGACTTCGGCCATTTCCTGATACGACAAAATGCGACAGCTTTTAGGGATGCACTGCAAGAGCAGTTCAGGTTGGATAGGATAGGATACAGAATCCATGTTCTGGTAAAGCTCCAAGACCTTACGCTGTACAAAAACGCTCCTCACTATTTCGCCCTCCTTTCGCTACACGGAGACATCATTGGTGCGTATTATAACTTATTCCGTGTCCAATAAAACGGGCTTCTTCCGCTGCGGATCATTCTCATCGGAAAAAGCGTAGTCAAATCCGATTTTCAGAATGCCCATCATACGGTTTCTATCCTGCTCAGTCATGCGCTCTCTGGCTCGCTGGAGGTAATATAGTCAGGATCGCCGAGCATGGTATCAGCAGTAGAGCGCACATTAGAAGCGCCTACCAGGTAGTCAATGGAGACATGGAAATACTCAGCAATCTTGGAGATTTTTATCAATGGTTGGAGAAGTAGAGCTTTTTCCACCTTCCAATGGAATATTGGCTCATACCAAGTTCGGATTCCAGTTTGTTGATTGTGATGTTATTTTCAGCACACAATTCTTTAATCCTTGTAAAAATGACAGAGTCCATAACACAACCTCCAAACAGAGAATTTGAATGTCACGAATTTTTTTCGCGAAAAGCACTTGACAGCACGAAAGTAAGCTGGTATAGTAAACACCAGACACGAACATATTCGTGAAGTTAAGTACATCATATCACACGTTTTCAGTTTAGTCAACCTAATACTTATTTGGAGGCGCGTAAAAATGCACATCGTAAACAGTATGGCAGCAAACTTCGGCAAATATGATTTGGATGTCAGCGCCGTGGGGATGCGGAGTATCAGCGAGACGGACATTAAGCTCCCGTACACTGGTGTCCTCCCCGTACAGATGTCAGCGTCCTCTGGTGCCTATGTCTACCTCAACGTCCAGCTGGCTCAAGGCGCACGCCTGGTTCTGGTTGCGCATGGGAAGGGCAAGGATATCAAGCGTCCTCTCGAAGCGTCCAGTGAAGAGATTATCGCTTTGCTGGATGGTTTTTTTCAAGCAAAACCAAGACGCTACCGGCCTTGCTCAGTATTGGCTCGGCGTGTGGCAAGCTCATTATACGGAATGGAGAAAGATCGTGACCGGACCGGATCGGCTGTTGACAATCCTCTCTTCCCTGTCCGTAACGGATCGTGAGTTCCTGTGTAAGCATATGATGGACGTGCCGGCGACAGAGTGAGGTGAAGCGGATGTCCCCGAAAATTTCGCAAATAATTTTCTTGTTCGCTATTGACAATCTCAGCTACGTATGGTAAGATAGCGACATAGAAAATGATTTGAACGGATTGGAGAGGGGAATATGATCCGTAACAAATTCTTTGAAGACCCGGACGGCGGCTATGCTAAGGTAGGCGTCAAGAAAAACTTTGATATCGCCTGGAAAAAGGTTCTGGCCTATGAAGAGCAGACAGGCCAATCGCTGGACAATGGCTTTACTAAGGAACAGTATGTGTCCATGTTCAACTCCATGAGGGTTCGTCACACCAGCATTTTCTTTAACTACAAAAGCCATGTGATGAGCTATGTGCGATACCTGATTGCCAATGGTGTGCTGCCGACAGAACAGGAACGCATTTTGGCCTCCGTCACTGTAGACGACCTGAAAATCAACGAGACCAGCGGAGTGCAATACTACAAGAACTTGGGTATGCTCCACCAGGCAATCCAGGATTCCATCAAAGTGTCCGAGTGCTACGATGAAACCTTGTTTGACCTGCCCGCTGTAATTCTTTATCTGGCTTGGTTTGGATTGACCGAAGAGCAGATCATCAATTTCCCCAAGGAAGATGTGCTTGATGACGGCGTGATGATAAACGGTGAGAAGACCGAGATGCCGTTTGAAATCTTGCAGGTATTCAAGCGTCTGAGGGATGCAGAGGGATACTACCAGCAGGCCAGAGGCGTAATCTTCCGTGCCTATGTCTATTCAGATAACCTGATTCGGACGGAGCGGAACAGCAAGATCAACGTCTCTAAGATGCAGGGTCTGGTAAATCGTCTGAATACCCTGATGGACGGTGCCTACTCGCTACGGTACAACGTAATACACCAGTCCGGTATCAGTGCGAATCCTAAGGCTGGTAAAACTCCTCCTGCTACTTCTAATCCATGTGTCACAAATGTTGGAAGTGCCTTCATAATGTTAATTACTACATCCTGACCTACCATGTTAATAATAAACACTG
>ENA-OQDT01001616-OQDT01001616.1-human-gut-metagenome-genome-assembly--contig:-NODE-1616-length-12856-cov-1.941944_pt1 | contig 12856 bp, 18 predicted proteins | sample MGYA00242786_ERZ504617 | MGnify/ENA primary metagenome ERZ504617 (study PRJEB26092, sample SAMD00036337) | human gut metagenome | host: Homo sapiens | study: EMG produced TPA metagenomics assembly of... | reverse complement strand
GGTAAATAATTTTCTTGCAAAATTCTGAAAATAGTGTATAATCCAAAATGAAAAGGGTTACAAAAATGTTAAGATTTGTAATAATGGGAGGATAGAATCATGAATAACCGATTCGGTGATTCGAGGCAACGTTTCTCCATTCGTAAGTTTACGGTGGGCGTTGCATCGGTCTTACTTTCGTTTGCAGTTTTTGGTGTGAGTACCGCCAAAGCAGAGCAAGCTGAGGAGCCTAAAGGGCAACCAGCGACGAGTGTACTTGAGGAAGCTAGCGAGTCTGATGGTGGGGGCCAAAGGACAAGCACTAGTGTCTCAAGTCATGAAGCGACAGTTGAACCTACCGTTCATGCAGAAAGTATCAGTGCTATTTCAGTGACTGCTGTTACTAGTGAAGCTGCGGTTCAAGAGCAAACGGTTGCAAGCTCTGAACAAACGAGTACATCACAAGATAAGACTAGTGAGGGGCTCAGTGAGACACCTGTAGCCGTTAATGAGACACGTGAAGCTAGTGCTCTTGCAGAAGCAAAGAATAGTAGCACAACGTCTTTTGATAATTTTGGACTTAAGATTACCAACTCGACCAATCCCGTCTCAGCGGATGTCAAGGTGACAAAGATAGGAACTGAAATCCATATTCAAAATCCTGATGTGGAAATGGAATTTCCAAATGGTAATAATAAGTACGCGACTAACAAGGTTGTTTATCACAATATTCCTTTTCCTGATGATATAGCTATTAATTCAGGTGATAAGGTCATTCTCACTATACCAAGTGCATTACAGTTTAGGACGGGTTATAGTGTTAATGTTTACAATCCTAATAACGAAGTTGTAGGGATTGCTCAGGTTGATCCCAAGACAAACAAAATTGAAACCACATTTAATCGTTATTTTGAAGATTATCCTATCGGGAAATTTATGAATTTAGAGTTAGATACTCTCTTTTCAGAGGATTTTGAAGGTGGGGAACATTTACACCTTGATTTTGATGGCCATATTATAGATGTTACAGTTGGGAAAGCTAATCCTATCCCAGAAGATGAAATTATTTCTAAGTGGGGTAGTCAAGATAAGAATGATCCTACTTTGATTAATTGGGGGATGCGTGTTAATTATGCTAGGCGTGTTTTAAATAACCTTCAATTGATTGATACCTGGTCTGATAACCAAAAATTTTGTGGATGGATCTCTACAGCTTCGCTATATTGATTCAGCAGATCCTTGGATTGACAAGGGATCTGCTATGGAGTTAATCAAGAGTTTTTCTCACGACGATACTAAATTCGAACTTAATCTTAATCAGCTAGATCGTATGGTTTATATTTGGTATCAAACACGATTAGGAAAGCTAACATCTAATCAGAATAATACTACGAATAAAGTTAACCTATACACGAATGCTGAGACAAAAAATTATGATTATGAAGTACGTTTAGTTGGAGGTCGTGGAAATGCAGGTGGTGAACAACAAACGTATTTCAATCTTGAGTTTGAGAAGGACTTGGCAGGCAGAAACCTCAAGGACAAAGAATTTACCTTCAAATTGGTTGATGTGACTGATAGTGCCAATCCTGTTGACTTAGGGGAAACCACTAATGATGGCAAGGGTAAAATCGTCTTTTCAGATCTCTCACTCAGTAAGCCAGGTATCTATCATTATCGTGTGACAGAGGTTCCAGGTAATGACGAAGATGTGGTCTATGACAAACTAGAGGCCAATATCACCATTCAGGTTGTTCGTGAAACTGTGGACAATCAAGTCAAATTAGTTGCCAACGTTGCCTATCCAGAAGACATTATCTTTAACAATAAATTGGTAACACCAGCCAAGGCCAAAATTGCATTTGGTAAGGAATTGACCAAGGCAGGCGTTAAACAAGATCTAAAAGCAGATCAATTCCAATTTGTTCTCAAAGACCGTTTTGGAAAAGTCCTTGAAACTGTTGGCAATACAGCTGATGGTCAGGTTGCCTTTAGTGAGTTAACCTTTAACAAGGTAGGTACTTACAACTACACTGTTGAAGAGCTTACAGGTAAGGATGATTCAATTGTTTATGACAGCATGAAAGCTGCTGTTTCTATCACGGTAACACGTGATGGCGACGCCCTTGTTTCAACCGTGGTTAATCCTAAAGACACTATCTTTAACAACAAGTTTGTGACTCCAGCTAAGGCCGCTATTCAGTTCAGTAAGGAATTGACTAAGGCAGGTGTCAACCAAACTTTGACTGCTAATGAGTTCCAATTTGTTCTCAAAGATAGTGCCGGTCATATTGTCGAAACAGTTGGTAATACAGCTGATGGTCGTGTTGCGTTTAGTGAACTTCACTTTGATAAGGCAGGAACTTACACTTATACTGTTGAAGAAGTTAAGGGAACTAACGAAGATATCATCTATGATGGTATGAAAGCGACTGTCTGGATTACAGTGACACGAGATGGTGATGCTTTGGTATCAACAGTTGCTAATCCAAAAGACACTGTTTTCAATAACTATGTTAAAGACGTGCAACCAGCTAAGGCTAAATTCGAATTGACCAAGGTTCTTACAGGTCGTAACCTCAAAGGTGGTGAGTTTAGTTTCGTCCTCAAGGACGACAAGGGTAATGTTATCCAAACAGTGACCAATAATGCACAAGGAAATATTAGTTTTGGAAATATTGTCTACGACAAACCAGGTGTTTACTACTACACTGTTGAAGAAGTCAAGGGCAATGAAGCTGACGTGGTTTATGATAACATGGTGGCTAAATTCCAGGTGACCGTTACTAAGACTGTAGGTGAAAAGGAAAATCTACTTGTAGCAGCCGTTCTCCTTCCTTTGGATACAGAATTTAACAATAGTTACATTTCTCCAAAACCTCCTACACCGCCAACACCACCGACACCACCAAGTGTCCCACCTAAACCACCAGTGGTTCCGCCAACACCACCAACTCCGCCTACTCCACCGGTGACTCCAAAACCAGCTAAGCCAGTTCAATCCTCTGAGAAATCAGGACCTCAACTTCCAGAGACTGGTCAAGCAAACGATACTGCCTTGCTTGCCCTTGGTGTGGCAGCAGAAGTGGCAGCAGTCATGGGTGTAGCATATAGCCATCGTCGCCGTAAAGACGTTTAAGATGATGACCTAAAAGATCGAGTATTCTCGATCTTTTTTAGTGTTTGGCTGTCCATCTCATTTAAATGAGAAATCAAGATAAAGCCAACTGCAAGATGAAATTTCTACTAAATTAAGCTATAATGAAGAGTATGAAAGTTCTACTTTATCTTGAAGGAAAATCGGTTCTTGAAAAATCAGGAATCGGACGAGCTCTCCACCATCAGATGCATGCCTTGGACTTGGCGGGGATTCCCTATACAACGACATCTTGGTGATTATGATGTCGTTCATATTAATACTTATGGGCCACGCAGCTTGATGTTGTTGCATGCTGCAAAACGCCGTGGCAAGAAGGTCATCATGCATGGTCATTCGACACGTGAGGACTTTGAAAATTCATTCATCGGTTCTAACCTCTTGGCTCCACTTTTTGGGAAATATTTGGCCCACATGTATCAAAAGGCCGATTACGTGATTACACCGTCTGAGTATTCCAAAAAAATTGATTCAGTCTTACGGAGTTACCACACCAATCATTGCTGTTTCAAATGGGATTGATTTGAAAAAATACGGCAAGGATCCACGTAAGGAAGAAGTTTTCCGAGACTACTTTGGTATCAAGGAAGGACAGCCAGTGGTGATTTGTGCGGGGCTTTATTTCCAACGCAAGGGAATTGAAGATTTCGTCAAGGTTGCCGAAAAGATGCCTCATGTTCGTTTCATTTGGTTAGGTAGTATCAGCAAATGGCTAATTCCTAAAAAGATTCGAGACATTGTTAATGGTAAGCATCCTGATAATGTCAGCTTCCCAGGTTATTTCAAGGGAGCCGTCTTCCAGGGAGCCATGAGTGGTGCTAATGCCTTCTTTTTCCCATCATACGAGGAAACTGAAGGAATCGTAGTGCTAGAAGCCTTTGCCAGTCACCAGCATGTGGTCTTGCGTGATATTCCTGTTTATGAAGGCTGGGTGGATGACAAATCAGCCTCATTCGGGCACAATGTGGACGAATTTGTAGTGGCCTTGCAAGATATTATCGATGGTAAAGTGGACAAACGAGAAGAAGGGTATAAGGTTGCAGAAAGTCGCTCGATTGATGATGTGGCTCAGAAACTTGTTGAAGCCTACAAAGAAGTATTGGAGATTTAAATGCGTATCGGATTGTTTACAGATACCTATTTTCCACAGGTATCAGGTGTTGCGACTAGTATTCGCACGCTGAAGACGCAGTTGGAAAAAATGGGACATACAGTCTTTATCTTTACCACGACTGATAGAGATGTTGACCGCTATGAAGACTGGCAGATTGTCCGTATTCCGAGTGTGCCTTTCTTTGCTTTTAAGGATCGCCGTGTAGCTTATCGTGGCTTTTCCAAGGCACTAGAGATTGCTAAACAATATAAGCTTGATATTATTCATACGCAGACAGAGTTTTCATTAGGTCTGCTAGGGATTGCCATTGCACGCGAACTTAGGATTCCTGTTGTGCATACCTACCATACTCAGTATGAAGACTATGTCCGCTATATTGCCAAAGGTATGGTTATCCGTCCAAGTATGGTTAAGTACATTGTTCGTGGCTTTATGAGCGATTTGGATGGAGTCATCTGTCCGAGTGAGATTGTTTATGATCTTTTGCTCAAGTACAAGGTTGCAGCTGAAAAACGTGTCATTCCAACTGGGATTGAACTTGAAAAGTTCCAACGTCCAGAGATTACTGAAGATGATGTGGCGGACTTGAGAACTAAGCTTGGTATCGCCTCTGATGAGACCATGTTGTTGAGCCTTTCTCGTGTGTCCTATGAGAAAAACATCCAGGCTGTGCTGGCTGCTCTACCTTCTGTTTTGGAGGAAGACGACAAGGTGCGTTTGGTTGTGGCTGGTGACGGTCCTTACCTACCAGATCTTGAGTCTCAAGCCAAAAAACTTGGTATTCAGGACAAGGTGGTTTTCACAGGTATGATTGCGCCTAGTGAGACAGCGCTTTATTATAAGGCTGCTGATTTCTTCATTTCGGCATCAACCAGTGAGACTCAAGGATTGACCTATCTTGAAGCCTTGGCTAGTGGTACCCCAATCATTGCTCATGGAAATCCTTATTTGGATAATGTGATTACAGATCAGATGTTTGGAACGCTTTATTATCATGATAATGATTTAGCCGGGGCCATTTTGGAAGCAGCCATTGCAACGCCAGAAAAAGACGAGACTAAGTGGGCCGATAAGCTTTATGAAATTTCTGCGGAAAACTTCGGAAAACGTGTCTATGAGTATTACCTGGACCTTACGATTTCTAAGGATTTCCACAATGATTTGAATGGTGAAGATAGTACCATGAAACGCTTGACGCGTATGGTAACTTATTTGCCAACTAAGGCTATTACCTTGCCTGTTAATGGCTCTGTTCGTATCCTCAAAGGATCAGCCAAACAGGTCAAGAAAATCAGAAATATCACGAAACTATTGGATTAGGAAAGCTACCAGATTTTTCTAGTCAGATAAAATCTTAGAATTGATTAATAAAAGAGATAATTAGCTTGAAAAATTACAGTTTCATGCTATAATAACGCATAGAGACATATCAGTCATGGGAAATCTTTCAGAGAGCGTGTGGTGCTGGAAATCACGCAGAGGACATGATTGGGACTACTCGATTAACTTTTTATGCAAACATAAAACGGTGGCTACGTTAGAGCCAATCAGAGGTGTAGGACAGACTCGTTTTTTGTCGTACATGAACTAAGGTGGAACCACGTTGCGACGTCCTTTTGAGGATGTCGCTTTTTTTATATTTAAGATAGTAAAACGTTTCTGTTCCTGATTTCAAGAGCACCTCGATAATATTCATGCTAACAATAATAAAGGAGAATACGATGATTAACATTACTTTCCCAGATGGCGCTGTTCGTGAATTCGAATCTGGCGTTACAACTTTTGAAATTGCACAATCTATCAGCAACTCTTTGGCTAAGAAAGCTCTTGCTGGTAAATTTAACGGCAAATTGATTGACACAACTCGTGCTATCACTGAAGATGGAAGTATCGAAATCGTGACACCTGATCACGAAGATGCTCTTCCAATCTTGCGTCACTCAGCGGCTCACTTGTTTGCCCAAGCAGCTCGTCGCCTTTTCCCAGATATTCATTTGGGTGTTGGTCCAGCTATCGAAGATGGTTTCTACTACGATACTGACAATGAAGCTGGTCAAATTTCTAACGAAGACCTTCCTCGTATCGAAGAAGAAATGAAGAAAATCGTTAAAGAAAACTTCCCATCAATCCGTGAAGAAGTGACTAAAGACGAGGCACGTGAAATCTTCAAGAACGATCCATATAAATTGGAATTGATTGAAGAACACTCAGAAGATGATGGTGGTTTGACTATTTATCGTCAAGGCGAATACGTTGACCTTTGTCGTGGTCCGCACGTGCCATCAACTGGTCGTATCCAAATCTTCCATCATTTTGAATGTTGCTGGTGCTTACTGGCGTGGAAATAGTGATAATGCGATGATGCAACGTATCTATGGTACAGCCTGGTTCGATAAAAAGATCTCAAGGCTTACCTTAAACGCCTTGAAGAAGCTAAAGAACGTGACCACCGTAAACTTGGTAAAGAACTTGATTTGTTCATGATTTCTCAAGAAGTCGGTCAAGGGCTTCCCTTCTGGTTGCCAAATGGTGCCACAATTCGTCGTGAGTTGGAACGCTACATTGTAGATAAGGAAGTCGCTGCGGGCTACCAACACGTTTACACTCCACCAATTGCGTCAGTTGAACTTTATAAAACTTCAGGTCACTGGGATCATTACCGTGAAGACATGTTCCCTCCAATGGATATGGGAGATGGGGAAGAATTTGTCCTTCGTCCAATGAACTGTCCACACCATATCGAAGTCTACAAACACCATGTTCACTCTTATCGTGAATTGCCAATCCGTATCGCTGAGATCGGTATGATGCACCGTTACGAAAAATCAGGTGCCCTTACAGGTCTTCAACGTGTACGTGAGATGTCACTGAACGATGGACATACTTTCGTTGCTCCAGAACAAATCGAAGAAGAATTCAAGAAAATTCTTCAATTGATCATTGATGTTTATGAAGATTTCAACTTGACTGATTACCGTTTCCGTTTGTCTTATCGTGATCCTGCAGATAAGCACAAGTACTTTGACAATGATGAAATGTGGGAAAATGCTCAACGCATGTTGAAAGCAGCTGTTGATGACATGGGTGTTGAATACTACGAAGCTGAAGGTGAAGCAGCCTTTTAGGACCAAAATTGGATATCCAAGTTAAGACTGCTCTTGGTAAGGAAGAAACTCTTTCTACCATCCAGTTGGACTTCTTGCTTCCAGAACGTTTTGACCTTCACTACATCGGAGCTGACGGTGAAGAACACCGTCCAGTGATGATTCACCGTGGGGTTATCTCAACTATGGAACGCTTTACTGCAATCTTGATTGAGAACTACAAGGGGGCCTTCCCAACATGGCTTGCCCCTCACCAAGTAACCCTTATCCCAGTATCTAACGAAAAACACGTGGACTACGCATGGGAAGTGGCTAAGAAACTTCGTGATCGTGGTGTTCGTGCCGAAGTTGATGAACGTAATGAAAAAATGCAGTTTAAGATTCGTGCTTCTCAAACGCAAAAAATTTCCTTACCAATTGATTGTTGGTGACAAGGAAATGAAAGACGGAACTGTTAACGTTCGTCGTTATGGTCAAAAAACAACACACACTGAGACTGTGTCAGAATTTGTAGAAAATATCCTTGCTGATATCGCTCGCAAATCACGCCCAGATGCCGAATAAATCAGAAAGTCGGTTAGCTAAGCTAGCTGACTTTTTAGTAGGATAAAGCATGCACGTTTTTAGGAAAAGACTTTTATTTCTGCTGGGAGCAGTCCTGCTCTTGTTACTGTCTAGCTTTACTTATCACAGATTATCCTTGCAAAGAGAGAAGGCTTCTCTCAACCCTATGGGGCAAATGGTGTCTGTCAATGGCCATGAAATGAGCATCTTTGTAAAGGGGGAGGGGCCACAAACTCTAGTTTTTCTTTCTGGTGCTGGAACAGCCTCTCCCATTCTAGATTTTAAAGACTTGTATGATGGGCTTTCGAAGCAGTATAAGATAGTCGTTGTTGAAAGGGCTGGCTATGGTTACAGTGAGGACACATCCAAGTCCCGAGATGTTTCTGAGGTTCTTTCAGAGACACGTCAAGCCCTAGCCAAGACCCATGTATCAGGTCCTTACATTATCCTTTCTCATTCGATGGCCTCCGTAGAGACACTTCTGTGGACAGGAAAAATATCCAGGTGAAGTGAAAGCTATCATTGGTTTAGATTGGGCCCTACCAGAAAGTTACTCCCATTTGAAAATGCATCCCCAGATTTTACGTATGGCTCGTTGGGGAAGTCAATTAGGCCTTTTAAGGTATCTTCCAAAGAGTCTCTATGTGCCAAATGAGAATCTAAGTAGTAGTGATCGCAGACTCTATCAACGGATTGCCTATCGTCAAATTTTGTCGAAGGCTATGTTAAATGAAAGCCTATCTGTTAAGAAAAATTGCTAAAAAGGTTGCCTCTAGCATTGATTCGCAAATCCCAACCTTACTAATGGATATCGAATGGTGGGGGTACTGGTTTTAGCCAGAAGGACTGGCGGCATTATGCGACTAGCTTTGCAAAGGACCAGAAAAATATTGAAGTGACTTTTTATGATTCTCCGCATTATCTTTATCACTATCAGACCAAAGAGGTGATTAGAAGCATAGAGGAATTCATACAAGAGACAACTGATTAAATGATTGAGGAGAGATGAGATGCTCATAGGATCAAAAGCCTTTTCTAGCTTATGGAAGGAATGGCAAAAGGAATACCAGCCATTGCAGGTACTGAAGTTATTGCTTGCTTATATAGAGATGCCAGAGGATCTATCTGGGGAGATTGAGCAAACTCAGCGGTTATTATCCTATTTTGACCTTGATTTGGCGCCTCATGATGTCTTCTGGAAGGATATTGTCAGCTTGGTAGATTTAGCTTTTCCTGGTGATAGCTTGTCTCAGGAAGGCCTTGTAGAGCGACAAATCCATCAGCTACGTTACCTGATTTCGAGTCAACAGGCCCAGTATGTGAGGACACATTATAAAGAACAGGGATGACAGACAAGGCAGCTTTAGCTGTCTATCTCAGATGGAAACCTTTCACCATGTTTGATCAGGGACGTCTGCACCAAAAGATTGCTATCCGTGATGGCAAGGTGATTTATCCAGATGAAACTCCCAGTGTTAATCTCAAGATTCTCCTTTATAATCGCATAGAGTTTATTTTGGATAGTCAGGGGAAATTTTCTCAATGAGGTCGATGCGGAGAAGGTAACTGAGAGTGGTGTGGTAAATGGTGCTAGTTTCAACTATGGTAATTTCAAGCGCCATTGGCAACTGGATGTGGAGCCAGTCCAACTAAACGATCCGGCCTTTCGTAATCGGATGACTAAGGGGTTTCGATCACCCAACAAATTGAGGAGGAAGTGGGGTCAAAAAGAGCCTGAGCATTTTGACAAGTCTTTTTACAATCCAAATGGTATCTATGCCCAGTCCCATAGATCTTTGGCTAATGATGTCAAACGCCAAGCCAGAGCTTTTCTCGCCATGGTTTATGGTGTCAAGCCGTTTTATACAAAGCAATAAAAGAGGTTTATATGTCTAATCAACCACAAAACAATAAAGAAGGAACAGCGGTTCTAGGATCGCTAGTCTTTATGGCCTTATATGCCCTAGGTATTTGGCACAATGCTGTCCGAGGAAATATCCCTTTCCTCATTCTTTGGAGTGTTTTACTACTTGTTAATGTCAGCTATTTGATTTTCCGTTTGAAAAAATAAAGAAAGAGCCAGATCTGTAAGAAATTCAGGTCTGGCTTATTTTTTATATTCAATTATAACTTACCACTCGCTTTCTTCTGGGATAACAATCTAACAAATGATGTAGAATGGAAAACCTATTCCCAATAAGAAAATCGCTACAGCCCAGATAAGGCGAATAATGACAGGGTCAATGTCAAGATAATTGGCGATACCAGAACAAACACCGGCGATGATTTTGTTGTTTGAATCTCGTCTGAGTTCTTTTTTATATGATTTACCTCCGTATTTCCTTATTATACCATAACACCTTGAAGTCTAGTATGGGCTTTAAGGAAGCATGAAGTAGACAATCCCCATATATTGGAGAGTTGAAGCCAGCATGATGAAGAGGTGCCAAATCATGTGGAAGTATGTTTTTTATTAGCATAAAAAGCTGCCCCAACCGTGTATGACAATCCTCCAGCAAGCATGAGTCCCCAAAAGGCAGGCCCTGTCTTAGTGACGATAGCTGGAATAATGAAGATAACCAACCATCCCATCATCAGATAGAGGAAGAGGGAGAATTTTCATTGATTTTTTTAGCAAAGATTTTATAGAGAATCCCAAAAATCGTTGTTCCCCATTGGAGGATGATGATGCTATAGCCTAGCCATCCGCCAACCAGTGAGAGGGCAACAGGGGTGTAGCTTCCAGCAATGGCGATATAAATCATGCTGTGGTCAATAATTCTTAGAACCATCTTGTGGGGTGAGTTGTAATCCATAGCATGGTAGATGGCTGAGCTCAAAAACATGAGGAATAGGCTGATAACGAAAACAGACATTCCGACAGCAGCAGTCATGCCGTAGCCGTTGTTGGCATGAACAGCAGTAATTGGCAGTAAGACCAACATGGCCACAGCTCCGACGGCGTGAGTCACACTGTTTGCCACTTCCTCACCAAAGCTAAGTTTTTTACTGAGTTTGAGGTTGGGAGAAGTATTAAAAGTAGCAGTATTAGACATTATTTCCTCCTTCAAGGTCGTTCAAAAGTTGATGAGTAGCTCGGTAACATTGAAGCGTCTGACAGGCTGAGAGTATGACTTGTGGAGCTTCTTGGGGAAACTGACCATTCATACAGGCTACAAAGTCATTGTAGTAGCTCTTTTGACTTTCAGCATCTGTTCGTAGGATTTCCAAGGTTTTAGCAATCTCAGAAATCTCAAAGACGGTCTTCAGACTAGTGATGACAATAAGTCTAGCTACCTGAGCAGCATTATATTTTTTCTTGATGGGTTTTGCGACATGGCCATGTTTGACATAATTATTGACCATAGAGGCGGTTAGCCCCTTGTCGTTTGGTCCCAAAGTGCTTTGGGTGACCTGATTGACATAGAGCAAAAACCTGATCCAAATAGAGTTCAATCTCTGGTAATTCTTCCCAGAGAGGGTATTGTTGTGTTGTCAAATTATAAAAACCTCTTTATCTAGTTTTCATAACTAGATTATAACATTATAGAAATTCAAGTCAAGTCAGAACTTGTGAGATATGAAAAAGATGTTGAGATAAAATTTCCAACATCTTTATTTTTTATGTGATAAGGCAGAGTGATATTTTATTGCTTCATATTCTCTTTTTATGGGGTTCTGAGTTTCTCCAAAATTGCTTGTGCAGTTTCTTGGTTCATATGTTTGGCCTTGAGAAGTTCAGCCAAAACTTGAGGCATTTCTTCAGGACTGGCCCCAGCTAACAAAGCCAGGGATTTGGCTTGGAGTTTCATATGTCCTGCTTGTATTCCTGTTGAAGTCAGAGCTTTGAGAGCAGCCAGATTTTGTGCCAAACCAAGAGAGACGATGATACTGGCTAGGGTTTTGGCATCTGGATGATTAAGCAAATCATGGGCGATAGAAGCACTAGGGTTAAGTCCGATAGAACCGCCACGGGTTGCGATTGGCATGGGGAGGGATAATTCTCCAACTAGTTCCTTAGATTCCTGATTATAAGTCCATGTGGACAGACCACGGTAGCTACCATCCTTGCTTGCATAGGCATGGCTACCGGCCTCAACTGCTCGCCAATCGTTTCCGGTCGCGATAACTAGGGCATCGATACCATTGAAAATTCCCTTATTATGGGTAGCTGCTCGGTAGGGGTCCACCTGGGCCAACTGGCTAGCCATCTCCATTTTCTTAGCAAAATCATGAGCGTCTTCCTTGTTACGACTGAGGAAGCGTGTGCTAAGACGACAAGTCGCTGTCACGAGACTCTCAGTGGCTAGATTTGAGAGAATAGCCATGAGGCTTTGACCTTTTGAGAGGTTTTTCCAATTCTGGCACCAGGGCTTCCATCATGGTGTTGACCATATTGGCTCCCATGGCTTCTTGGGTATCAACGGCTAGATAGACAATGAGGAATTCTCCTTTAGTCTCAGTCCAGAGCTTGCGAGGGCCACCCCCACGCTTAACAATAGAAGGGTGAGCCTCTTTGGCAATCTCTATAAGGTCCTGACTGGCTGCTTGAATTTTTCTTGAAGCATCATCCTTATCAGGAACGTCAAAGAGGGCAACTTGGCCAATCATCTGACGGTCATGAATCGTAGTCGTGAAACCACCAGAACGCTTAATGAGCTTGCTAGCATAGGAAGCAGCAGCCACAACTGAAGGTTCCTCGGTAACCATGGGAACCTGATAGGTCACACCATCTACCAATACATCTGGGCAAATGGCAAAGGGAAGTGTGAATCGACCAATGACATTTCAGCCATTTGATTGGCTGTTCAAGGGAAGTTGTTGGTCCTTATCCAGAAGATCTTGATTTTCCTGAGACAAAAGAGCATTTCGTTTTCAAAGTGCTCTTTACGTTCTTGCGGTGTCTTCTTGGAAAAATCCAGTCCAAGAGAGTTTAGT
>ENA-OQDT01001615-OQDT01001615.1-human-gut-metagenome-genome-assembly--contig:-NODE-1615-length-12862-cov-3.342992_pt1 | contig 12862 bp, 8 predicted proteins | sample MGYA00242786_ERZ504617 | MGnify/ENA primary metagenome ERZ504617 (study PRJEB26092, sample SAMD00036337) | human gut metagenome | host: Homo sapiens | study: EMG produced TPA metagenomics assembly of... | reverse complement strand
GAGGAATTGCGGTAGGAATGGCTGCCGTTATGGGCGTGTCCCGGTCAGCGCAGCATCCGGGGAAACAGGAAAAGAAGAAACGGTATATGTCAATGCAGATGCGTCCGGAAACGCAACGGATGTGACGGTATCCAACTGGCTGAAAACAGCAGCGGCGATGCAGCCATCAAAGACAAGTCCGATCTGCAGGATATCGAGAATGTCAAAGGTGATGAGACCTACAGCGGAAGCGGAGATTCCATGAGCTGGCAGGCAGACGGTTCGGATATTTATTATCAGGGAAAGACAGACAAAGAACTTCCGGTATCGGTACAGTTCAAATATTTTTTAAACGGTGTCCAGATGCAGCCATCGGAGCTGGTCGGAAAAAGCGGCAAACTGAAGATCCAGGCAGATTATCAGAACAAAGCAAAGACAACGACGAAGATCGATGGCAGGACGGAAAGTGTATACAATCCATTTGTCATGGTGACAGGCATGATCCTTTCCGATGAACATTTCTCCAATATCGTGATCGATAACGGAAAAGTCATATCGGACGGAAGCAGAAATATTGTCATCGGTGTGGCGATGCCGGGACTGAAGGACAGCCTGAACCTTTCAAAAGACCAGGCAAAAAACGTTACCCTTCCGGAAAGCCTGGAGATCACAGCAGATGTGACGGATTTCCAGATGGATTCTACGTTTACGGTTGCGATGAGTGATGTCCTGAAGGAGCTGGATGTGGATGGCATAGCAGATACCGATGAACTGACGGACGCACTGGATGAACTGGAAGATGCAGCGCTGAAGCTGGTCGATGGTTCTTCCGAATTATCCGATGGGGCAAATACGCTGAAGGATAAATATACAGAATTCAATGACGGAGTCAGAACACTCAAAGACGGTATCAGCCAGTTGAACGGCGGGGCAAAGATACTGGACAGCGGTGTTGGTGCCTATACAAAAGGAGCAGAAGAGCTGAACAAAGGCATCCAGAAATATCTTGGAAGCAAAGGTGTTATGACCGGAAAAGTAACCGAATACAAAAATGGTGTCAATTCTGTCGTGTCCGGTGTAAAGACTTATACAAAAGGAACAACCACACTGGCAGACGGTGTGATCTCTTATGTGGAAGGGGAAAAGAAACTGGCAGAGGGAGCAAAGGCACTGCAGCCACTGACAACCGGTCTTTCCCAGATCAGCGCAGCGATCGATCAGATGTACGCAGCACTGGATGGAGAAGGAAGCACGCAGGAGGATCTGAAAGCAGCATCTTCTGCACTGGCAGCCGGAACACAGCAGCTTCAGAGTGCGCTGGATGGCATGTCAGGTCTTACATCACAGATCGATGGCCTTGCACAGAGCGGAAGCGATCTGATCACACAGGGAAAAGCACTTTCAAGTGCAGTGGACAGTTCGATCAAAACACCGGCAGCACAGTTGATGGCAGACGGACAGACACTGGCAGCACAGCTTACGACGATCAGCACGACACTTTCTGATTTACAGACACAGGCGCAGAATGCGATACAGACGGCAATGGGAAGCACCGTACAGAATGTAAACGGACAGATTGATGACCGCAACAGTAAACTGAATGCAGCCAGGAGTGCGATCGGCTCTGCGGCAGATACGGCAAATGGGCAGATCAATGCTGCAAACGGACAGATCGATGCGGCAAACGGACAGATCGACAGTGCGAGATCTGCACTGGATGCGGCGATCGCAGCAGCAGATGCAGCAGGAAATACAGAACTGGTAAGTTCTCTGCAGAGTGCAAAAGCAAACCTGCCGACTGTATCAAAAGTAGATACAACGGTATCAGCAGACACATCCGCAGCAGGTGCGCTTGACCAGATCAGTGCACCGCAGATTTCGGCAGATATGCCAAACATAGACACAGCAGCGCTGACACAGACACTGACCAGTATGGGAAGCAGTCTGCAGACACTGCAAAATGCAGCAGCAGCCATGTCCACGCAGCTTGACTCCATGCAGACCAGGCTTTCCGGCATCACCAGTGTGGACATTCCGGAAGCACCGATGGCACAACTGAAAGGAAGCGTTGCAGCACTTAATACCGGAATGCAGGGACTGGATGCCGGTATCGGAGCACTTTCCGGAAATGTCAGGACACTGCAGACACAGACAGCATCCCTTCCGACGGCAGGAAAAGGCATCGAAAGCCTGCTGGGCGGATTCGATGCATTAAATGCATACAACGAAAGCCTGACAAGCGGTGCAAAAGAACTGAAGCAGAATGCACCGGTACTGGACAAAGGCGTAGAGACACTGCAGAGCGGAACAAAACAGCTTGCAAAAGGGGTATCCCAGTTATCCGGACAGCTCTCCAAAGGAGCATCCACACTGGTATCCAACAATGCCGCACTGAACAAAGGGACCGGAACACTGCTTGACGGTGTCGATGAGCTGTTCACAGGCGCAGGTACCTTACAGAGTGCAAGCGGACAGGTGGCAGATGGTATCACACAGCTTGCTGACGGTGCAAAAGAGCTTGCCGACGGCGCATCCGAATTTGAAGAAGACGGTACAAAGAAACTGAAAGATACCGTAAAGGATGATCTGATGAGCGTGATCGACCGCATCAAGGCACTCAGCTCCAGTGACTGCACATACGATACCTTCAGCGGAAAAGCAGATGGTGTGGACAGCAATGTCAAATTCATCATCGAGACCGATCCGAATCGAGTGATCAAAACAATACACGGAAAAGAAAATAAAAAAAGAACAGCTTTCCGGATAGAAAAATTCCGAAGAGCTTGTTCATTTTTTTGATGCAGAAAAAATGCTTTTTATAGATACGCATCGCACCATATAGGAAGAAATGTAAATATTGAACAAAAAAGAAGAAAGTAAAAACAGATAAATAGCAATTATTCACAAAAAAGGACTTGAAAATAGTTTGAAAACATAGTATAATGAATCAAGTTTTTGGAAAAAGACTTATGAAACTCGTACAAACACAGAATAAGAAATTTTGAAATGTATCTGATACATTTCAAAACGGCAGCAATAAAAGCTGCGGAGAGAGTGAGAAAAGCTGGCAGATAGGTTGGCTTTTGCAAATATTTTTATGAAAGGAAAAGGTAAAAGAGTATGAAATTTAAACAGGTTTTAGCCGGATTACTGGTAGGCGCCATGGTAGTGACCAGTGCACCGGTATCAGGACTGGGTGCGTTAAGTGCACTGGCAGCAGATGAAGGTGGAAGCACAGAAACAAAGAGCTATACTTACACGGAAACTTACAGAAGGTCTGACGGCTTCTGCTGATTGTGGGAATGGAAACGAAACGCCAGATTCCATGGTAGATAATGATGTGAATACTTATTGGCATTCAGCATGGGAAGGTGATGTTAATAAGCAGCCGGAAAGACATGCTGAAGTTCAGATGAACTCAAATAATAATATCATCCTGACGTTATCCGAGGCATCTGCAGTTAAGAAACTGGAATATGTTTCAAAAGGTAAGAACGAAAACGGCACGATCACAAAATGTAATATTTATTATAAAACATCTGCTACGGATGCAGGATTCCAGGAAATGCAGAAAAATCCGTACACACTGAATGTTGCGGATGATAAAAAAGCAACGATAGAATTTGAGGATGCATTAAGTGACGTAAAAGAGATAAAGATAGAAGTGCTGAACACTGCAGGTAATCCGTCCAATATGTTCATTTCCGGTCATGAGCTGTATATATACAGTGATGACAGTACAAAAGTAGACAGCAGCAAGATTTCGGCAAAAGCTGAGTGTTCATCCCAGAAAGATAGAGGGATAAAGAATCTTGTAGATAATAATGAAGGTTCAATATATCATTCGAGCTGGTTCGGAAACACTGGAAATGTTGAAGACGGCGAAGGATTTAACGAAGTGGTACGTCCTGGTACAACCACCATTTCAACGGAACTGGTTTCCAGAAATAATCTGTACATTAATCTGTCAGAGGCAAAGACTGTTGGAAAACTTACTTATCTGCCACGCCAGGGATCAGGTAACGGAATTACAAACGGAAGAATCACCGAAGCCGACATCTATGTTTCCAATTCAGATAAGGATGTTTCTGCGATCACAGACTGGGAAAAGGTAACGACAGCAAAATGGGATGATAATGCGGATAAAAAAGAAGTAATGTTTTCACCGAAAATGGCAAAACATATCCGTATTGAAGTAAAACATTCCGCTGGAAACCAAGCAGATACGTATATCAGCGCTGCAGAGATCGGAGTTTACGAAGCAACAGAAGAGGCAGGAACACCTGCAGAAGAATATACAGCATTGCCTGCAAGTGCCCTGACAGGAACAGCAGACAGTGTAGAGACGTCCGGAGAAAGCGGTGGTACTCAGGGTAAGGCTGAACAGGCAGTGGATGGAAAAGAAGATACCTACTGGCATTCACAGTACAAGCCATCTAACAACGTAGTCCTGAACCAGGATGATCCGACAAAGAACGAGAAAAACAATTACTATGTTCAGCTGGATGCCGCTTATACTGTGAGCAAAGTTACTTATGTACCAAGGACAAAGGATGGACAGGTTACGGGTAATGGCTACATTACAAAATGTAAAGTCTACACATCCAAGGATAACGGAGCAAATTGGGAAAAAGCCGGAGAAAGCGGAGAATGGACTTACACAGGCACTGATGTAAAGAAAACGATTACATTCGAAAAACCGGTAGCAGGCGTTACCAACATCAAGTTCGAGGTTTTAAGCACAAAAGGTGAGGATGGCAATGATAATAAATTTATCAATGCAGCGGAATTTGGCATAATTGGTAAAAAAGATGCAGAAACACCGCCAGTATCTGAAGACAAAGTCATCAAAGCACCTGTACTTACGGCTGTTGCACCTGTAAAAGGAGCGAGTCCTGCAGAGGTAACTCCGACCGCAGCAGAAGGATACACAGTTAAAACTGCATGGACAGATTCCGATAATGCATCAGTAACAACATTCGAAGCCGGAAAAGAGTATACACTGACAGCTACCCTGACAGCGACGGAAGGCTATAAATTCAAAGACGAAAGCAAACCTGCCACCATCAAGGTCGGCGAAGGAAATGTGGATGTGACGGCAGACATCAAGGACAATGGCAAGACCATGACACTGACACACAAATTCACCGTGCCGGCAGATGCAGTACAGTATGCAAAACTGACCGGACTGACCGGAGTGGCAGACAGTGAAGAAAAAGCAAAAGAGAATGGTGCGATCGGCAATGCTCTGGATGGAAATACCGATACTTACTGGCACACAAACTGGAGTGATAACAGTAAACCAAAGCCAGAAAGTAGGGATGGTAAGTTAATTAATAATAATACTTGCGTGATCACACTGAAGAAGCCGTCTACTGTAACGGAATTAACTTACATACCGAGAAATCTTTATAGTGGTGGTGTTATTGCCAGTGGTGCGATCGAGCAGTGCAAGGTATATGTAAAGACAAAAGATAATGAAAATTGGCAGCCAGCAGGTGAAATTGGTGATAGCAATGCATGGACTTATGTCGCTCAGAACGCAGATGGATCTGATCAGAACTTCAAAGAAAAAACAGTGAGCTTTACAAAGACATTTACAGGCGTTACGCAGGTAAAAGTGGAAGCGATCAAGACAGCAGGCAAAGACAGCGAAGCAAACAAATACATCAACGCAGCCGAATTTGGTGTGATCGGTAAAGAAGATGCAGGAACACCGACAGAATCTGCAGCACGTAAAGCGCTGGCAGAAGCACTGGAAGCTTCGAAAACTGTAGAAGCAGAAGAGAAGTACACAGCAGAAACTTATGCAGTATACAAGACTGCTCTTGCAGCAGCAAATGCAATTACAGAGGCATCAACAGAAGAAGAAGTACAGGCAGCAGCAGATGCACTGAAAGAGGCGATCCGCAATCTTGTAAAGAAACCGGAAGTACCGGATGAAGACAAAGTCATCAAAGCACCGAAGCTTTCTTACACAGCACCGGTAACAGGCGAAAGTGCAAAAGCACCGGTCTATGTGGCAATGGCAGATCAGTCTGCAAACCCGGCTACACTGGAAGTGAAAGACGGTGTACAGACAACGGTTGGTGAAGATGACGGTGTATGGGCATTTCAGGGAAGACTGACTGCACCGAACAGCGGAGCAAACAATGATAAATTTGATGTGTCCGGTGACACACCGATGGTTCTCCGCACAAAAGTAAAACTGAATACAAAAACAACGGAAGTTGTAAACATTCTCGGTAAAATGGATGAACAGTACGGTATTCAGGTAGATGGCTCTGCAAACCGCGTGATTTTCTACTGCCAGGATGCAAACAGCAAATGGCCGGAAGTAGAATATAAATATGACGCAGATAAGTTCTGGGGCGCATGGCATGATATTGCACTTGTTTATACCGGCACGAAGATCCAGCTTTATGTAGACGGCAACGCAGGTACCGCTGTACAGGGAAGACCAAATGCAGCAGATAATTACGATGTTAAACTGAAATCTTACAACAGCAGTGTGTTCACCATTGGATATAATGTTGCAAAAGACACGAATCATGGTGCGGATGCCAATTCTAAAAAGTATTCAACACTGGATCAGGTTGATGGTAAGATTGCAGATATCAAACTCTACAAAGGCACCGATTATTCAGCGGGTATGACAAAAACTTATAATGAGATCAAGACTGCCTTGGAAAAGGTAACACCGGATGCTGATATTTCAGTAGTTCCATACACAGCAGCCACAACATGGACAAGCGGAGGCAAAAAGCTGGAAGATGGAGAAAAGTTTGCAGCAGGTAAGGTATATACGGTAACAACGGTATATACAGCACGTACCGGTTATAAATTTACGGAAAAACAGCAAACCGACGGTTGATGGTGCAAAGGTTACCATTTCCAGTGATGGCAAGACCATGACAGTTACAAAGACATTTGGAACAACAGAAGAGATTACCTGCAGCTGTGCCCTGAGTGAGATCACAGGTGTACAGGACCAGACGGTTGAACTTGACGTAGCTGACAGCAAGAGCGTAAAACTTAAGCCTACAGCAACGGCTACACCTTGCAGAGTCGACGGACATGACGGAACAGTTGTATATACTTACGCAGTGAAAGACGCAGGAAAGACCGGTGCAACAGTAACAACAGACGGAACGGTAACTGTAAAAGACGCTGGATGCTGCAGTGATCACCGTAACTGCAACCCTGTCACGTAAAGGTAAAGAGGCACTTGTTAAGAAAAAAGACGTAACCCTGACTGTTAAGAGCAACAAAGCAAGTGCAGCAGAAAAGAAGGAACTGCAAAATGAAGTAGCCAGCGTAGCAGGTCAGATCAAGGATAAAGATAACTATACAGCAGAAAGCTATCAGAAACTGAAAGATGCGGTAGATGCAGCAAACAGACTGCTCGACAGCGGAACGGCTTCCAAACAGCAGATCGCTGCAGCAAAACAGGCGATCGCAGAGGCAAAAGGCAAGCTGGTATTAAAATCAGATGCTGATGCCAAAGCAGAAGCAGCAAAAGCACTGGAAGCAGCAAAAGCAACCTACGAAGCAGGGCAGAAGGATTACGATGATGCAAGCTGGAAAGCATTTGGCGATGCATACAATGCGCTGAAGAATGCTGATGCCAAAGCAGATGCAGCCACACTGAAAGCATTGACAGCAGCACTGACGAAAGCACAGGGTGCACTGACCGTGAAGAAGGCTGAGACACCGAAACCGGAAGTGAAACTTGCAGCACCGGCTGTAAAAGAAGTGAAAGCAAAAGCAGCAAAAGGCGGTGTGACTGTAACCGTAACGGTTGAACCGGTCAAAGATGCAGCAGCTTATGATGTATACCGTGTGGTAAAAGGCAAAGCAGTCAAGGTCGGCACAACAGCGGCAGGCAAGACGGCTGTAACAGATACCACAGCGATCAGAGGTGCATCTTACTATGCAGTGGCAGTATCCGCAGATGGCAAGACCGTCAGCGAAGCAGGTGCAGCCGTAGCAGTGAAACTCGCAAAAGCTCCGAAGATCAAGAAAGCATCAGCAGGAACCAAGAGTGTAAAACTGACCTGGAAGAAAGCAAAAGGCACAAAAGTAGTGGTTTACCGTTCCACTAAGAAGAACAGCGGTTATAAGAAAGCAGCAACCTCCAGAAAGGGTGCAGCATCTCTTGTAAACAAGAAAGTGAAAGCAGGCAAGACTTACTACTACAAGATTGCAACTGTAAAAGGTAAGACAGTCAGCGCAATGAGCAAAGCAAAAAAAGTTAAGATCAAAAAATAAAACTCAGAAAGACTGCTGTGCAGGAATATGAGCAGAACAGGAGGATGGCATTGCCATCCTCCTGTTCTTTTCCGGACAAATAAAAATGTACAAAAAAACGCAAAAATTTGAAAAAATAAAAAAGTTAAAAAAATTCAAAAAAGGTGTTGACATTTTCGAAAACCTGGTATATCATAAAGAAGTCTTGAGGCAAGACATAACAAAAGATAAGGTTCCATGGTCAAGCGGTTAAGACGTCGCCCTCTCACGGCGAAAACAGGGGTTCGATTCCCCTTGGAACTGCTGAAACGGCTGTTTTGTTGGAAAACAAAGCAGCTTTTTTCTTTGCTTCGCTACAGAACATTTGTTTTACAGAACAAGATAGAAAGATGTTTTTGAACAAGGAGGAAAAAATGGCAAAAAAAAGTACCTATGATGCCAGTAGCATTTCCGTACTGGAGGGTCTGGAGGCAGTCAGAAAGCGCCCGGGCATGTATATTGGCAGTGTTTCCAGAAAAGGTTTAAATCATTTGATATATGAAATCGTAGATAATTCCGTGGACGAGCACCTGGCAGGCTTCTGTGACTGCATCGAGGTGACGCTGGAAAAAGATGGATCGGCATCGGTCAAAGACAACGGGCGGGGGATCCCGGTGGGGATGCACGAAAAAGGTATGTCCGCAGAGCGCCTTGTTTTTACAACGCTGCATGCCGGCGGCAAGTTCGATAATTCAGTATATAAGACCAGCGGCGGTCTGCATGGTGTGGGTTCTTCTGTGGTAAATGCACTGTCCGAATGGCTGGAGATCAAGGTCAGCCGGGAAGGCGGGGTATATTATGACCGCTATGAACGCGGGATTCCGACGGTAGAGCTGGAGGAGGGACTGCTACCTGTGATCGCCAAAACGAAAGAAACCGGGACCTGGATCCATTTTCTCCCGGATGCAGAGATCTTTGAAAAAACCCGGTTTTCGGCAACGGAAGTCAAGAGCCGGCTGCATGAGACTGCTTATCTGAATCCAAACCTGACGATCGTATTCAAAGATCTGCGGGATGCAGAAAAAGAAGTGGTGACATTTCACGAACCGGACGGTATTGTTGGCTATATCCGCGATCTGAATAAGAAAAAAGAAGCACTCCATGAACCGGTTTATCTGTGTGGGGAAGCCGATGGCATCCGGGTAGAGTGTGCGTTCCAGTATGTCAATGAATTTCATGAAAATGTACTTGGATTCTGCAACAATATCTATAATGCAGAGGGCGGTACACATCTGACCGGATTTAAGACGGTATTCACGACCGTCATGAATACGTACGCAAGAGAGCTGGGGATCTTAAAAGAGAAGGATGCCAATTTTACCGGTGCGGATATCCGAAACGGTATGACGGCAGTGGTTTCTATCAAACATCCGGCGCCGCGTTTTGAAGGACAGACCAAGACCAAGCTGGATAATCAGGATGCATCCAAAGCGACTTCCAAGGTAGTCGGTGAGGAAGTTGTGCGTTATTTTGACCGCAATCTGGAAGTGCTAAAGAGCGTGCTTTCCTGCGCGGAAAAAGCGGCGAAGATCCGTAAAACCGAAGAAAAAGCCAGGACAAACATGCTTACAAAGCAGAAATATTCGTTTGATTCAAATGGTAAGCTGGCAAACTGTGAGAGCCGTGATGCTTCAAAATGCGAGATTTTTATTGTAGAGGGAGACTCTGCAGGCGGTTCTGCAAAAACAGCCAGAAACAGGAATTTTCAGGCGATCCTGCCGATCCGCGGAAAGATTTTGAATGTAGAAAAGGCAAGCATTGACAAAGTACTGGCAAATGCAGAGATCAAGACGATGATCAATGCGTTTGGCTGTGGATTTTCGGAAGGATACGGCAATGATTTTGACATTACAAAGCTTCGTTATGACAAGATCGTGATCATGGCTGATGCCGATGTGGATGGTGCGCATATTTCCACGCTGCTTCTGACCCTGTTTTATCGTTTTATGCCGGATCTGATCTATGAAGGCCATGTTTACATTGCGATGCCGCCGCTTTACAAGGCGATGCCATCCAAAGGTAAGGAAGAATATCTGTACGATGACAAGGCACTGGAACGTTACCGCAGGACACATAAAGGTAATTTTACTCTCCAGCGCTACAAAGGTCTGGGTGAGATGGATGCCGGGCAGCTCTGGGAGACGACACTGAATCCGGAAACACGTATCCTCAAACGGGTGGAGATCGAGGATGCACGTATGGCTTCGGATGTGACGGAAATGCTGATGGGAAGTGATGTTCCGCCAAGAAGAGCGTTTATTTATGAGCATGCACAGGATGCAGAACTGGATATCTAAGACAGAAGAGGAGGGGAAATGTGATGGATAGAGAACAGGAACAGATCATCCGGACGGAGTATTCGGAGCTGATGCAGAAATCCTATATTGACTATGCGATGAGTGTTATTATCTCAAGGGCACTGCCGGATGTGCGTGACGGACTGAAGCCGGTACAGAGAAGAACACTTTATGATATGTACGAGCTGGGGATACGGTATGACCGCCCATACCGTAAATGTGCCCGCATTGTCGGCGATACGATGGGTAAATATCATCCGCATGGGGACAGCTCGATCTATGAAGCACTGGTTGTCATGGCACAGGATTTCAAAAAGGTATGCCGCTGGTAGACGGACATGGAAATTTCGGCTCGATCGAGGGGGATGGTGCAGCCGCCATGCGATATACAGAAGCAAGGCTGCAGAAGGTTACGCAGGATGCATTTCTTGCCGATCTGGACAAAGATGTGGTTGATTTTGGACCGAACTTTGATGAGACGGAAAAAGAGCCGCAGGTCCTGCCGGTGCGCCTGCCGAATCTTCTCGTAAATGGCTCAGAGGGTATTGCTGTCGGTATGGTGACCAGCACACCGCCGCACAACCTGGGAGAAGTGATCGATGCAGTCAGGGCAGCGATTTTAAATAATAAGATCACGACAGAAGAACTGATGCAGTACATCCAGGGACCGGATTTTCCGACCGGCGGCATTGTCATCAACAAAGATGAGCTGCTTTCCATTTACGAGAGCGGAAGCGGCAAGGTCCGTCTGCGCGGACGTGTGGAAGTCGAAAAGCTCAAAGGCGGAAAAGAGCGCATCGTGATCACCGAGATCCCATATACAATGATGGGGGCAAACATTGGCAAGTTTTTAAATGATATCGCTAATCTGATCGAAAATAAGACGACCACAGACATTGTGGATATTTCCAATCAGTCCTCGAAAGATGGCATCCGCATCGTGCTCGAACTTAAGAAAAATGCAGATGCGCAGAATATCATCAACATGCTCTATAAGAAAACCAGACTGGAGGACACCTTTGGTGTCAACATGCTGGCAGTGGCAGATGGCAAACCGGAGACGCTGGGATTAAAAGCGATCATCGAGCATCATATTGATTTTCAGTTTGAACTGGCAACCAGAAAATATAAAAATCTGCTCGGAAAAGAGAAGGCAAAACAGGAGATCCAGGAAGGCCTGATCAAAGCCTGTGATGTGATCGACCTGATCATTGAGATCCTGCGCGGAAGCAAAAGCCGTGACCAGGTAAAGAAATGTCTGGTGGAGGGCATCACAGAGGGAATCCGTTTTGGCAGCAAAACATCCGAAAAAGCGGCGGCAAAACTGCATTTTACGGAGAATCAGGCAAATGCGATCCTGGATATGCGCCTTTATAAGCTGATCGGACTGGAGATCGAAGCGCTGGAGGCAGAACATGCCCGGACACTGAAAAATATCGCAGCGTATGAGGATATTCTGACGAACTACCGTTCGATGGCAAAAGTGATCATAAAGGATCTGGACCGTCTGAAAAAGGAATATGCCGTTCCAAGAAAAACATCGATCGAAAATGCAAAAGCGGCGGTTTTTGAGGAAAAGAAGATGGAAGAAGCAGAGGTCGTTGTGCTGATCGACCGGTTTGGCTATACGAGGAGTGTGGACCGTTCTGTTTATGAGCGGAACAAAGAGTCTGCAGATGCAGAGAGCCGCTTTGTGGTGCATTGCCTGAATACCGATAAACTGTGCATTTTTACCGATACCGGAAAGCTGCACCTGCTCAAAGCCGCAGAGCTTCCGTATGGACGTTTCCGTGACAAAGGAACGCCGCTTGACAACCTCTGCAATTATGCAAGTGCACAGGAGGAGATCCTGCGTATCGAAGGACTGAACGCGATCCGCGGGAAACAGATTCTTTTTGCGACAGAGCAGGCAATGCTTAAAAAAGTAGAAGGGAGCGAATTTGACGTATCCAAACGTACCATTGCAGCAACAAAGCTTGGTGAAGATGACAAACTTGTCGGTGTATATCCGGTCGGGGCGGAAGAACAGATCGTGCTGCAGAGCGCAGACGGTTATTTTCTGCGCTTCCCGCTGGAAGAAGTGCCGGTGAAAAAGAAAGCGGCGATCGGTGTGCGCGGTATGAAGATGAACGCAAAGGATCATCTGCAGCAGGTACATCTGCTGACATTAAATGGAGACGATATAGCTTATTATAAAGAAAAAGAAGTGCATCTGAACCGCCTGCGGATAAGTAAGCGCGATGCGAAAGCAGTCAAGACAAGAGTATAGAAAAACTGCATAAAAAACCTTGAGATAT
>ENA-OQDT01001614-OQDT01001614.1-human-gut-metagenome-genome-assembly--contig:-NODE-1614-length-12863-cov-3.259736_pt1 | contig 12863 bp, 9 predicted proteins | sample MGYA00242786_ERZ504617 | MGnify/ENA primary metagenome ERZ504617 (study PRJEB26092, sample SAMD00036337) | human gut metagenome | host: Homo sapiens | study: EMG produced TPA metagenomics assembly of... | reverse complement strand
CATCATCTACAAAGGTATGCTCTCTTCACTGCAACTGCGAGGCTACTTCCCCGATCTGACAAACCCCTACTTCACCAGCGGCATAGCACTGGTACACTCCCGCTTCAGTACCAATACCTTCCCTACCTGGGGACTGGCACAACCGTTCCGCCTCCTGGCTCACAACGGCGAAATCAACACCATCCGCGGCAACCGGGGTTGGATGGAAGCCCGTGAAAGTGTGCTCTCCTCTCCCATCCTGGGCGACATCAGGGAGATACGCCCCATCATTCAGCCGGGAATGAGCGACAGTGCCTCACTGGACAATGTTTTGGAATTCCTCGTTATGTCAGGCCTCAGCCTGCCGCACGCCATGGCCATGCTGGTGCCGGAATCTTTCAATGAAAAGAATCCCATCAGCGAAGACCTGAAAGCATTCTATGAATACCACTCCATCCTGATGGAACCCTGGGATGGCCCTGCCGCCTTGCTGTTCAGCGACGGACGTTTTGCGGGCGGTATGCTCGACCGTAACGGATTGCGTCCTGCACGCTATCTGATTACGCACAACGATATGATGGTAGTGGCCAGTGAAGTAGGCGTGATGGATTTCGAACCGGGAGACATCAAAGAAAAGGGACGTCTACAACCGGGTAAGATACTACTGGTAGATACCGAAAAAGGCGAAATCTACTACGACGGAGAATTGGAAAAAACAGTTGGCCGAAGCCAAGCCTTACCGCAGTTGGCTGGCAACGAACCGCATCGAACTGGATGAGCTGAAAAGCGGCCGTAAGGTAGCGCACACTGTGCCCGATTACGAGAGGATGCTGCGCACCTTCGGCTATTCCAAGGAAGATGTGGAGCGGCTCATCGTCCCGATGTGTACCACGGGTGCCGAGCCTATCAACTCAATGGGGAATGATACACCGCTTGCCGTGCTTTCGGATAAGCCGCAACTACTGTACAATTACTTCCGCCAACAGTTTGCGCAAGTCACCAATCCGCCTATCGACCCTATCCGCGAAGAGTTGGTAATGTCTCTCACCGAGTACATCGGCGCAGTGGGCATGAACATACTGACACCCAACGAAAGCCATTGCAAAATGGTACGGCTGAACCACCCCATCCTGACGAATGCGCAATTGGATATTCTCTGCAACATCCGCTATAAAGGCTTCAAGACTGTAAAGCTGCCGATACTGTTTGAAGTATCCAAAGGACGTGCAGGACTGCAGGAAGCGCTTGACCGCCTGTGCAAGGAAGCCGAAGAGTCCGTCACCGAAGGTGTGAACTACATTGTACTGACCGACCGCAACGTAGATACCGTCCATGCCGCCATCCCCTCATTGCTTGCCGTATCGGCAGTGCACCACCACCTCATTTCGGTAGGAAAGCGCGTACAGACCGCATTGGTAGTGGAAAGCGGCGAGATACGCGAAGTGATGCACGCCGCACTGCTCCTTGGGTTCGGTGCAAGCGCACTGAACCCCTATATGGCATTTGCCGTACTGAACGAACTCGTTGCCAAGAAAGAGGTACAGTTGGACTATGCCACCGCAGAGAAGAATTACATCAAAGCCATTTGCAAAGGCCTGTTCAAGATTATGAGCAAAATGGGTATCAGCACCATCCGCTCCTACCGGGGCGCAAAGATATTCGAGGCTGTCGGGCTGAGCAAAGAATTGAGCAACGCTTACTTCGGCGGATTAAAATCGGCTATCGGCGGCATCCGTTTGGATGAGGTGGCACGTGACGCCATCACTTTTCACGACGAAGGAGAAGCGATGAAAAAGGAAGAAATGCGCATGAAGAATGATGGTGGTGAAGCTCCCCTATTGCCGAACAAAGGACTGTACGCATACCGTAAGGACGGAGAAAAGCACGCTTGGAATCCGGAAACTATCAGTACCCTGCAAATAGCCACCCGTCTGGGCAGTTACAAGAAATTCAAAGAGTTTACCCGCTTGGTCGATGAGAAAGAAAAGCCTATCTTCCTGCGCGACTTCCTCGACTTCCGTCACAACCCCATTTCCATAGACAGGGTGGAACCGGTGGAAAGCATTCTGAAACGTTTCGTTACGGGCGCCATGTCTTTCGGAGCCATCAGTCAGGAAGCGCATGAGGCAATGGCGGTTGCCATGAACAAACTGCACGGGCGAAGCAATACGGGTGAAGGCGGTGAAGATGCCGCACGCTTCGGAACGGAAATGCGCAGTGCCATCAAACAGATAGCATCCGGACGCTTCGGGGTCACTACGGAATATCTGGTGAATGCCGACGAAATACAGATAAAAGTGGCACAAGGCGCCAAGCCGGGTGAAGGCGGCCAGTTGCCGGGATTCAAAGTAGACCAAGTGATTGCCCGCACGCGCCACTCCATTCCAGGTATTTCATTGATTTCTCCCCCGCCCCATCACGACATCTATTCCATCGAAGACCTGGCACAGCTTATCTTCGACTTGAAGAACGTCAATCCGAAAGCCAAAATCAGCGTGAAGCTGGTAGCCGAAAGCGGTGTGGGAACTATCGCCGCAGGTGTGGCGAAAGCCAAAGCCGACCTCATCGTCATCTCCGGCGCCGAAGGCGGTACAGGCGCATCACCCGCAAGCTCCATCCGATATGCCGGCATCTCGCCCGAACTCGGACTGAGTGAGACGCAACAGACACTGGTACTGAACGGGCTGCGCGGACAAGTGCTGCTGCAAGTGGACGGACAACTGAAAACCGGACGCGACGTAGTACTCATGGCCATGCTCGGTGCGGAAGAATACGGTTTCGCCACCGCTGCCCTCATCGTATTGGGATGCGTGATGATGCGCAAGTGTAACCAAAACACATGTCCCGTAGGTGTAGCCACCCAGAACCCGGAACTGCGCAAACGTTTCATCGGCCGTAGCGAATACCTTGTGAACTACTTTACCTTCCTTGCCCGCGAAGTACGCGAGTATCTGGCAGAGATTGGAGTGGAAAAACTGGATGATATCATCGGGCGTACCGACCTCATCATCCGCAGACCGGATGACAGCATCAAGAAACATCAACTCATCAACTTCGACAAAGTACTGGCGCGTGTGGACAACGGAGCCGCCATCCGCCACATCATAAACCAGCAACACGGCATCGACCGCGTAAAAGACGTGGAAATACTGAATGCCGCCGCCAATGCCGTAGACGAACAGAAAGAAGTTTCTCTCGAATATACCATCGCCAACACCGACCGCGCCTGCGGTGCGATGCTCTCCGGCGCTATCGCCGCCAAGTACGGCGCAAAAGGCCTGCCCGAACATACACTGAACGTCAAGTTCAAAGGCTCGGCCGGACAGAGTTTCGGAGCATTCCTCGTACCGGGTATCAACTTCAAGCTGGAAGGTGAGGCCAATGACTATCTGGGCAAAGGGCTGAGTGGCGGACGTATCGCCGTACTACCCCCTGTACGCAGCAACTTCGAGGCCGAGAAGAACACAATTGCCGGAAACACCCTTCTGTATGGTGCAACCAGCGGCGAAGTATATATCAACGGTCGCGTAGGCGAACGCTTTGCCGTCCGCAACTCCGGTGCAATAGCCGTTGTAGAGGGTGTGGGTGACCATTGCTGCGAATACATGACCGGCGGACGTGTAGTGGTGCTCGGACAGACGGGACGTAACTTTGCCGCAGGTATGTCCGGTGGTGTGGCCTACGTCTGGAACAAAGACGGAAACTTCGACTACTTCTGTAACATGGAAATGGTGGAACTAAGCCTCATTGAAGAAACCTCATACCGCAAGGAGTTGCACGAACTCATCCGCCAGCATTATCTCTACACCGGTTCCAAACTGGCACGCATCCTACTCGATGACTGGACGCACTACGTAGACGAGTTTATCCAAGTAGTCCCTATCGAGTACAAGAAAGTGCTGCAAGAAGAACAGATGAAGAAGCTGCAACAGAAGATTGCGGATATGCAAAGAGACTATTAAATTAAAAATTGAGAATTGAGAATTAAAAAATACAGAATAGTGCGTACTTACAAATTCCACGTTCTTTTTAATTTTCGATTCTCTGAGTATTATTTCTTAATTTTCAATTTTTAATTCTCAATTTATCAATCATGGGCGATTCAAAAGCATTCTTAAATATCCCCCGCCAAGAAGCGGGCTACCGTCCGATACACGAACGTATCACAGATTTCAGCCAGGTGGAACAGACGCTGAACAGTCACGACCGCAAGCTCCAAGCCTCACGCTGTATGGAGTGCGGTGTACCTTTTTGCCATTGGGCATGTCCGTTGGGCAACAAGCAACCGGAGTTTCAAGACGCACTCTGCAAAGGAAAATGGCGCGAAGCCTATCAAGTACTGAACGAAACGAATGATTTCCCCGAATTTACGGGACGTATCTGCCCCGCACTTTGTGAGAAGTCATGTGTGCTGAAACTCTCCTGCGATGCTCCCGTAACCATCCGCGAGAATGAGGCAGCCATTGCCGAAGCCGCTTTTCGTGAAGGATATATCGTGCCTGTCCGCCCCGAACGCAATGGCTGGAAAATAGCTGTCATCGGTGCAGGGCCTGCCGGGCTGAGCGTTGCCGCACGGCTGAATGCCTGTGGCTACGAAGTCACGATATTCGATTCCAAACCGATGCCGGGCGGACTGCTTCGCTACGGTATTCCCAATTTCAAACTACCCAAAGAAGTGATAGACCGTCGCATGAATGTACTGAAAGCCGAAGGTATCCGGTTTGAAATGGGTGTCTGCATCGATATGCAGAAGCTGCCCGCAGGTTTCGATGCTTACGCCGTCTGCACAGGCACTCCCACTGCCCGTGACCTTACCATCCCCGGCCGTGAACTGAAAGGTATCTACTTTGCCCTCGATATGCTGGCTCAACAGAACCGTATCCTCGACGGAGAAACATTCCCGAAAGAGCAGCTTGTCAATGCCCGTGGCAAACGGGTGCTTGTCATTGGCGGTGGCGACACAGGCTCGGACTGCATCGGCACGAGCATCCGCCAAGGAGCTACGAGCGTGACACAAATAGAAATCATGCCACAACCACCCGTAGGCCACAATGACGCTATGCCCTGGCCGCAATGGCCCGTTGTCCTGAAAACCACTTCCAGTCACGAAGAAGGATGCACACGCCGCTGGTCACTGGCATCCAACAGATTCATCGGTAAGAACGGAAAGGTTTGCGGCGTGGAAGTGGAAGAAGTGGAATGGCTTCCGGCAAAAGACGGTGGCCGCCCCACCATGAAACCTACGGGTAAGAAAGAAGTCATTGAAGCCGATATGGTGCTGTTGGCTATGGGCTTCCTCAAACCGGAACAGCCAACATTTGCAGAGAATGTATTCGTGGCGGGAGATGCCGCCAATGGTGCAAGTCTCGTAGTACGTGCACTGGCTGACGGTCGCAAAGTAGCCCGGCGGATTGACCAATACTTCAACCGGTAGTTTTGCGGCAACGAAAAAAGTTTCAAAGAGGGATACCAAGAGTTTCAACGCATGAAACTTTCTGTCCCCCGGTGTGAGACGACTCGTTTCAACGCTTGAAACAATCCGTTCCAACGGACGAAACTGCCGGTCCCACCCGATACAACTAACATCATCCCGATATCAACTTCTAAAACAACTACAACCATGTGTGGAATAGCAGGTATTTTCAACATAAAATCCCAGACTCCGGAACTCAGGAGTAAAGCTTTAAAAATGGCACAGAAAATCCGCCATCGCGGACCGGACTGGAGCGGTATTTATGTAGGCGGCTCCGCAATCCTTGCACACGAGCGGCTTTCTATCGTCGACCCTCAATCGGGTGGACAACCTCTGTACTCGCCCGACCGCAAGCAAATCCTTGCCGTCAACGGTGAGATATACAACCACCGCGATATCCGTGCACATTACGCCGGAAAGTACACCTTTCAGACGGGTTCGGACTGCGAAGTCATCCTCGCCCTCTACAAAGACAAAGGCATCAATTTCCTCGAAGAACTGAACGGTATCTTCGCCTTTGCCCTCTACGATGAAGAGACGGACGATTACCTCATAGCCCGCGACCCCATCGGAGTGATACCTTTATATATAGGCCGCGACAAGGAAGGCCGCATCTACTTCGGCAGCGAACTGAAAGCTCTCGAAGGCTTCTGCGACGAGTACGAGCCTTTCCTGCCCGGACACTATTACCGGGGACGTGAGGGTAAAATGCACCGCTGGTACACTCGCGACTGGATGCAATACCCTAACGTAAAAGACAACTATCATACTAGTTACCCTGACGTCAATGCCACAACCTACCAAACTCAGGTCTCTGCCGTACATGATGCCCTCGAAGCCGCCGTACAGCGCCAACTGATGTCGGACGTACCTTACGGCGTGTTGTTGTCCGGCGGGCTGGACTCTTCCGTAATCTCGGCCATCGCCAAGAAATACGCCGGAAAACGTATTGAGACGGACAACAAAGCAGATGCGTGGTGGCCTCAACTCCACTCTTTTGCAGTAGGCTTGAAAGGCGCTCCCGACCTCATCAAAGCACGTGAAGTGGCGCAATACATCGGCACTATCCACCATGAAATAAACTACACCATTCAAGAAGGGCTGGACGCCATTCGCGATGTCATCTACTTCATCGAAACCTACGACGTAACCACTGTCCGCGCATCCACGCCCATGTACTTGCTGGCGCGTGTCATCAAGAGCATGGGCATCAAGATGGTACTTAGTGGTGAAGGTGCGGACGAAGTATTCGGCGGCTACCTCTACTTCCACAAAGCGCCCACACCACAAGCCTTCCATGAAGAAACAGTACGTAAGCTCTCCAAACTGTACCTTTACGATTGCCTGCGCGCCAACAAGAGTCTTGCCGCTTGGGGCGTGGAAGGACGTGTCCCGTTTCTCGACAAAGAATTTCTGGATGTAGCCATGCGACTGAATCCTGCCACGAAGATGTGTCCCGGAAAGGAAATTGAAAAGAAAGTGGTTCGCGAAGCCTTTGCGGCTATGCTGCCCGAAAGCGTCGCATGGCGTCAGAAAGAACAATTTTCCGATGGTGTGGGCTACAGCTGGATTGATACGCTGAAAGCCGTCACTGCCGCTGCCGTCAGTGATGAACAGATGCGGAAAGCCTCCGAACGCTTCCCCGTAAACACACCGATGAACAAAGAGGAATACTACTACCGCACTATTTTCGAGGAGCACTTCCCCAGCGAGAGTGCCGCCCGCAGTGTACCCAGCATACCGAGTGTAGCCTGTTCCACCGCCGAAGCATTGGCATGGGACGTCTCATTCCAAGGGAAAAACGACCCTAGCGGACGCGCCGTTGCCGGTGTGCACGAAGAAGCCTACAAGGACTGAACCTTAAAAAAAGTAACCACACGGCAAATGCAACGGATTTTTAATATACTTTCTGTTTCATATTCGTAAGCTTATGCTACCTTTGCGAAAGAACGATGAAAATAATTAATTCTAAAGCCCATGAAACTGAAAAGCCTTATTATCACTTCCGCCCTGCTACTTGCCGCTTGTGGCTATACACAGGCACAGTCCACCCAAGTCATTGCTCACCGCGGCTTCTGGAAAACAGACGGTTCGGCACAGAATTCCATTGCCGCACTGGTGAAAGCCGACTCCATAAATTGTTACGGTTCCGAGTTCGATGTATGGCTCACCGCCGACAACCAACTTGTAGTAAACCACGACAGCACTTTCAAGGGAGTGAATATGCAGAAATCCACCGCACAACAGTGTACCGCCGTCATACTGGACAACGGAGAGCAACTCCCCACCCTGCGGCAATACTTGGAGAAGGCCGGACAACTGAAAACGCGCCTTATTCTGGAACTGAAATCCCACAAGACACCCGAACAGGAAACACGTGCCGTAGAAAGTATCGTGAAGATGGTGAAAGACATGGGATTGGAGAACCGCATGGAATACATCGCTTTCTCGCGACACGCCACCAAAGAATTTATCCGTCTTACCCCCAAAGGAACTCCGGTATATTATCTGGAAGGCGACCTCTCTCCCAAAGAACTGAAAGAATGGGGATGCGCCGGACCCGACTATCACTTCAGCGTATTCAAAAGACATCCCGAATGGATTAAAGAGTCCCACGACTTGGGCATGAAAGTAAATGCTTGGACCGTAAACGATGCCAAAGACATGAAGTGGTTGATTGACCACGGTGTGGATTTCATCACTACCAACGTCCCCGTAGAACTGCAAGAAATATTACAGTAAAAGCATCAGCTTACAATACATTTAGAAAGTTATTATAGACAAGCTGCTTCATTCTGAAAACAATGAAGCAGCTTTTATATTTCAAAAAGGTAGTAATAAGCGAATAAAACAATCATTTTTATTATTCCTCCGCAAGAATACGAGAGCATTATATTACAATCTTTACGAATATAGCATCATATACTTTTAAATTGAAAGGGAAATCGTATATATTTGCACTGAATGAAAACCGGAATAGAAATAAATAGAAAACAGATATCAATATAGATAAAAATCATCCAAAACGTCGTATATTTGCATTGAAATAAAACAAAAGGATATAATCAACTAACCAAGTAAGTGCAAAATGACAAGAAGCATAAAGTTTACCAAGATGCATGGCGCAGGAAACGACTACATATATGTAGACACTACCCGCTATCCTATCGAGAATCCGGAGAAACTCTCGAAGAAATGGAGCGCACCGCATACGGGAATCGGCAGTGACGGTCTGGTACTTATAGGGCGCTCCGACAAAGCCGATTTCAGCATGCGCATTTTCAATGCGGACGGTTCGGAAGCCAAGATGTGCGGCAATGCCAGCCGATGCATCGGCAAATACCTTTATGACTACAAGCTGACTTCCAAAACAGAAATCACACTCGATACCCTGTCCGGCATCAAGATTCTAAAACTACACGCGACAGGCGATAAAGTAGACACTGTAACCGTTGACATGGGTATTCCGTCTGACGAACCCGTGAACTATGACGGCAAGGGGAGCAAGCCGATGACAGAACATCCCATCGAAATAGACGGCATACGCTATACGGGTACTACCGTATCCATGGGAAACCCGCATCTGGTAATCTTCGTGAACGACATTACGAAGGCAGACCTCTCCTCTATCGGCCCCAAACTGGAGAATCACCCTCTCTTCCCCGACCGCATCAATGTGGAGTTTGCCCAAGTATTGGAAGAGGGAAAGATAAGGATGCGCGTATGGGAACGGGGTTCGGGCGTCACCCAAGCCTGTGGAACAGGAGCCTGTGCCACAGCCGTAGCCGCTTTCCTCACAGGACGTGCCGGAAGAAAATCAATCATCGTCATGGATGGAGGAACACTCACCATTGAATGGGATATAGCCACCAAGCACGTCTTTATGACGGGAGAAGCAACCAAGGTGTTCGAGGGAGAGATGGAGACGGATGAAGAATTATGAATGAGTATACGCTTTTGTGCCACATGGCAATTCTTCATTATTAATTCATCATTATTAAATAATTAAACCAACAGAGATATGGCATTAGTTAATGAACATTTTTTTGAAATTACCCGGAAGCTACTTATTTTCGGACATAGCTAAGAAGATTAATACTTTCAGGATAACGCACCCTAAAAAAGAAGTCATCCGTCTGGGTATCGGAGACGTTACCCGTCCGCTGCCGCAAGTTTGCATCGAAGCGATGCACAAGGCAGTGGATGAGATGGCTGATGCCAAGACATTCCGCGGATACGGTCCTGAACAGGGTTATGACTTTCTGATTGATGCCGTTATCAAACACGATTATGCGACACGCGGCGTTCATTTCAGCCCACAGGAAATCTTCATCAACGACGGAGCCAAGAGCGATACGGGAAACATAGGCGACATACTCCGCCATGACAACAGTGTGGGAGTAACCGACCCTATCTACCCCGTCTACATTGACAGCAACGTAATGTGCGGACGCGCCGGCATATTGGAAAAAGACGGCAAATGGAGCAATGTAACCTATATGCCCTGTACGGCCGAAAACAACTTTATCCCGAAATACCGGACAAACGCATCGACATCGTCTACCTCTGTTACCCCAATAATCCTACGGGTACTACCCTTACCAAACCCGAACTGAAAAAGTGGGTGGACTATGCCCTTGACAACGACACGCTTATCCTATTTGATGCCGCCTACGAGGCTTTCATCCAAGAGGACGATGTGCCCCACTCCATATACGAAATCAAAGGAGCCAAGAAATGTGCTATTGAGTTCCGCAGTTTCTCAAAGACCGCCGGATTTACAGGCGTGCGCTGCGGCTACACCGTAGTACCGAAAGAACTGACCGCCGCTACGCTGGAAGGTGAACGTATCTCCCTCAACAAACTGTGGAACCGCCGCCAATGCACCAAGTTTAATGGTACAAGCTACATTACCCAGCGTGCCGCCGAAGCCATCTACACCGCAGAAGGCAGACGGCAGGTAAAAGAAACGATTGGCTACTATATGAACAACGCCCGCACCATGAAAGAAGGACTGGAAACATCCGGGCTGGAAGTGTACGGCGGTGTGAACGCTCCATACATCTGGCTGAAAACCCCGAACGGCATAAGCTCTTGGCGGTTCTTCGAACAAATGTTGTACGAAGCCAATGTAGTGGGTACTCCGGGTGTAGGCTTCGGGCCAAGCGGTGAGGGATATATCCGCCTGACCGCTTTCGGCAAACACGAAGACTGTGTGGAAGCCATGAAACGCATCCGCAACTGGCTGAAATAAAAGTGAAGAATATAAATATCCTACTATTTAATAGTTCAAGCGCAATACTATACTAACAGAACCGGACTGATCATCCGCAATTTTTCTAACTAAAAAGGTAAGAGGTATGAAAACAAGAAACACAAAATTAGGAGTAATAGCAATAACGTTACTATCAGCTGCAATGCCTTTCACGGCAAAGGCACAGGACAAAGTAAAAGCATCCGTAGGCGCAGACATCGTAAGCGGCTACATCTGGCGCGGACAAGACTTGGGCGGTGTAAGCCTTCAACCCAACGCATCCATCGCCTATAAAGGTTTGTCTTTGGAAGCATGGGGATCGGTAGGTATTGAAAAGACAGATGCCGACGGTTACGATGCTAAAGAGTTCGACCTCACACTGGGCTACTCCACCGGTGGTTTTAGCGTATCAATCACTGATTATTGGTATAATACCGGAGCAGGTTACTTCCACTACGGTGCCCACAATACAACCCACCTGTACGAAGCCCAAGTGGGTTACGACTTCGGACCGGTAGCAGTAAACTGGTACACCAACTTTGCCGGAGACGACGGTGTCAAGGAGAATGGTGACAGAGCCTATTCATCCTATATCTCCATAGCCGCTCCGTTCAAATTGGGCGGACTTGACTGGACAGCCGAAGTAGGCGCCACTCCATGGGAAACGGACTTCTACGGAGCAAGCGGATTTGCCGTATGCGACGTCAGCCTCGGAGCTACAAAGGATATCAGGATAACCAATTCATTCTCCCTGCCACTCTTTGCCAAAGCTACTTGGAATCCCTGTTCGGAAAGAGCATACTTCGTAGTAGGATTAAGTTTTTAAGAACAATAAAACACTTAAGGTATGAAAAAGATTGAAGCTATCATCCGCAAAACCAAATTCGAGGAAGTGAAAGACTCACTCCTCGAAGCAGATATCGAATGGTTCTCTTATTACGATGTAAGAGGTATCGGAAAATCCAGACAAGCCCGTATTTACCGTGGTGTACTGTACGACACCAGTTCCATCGAACGTATCCTCATCTCTATCGTTGTACGCGATAAAAACGCAGAAAAGACAGTACAAGCTATCATCAAAGCCGCACAAACCGGCGAAATCGGCGACGGCCGTATCTTCGTCATCCCCATTGAAGACGCTATCCGCATCCGCACCGGAGAACGGGGTGACATTGCCCTCTATAATGCCGAACAGGAAAGATAACCGGCAGCACTCAACCCACAGGATTTTCATTGAGCGGCGTGCTCAGTGAAAAACAAAATACAAGTACAACTAAAAACCCAAAAGATTATGGACAAATATATGAAACGCAGTTTCACAAAACTGCGTACGGCCCTTGCTATACTCATAGCTTGCTGCCTCACAACAGATATGTATGCACAAACCGCCGTAGCTACGGATAGTGTGGCAACCGATACCGTCGCCCAGTTGGTTTCTGGTGTCAACACCGTCTGGATGTTACTTGCGGCCATGTTGGTATTCTTTATGCAACCGGGCTTCGCATTGGTGGAAGCCGGTTTCACCCGCACCAAGAACACCGCCAACATACTGATGAAAAACTTTGTGGACTTCATGTTCGGCTCACTTCTTTACTGGCTGGTAGGTTTCGGCATCATGTTCGGTTTAGGCGACTTCTTCGGAACTCCTCACCTCATGAGCCTGTTGTTCGATAGCAATGGCCTGCCCGACCCCGCTTCATTGCCTACCGAAGGTTTCCTCGTATTCCAAACCGTATTCTGCGCCACTTCCGCCACAATTGTTTCGGGAGCTATGGCGGAGCGTACAAAGTTTTCCATGTATCTGGTTTACACAATCTTCATCAGCGTACTGATTTATCCCGTTTCCGGTCACTGGACTTGGGGCGGCGGCTGGCTGATGAACGGTGAGGCAGGTTCCTTCATGATGGAAACATTCGGAACTACCTTCCACGATTTCGCAGGTTCTACCATTGTACACTCCGTAGGCGGTTGGATTGCATTGGTAGGTGCAGCTATCCTCGGTCCGCGCATCGGCAAGTACGGCAAAGACGGCCGGTCAAAAGCCATCCCCGGACACAACCTCACCATTGCGGCACTGGGCGTGTTCATCCTATGGTTCGGATGGTTCGGTTTCAACCCCGGCTCTCAGTTGGCGGCAGCCACTACCGAGGATCAGGT
>ENA-OQDT01001611-OQDT01001611.1-human-gut-metagenome-genome-assembly--contig:-NODE-1611-length-12871-cov-6.290647_pt1 | contig 12871 bp, 14 predicted proteins | sample MGYA00242786_ERZ504617 | MGnify/ENA primary metagenome ERZ504617 (study PRJEB26092, sample SAMD00036337) | human gut metagenome | host: Homo sapiens | study: EMG produced TPA metagenomics assembly of... | reverse complement strand
CCAGTCGGCAAGACCTTTTTTGTTATTTGTCTTTCTCTGTTTCTTCAATCCTTTTATCAGAGCATCGCTTAATTCCTTCGAGGGGACTTTGGCCCACCGCTGGGTGGTGTCGTACTTGGGGTAGTTGTAGCGCCAGCGGTCATAGTCCTCCTTGGTGATCTCCCCGGCCTCCAACTTCGCCGCCTGTTCCCGCCACGCAATCAAGATTTTGTTCAGCTCACTGGCTTGACGGCCTCCCTGAAAAATATCTGCTTGCAGGCAGGCACGTCCATCCGCCTCTACCACTTTCAGACTGTAAACATCCTCCAAGGCGAACAGCGTATGGGCCAAACCTATGTAGTTGTCTATGTCCGGGACGCTCAACGCCTGGGGCGATACATCTAAGGCAATACCGCACAGAAAAAAAGGTGCCATATATCGCCAAGTGTGATATAACAAACTTATGGATAAACAGATGACGATTTCCGCATTCAGCGACGAACTGGCACAGGTGCGGACGAAGAAAAAGCATTTCTCGACCAGATTGAACGGATCGTCCCGTGGAAGGAATGGCTTGCCATGATTCAGCCGTGCTATTACAAAGGAGAGCGCGGCAACAAACCCTATCCGCTGGAGATCATGCTCCGACTGTATCTGCTGCAAAACCTCTATGACCTGAGTGACGAGGCCACGGTGGCAGAAGCCATCGACAGCCGCGCATTTTCGGAGTTCTGCGGCGTCGATTCCAGCAACCAGGTTCCGAACGGGGATACTCTTGGCCGGTTCCGGAACTTGCTGATCAAGAACGGACTGCAGGAGAAGCTGTTCGCTCAGGTGGTAGCAGCGCTCATGGAACGTGGCCTCATTCTGAAAAAGGGCACCATTGTAGATTCCACCATCATTTCCGCCCCTCTTCTACCAAGAATAAGGAAAAGAAACGGGATCCGGATGCCCACCAAGTCAAGAAGGGCAACACCTGGCACTTTGGGTACAAAGCGCATATCGGCGTGGACAAGGACAGCGGACTGGTTCACACAGTGGAAGCTACACCGGCAAATGTCCACGACGTTGCGGAAGTGCCGAAATTATTGACGGGAGAGGAAGAAACAGTCTATGGAGACAGCGGTTATCTCGGCGCAGGTAAGCGCGAAGATGCCGTAGTCCGAAACAAAGCTGGCCGGAAAATCAAGTACAAGATCAATCGTCGTCCATCGCAGATGAAGAAACTGAGCAAAAGCGGGCAGTACGCAGCAAAGAAAGCGGAACGGGCGAAATCCTCAGTGCGAGCAAAAGTAGAGCATGTATTCGGTGTCGTTAAGAAGCAGCTGCGCTTCCGAAAAACGCGATACCGAGGGCTTGAAAAGCAACAAGCCAAATTCAATATCATGTTTGCGTTGGCAAATCTGATTCTGGCTGACAGACCCTGTCTGGCAGCTTGAGTCAGTGCGCCTTTGCGGACAAAAAATTCGGAGGTTATCCACAGTTTTTATTCGGCACCTGCTGTATAATGCGGATTGTGGCATTTGTGCGGTGTTGCCTTAAATAAAACTATAATCAAATAGTGGGAACAAAGGATTATGATAGTCCCTTTTGTAGGGGCTTAGTTTTTTGTACCCAATTTAAGAATACTTTTGCCTTATCAATTTTGACATATCCCCAAAAACAGCACTCACAAACAGGTGTATGCTGTATATGTGTATGTCCGCAAATTATAATCCCCAGTGGTAAAAGTATTTTACTGCTGGGGATTTTTATGCCCTTTGGGGCTGTAAAGGGAGGACAATCACATGAAAATAATCAATATTGGAATTCTTGCCCATGTAGACGCTGGAAAGACGACCTTGACGGAGAGCCTGCTATATGCCAGCGGAGCCATTTCAGAACCGGGGAGCGTCGAAAAAGGGACAACGAGGACGGACACCATGTTTTTGGAGCGGCAGCGTGGGATTACCATTCAAGCGGCAGTCACTTCCTTCCAGTGGCACAGATGTAAAGTTAACATTGTGGATACGCCCGGCCACATGGATTTTTTGGCGGAGGTGTACCGCTCTTTGGCTGTTTTAGATGGGGCCATCTTGGTGATCTCCGCTAAAGATGGCGTGCAGGCCCAGACCCGTATTCTGTTCCATGCCCTGCGGAAAATGAACATTCCCACCGTTATCTTTATCAACAAGATCGACCAGGCTGGCGTTGATTTGCAGAGCGTGGTTCAGTCTGTTCGGGATAAGCTCTCCGCCGATATTATCATCAAGCAGACGGTGTCGCTGTCCCCGGAAATAGTCCTGGAGGAAAATACCGACATAGAAGCATGGGATGCGGTCATCGAAAATAACGATAAATTATTGGAAAAGTATATCGCAGGAGAACCAATCAGCCGGGAAAAACTTGTGCGGGAGGAACAGCGGCGGGTTCAAGACGCCTCCCTGTTCCCGGTCTATTATGGCAGCGCCAAAAAGGGCCTTGGCATTCAACCGTTGATGGATGCGGTGACAGGGCTGTTCCAACCGATTGGGGAACAGGGGAGCGCCGCCCTATGCGGCAGCGTTTTCAAGGTGGAGTATACAGATTGCGGCCAGCGGCGTGTCTATCTACGGCTATACAGCGGAACGCTGCGCCTGCGGGATACGGTGGCCCTGGCCGGGAGAGAAAAGCTGAAAATCACAGAGATGCGTATTCCATCCAAAGGGGAAATTGTTCGGACAGACACCGCTTATCCGGGTGAAATTGTTATCCTTCCCAGCGACAGCGTGAGGTTAAACGATGTATTAGGGGACCCAACCCGGCTCCCTCGTAAAAGGTGGCGTGAGGACCCCCTCCCCATGCTGCGGACGTCGATTGCGCCGAAAACGGCAGCGCAAAGAGAACGGCTGCTGGACGCTCTTACGCAACTTGCGGATACTGACCCGCTTTTGCGCTGCGAGGTGGATTCCATCACCCATGAGATCATTCTTTCTTTTTTGGGCCGGGTGCAGTTGGAGGTTGTTTCCGCTTTGCTGTCGGAAAAATACAAGCTTGAAACAGTGGTAAAGGAACCCACCGTCATTTATATGGAGCGGCCGCTCAAAGCAGCCAGCCACACCATCCATATCGAGGTGCCGCCCAACCCGTTTTGGGCATCCATCGGACTGTCTGTTACACCACTCCCGCTTGGCTCCGGTGTACAATACGAGAGCCGGGTTTCGCTGGGATACTTGAACCAGAGTTTTCAAAACGCTGTCAGGGATGGTATCCGTTACGGGCTGGAGCAGGGCTTGTTCGGCTGGAACGTAACGGACTGTAAGATTTGCTTTGAATACGGGCTTTATTACAGTCCGGTCAGCACGCCGGCGGACTTCCGCTCATTGGCCCCGATTGTATTGGAACAGGCATTGAAGGAATCAGGGACGCAACTGCTGGAACCTTATCTCTCCTTCACCCTCTATGCGCCCCGGGAATATCTTTCCAGGGCTTATCATGATGCACCGAAATACTGTGCCACCATCGAAACGGTCCAGGTAAAAAAGGATGAAGTTGTCTTTACTGGCGAGATTCCCGCCCGCTGTATACAGGCATACCGTACTGATCTGGCCTTTTACACCAACGGGCAGAGCGTATGCCTTACAGAACTGAAAGGGTATCAGGCCGCTGTCGGCAAGCCAGTCATCCAGCCCCGCCGTCCAAACAGCCGCCTGGACAAGGTGCGCCATATGTTCAGTAAGATCACTTGATACACCACAGCGAGGAAGGTTATTGCATTTCCCTGTCTTTCGTGGTAAAATGTAGTTGTAAACCACCAGAGAAACCAATCTAATTTTACCGTTGATAGCCATTTCCTTGATAGCCAAATGATAGCAAAAGTTCGGCAAGCCCATAGGATAAGGATAATAGGTATCAGGAAAAATCAAATGATATCAAATCTCCCAAACAAAAGCGTTTAGAATTAAGTTTCATTTTGCGAATGGGAGTGACCCCGCCGATCATGCGACCATCGCTCCCATAGCGTCTTTCTTTGCAGGTGGCGCCCGCCGAAGCCTATCTTCGGCGGGCGCCACCTGTCGTCGTTCTGCTATCCAGTATCCAGTTTCTTCTCATGGAAGGTGCCCCGGACGACGATTACGACGTGGACATCGATTTGGATGCGGGCTTCAAGGTGGGACGCCATGACGTCGAATCCATCCGAAGACCCGAACCGGGACGCCTCCCAAGGGGAGGGGGGAAATGCGATCCGTATCCGCTAGAAGCGCGCCCGCAGTCGATAGGGCAAATCATGAACATGTGACCGGCACCGGAAAGTGACATAATCCGATTGTCGGCAATGGGCTCGATATGGTATCAGCCGAGCAGCCAGTCGACGATATTGCGTATCTCAATGCCGTCAGAGGTCGTGCCGAGACGGAATCTGTCGAGTGTGAGCACGATTTTCGGGAATGCATCCGATAACGATTGCAAAGGCGCGAGTTCCCTCGCGCGGGTGGATTCTTCGAGCATCGTCCCGGTGACCTGAATGTAGATTCTCCTGTCGAATCGTTGAGCGACGAAATCGATTTCACCTCCACGCAGACTGCCGACATGCACGTTGTACCCGCGTCTGCGCAGCTCGTTCGCGACGACGTTCTCCAATTGGAATCCGTAGTTTTGTGAGGAGAAACCATTTGCGATGTTGCATAGTCCGGGGGTTCTTCGGCGTGGAACTTGCGATGTGTCACAAACCGCTGAAGGTGTCAGGTATAACTGACATTTCTCGGATTTCAAGATGGTTTGTCGGGTATAACTGACGGATCTGTTTGAGGGTGCATCCCGTAAGAAAGTGCAGCCGGTAAGTGGATATAGAGGATATGGGGTATACGGTTGCAGGAAGCGAGTGAATGGGGTGTGATGATCGACAACCATGGATGCGGTTACGGGATACAGTGGTATGCGCCGTGTGCTTGTCATCGGATGTCCGGGTGCAGGCAAAAGCACGTTCGCGCGCAGGTTGCGGGATGCGGCCGGACTGCCGCTGCATTATCTGGACATGCTGTGGCACAATCCGGACCGGACGACTGTCACACGGGCCGAATTCGATGAGCGGTTGCAAAGGATCCTCGAGGAGGATGCCTGGATCCTCGACGGCAATTTCGCGCGGACGCTGCCGAAACGACTGGAATATTGCGACACCGTGTTCTTCCTCGACTTCCCGACCGACGTATGTCTTGAGGGCGTCGAGGGATGTAGCGGTATGAAGCGCGAAGACATGCCGTGGGTCGAACACGAATTCGATGAGGAGTTCCGTCAGTACATCATCGACTTTCCCGCTGAGCGGCGTCCGCAGATGGTTGACGCGCTTGAAGACGCCGCCGCGCGCCGCGGTGTGCGTGTCCATACCACATCCAAGGCAGAGCTGGTGCAAGCGCTCGCTGATGTTTTGAGTGGTCTTGAAGTGGGGCGGGCCAGAGCATGTCTGACGTTCATCATGTACCGTTATGCGACATACTGGGCATCACGGTGAACGAACTGCTTGGTGGGGGAGGAACTTACAAAAGTGGATTCCCGTCAGCTCCATCCTCCGTCGTCTCATCGTATGCGAGCGCGAGGGCACCATCGTCTCCTCATGTGTATGCGTCATCATCCCGAATCTGACGCGGGGTGTGCGGCCATACGCGTTCGTCGAGAACGTCGTGACGCGCGCCGATGCGCGTGGGCATGGTTATGCTACCGCATGTCTGAACCATGCGAAGGCGCTCGCGCAGCAGGCCGGCTGCTACAAGATGATGCTGCTCACCGGCTCCCATGATCCGAAGACACTCGATTTCTACCGCCACGCCGGCTACAGCAGCACCGACAAGACCGCGTTCATCCAGTGGCTGTAGGGCGCGTCCGTGTCACGGTATCGCATCCACCACCGTCGATATCCGTTTGGCATCGCTCGACGGCGGGATGATGTGGCTGTCAACCGGAAGTGAACGTAGGATGCGCGCTCCCGCTCTCTGCGCTCTTCAAGGCACGCGATATACCCCTCATATCCGCGCAACCCATGCGCTTCACCGTACCCTTTGTGCTGTGTGGTAGTCGATGACGGCATTGAGCCAACCATCACCGCGTTCGTCGAGGACACCGTCATCGCCGATTTCGCGCCCGGTTCGTCAATGTAGATGACGACGGGATGCAGTGGCGCGATGATCGCCGCAATATCGCTGATGTACCGTCGTGACTCGTCCTCGCTCATGCCGAACCGCATCATCGTCTCGCACATCGGATTCTGCAGCAGGACGCAATTGAATACATAGGTCGTATCAGGTTCGGCGTGGGCTGCGAACGCGCGCCAAGTATCGAGTATCGTGGCGCGTTCACTTGCGAAATCAGGGAAGTCGTGGTCGCCGACATCGGCGGGATGGTCTGCGGCTCCTTCTTCGACGCAGACGACGTTCCTTCCGCGCGCTTCCAATTCGGCGGCAACCATCGCAGCCGTCGTGCTTTTCCCGCTATCTGGCAGCCCTTCGACGATGATCAGACGGGTTCGCATCTCATATGTGCTCATGATGTCATGGTACGGCGAAGGATATGTGGGATGTGCAGATGTCCATGTATATAGGGTGATATAACCGAATATAAGGTGATATATAGTGATATATCGAAATGAAACGATATACAACTCGCTCGGGAGCATGTTGTCGTCTTTTATGAATTCATGATAGATCTGGAGGAATCGTTGTTTTGAGTCCATGGATGGTCGATGCGCTCAAGCGCATGTGCTGGTGCGCGTCGAACATATGAGGCCGGTGAATGATATGCCGTATGCCGCTTCTTACGCCTCAGCGGGTGTCGGTGATGGATGGTCATGGAACTCCCGCATCTCCATATTGATGAATCTGCTGATTATCTCGCGATAGATCGCCTCAACCACATCCGGATTCGCGCCGCAACGCTCGGCCTTACCTCGCACCTTCGCGATGACCCGCTCCATACGGTTGGTGTCACGTACGCCTTCCTCATCTTTCTTGAATGCCGATGCTTGCACGGCATATTGGCCTCGTCCACCGATCAATGCGATGGTCTGGTCATCGATGGCGTCGATGTGCGAACGCACTTCGTCCAGACTGTTGCACTGCACGGCGGTCTCCTCTTATAAGTGGGGATTACGGAAGATACAACAAAACATGCCGATATGGATTGCTATTCGATACCATAACCTTATGCAACGAGCACAAGCAGAGACGCTTCGATGCTCTGGGGAACAGTTCATTCGGCTCACACGCGATGAATGTGCGCGCGGTATGGCATGCTCCTTGCGGCGGTTACTGCGCGCATCCTTGGAAACCGGCAACCCATACTATGGTGCTGAATCATGACTAGTCCAAGCATTCTTCCTGATGATCCGTCGTTGTGCATTCCTCCCATGGAATCCGACGATGAAAACGAGCTGAACAGCCAGACCGCGCATAACCGAGCCATGGTCGAGTATTCCGCGCGCTGCGGTTGTTTCCACTGCGGTGGCATATTCGCAGGGAACGAAGTTGCACAATGGCTGCAGGAGGACGACGGCGAGGACACTGCGTTGTGCCCGTATTGTGGCGTCGATGCAGTGATTGTGGGCAATGAACAATACCCGGTATGCATGATGGTGCTGAGCAAACTGTATATGCATTGGTTTGGCAAGGAATATAGGCAACGTCTTGAGGCTGCCACTGATATGCCCACATGTGGCAGTCACGGGGATTATCTGCGCAAGGGCCTTCCTTCTTTGACGAATCACGACAGGAAAATCACGGTGGTCGGGGAGATCGAACTGTTCCCATTGTCCGTGTATGACAGGGCAGAGGAACTGTGCAATGAGAGCCATCCTCCACGACCGGTTGAATATGATGACGTGGACGTCTACATGGGCGGCGTGGTGACCGTGCATGCGGGATTCGATGAACACGGATATTATTACTGTGATTTCATCACCGGCAGTGGCGTCAAGCTGCCTTACGATGCTTGGAACGACGTACAGCAGGATCTGGTGTTGAATCTCAGCAGACAATATGGCGATGCGCTGCGCGGAATCATCACTGATTCATTGATGCATCACATGCGATTGTTCATTGATGTGGATGTAGCGGAATGATTAGAGCCCATGTTGTGTCCGCCATGTGGCAAGCTGCGCATGGAGCTGTGTCTTGCGGTCATCCGAGGCGAACGATGCGTCGATGGAGTTCTTGGCGAGCGATGCCAATTCCTCCATCGACATACCGATGTCGGCGAGCGCGGCATAGTTCGCCGCGGCATAGCCTCCGAAATATGCGGGGTCATCCGAGTTGATCGTGCATACGACCCCTTCATGCAGGAATCTGGGAATCGGATGCTCGCGCATGTCGTGTACGACCTGCAGCCTGAGGTTGGACAACGGGCAGCAGGTGAGCGGAACGCCGTCGCGTGCGACGCGCTCGAGCAGCTCGCGGTCGTCTTGAATGTGGATGCCGTGGTCGATGCGCTCGGCGTGCAGCAGATTGAGCGCATCGCGGATATACGCCGCCGGGCCCTCCTCGCCGGCGTGCGCCACGCAATGCCAGCCAAAGTCCCTTGCCCGCGCGAACTGATCGATGAATTCGGCCGGTGGGTAGCCGACTTCCGCCGAATCGAGCCCGATGCCGAGAATCTCGGTTTTTCGCGGCGCCGCCATGTCGAGGATCCGGTTCGCCGAATCGATATCCATGTCGCGTACGATGCTCAGAATCAGACCGCCGCTGATGTCGAAGCGCTCCCGTCCGATTTCCAATCCCTCAAGAAGGCCGTCGAGCACCATGTCGAAATCCAATCCGTTCGTGCACACATGCACTTGCGGATCGAAGAAGATCTCCGCATGCCTTACCCCGTTCGCATTCGCCCGTGTGAGATAGGCGAGCATGAGATCCTTAAAATCGTCCTTGGTCTTCAGCGTCTTCATCAGCGCATAGTAGAGCTCGAGGAACGACTGCAGATTCTCGAATTCATACTGCGCTCGCAGGCCGTCGATATCCGTCCACGGCAATGTCACTCCATTGCGGTCCGCCAGCGTCAGTGCAAGCTCCGGTTCGAGCGTTCCCTCGATATGCAGATGCAGTTCGCTTTTCGGCATCGTCTCCAGTGCCTGCCTGATTTTCCCGTCCACCATGTTCCTCGTTCCATTGCGATATCGGTTTCCAATATTCTACCCACTCCATGTTGTGCCGGGGCGCCGTTCAGACGGATTTGGTGGATTTGATGAGTCCTGTGACAATCGAGGCGATTGCGCAGAGGAAACCGCCGATCACCCAGGACATCCAGAACATGCCGTGCGGTCCACCGTCAAAGCAGAACAGCAACGTGAGGCCGACTATGGGGGCCGTGATCATGATGATGCCGCATACCGCTCCGTTCCCCTTGTCGTAGATTGACTCCGTCCCATTCTCCTGCACGTGTTGCTCCTCCGATTCCTTGTTGTAGTCGGCGATGTCGAGCCGCCCATACTGCATGCCGCCGAATACGATGCACCACACGCCGACCGCGACGAACATGAGGAGCGCCGTACTGGGCCAGCCCTCGTCTACGTGGAGCGTCTCATCGGCCCATACGTTGACGGCGATGCCGGCCATGATGAGCGCGATGCCTGCGATCAGTGCGATCGCGAGCACCTTGCGGGCGGCGGCACGGTCCGACTCGGTATAGAAGTCCTCAACATAGGGATGCTGACGTTTGAACGCGCTGTGTGCCAGACCGGCGGGAATGAGCAGGGCGAGACCGACGAGCGTGCCTATGGCGATGCACAGGAACATCGCCACCTCATTCGCATCGCTGTTGCCCAGAATCGAATTGTCCGAATCGAACAGGTTGCCGATGCTGACGCCGAAGATGATGGCTGACACTCCCGTGGGAATCATCAGGTCGAATTTGCGCATGTGCTCCTCGTAGCCGGTGATGTCCTGAGGCAACGCCGACCCTTCCATCTCAGGCATCGGTGCTTTTGGGAGCCCATCCTCGACATGATTCGCCGACATGGCAATTCCATTGCGCACGTCACCCATGACCAGATCATCGAGACTCACGCCGAACATATCGCATAGCATGAGCAGCTTGTCCATTTCGGGGTACGCCTTCTCGCTTTCCCACTTGCTCACGGATTGTCGTGACACGCCAATCAGCATTGCCAGCTGCTCCTGCGTCATATTGTGCGATCCACGCAGATACTGCAGATTGTCTTTGAAGCCCATGGTCCTGTCCTTTTCCTTCGCGCCTACTCGTTTCGGCAACCGTCGCGGGTGCCGATGCCCCTACTATGCCCGAAATGCGGAAAGCGCGCCACCAACTTGCGGTTGCATTTGCTCCGACAACCGGCGATCTGATGTCAACTTGCGGTTGCATTGCTGGAATTCCAATGATTGTTCACGTCTTTCATCATCGTGTCCACATCTCGTCATATGGAATGTCGCGCAATATGTCTGTGAACATGCCTGTGAGCCAACACGACAGAGATATGCACTGTTCTATCTGTTATATACTGTTATATATCGAGCTTGGACACATTGTATTCTCGCGTTCGAAAGGAGGGGAGATGCAGCTTCTGATCAGTACCACGTCGATGACGCCAATCTATGAACAGATTGTCGATCAGATTCGTGCACTCATCAAAGAGGGGAGACTCAAGGCAGGGGAGCCGCTGGATTCGGTTCGCTCCCTCGCTCGTACCTGCAGAATCTCCGCACTGACGGTGAAGAAAGCGTACGACGTGCTTGAACGGGAGGGACTCGTCGTCACCGTTCAGGGCAAGGGCAGCTTTGTCGCGCAGATCTCGCCGAACATCGTCGCCGAGGAGCTCAACCGCCAGGTCGAGGAGCATTCGCGCAGGCTATCGCCAAAGCCCGGCGGCTTGGGCTGACCCGCGAGGAGATCCTCGAGCTTGTCGTCATGCTGCTTGAAGACACCTCCGCGGATTCGGGCGACGCCCCCGAAGGGACTGAAGGAGCATCATGAAGATTGCACTTGACCATGTGACGAAGCACTACCCGGATTTCGACCTCGACGTGACGATGGAGGTGCCGGACGACACCATCACCGCTCTCATCGGTACCAACGGCTCCGGCAAGACCACCACATTCAGGCTCATGCTCGGACTTGCGAGGCCGGCTGGAGGGGAGGGGATCATTCTCGGTGATCCCATCCGCCGGGTGTGGGTGAACGCGAAATCGCGCACCGGCGTCACCTTCGGCGACAGCACGTTCGTGCCGACCTTCACGCTGAACGATGAGATCGCCGAACGCAAACGCTTCTATACGACATTCGACGAACAATGGTGCAGGGCACAGCTGCAGAGGTTCACGCTTCCGCTGAACCAGCAGATTCAGGAATTCTCCGCGGGCATGCTTGCCGAATGCAAAACGATCATGGCAATGGCACATCACCCCGAACCACTGATCCTCGATGAGCCGACGGCCGGTCTGGACGTCATCGCCCGTAACGAAGTGCTCGACCTGCTCCGCGAATACATGGAGATCCCAGGCCGTTCAATGCTCATCAGCTCGCACGTCGCCACCGACCTGGAGAATCTGTGCGACGACCTCTACCTCATTGACCGCGGCCGAATCCGCATGCACGAGACCATCGATGCATTGCACGATGAATATGCGGTGCTCACGCTCACCGACGATCAGATGTCAGCTGCAGACCCACGGTACATACTCGTCAAACAGCGCACGGCCGGCGGCTGGAAAGCCATTACCGACGAACGCGGATTCTATGAGGAGAACTTGCCCGGAGTGGGGATCTGTGGGGCGAGCATCGATGAGATCATCACGCTGATGAGTGCCGACCCGCGAACCACAACGATGCAGGAAAGGACAATGCAATGAAAGGTCTGTTCGTCAGAGACGCAATCTGGCTTGGCAAGCAACGCATGCTGCTGGTGTGCATGCTGGCGTTGACCGTGTTCTACCTATTCTCCGACCTCCATGCATTCGGTGTGGCATTCCTGCCGCTCATGCTGGCAATGCTGGTATGCAGGACAGTGCAGAACGACGTGTCACGGGCATGTCGGCGCATGTTCTTCACGATGCCATTTAATACCCGTGATTATCTCATCGAGAAATACTGTGGCGCCATCATCCCTCCGATGCTCCTGTCGCTTGTGCTCATGGCCCTTGGCACATTGAGCCCGCAGATGGCATCGGAATCAGGTGCCTGTTGCCTTGGTGATGGTCCTGGCGACGGTGTCGGTGACGGTGGCGGTTGAAATCCCTATCATTCTCGCCTTCCGTGACCGTGCCGCGGTGATGCGCATCGTGGCGATGGCCGTCATCTTTACGATATGCGTACTCGTCGTTTCCGTCACAAACAATCAGGACATCCTTGTCGCCCTGACCTCCATTCCGGACGGCCTGCTGATGCTGATTGGCGGTGTTGTCTGCTTGGTGTGCACGGCCGCATCAGGGTCGATATCCCATCGCCTACTCAGCAGAGCCGAATGGTGATTGTCGGAGACTGTGGTTGTGATGCAGACACCATCATGCACACAGGGGCATGAGGGGCTTATCATGGCATGGGGCATGCCTGGGAGGCGGCTTGGGTATGCTCGGCACCACTGTGACGCTCTACAATACTCTCGACGAACTCGGCATCGACTACACCGAAGTCACACACCCCGCGGTTACGACAATGGAGGCCGCACAATTCGTCAGAACGCTCATCGACGGCACCCCGATCAAGAATCTATTCCTCACCAATCGAAAAGGAAACTACTATCTCGTGCTGATGAGCGAGGATCGGCGAGCGGATCTCAAGGCTCTCGCACAGATCATCGGTACGGGCCGGCTCTCATTTGCGAATGCCGACGATCTGCGGCGCGTATTGAACCTCGAACCCGGATCGGTGACTCCGCTCGCACTCATCAACGATGCCGACCAACAGGTCGAGGTGCTGGTCGATACTGCGCTCGCAGGACAGC
>ENA-OQDT01001609-OQDT01001609.1-human-gut-metagenome-genome-assembly--contig:-NODE-1609-length-12873-cov-25.387651_pt1 | contig 12873 bp, 9 predicted proteins | sample MGYA00242786_ERZ504617 | MGnify/ENA primary metagenome ERZ504617 (study PRJEB26092, sample SAMD00036337) | human gut metagenome | host: Homo sapiens | study: EMG produced TPA metagenomics assembly of... | reverse complement strand
CCACAGCAGCTGACGGTAGAGTATACACCGGCGGATGATATTTATGTGGGGAACAAAGTTGTTCCGGTGGTAAAATCCGACAGGGCGGATGCAGCCGTTGACAATTTAAAATACACTGTTGTAGAAGGCAAAAATCTGATTGAAAAGGATGCAGACTTTGCATCAAATGGTATATGGACAGCAAAGGATACCGGAACTGTAAGGATAAAGGTGACAAAAGCAGAAGATGACAAATATAAGTCAGCAGAGGCAGAATATACTGTTACCATCAAAGAATATGATTACAGCAGTATGAATAACAGCCTGACAGGGACAATGCTGCAGGGTACACAGTTTTATGTAGAAGCACCTACATTATCGCTGGCAAGTGACAATCAGGCGGTATATGTGGTTAGAAAAGGTGATGAATGGATTGAAGCTGATAAATATCAGCTTATGCCACAGCAGGGTGATAACAGACAGACTCTTGTAATAGCACGTAAGGACAAGGAAAGCGGAGCTATCACAGATATTGGAAGTCTGCAGCTCGACTACAAATATGATACACAGCCTCCAAAGATAACATTGAATCCAAAGGAGGATGATAAACCTGCTTTCACAAAGGATGCTGTGGATTATTATGGAAATGTCAGAAAAGTAGACATGAATATCCACGATGTCTCTTTGGATGATGGTTCCACACAGCTTTGGGTAAAGGTTGATGACCGGGAAGAATTCGATGTATTTGATGTCGATAATGCCCAGAAGCTGATTGATGCAGGAATAGAGTATAGTGACTGGATCGTGACAGGGGCTGATTATAGCAGCTGCATCACATTTGGTACAAAAGCGGATGAGGAACACAAATATCAGATAATCAGAATGTATGCGAAGGATCAGGCGGAGCATGAGTGTAATGATACAAGCTCAATAGAGCAGCCGTTTTATGTGGATAGAAAAGCGCCTTCAGGTACTATTGGATATGATGCTGATTTAATAGACGAGCAGAATATGGCCAGTCAGCAGGCAGCAAAGGTATATGGACAGCTGGAGGATATCAGCGGAATAAAGCAGGCATTCTACTATGTGAATAAATCAGATGAAAGTGGCAGTATTTTAAATGATGAGCAGGTAAAAGCGCTTGATGATTCAGCATGGAAGCCGTTAAAGCTTATCGAGGATACATATGATGCCCGATATAAGTACAAGATTAATACATCTGATCTGAAGGATACTTCATATAACGTATACGTAAAGGCTCAGGACAATTGTAATGGCGAGACAGCATTTTTCTCCACAGCGAAGCTGGTTGTTGATACCCTGCCACCGGAGCTTACAGTGTCACAGGATACCATGACAGCAGCCAATGAAAAAGGCTGGCATAAGGATGATATAAGCTATATCGTTAAAGCTGATGACAGCTTATCAGGAATTAAGAGTGTTGAATACACTGTATTTGATGGGAAAAGGAAAATTGTATCAGGACAGACTGTTGAGCTTGACGCAAGCGGGGAAGGAAGGATAACCATTCCGGCAGCAGAGCAGTTTAACGGAATTGATCTGATGCTTTCAGTAAAGGCAACTGATTATGCCGGTCTTAAGACAGAGGTTAAAGGTGACAGCTTCAAGTTCAGCATGGACAGTCAGTCACCTGATGTCAGTATAGAGCCGGAAGCGGGCAAAAACAGAAAATATTTCAATGACGATGTCCGTATAAAAACAAGTGTAGCTGACAGCATTTCAGGTGTTGTATCAGCAAAATACCAGATAGTGACAGATGATCAGTCAGTATCGGATGATGAAGGTGCATGGAATGAGCTTGATGAATCAGGAATCATAAATGTATCGGCTGAGGCTTATCTGGATAAAAAGGTAGATGTATATGTTAAAGCTGTTGATGAGGCAGGAAACGTGACTGTAGCGGATTTGACAGCAAGCGGCAGCCAGCCATTTTATATTCACAAGGCAGCGCCTGCAATAACAGTGACATATGGTACATCTGAGCAGCCGGATCCACAGTGCATCAGCAGTGTAAAAGGCACTGAGTATTACAGGGAAAACAGGATTGCAACCATTTCGGTAAAAGAGAATGAGCTTTTCTTTGACCCCGATGAAACAAAAATCAATGTAAAGGTTGATGGAAATGAACAGACACAGTCAGATGCATGGTCTGAAAAGTCATACTGGGTAAAGACAGGCGAGGGAGCAGAAGCTGTTTACAGTAAGCAGCTCGTATTCAATGCAGGACACAAGTATGAGCTGAGTGTCAGTGCAAAAGATTTGTGTGGTAATTCAGATAATGGATTTGAGATAGAAGGAGACAAATCAGCAGAGTTTGTAATTGACGTACAGTCGCCGACAGGAAATATCAGGTTTGACGGACTTTCAACAGGCATGGATACCGTGTGGGATTTATTGCTGCCAAAAGACAAATATGAGATTTCAAGATTTGCTGCCAAGAAGGTTAATATTGCCGGACAGCTTAGAGATGAGCATGGCGGCATCAAGTCAGCAGAGTATTTCGTTTCAGCAGAGGATGCAATAATTGACGTAGACAGTATTCAGGAGGCTGACTGGAAGACACTTTACAGCCTTAATGAGGATGGCACCTTCAGTGAACCGATAGAATGCGAGAACAAAAACTGCGTGGTATATGTCAGGGTTACAGATTTAAGCGGTAATGTTTCATATATCAGCACAAATGGATTGGTAGTTGATACATGCGCACCGGCAATATCAGTCATCACACCTGAGACAGCATCAGGAGTGTACAGTGCAGATGTGCCGGTAAGTATAGAGGTATCAGATGAGAATGCCACAGGAGTTGCATCAGGAATAAAGAGCGTAAACTATACGGTAACAAATATGGGACAGACGACACAGGATGGAACATTATATAGCTATGATAAGACAGCAGCGGGCTTAAAAGATCTGGAAAATCATGTAACAGAGCAATTTGACATAAGCGCGGCTTCAAACAACAGTAATGAAGTGCGTATAGATGTTACCGCAACAGACAATGCAGGAACGGCATACACAGTAACAAAATACATAAAAATAGATACAACAGCACCAACAGTGCAGGTAAGCTATGACAATAACAGTGCAGATACATCATTTGGAGACACAGCATACTTCAAAGCACCGCGAACAGCAACCGTAAAAGTAACAGAGCGTAACTTTGATGCATCAAAGGTAGCAGCGGAAATAAAAGCCGCAGCAGGTAAGGCACCTGCTCTTTCAAACTGGAGCACAGAAGGTGGAAGCGGTAACGGTGATGATACAGTACATGTTGCCACAATATATTACGGACATGATGACGATTACACATTTGGAATCGGAGTAAAAGACATTGCGGGAAATGCCGCAGCAGGAGTGGATTATGCAAATTCGCTTGCACCGACAAAATTTACAATTGATACGACAGCACCTGTTATTTCGGTAGCATATGATAACAACAGTGCATCAAACGGAAACTATTATAATAACAAGAGAACAGCAACTGTGACAATCACAGAGCACAATTTTGATACAAGCAGAATAGCACTGAGCATGACTGCGCAGGATGCAGGAAAATCAGTAGCAGCACCGGCATTTGGAAGCTGGTCAGATAATGGTGATATACATACGGCAACATTAAGCTTTGATGCGGATGCCACATATACATGGTCACTTGCATATACAGACAAAGCCGGCAATAAGGCAAAAGACCTTGCAAAGCAGGAGTTCTGCATAGATACGACAAAGCCTGTTGTAACAATCAACGGAGTAACCCCGGGCTCAGTAAACAATAATTCGGGAAATATGTCATTTGTAATAGAGTGCACAGATACTAATCTTGAATACTTTTCACCGGTGCTTACAGTTGAGGTATATGAAAATAGCAGATTCGTAAGAAAAACGATTACCGGAAATGTGATATCAATTACAAACGGACAACGTGTAGAGTTTAGAAATCTCAATGAGGATGGAGTGTATTCACTGACATGCCATGCACAGGATAAGGCCGGAAATTCTTATGAAACAGTCAATATTATAGATGCAGGCGGAAAGCAGGTGACAGAGACTGCAGGGCAGGGAGGAAAATTGTTGGATTTCTCCATAAACAAAGGCGGTTCAATCTTCTCGCTGGATGACAATACGATGAAGCTTGTAAAGGATTACTATGTGCAGAAGGTATACCATGATGTGGTAGTCAGAGAGATAAATCCGGATGAAGTTACCAGCTGTACTGTCAAAGTAAATGGAAAAGCACTTAAGCAGGGAACAGACTTCAGTGTGAATAATGTAAGTGAAAGCGATGGCTGGCATAAGTACGAATATGTGATATCAAATGCGGTATTTGAAAAAGAGGGTCAGTACAATATCGTTGTGGAGACAAAGGACAAAGCAGATTCAGTTGCCTACAGTGATGTGAAGAGTGTAAATATTGAATTTATTGTGGACAAGACAGCACCTACATATACATTGACAGGTGTAGATAAAAACAATGAAAACTATATTGGCTCAAAGAATGCAGTATTGATGCCGAAGGATGATGGCGGAAAGCTTGGACGTGTAAAGATTACTGTAGTGGGCAAGGATGACAAAGAAAAAAAGGTTATCAAGGAAATGTCGGGAGACGATATGCTTGACTATCTGGACAAGCATGACGGAAAGATAGAGTTTGAAGTACCTAAGGAGGTGCTCTCTGCAAAAGACGGTGATTCAAGGCTTATGGTAGAGTGTGCAGACTGTTCTGTTGACGAAGGTGGAAAGACCAATGAAGTGAAAAAAATATATGGTAAGGATACAGAAGCAGATACAGAGATTGCCGAAGATGATGTACCTATGGAATCAAATTCGTCAGATGTCAAATCAGTAGAAACAAACAATGATAAGGCAGTATATATAATTGGAGCAATATTATTATTTGTACTTATAATTGCGATATTGATAATCGTTTATTATATGAGAAAAAAGATGAAAGAAAAGAAAGACAATGATGAGCAATAAGATAATTACCTATGTATTTACATTACCATGTGGTGGTGTGGGAAAAACAACAATGTCTGTGGCATGCGCGAAAGCGCATGCCCTTCAAGGCAGACTTGGCAACGAAGATTTTGAATTCTGGGAGGAGTGAGTATGAGATTTGAAATAGCAGCTGACACGGACAGAGGAATCGTAAAAGAAACTAATCAGGATAGTCTGCTGGTAAAGTGCTTCTCAACATGCAAAGGAGACATGGCATTTGCAGTATTATGTGACGGCATGGGCGGCTTATCGAAGGGTGAGCTGGCCAGTGCCACTGTAGTCAGAGCATTTGACAGATGGAGTGACGAGCAGCTGCCTGAGCTTTGCAAATCGTCGAACCCGGATATTGACAGTCTGATTCTGGAAAGACAGTGGGATGAAGTAATACAGCAACAGAACGAAAAAATAAAAGCATATGGCAAAGCACATGCAGTAAACATGGGAACAACAGTGGTAGCGCTGCTTGTCACGCAAAAAGCCTACTACATTATAAACGTGGGCGATTCCAGAATATATAGCCTTTCAGACCATATAGAAAGGCTTACGACAGACCAGACATATGTACAGCGGGAAATTATGAATGGAAATATGACACAGGAGCAGGCTATGAAAGACCCGCGAAGGAATGTACTGCTGCAGTGTGTCGGGGCATCAGCAGAGGTAAAGCCGGAGTACAGGGCCGGGGCAATGAAAAATGGAATGTCACTTCTGCTTTGTTCAGATGGCTTCAGGCATGAGGTATCAGAACAGGAAATCTATGAGATGCTGAAACCGGCAGCAGCTGTAGACGGGCAGAATATGCACGACAGACTGGAGCAGCTCATCAGACTCAGCATGCAAAGAGGAGAGCGCGATAATATAACAGCAGCGCTCATAAAGGCACAGTAGGAGGAACAGATGCTTGAAATAGGCTCTTTAATTGACGGAAAATACAAGATACTAAACGAAGTTGGACACGGCGGAATGAGCGTTGTGTACCTGGCTATGAATGAAAGGGCAAACAAACAGTGGGCAATAAAAGAGGTCAGAAAGGATGGAGTAAAGGATTTTGAGGTGGTAAAGCAAAGTCTTGTTGCGGAGACCAATATGCTCAAAAAACTGAGCCATCCCAGTCTTCCTGATATTGTCGATGTCATAGATGAGGATGACAGATTCCTTATCGTAATGGATTATATAGAGGGAAATTCTCTCAAGACAGCATTGCAGGAGTACGGAGCCCAGTCGCAGAAAAATGTGATAAAGTGGGCCAAACAGCTATGCGACGTTCTTGGGTATCTGCACTCACAGAACCCGCCAATCATATATCGTGATATGAAGCCGGCAAACATAATGCTAAAGCCTGATGGAAATGTGGTGCTTATAGATTTTGGAACAGCAAGGGAATATAAGGAAAATAACATAGAGGATACGACATGTCTTGGCACGATGGGATATGCTGCACCGGAACAGTTTGGTGGAATGGGACAGACAGACGCGAGAACAGATATATATTGTCTGGGAGCCACAATGTATCATCTTGTTACGGGAATGAATCCCTGTGAGCCACCTTACGAAATAAGGCCGATCAGAGAAATTGACCCAACATTGTCAGGTGGTCTTGAACGTATTATTACAAAGTGTACACAGCCGGATCCAAACAACAGATATCAGAGCGCAGCTGAGCTGATGTATGACCTTGAGCACTATACAGAGATTGATGACATGTATAGGAAGAATCTAAAGAGAAAGCTTGCGGTATTTATCACCACATCAGCTTTGACGCTGCTGCTTGGAACAAGTACAGTATTAAGCTATTGTGCGGCAGAACACAAAAAAAATGAAAACTATAATAGCATATTAAAAGAAGCGGATACCTATGACAATTATGACAACGGATATTACACGGCTATAGTAACCGACCCGACAAGGACGGAGGCGTATCTTAAGCTGAATGACAAACTGACAGACGATTTTGTACTGAACAGGGATGAGGCGCAGATATTGAACAGGCTGATGGTAGGTATAGATTGCAAGGACCACAATGGCCGGGTGCATACATATGATGTCATGGCAAAGCTGAAAGAAAAAAATCCAAAGGGATATGAGGATGTATGCTATAAGATTGGTGAAAGCTTTTTATTCTACTACGAAATCAATGTGGAAAAAGACAGATACTCCAGTGCGGCGCAGTGGTTCAAGGAAGTAAAGGAGAATCATCCGGAGGCAGGAATATACTGTGAGATATCAGATTGTCTGACATTGATTAGCCAGTATGATGGAGCAAAGATAAAACAGACAGAAAAAACATATGAAGAATACAAAAAGCTATGGAAGCAAATAAATGAGCTATATGCAAAATCAGAGAATTTTGACAGCTTAGACGCAAAGATTCAGGTATGGAATGAGATAGATGATATAGTTGACACAAATATCACATCATTTATAGCAGTGACAGATAAGGATAAAGTTATGGATTTATTACAGACAATAAAGGACAAAACAGAAAAGCTGGATAAATCCATAATGCGCGAGCAGATAACAGGATTGCAGGATAATATAGACAAAACAATTGAGAAGGCACAGAGCGTGAAGGAGGAAAACAAAGATGACTTATAATCAGTACAGGATGATATTTTACGTATCCTTCACCGCATTTGCCATAATGCTTATAGCTTCAATAGTCGTACTTATAGTGCTTGAAATACCTAAGGTCATAGGTGCACTTACCGGAAAATCTGCCCGGAAAGGAATTGCAGCAATTGTACAAAAGCAGACAGCGGGACATATTGACATAACATCGTCCGGTCCCATAGCACCGTCATATAACCTGGCAGGGGAGAATAAGAAAAAGCCGGGATATACACAAAATATAGATGAAACTACTGTGCTGGATGCACCGACAGAAGTATTGCAGGATGAAACCACAGTATTGGAAGATATAACCGAAAAGCTGCAAAAAACCAATATCAGGTTCGAAGTAACAAAGAAAATAGAATTTTTACATACGACAGAATGTATCTCATAAGGAATGGAAAATAGCGAATGTCTAAATTAAAAGTAAGCATAAAAAAATCGACCGTTACTGCCATGATGAAGGCAGGACGAAAGGAAAGAATAAATGAAACCGAACTAAGCCAGCTAGCCAGAATAAAACCATGTGGAATCATGCATGTGACAAAAACAAAAAAAGACAGTGTCATATATACGTGCCCTGCAAATATAAATCTTACCGATAGATTGAAAAAAGCCATAAGCAAATATGATTTCTTTTTCATGATTGAGCAGATAGTAATAATGGTTGAGGATGTATACAATAACGGACTGAACGTAAACAGTGTTCGTTTTAATATGGATGACGTATACATAAACGAGATGACAAAAGAGATGTACTTTATATATTTTCCGATAGTAGGAGGACAGGAAAGTGCAGATATTGTCGGATTTATAGAAAACATAATTTATACAATGACACCTGTTATCAATGAGGATACGAATTATATATCCAGATTTATGTATTATGTCAGAAGCTTCCATGGCTTCAACGGTAATGCAATAGAAAAATATATCTCACGCGAAGAGCGTGCAGTTGTGAACGTGCTGAAAAACAAAGCAGTGACAATGCAACAGACAATGCAGCAACAGATAATGCAGCAGGTAATGCAGGGCAGCATGGATGGAACTACAGTGTTGTCAGATGATAGCATATCCATACAGCAGATGCAGCAGATGCAACCGGTGAACTATCATTTTGCAAGTCTTACAAGGCAGGTAACAGGTGAAAAGATAGAGCTTGGCAAACCATCGTTTGTGCTGGGAAAGAATCCGGAAAAGTCAGATTATGCGGTAGCAGGCAATACGAATATCAGCAGGATACATGCAGTGATAACCACGCGAAACGGACGTTATTATGTAATGGACCAAAATTCTACCAATGGCACATTTATCAATGGAAGGATAATAAAGGCGGGGCAGGAAACAGAGATATTACCGGGAGACTGTCTGATGTTAGCTAATGAGGAATTTATATTTAATGAATAGCTTTAAATATAAAAGGTGAGGAGAATAATACTATTATGGAACTAAAAGAATTAAGTCGCAGAATATCAAGGTACCGGGCAAATGTAGAAAATCTGCAGCTTGAGAAAAACAGGCTGCTTAATGAAATAGATGCTTTGGATCAGGAAGCATTGAAAATAAAGGAATATAAATGGCAGGCGCAAAACCGGTTTAAATGCAGAGTTGATAATATAGCCGGCATGGACAGATATAGCAGTCGTAATATAACAAATCTGAAGGGCAGACTTAAGAGTATTAATTCATTAAATGATGGAAAATCGTATGTAGCCAATGCGATGAATGCTATAGATTCAATGCTGAGAGATGTAGAGAATGCAATCAGGAGCAGAAATGACAGGATATATGAAATAAATCAGCAGCTGTGTACATATGAGGACAATATAGAGCAGCTGAGAATAAAAAAAAGAAGAATGGAGAGTAAGTAATGGGACAGTACAATTTAAGGTTTGAGCAGGAGGAATTTACAGAACTTGTGCGTTTATACTCAGAACTTGCAAAGATTGCAGATAGACAGATGAACGAATATCAGATGATACTTGATATTATAAACACAAATGCAGTTATAAGCGGTGAATTGCACGATAAGCTGGAAGTGTACGAGGATGCTGTTCATACATATCAGAGTATACTGGGGGAATCCTTCAGGGAAATGTCAAAAAAACTTAATGAATTTGTGAGAGATGTAGATGAGGCAGATGGAGATATATATGGTATAGGAACATATGAAGCGTATTAGAAGGATGGGTGACGCATAATGAAATTTAAGGATTTTACGCAGGAAGCATACGATGACATACAAAGCTATATGGGAGGAGAAGAACAGTGGGAGGAAATAAACAAAACCTACGGTGTAGTGGAAACCAAAGGTATATTTCAATATGATTATGAATCACAGCTAAGAAACGCGGCAACACAATATCAGAGACAAAATGAAGAGGCAAGCAATAGTGTAAGAAGGATGTTTGATAATGTAAATGGTGTGGATGATATATATGCAGCCAGGTTTCGGGACGAATATATGGACTTGGAAAGATTCAGCACTGCAATTAAAGAACTGGCAGCTCTGATTAATGTAAGATCCGTTGAGAATATATATACTATGGATTGCCAGACATTGAAAACAAAAGCTGGTAATATACAGGCAAAAGTGGACTCGAAGATAACAGAGTATTATAAAGAGCGATTCTATTCAGTGGATTCTAATGGAAAGACAGTTATGAACTGGGACGAAATAAACTATGAGATGCGGAAGGAATTTGTACCAGATGCAGAGCTGCAGGCACTTGTATCAGTATTTCCAAAGCTGTCCACAGATGATGAGGAAGAAACCATAGCAAATATAGAGAACATGCTGCGCGCAGGTTATGGAAACGCCAAGGATGATGAGTGGATAGATAATGCAGATCTGGAAGACCCTAAGTATTACAGTGTGAGTGTCACGAATACATTTAAGAGGGCGGTGGATATATATAAGACAAGTATGGATATAATTGACTATTACAGCGAAAAATGTGCATACAGAAACGACGAGATTAGTGATGAAGCGCTTGAAGAGATGAAAGAGCAGTACAGAGTGTCATCCCTGTTTAAAGCAATGGTTGATAGCTACCCAACAATAGGAGTTGCATATAATGGAAAAAACGATGGATTTACAATACATTCCGATAGAGAGAAAAATGTGACCGTATCCGTATGCCTGAAAGAGCTGCCGTTTGATGTAAGCATATGCAATATTACAGACAGCAATGACAGGGAGATATTGGACAAATATTATAACGTCAAGGTAACAAATGGAACTATCAATGAAAAAGTAGGAAAAGAAAATGAGAAGGTCAATCAGATAGATGCGTATGGAATGGTAGATAATCGGATTGTAAGCCATGTACTTCCACACGGCATGATTGAGAATACAAAGCAGAATCTTGAAAATCAAAAGGAAGAGGAAAAGACTGAATGCAGGGTATTTTTTGATGTAACAAGTAATACTTTAAAAGGTAAGATTATTGATGAAGCTATAGGCCTTTCAGGAGTAATAATAAAGGAAACCGTAGGAGATAAGATTAACAAGGCTAATGCAGCAATAAATTATTTGAATGACTTAAATGAAGCATATGATGAAAATAATGAAAATGTACAAAATAATGCAGAAATTGATGAGGCAAAAGACAGACTGACAGAAACAGACTTTACATGTCAGGATATGATAGTAGCTGCCAATTATTTCGGCATGGATATGGAGATAACCAGGGTAGGTGACACCTATATCTGCGAGAATATCACGACGGATGTGGAGAAAGTGACGAAGATGGTGGATGCATATAATGCACAGGCAAAGCCGAAACAGCAGGTAAGTATTAAGGACTTAGAAAAATATGCCAGGGGAGCAGGTGATAAAAAACAGAGAGAGGATGACGAAGACTATAAGGCTTTATGTCGAAGAGTGTCAAACTATATTGATTACGTTATAGGAAATTGAGATAACAATAAATAGGCATGAATGCAACGCATACGGAAAGGAAAATTTATTATGAAGAAAGCAATATCAGTTCTTATGGTAGCAGCATGTATGTTATGTATGGTGACAGCATGTGAAAAAAAGGATAAAAAGGGAAATGACACATCAGCAGCTCAGGAAACAGAAACAGATTGCACGGCAGCAGAGCTTGTGACCACAGAGCCGCAAGGTGAAATCACGATATCAGAGATGATAGATCAGAGGATTAAAGAGGAAGGAAAGATAATGATATATAGGATGCATTTTGGTCCGTCAAAGACTCCTTTGGAAATAACAGAGGATTCAAACGTAAATATTATATCGTATGATGGGAAAGAACTTATCGATTATGGAAATAGCTCTAATCTCAGAGGGAAGACCAGACTTGGTGACATAATACATAATAAAGTGGATTATTCAACATATAATATAGGCGCATATGGTGCAAGTTGGAAGTGGCATGATACCAAGTATGGATATGAAAAGTATACAGCTGAGGAAAGGTATGTACAGCGCGAAATCACTACAGATGATTCTGGCAATAATACTCAGGTGGAGACACTGTATTCGTATTCAAAGGGAACTCTTTATACAAGAGAGGAGGGAAGTGAGGTATGGAACCAGACAGAGAAAGAGGACAGTCTAGATATAGTATCATTTGGAACATTTGAGAGGATAAAGCTGGATGGAAAAACATACATGACATTCTGCGTAAGAGATAATTTGAATCTGATAGAGTATGATATTATTCCGGACAATAAATTTACAGAGAACAAGACAGTTGTATATGACACTCCGGGAACAGAGGGAACCACAGTCAATACAGTGGACTACCTCAAAGAATACCAGGCGGTTCCCAAAGAAGAGCTGGAGCAGATGATAGTTTTCCCAGGCAGCAAAAAAGCGGAAAGCTCACAGGCTGCAGATTAAATACGGTATGATTGCTTATGCAGTTATATATAAAAATTATTTTAAGGAGGACATGAAAATGGCATCAGGACAGATCAGAATGACACCTGACACAATGAGAGAAAGGGCAGGAGAGTACAGGACAGAAGCAGATAATGTACAGAGCGTAATCGACAAGATGGACAGATTACTTGAAACCCTGCTCACAGAGTGGGAGGGCTCAGCATCAGAGGCATATGCCAACAAGTTTGCAGAGCTCAGACCTTCATTTGTAAAAGGAAAAGAGCTGATTGATGATATCGCAATGGCACTTGACAAGACTGCAGAGGCAGTAGAGTCAACCGATACACAGATAGCAAATCAGTTCAGCATGTAAAATTCATTCAATGCCGGATTCCACACCACAGGCTGTGGTGTGG
>ENA-OQDT01001608-OQDT01001608.1-human-gut-metagenome-genome-assembly--contig:-NODE-1608-length-12874-cov-2.598258_pt1 | contig 12874 bp, 9 predicted proteins | sample MGYA00242786_ERZ504617 | MGnify/ENA primary metagenome ERZ504617 (study PRJEB26092, sample SAMD00036337) | human gut metagenome | host: Homo sapiens | study: EMG produced TPA metagenomics assembly of... | reverse complement strand
GGGCGCGAAACGACCTCACCGTCCGCAATGGGCAGGGGGCTGACCACAAACCGCGCGGGCGAGAGCCGCGTGAACAGGACGCAGGCCATACAAATGTCCAGGATGCTGTCCAGCGCGCCGACCTCATGAAAACGGACGGCCTCCGGCTTCATGCCGTGCACGGCGGCTTCGGCCTTCGCCAGCAACGTGAACGTATCCGAGGCCAAGCGCTTCGGCTCATCGTCCATGCCGCTCCCGGCGATGATCCCAAGAATATCCTCAAGGGTGCGGTGTTCGTGCTGGTGGGGAAGCGATACGTCCGCGAACCAGCCGCCGATACGGTTCACCTGCCGCCGCGTCAAGCGCACGGTCCCGGCGAGCTCGGGCAGCACGGCGGCAAGCAGCCTGTCCGTTTCCGCCTCGCCGAGTTCCGTCATGCGCAGCAGCCCGGCAAGGAACATATCCCCGGACAAGCCGGAATGTGACCGGATGGTCAGGATGCGGCCTCCCCGGGCTTTGCCCCGCCCATCCCCGTGGGCCGTTTCATGCGTATGGCCGTGCTCATAATGGTGTTCATGGCGGTGGGCATGATCCCCGTGTGCGTGCGCTTCGCTCATAATCCGTTTACCACCCTTGCGGCGGCGCAGGCCGCGCCGTACCCGTTGTCGATATTCATGATCCCCACGCCGGGAGCGCAGCTTGAAAGCATACTCGCCAGCGCGGCCCGTCCGCCCTGCGCCGCACCGTACCCAACGGACGTCGGCACGCCGAAGATCGGCTTGGGCGTAAGCCCGCCCATCACGCTGACCAGCGCGGCGTCGAGCCCGGCAACCACGATCACGGCATCGAAGGTATTGATCTCCTCCAGCCGCTCCGCGAGCCGCCACAACCCGGCAACGCCGCAGTCTTCAAACAGTTTGTGCCCGATGCCCAGATACGCCAGCGTCCGCGCCGCCTCCCAGGCTACGAAGCCGTCCGCCGTGCCCGCGGAAATGACGGCGACCCTGCCCTTGCCCTTCGGCGGGCGCGCGTCCCCGAACGCGGTACGCGACAGGGGATGATAGTCATACCCTGCGCGGATCTCGGCGGGAACCCGAGCGAACACGTCCGGGGGCCAAGCCGTGTGAACAGGACCGGATGCCCCGAGCCCCTGCCAAAACGGGAGAGCAGCTCCACGAGCGCCTCGAAAGGCTTCCCTTCGCAAAAAACCGCTTCCGGCAGCCCGATCCGGGCCGTCCGGGCGTGATCAAACAGAATGCCGTGATCCATATCCTTACCCGTCTTTTGGAAAATTCCGAAACACCACGCCGCCGGGGTGGAGGCCGAGGGGAGCCCGCCCCACCGGTGCGGCAGCCATGCGCCCGGGCCGCATCCGCATCATGGCCGCCCGCGAACGGCGCCTTACACCGTGATCAGTTCATAATCCCGCGAACCCATGCCGATGGATTCGGCATACTCAACCTGATGCCAGCCCCGCGTATTCGGATGCAGCGCCGAGAACTTGTCGTAGCCGCAGGAGTGCGCGCCGTGCTCGCCCAGCGGAATGAGGCTGCTGCGCTTCCTTCACCAGATCGAACAGGCCGTGTCCAGCGCTACGGGGTCCTCCGAAGCGAGGATACCCCAGATCCGGGACAATCGCCGGCTCGGACCATCCGGCGCAGTCGCACTGCGGCGTCACGTTGAGCAGGAAGTTCAGGTAGCAAATGCGGCCTTCCTTGCCCTTCACCGCGCCATAGGCGTATTCCGCCATGCGCTCGGCGAAGTCGGAATACTCGTTGGGCGTGTCGACGCCGATGGCCCCCTGCTTACAGGCCGTTACGCATTCGTAACAACCGATGCAGCGTTCCTTGTCGATGACGGCATGGCGGCCCTTCTCGGCTTTTTCCAATGAAAGCGCACTCCTCGGGCACAGCGGTACGCACTGCCCGCAGCCGATGCATTTCGGGTAGATCACGACGTTTCTGCCGTGCTGATCGATTTTCCCGGCCTGCGGGGCGCAGCCCATGGCGAGGTTCTTGATCGCGCCGCCGAAACCGCCCATCGCGTGCCCCTTGAAGTGGGACAGAACGACCATCGCATTGGCGGAAAGGAACGCCTGCGCAATCTTGACCGAAGCGAAATGTTTCAGGTTGACGGCCACTTCCTCGTAGCACTTGCTGGTCACGCCGTCGGCCATGATCACCGGAGCGTCCACGACATAGGGCGTAAAACCGTGGCGATACGCCGTTTCCAGATGATCCACGGCGTTATGGCGGGTGGACTTGTAGAGCGTGCAGGTATCCGTCAGGAACGGGCGGGCCCCCGTCGCCTTCACGCAATCCACGACCTGCCGCACGAACGTCGGGTGCAGGTAGGTATCGTTGCCCGCTTCGCCGAAGTGCAGCTTGATGGCAACGACCTCATCCTCGCCGACCGTGCCGAGCGGCTTCACCTTGTCCGCAAGCCCCACGGCGTCGCAGAGCCGCTTGATCTTGGCGAGCCGGTGATCGGAAGGATTTTTTACAGCAAGTTTTGCCAGATAAACGGGAACAGACATACTTTCTCCTTGTTTGCAAACTGCCCCGCCGAGTACGGCGGGAACTCCGGCACCCGGTGAACGGCTCACAGCGAAGCCCTCACGCACACCGGGACACTCTCAATACGGAAGGGAAACCACGCCTCCCGGAGGGGAAGCGGGCGAGCCCCCGCTAGTTTTCCGGGATGACCGCGTTGACGCACCCGAGCGCGTTCAGTGTCCGGGGGAATCCGATATACGGCAGGCAACACGTCAGCGCGTCGATCAGGTTTTCTTTCGTGTTCCCCACATTCACGTTGCCCTGCACATGGCTCTTGACCTGGCTCTCGCACCCGCCCAAAGAGCTGATGATGCAAAAGGTCAGGATTTCGCGGGTCCGCAGGTCCAACCCCTTCCGCGTGTACACGTCCCCAAAGCAGAATGCCGAGAGCATGTCGCGGAGGAGATGCCGCTGGTTCTGCGGCGTGCTCTTGTGCATGGCGTCTATCGCCGCTCCGAAAATGGACTTCTGCACTTTGACGCCCTGCATGAAGCGGTCGTCTTCCGTTACCGTCTTCTGCGAGGCCACGGGCAGCGGGATGCGTTTTTCCCCTGAAGACCTCATTGACCAGCCGGAGCGCTTTTTCGGTCTTGGGAAAACCGATATACGGAGCGCACTGGTACATAGCTTCCTTGATTTCCTCGGGCGTCGCCCCGACCTGCAAGGCCGCGCCCACATGCGGGGCGAAGCCGTCCAAAGTCTGGCTAGCCGTCAGGACGACCAGCGTGATCAGCTCCTGCATTTTGGCGTCGAGCGACCCGTGCCACGCGACTTCGCCCCAGATGAGGCGATCCCGCATCTCGGCGAAATCCGGATCGGTCGCCTCTAAAGGAGACCGGGCGTTTCCGAAACGTTCCAACTGTTTCTTTTCGGCCAAGGCGGCTCTGCTCATGTTCTTGCCTCCGTTTGGAACCTGCTGCGTAGGGGAAGAAGCCGCGATTGCCGCGCCGGACAACAGCAAACAAAACAATGCGGCGAAAAGCCCACAAGAAATGTTCCTTTTTCCACTTTCCACTGCATATTCATGTCCAAAAATGCCATCTGACTAGCCTTTACTTCGAATATAACTGTCTGCTTTTCTCCTGGCTCTAAAGTGATTCGCTTAAATCCTGCCAATTCTTTTACCGGTCTTGCCATACTTGCATAAAGATCTCTCAAATACAGCTGTACCACTTCATCGCCGACCCTGCTGCCCACGTTCTCTACATCCACTCTGATCTCAATTGTTTCAAAAGGGCCAATTTCCTTTTTGGAAAGTTTCAGGTCGGAATAGGAAAACTGTGTATAGGAAAGTCCGTGGCCGAAACAATATCTTGGTGTGTGTGGCAAATCCACATAATTGGCAAATCCGATGCTTCCAACCTGATCCCAGCAGGAATTGTACTGATGATTGTAATAAACAGGAATCTGTCCTGCATGATAAGCAGTTGTAACAGGCATTTTACCTCCTGGGTTATATTCTCCAAGCAATACACTTACAACAGCCTCTGCTCCGGTTTCTGCCGGGCTCCATGCCTCCAGGATTCCATCCAGATACTTATCCGCAATATCACTTGAGATCGGTCTTCCGTCAAAATGTACTCCGACCATTGGCTTGCCAAATGCAGCTGCACGTTTTATAAATTCGTCCTGTCCTTTTGGCAGATTAATATTGCTTCCATCTACACCTTCTCCCATAGAAGACATGGAGCAGGTTCCGTGTTTGCCTCCTAATGTAAGGATTACCAGATCTGCCTCTTTTATCTTTTCCAAGGCTTCCTCAAAATGGGATTCATCTTCTCCTGCAATATAATAACCATAAGAATAGCTTACCTCTACATCTGGCAGCTTTTCCCGCAGTTCTTCTAAAAGGCTTCTGCAATCCGGCTTCTGCCTTCTCAGGATCTGATCAAACTCCTCTGTTTCATCTGACTGAATATTTGTTCCTGGAACTGTTTTGATTTCCTCTGGTTTTGCAACTTTTACCCCACTGACTCCTGCAATGGAATTCGCTATGGCATAAGTGGATTCCATCATGCACATATGGGTATATCCACCAAAAAACTTTCTTGCACAGTCTGCATGAGGACCGATTACTGCTATTTTTTTTACGTCGGAGCCAATTGGCAATACTCCGTTATTCTTCAGAAGGACCAGCGATTCTTTCGCGGACTGCAGGGATACTTCTCTGTCTGTCTTCTGGGAAAATACACCTTTTAACTCCTCTCCCTGCAAAGAAAACGGATGTTCAAATAAGCCCATACGGAACTTTGCAGTCAGCACACGCAATACAGCCCGGTTAAGTGCACTGATATCGGCTTTTCCAGTCCGGAACTTTTCCAGAAACTTCTCTCCAAATCCACTTGGATTCGGAAGTTCCATATCCATTCCGGCTTTCAGGCAAAGCAGTCCGGCATCTTCCAGCGTCTCTCCAACATGCTGGGAGCCATGGGTATTACCAACTGCACCATAGTCACTGATGCAAAGTCCCTGAAATCCCATTTCATCTCTAAGAAGCTTTGTCAGAAGTCCATAAGATGCAGATACCGGTTCCCCATTCACAGTGCAGTAACAAGGCATGATTCCCAGAAGGTCAGACTCCTGGATTGCAGCCTGAAATGGTTTTCCATAAATTTCTTCCAGAAGTCTTGGCGGTGTATCACTGACAGCTCCGTGGATTCCTCCATTGGAATTATGGAAAGCCAGAAAATGTTTGGCAACACTTTCTGTTTTTCTTCCTGCTGTTTCCTTTTTCTGTATTCCTTTTGTATATGCAGCTCCCATTGCAGAAGCAAGGGCCGGATCTTCCCCATAGGTTTCTCCCTGGCGTCCCATACGGGAATCTCTGGAGATATCCAGAACAGGCGCTAATATGTGGGTAATTCCGCAGGCTGCTTCCTGCCGGCTTACAATTTCTGCTATCTTTTCTTCCAGTTCCGGATCAAATCCGGCACCACGTCCGATACCTGCCGGAAAGCTGGTGGAATCCTGAATAAATGGGCCGCATAAGCCTTCCATGTGAAAAATTGCAGGAATGTGATGTTCACTGTTTTCCATTACAATTTCCTGGACTTTTTTCTGCCACGCCGCAACTTCTTCCAATGTCTCCATCCGCCGCATTTCCAATGTGCTTACTTCTCCAATACCATGCGGTACTCTTTTTGAAATTCCGTCAAAATCTTTATATTCTTCGTCAAAAGGAAAAACACCGGTCAGCTGTGCTGCTTTTTCTTCCAGACTCATTTCTTCCAGCAGTGCCTGAGCTCTTTTTTCAGGTGCCAGTGATGCGTTTAAGTATTCTTTACTCATGCTTGTTCTCCATTATCACATATTCATATTTACCGTAGTCTGCTTCATGACAGCTGCCATCTGGCAGTAAAATTTTTGCATGGGCATTCGCCGGGATTTCTACTTTTATTCTGCAGTTTTCTCCCTCATACTCCCAGGAAGATTTAATTTTTCCAAATGGTGAATCGTAAGATGCTTTCACATATCCAATCTGCCTGTCAGGATAGGGCTGAATCCTGATTTTTCCTTTTTCCACCCGTATTCCGGCAACACGATCCATCAGCCAGCCGGCAAAAGTTCCGAAAGAATAGTGATTCATGGAATCTTTCGGTTCTCTTCCTGCTTCCATACCTTTCCAGTTTTCCCAGACTGTAGTTGCATCATACTTCAGCTGATACAGCCACCCCGGATATGTGTCCTGAAGCATAAGCTTCCATGCCGTATCTCCATGACCATAATCAGTCAGCACATGAAGCAGTTCATATGTGCTTAAAAATCCGGTATTCAGATGAAATCCGTTTTTCACGATCATTTCATTCAGCTCATCACAGGCAATCTTTTTTTCTTCCTCTGAAAGCATGTCAAACATGATCGCGTGAACATAATCGCACTGTCTTTTCTGCTTCATATGTCCATTTTCCATACAAACTTCCCGGTAGGCCAGTTTGGTAAACTTTCTCATTTCACTATAGAATTCTGCTTCTTTCTGGTATCCAAGAGCTTTTGCCATTTCTGAGGCGATATAGCAGCCGTAAGATAAATGTGAAGTGCAGACTTCCGGTGCACCATGTTCATAAATATCTCTCAGGTAAGTTCCACCTGGATCTTCTGTGTTTATAAATCCGTTCCAGTCCGGTTCGATCCATTCTCCCCAATGCCAGCCTGTATCCAGCAGATAAGAACTATACTTTTCGTTTTTCCCTTTTTTTCTTCCAGGATTGTCCTTTTTTTGCACGTTCCAGGCAATAAGACAACCAGTTCTTTACTTTTTCATAATTTTCAGCAAGTATTTCCGGATTATTGTAACGAAGATACATTCTCCATGGAATCAGATCTATGGCATCACTCCATCCAGCCGCACCGTCAAACAAATGTCCCTGTGCGGCCGGAGCTGTCTGGCTGATACAACCACCTTCCAGTTGTACTTTCCTTAATTCACTTAAAAATTTCCGATATACCGGATAGCATTCCATCAGGTACATTCCTGTGTTTACAAATACCTGGGCATCGCCTGTGAAGCCGGTTCTCTCCCTTGTAGGACAATCAGTAGGAATTTCAAGGAAATTCCCTTTCATGCTCCACACTGCATTTGAAAACAGCTGATTGATTCCCGGATGTCCACATTCAAATTTTCCTGTCTGTGGCATATCTGAATAAACAGCAATTGCGGTAAAATTCTTTTCTGTCACTTTTACATCTGTTATAGCCTTAATATAGCGGAAACCAAATATGGATTTTTCCGGCTTATACTCATTCCAGCCTTCTTTACAAATGTATTTTACACATTGCTCTACCCGGTGCTCTGGTGCCTGGAAATTTTCCTGCGTAAAAATTGCCATTCTGATCCAGACACTCTCCATGATAAAGCGTAATGCACTGTCCTGCCTGTGCATAAAATCCAAACTTCACGTAACCAGCTATGTTCTGACCAAAATCAATAACAACCTCTCCATTAGGTGTATGAATCTGCTTGCCTGTAAAGTTTTCTTTTCAACTACATCAAAGCTATTGGAACAAACCAGGTTTTCATAGCCGAATTGTTTTTCTGTTACCGGATGCCATTCACAGATGTTTTCTTTTCTTGCATCATAACACTCGCCCTGCATCAGATCATTTAACCCAAGCGGTCCCTCCTGGGATGCACTCCAGCTTTTATCACTTATCAGAACTGTTTTTCTATCAATTTCCAGCTGACACAGAATTGCCAGATCTGTCCCAAAGCTATTTCGTACTCCACCGTATCCAGTATCGCCTCGCCACCAGCCATCTCCAACTGTAACAAGAATTTCATTTTTTCCGACGTTTAAAAGCCCACTCACATCGTATGTCTGATATTGAAGTCTGGCATTATACTGACTTGTACCAGGGGCAAGAATAAAATCACCGGCTTTTTTCCCATTTATATACGCATTATAAATACCATGGGCAGTTATATAGAGTCTGGCATTTCCGGAATTCTCTACCAGAAATTCTTTTTTCAGATAACTGGCAGGCTGTCTTTCCTCTGGTTCATGAAAAAGTTCCGGATCAATCCATTCTGCCACCCAGTCTTTTTCATCCAGAAGTCCTATTTCAAAGTTGCTTTTTTCGCTCCATTCTCCACAGATATCCTTTTCATCCCATAAACGGACTTTCCAGGTCACCTGACTGCGGCTTTTTAATTTCCCTTGATATTTATGATCCATTACAGAAGATCTGACTTTTCCAGTGTCATATATCTCCTTACCATCCACACTGGCTTTTACCTGATAGGCCGTCTGTGTCTTTGCTTCTTGTACTTTCCATAACAATTTTGGTGAAACAATATCTATAGTTGGATTACCTGTTAAGTATTCAATTTTCAAATCCGTTGCTTTTATCATTATGACTCCTCAGTGTAGGTATTGCTTTTTGCTATGATCCGTAAAATTCTTTCTGCACATCCACGTAATTCTTCCAGTGTAATCGGATATTTTACAGTTCCCTCTTCTGCATCAACAGATGCAAGTATTTCCTCTACGTCCTCTTTGCTTCCCGGCATAAGCAGGTCATTTCCTGCCTTGATGCAGGCTGCCGCGTTGGAAGGTCCATATAAAGGCATTCTGCCTTCCAGATCCGGTTTGGGCTCTGCGGTAGTACCCCAGTCAGTCATAATCAGCCCTTCAAAGCCCCACTCCTGACGTGCAGCTTTTGTTAAAAGATCTACCGAATTCGCAGTATGAATTCCATTCAACATATTGTAAGATGACATCAAGGCCAACGGCTGTGCTTTTCTGATTGCGATTTCAAATCCTTTCAAGTAAATTTCACGCAGAGTGCGTTCTGTCACATGACTATTATTGTATGCCCTGTTATCTTCCAGATTGTTACATGCGAAATGTTTAATTGTAGTACCAGCTCCAGGGTGAGACTGAACGCCTTGGGTCTCAGCAGCTGCACAAATACCGGAAATAAGCGGATCTTCAGAATAATATTCAAAGTTTCTTCCACACAAAGGATTTCTCTGGATATTCATTCCCGGTGCCAGCCAAAGCATGATTCCAAATTCTTTCATTTCGGAACCGACAATATCTCCTGCTTCGTAAAGAGCCTCTTTATCCCAGGTCTGTGCCAGCAAAGTTGCTGTAGGAATTCCAGTGCAATACTGATAATAAGTAACTTCCTTCTCTTTCAAAGGCCGATTATCCTGTTTCATAAAAATATCCATAAAATCATTTCCAAGGGCTGGTTTCTGCCAAGTCACATTCTGACCGTCAGCCACTGTAAAGATTGGTGACAAACGCAAACCAGCAGGTCCATCAGCCAGAATAATATTGTGTATATTTCTGCTTTTAATAAGACTTGAAGTCGTTTCTCCTGCAGCTCCGGGGCAGGCTCTGCTTGCCGCCCCTATTGTTGAAGTTTCTTCTTCACCGCCTCTTGCTGTTCCAACACATAATGCTGTCAGTTCTTCTTTTGTTAACTGCTGTACCAGATCGTGCAGACTGCATTTTCCAGAGAGAACATCTTCCATTCTGTAGATTTGAGATGTTTGAATTTCTGTTTTCTTGTTAGGAACCTGTTCTGATTTTTTTATTTGTCTTTCCAGACAATTGTCATTTTTCTTTTTTGTCGGAAAACTTTCTACAAACAAATCTGGAGCATTCTTGATTTCTGTTTCTTCTTCCGGATATGAATAAAACAGCGCTTTATTCCCCATGGATGCATTCCATTTCACAATCCAGCGGCAATATTTTTTCCAGTTTCTGATAGATACACTCTTTTTCCATGATGAATAACTCCGGCCACCTTTGTTGCTCTGGAATGTTCTCCTACACGGAGAATATAGCTGCCCTTCTCCCAGATCCACGCTGCCTGTTTCTCATCATAGGAAGCCATCCGGCTTACCGGGAAGGAAATCGTCATGTTCTCACTCTCACCTGGCTGTAAGCATTTGGTTTTTGCATAAGCAGCCAGTTCCTGATAAGGTTTTTCCAGCCGTCCATCCGGTTCTGATATATAAATCTGCACTACTTCCCGTCCAGAGTATTCTTTTCCTGTATTCGTAACCTGTACATTTAATACGATTTCAGAATTTTTTAGCAAAATATCCTTTGTTTCAACAGAAAATGTAGTATAAGATTTTCCATATCCAAATGAATATGCCGGAACTTTTCCAAAAGAATCAAACCAACGGTACCCCACATAAATTCCTTCTGTATAATATTCATCGTCCCGGTTTCCATTCCTATATCCAAATGTATCTGCATTGGGATAATCTTCATATTCTTTTGCCCAGGTCGCAGCCAGATGTCCACAGGGACTTACTTTTCCACTCAAAACATCTGCAAGTGCATCTCCACCTGAGCTGCCAGCCTGTCCCATCAGAACAACAGCTGAAATATTGGACAGCTCATGAAAAAAGGAAGTATCAATCACGCCACCAATGTTCAGTACAACAATAACGTGACTGTAATTGCTGCACAGAGTAGTCAAAAACTCTTTCTCTTCCTGATGCAGCTGATAGTCACCAGGCTCATTTCTTCTGTCTGCACCTTCACCGGAATTTCTTGCAAGTACATAAATTGCAATATCCTGGTCTGCCTTGGAAAAATCATTTTCTTCTGTAGGAATCGTCAAAGGGTTCCGATGGGCAAACATCGCCCAGAATGCCAGTTCCGGAGAATCGGCATATTTTTGCGCATTTTTTCCTATAAGCTTCTTTCTTCTGCACTGCCGCAGCATCGTATCTGTCCAGCCACGCTTTCGTGGTAATGACAGCACCCGCGTGCTCCAGCCCCTGTTCTACAGAACTGACTTCTCTTGCATTTACTTCTCCTGAGCCAGTTCCACCTGAAACAGTATGTCTGGCACCATTTCCAAACAAAGCGATTTTTGCTCCTTTTAACTTGAGCGGCAGAATACCGTTATTCTCCAGCAAAACCATTCCTTCTGCTGCAATCAGGCGACTTCTGTTTCTGTTTTCGATTTCGCGTCGGCTTACATCCGGCGAAACTGCTGCGTAAATTTTTTTCATGCCCAACACTCCAGATTCTAATTGTAAATTATGGATTTATACTTTACGACTGATGCTATGGTAATTGGTGTTTGTTACCAGTGAACAGTAACTGCTGTTTTACTGCTCAGTGCTTTTCTGGCTGCGTCTTCTCGCCAGTTCTTCATGAATTGCCGGAAGTTTTTCCTCCAGATCAAAGAACCGGAACAGCACAAATAATCCAAGATTAATGATAAGTGGAAGATAGTTTGAAAACGCATAAATTGCATATCTCATAGATGTAGTTGCCACTTCCAGATCCGGATTGTAAGCGCCCAATGCCAGACAAGCTGTAAGGATTACAGAGCCTACACCGGAACCGATCTTGGTTCCAATTCCAATTGCACCTGATGAAACACCTACCATTTTGTTGTAGTATGTATATTCGTTGTAATCGATAACCATAGCCAGAAGAACTCCGTACAGACACATCAGCGGAATCTGAACAAAGCTTCCGATTACACTGACTGCAATATATACCTTAAAATTAGTCGGGATAATACAACGAATTAAAGCAGTAAATGCAGCTCCCAGTACACCGAAATCAATTGTTTTACGAACTCCCAGTTTTGCAATAATCGGTTTCGACACGACAAAACCAACAAGAGTGGCAAAAAATCCCAGGGCTCCAGCAAGTGCTACCAGATTATCATTTCCGAAAATCCATTTACAGTAATAAGTACCAGATGTAGCAGCAATTGAATTTGTGATCTGTGTGATCAGATTAAAAAGTATTAAAATAACCCAATATTTATTTTTAAACAACATTGGAATAGATTTCTTTAACGGAATTGCTTCTTCCTCATCCTGACTATCATTTTCACTAACTTCATCTACAAGTTTCGCTTTGCGACCGTTCATATAACAGATAGAAAGCATTAACAGAACCAGAAGCGCCATAATAAAACCATATTTTATCCATGCATTCTGATTGCCGCCCAGGGCATTTGTAATCGGAATTGTAAGAATCGCGATTACCATTCCAGAGCCATATGCACCAACAGCCCTGCATACACCCATACTTTCACGTTCGCTCTGGCTGTTTGTTCTGACAACCATAACAGCAGACATTGGAGTTCCCATCAGGGTTCCGCATACTGCTGACAAAAGAATGTTTGTCACACATGCATATATCAGTGCAGGAATCTGTCCTGCCTTAATTGGTACGCAGAACAGTAATGCTGCCAGAATGGAATATGGAACCATCATTCTTAAAATCCAACGATAGTATTTTCTATTTCCACCTTTGGAGTGATCGATTATATTTCCAAACCACAGATCCGTCACTGCATCTACAATCTTTGCGATCAGCATTACAATACCAATGCCGCCAACAGCCAAACCTACCTTATCCGTATAGAAATAAGTATACGCCGTCCATAGCCAGTTCTACAGAGTCAAAGGCTGCATCTACTGCCACAATGCCTTTCATGGCACATCCCTGATTGCCGCCGTCACAGATCATACCTGTAATACTGCTTGCCATATTATTGATAACTTTTTCCATAGTCTCTGCACCGGCGCCTTTTAACCATGCCAGTGCACAGGCCATTCCCGTTCCTGCTGCAATAGCACAGCCGCAGAATGCAGACAGCTTGCCGGAATATTCCTTAATGTACATACATACCAGATAGCTTAGTGCAGTAGCACGAAGAAGCTGCTCATCTGTATAGTTATTGATCTTGTATACAGCATATAACGGCATGGTTGCAATAATACCATGGGCACCAGAACCGGTGATGCTCATAGCTGGTTTTGAAAGACCAATGACTCTCGCCTCAATTGCCCCATTGCAGAATAAAGAAGCAGTCTTTCTTTCATCTTCTGATACCAGAACCCC
>ENA-OQDT01001605-OQDT01001605.1-human-gut-metagenome-genome-assembly--contig:-NODE-1605-length-12881-cov-3.845460_pt1 | contig 12881 bp, 10 predicted proteins | sample MGYA00242786_ERZ504617 | MGnify/ENA primary metagenome ERZ504617 (study PRJEB26092, sample SAMD00036337) | human gut metagenome | host: Homo sapiens | study: EMG produced TPA metagenomics assembly of... | reverse complement strand
AATGCTCCTGGGCTTTTCCTGCGAGTTTTGTTGCGAGAACGATTATAGAGGATGCGGGCCGTGGAAGTCGCTTTTTCGTTGAAGGCGGCTTTCTTTGGGCGCGGGTGAGGCGGGGCGTGAGTCGGGGGGCGGTTCTCCTGACTCCTGAGACCCCCCTGACTCACTGGCCGCTCTGGCCATGCGCTTTCCATCAAATATAGCGGCAAGCCATCCCAACCTGATACCATAGCGTCATGCGATTCAAGAGCGCAAAACCTGCGTCGTCGTTTCCAAGAAAGAAGGCTCCCATGGCGAACGCCCTGCTTGCGAAAGATCCCGCCGAAACCTGCGTACTGGTGACGGGGGGTGCCGGGTTCATCGGTAGCCACACCGTGGTGGAACTGCTCGAGCGTAACTACCAGGTCGTCATCGTGGACGACCTGAGCAATTCCAGTCGCGAGGCCGTGCGGCGCGTGGGCGAAATCACCGGCGTGGCGCCCGTGTTTGCCGATCTGCCCAACGAGGAAGAGGCCGAGGCCGTCGCGGCTGTGGCCGGCGCTGCGGTACGCGAGGTTGCGCCGGGGCCCTCTCTCGCCTTCTACGAGGCGAACATCCTGGATCGCGCCGCCCTGGAGACCATTTTCACCATGCACGCCGTGGACGTCATTATCCACTTCGCCGGCTTCAAGGCCGTAGGCGAGTCGGTGGCCAAACCGCTCGAGTACTACTGGAACAACATCGCCGGCACCCTGGTTCTGTGCGAAGTTGCTCGCGAGCACGGCTGCAAGAACATCGTGTTCTCGTCAAGCGCCACGGTGTACGGCGAGCCGGAGTTCGTGCCCATCACCGAAAGCTGCCCGAAGCACGACGCCACCAACCCCTACGGCTGGACCAAATCGATGCTGGAGCAGATCCTTTCCGACCTGTACACGGGCGACAACGAGTGGAACGTCGTGCTGCTGCGCTACTTCAATCCCATCGGCGCCCACGAATCCGGCCGCATCGGCGAGGATCCCAAGGGTATTCCGAACAACCTGCTGCCCTATGTGGCTCAGGTGGCCGTAGGCAAGCTGGAGCAGGTCGGTGTGTTCGGCGACGACTACCCCACCCCTGACGGCACCGGCGTGCGCGACTACATTCACGTGGTGGACTTGGCCCGCGGCCATGTGGCGGCGCTCGATTGGATGGCCGGGCGCGTGGGTACCGGCGCGCCGATCGGCGTGGGCTCGGTGGCCGGCGAGCCGGCGGAAGACGGAACGCGCCGTGGCGTGGGCATCTTCAACCTGGGCACGGGGAAGGGCTCGTCGGTACTCGACGTGATTCACGCCTTCGAGGCTGCGTGCGGTCACGAGATTCCCTACCGCATCATGGCCCGGCGCCCCGGCGACATCGCGGAGTGCTACGCCGACGCCACGAAGGCCCGCGACGAGCTGGGCTGGACGACCGAATACGACATGGCCCGCATGTGCGAAGACGGCTGGCGCTGGCAGTCCCAGAACCCCGACGGCTACGGGGACGCGGAATAGCTCGCCGGGACTAAACCACTTTTAGGGGCGCTTCGTGCGCCCCTTTCTTCAAAGAGAAAAGACGGCACATTTTAATCTATAATTTTAAAGTGTATCTGGTTATGGCTTTTTGCGTAGCAGTGGTGAGCATGTACAGTAAGCTTACAGGGAGCAGCAACAGTGTAGTTGGTGTTACTGTTCTGTTGGCAGTGCTTGTGCTGCGGCAGGCAGATTTCGGGATCAGGACAACACATGGACTGCTTTCCATTGCAGGGATCTTCGGTATTCTTATGGCAGGACCCCGTCTGGCAAATATAGTGCCTCCGTTAGCCGCGTTTGCAGTGAATGCTGTGTGTATTTTACTGCTGATGATACTGGGCTGTCATAATGTGATCATGTACAATCATTCTACCTTTGTTCTGGGCTATTTGCTGCTTCTGGGCTATGATGTGACAGGAAAGGAATACACCTTCCGTGTGATCGGCTTGTTGGTGGGAATGGTGATCTGTATGATCGTCTTCTATAAGAACCAGAGAAACAGAGCCTATCGAAGAACCTTTCTGGATTTGTTCCGGGAATTTGATCTTAAGTCAGCAAGAAGCAGATGGTATGTGAAACTGACACTGATCGTATCCAGCGCAATGCTGTTTATGAATCTTCTGGGACTTCCAAGAGCAATGTGGGCAGGAATCGCCTGTATGTCCGTATGTCTGCCTTTTACAGAGGATTGTGTTCCAAGGTCTGTGAGAAGAGGAATGTTCAATGTTGTGGGATGCCTGTTGTTTATTGTGCTGTATCTGGTACTTCCTGAATCCATGTATCCGTACATAGGAATGATCGGAGGAATCGGAGTTGGATATTCAGCTGGATATCCGTGGCAGACTGCATTTAATACTTTTGGAGCCTTATCTATTGCAGCAGGGATCTTCGGAATGCCGGCAGCAGTAGCGCTTCGTATAGGCGCCAATGTACTGGGAGCAGCTTATACGGTAATCTGCAATAAAGTGACAGATAAAGTAGCAGAGTATATAGGCACAAATAAATGTGCAGAAAATCTTTCCTGACTGAAACTGCGGAGCAGTTATCCGGTTATAAGCAAGTAAAAAAAGCGGACGATTTTATCTGTCTGATATGTGTTCTGGGAACAGAGTGAATATTAACGTATAATGACAGAGGGAGAGAGAAAGAATATGAAACAGGATACCCTGGAAGGCAGGGCGAAAACGAAAAATGGTGTAAAACGATTATGCTTTTCCGCAGTATGTATTTTACTGGAAGCAGCTTTTATCATTGCTATGATCACAAAGCTGAATCAATATGCGGAGATTGTCAATCTGATGACAAGGCTTCTTGCAGGTGTACTGGTTCTTAAGCTGTATGCGTCAGACCAGACTTCATCTATAAAATGCCCTGGGTTATTTTGATCCTTGTATTCCCTATCTTGGGAGTGGGATTGTACTTACTGATTGGTCTCAATGGCGGTACCCGTAAAATGCGGGAGCGTTATGACCAGATCGACAGGGAACTTCTGCCGTTGCTTCCCAATGACAGTGAGTGCAGGGAAACGCTTGGCAGGAAAATCCCGAAGGCAGGCAATATTTCTGATTATATACAGAAAAATGCCTCCTATCCGGTCTATCAGAATACAGATGTTATTTATTATGATGAGGCAGTCAAAGGGCTGGAGGCTCAGCTGGCAGATCTGGCAAAGGCAGAGAAATTCATTTTTATGGAATATCATGCCATTGAGGATGCACAGGCCTGGCATAAAATCCAGAGAGTTCTGGAAGACCGCGTAAAGGCAGGCGTAGAAGTCAGAGTATTTTATGACGACATGGGTTCCATTGGGTTTATCAATACAGACTTCATTAAGAAAATGGAAAATGTGGGAATCCATTGCAGAGTGTTCAACCCTTTTACTCCGGGTCTGAATGTGTTCCTGAATAACCGGGATCACCGCAAGATCACAGTGATCGATGGAAAAGTGGGATTTACCGGCGGTTACAACCTTGCCAACGAATATTTTAATTTCACACATCCTTATGGACAGTGGAAGGATACAGGTATCCGTCTGGAGGGGGAGGCAGTCCGTTCCCTAACAGTAACATTCCTGGAGATGTGGAATGCTGTCAGTGATAAGGATAAAAATGACAGTGATTTTACCGGATTTCTGGTTCAGACAGATTATCAGGCAAAGCAGACAGGCTTTATCCAGCCTTATGCGGACAGTCCTATGGACCATGAACAGGTAGGCGAAGAGGTGTATATCAGTATGGTGAATAAAGCGGAAAAATACTGCTGGTTTATGACACCGTACCTGATCATCACAGATGAAATGAGCCATGCGCTGTGTCTGGCTGCCAAGCGTGGGGTAGATGTGAGGATCATCACACCTGGTATTCCGGATAAAAAGATGATCTACAATATCACACGTTCCTTTTACCATGGACTGGTAAAACATGGAGTGCGTATCTACGAATGGACACCTGGTTTCTGTCATGCAAAGATGAGTGTGGCAGATGATTGTATGGCAACCTGCGGAACTATAAATCTGGATTACAGAAGTCTGTATCATCATTTTGAAAATGGCTGCTTTATGGCAGACTGCCAGGCAGTTCTGGATATCCGAAATGATCTTGCAGCAACAATGGATGAATGCCGTGAAGTCACAGAACAGTACAGTACCGGACGCAGCGCATATCTGCGCCTGGGACAGCTGTTTATGAGATTATTTGCGGGATTGTTATAACGTTACTGTTTACTCCGTTCACAGTAACGTAGCCAAAATTCATTCCAGATTGCCTGCGGCAATGGAATTTTGGCTTGTATGTCTCGGGATAGTGGTGTGTGAACAGCAACATTATAACACTTGGAAAAAAGTAGGATATCGTGTACAATGGAATGGGTAATAGCAAAACTATTAAAATATGGGAGGTATTTTAACTATGGATCTTTCAATCTTAGTAAAAATGTCAAATACTTATGGAAGCAACCCTGCCTATGTTCTTGCAGGCGGCGGTAATACTTCTGTAAAAGACGACACTACATTGTATGTAAAAGGCTCCGGTACACAGCTTGCCACAATTAAGGCAGAGGAATTTGTGGAAATGAGCAGAGCACGTTTGAATGAAATCATGAAAACTGATTATCCGGAAGATGATGTCAAACGTGAATCACTGTATCTTGCAGATGTTATGGCTGCAGTAACAGATGCTGATAAAACCAAACGTCCAAGTGTAGAAGCACTGCTTCATAATTTATTTGCCTATACATATGTACTGCATGTTCATCCTGCACTTGTCAATGGACTGACCTGCGGAAAAGGCGCAAAGGAACTCAGCGAACAGCTCCTTGGAAAAGATGTACTCTGGATCGATATCTGCAAACCAGGTTATACACTTGCGCGTATCTGTTATGAGAAAATGAATGCTTATAAAGAAGAATTTGGAAAAGATGTTCAGGTTCTTCTGCTCCAGAATCACGGAATTTTCGTTGCAGCAAATACTGTAGAGGAAATTGGAGTATTATTTGACGGCGTGATCAGTAAATTAGAGAAACAGGTAAAGAGAACTGCTGATGTCAGTGATGCTGTTACATCTGAAAAAGAACAGGCAGCAGAGAAGCTCTCCCGGTTACTGGGACATGCAGTAGAAGTTGTACCTGCAGCAGAAGCTGATCATTTTGTAAAAGATAAAGCAGCGGCAGCACCGCTTCTGAAGCCGTTTACACCGGATCACATTGTATACTGTGGACCATATCCGTTATTTGTAGAGGATATTGACCAGGCAAAAGCTGCGCTGGATGCATTTATGGCAGAGAATGACAAAGAGCCAAGACTGATCCTGGTACAGGGAGTCGGTGCCTTTATCATGGAAGATGATAAGGGAAAAGCTGCAAAAGCACAGCTTCTTGTAAAAGATGCCATCAAGCTTGCAGTATATGCAGAAAGCTTTGGCGGTCCGCTTCATATGACGGATGATATTACATACTTTATCACACATTGGGAAGCAGAAGCATATCGCAGTAAGAAATAATATAATAAGGGGCTGTCTTTTTTTGACAGCCCCATTTTGTTGGTTTAAACACTATATTTTTAAAGGAAAAGGTTTATTTTCAGCAAATCTTATTTCTCTTTGGCTTTCCCGGATTCAGGAAGATTTCCCTCACCATAGTAAGCTTTCAGATAGATTTCTTTCAGTTCAGACATTAATGGATATCTTGGGTTGGCACCGGTACACTGGTCGTTAAATGCCTGTTCGGTCATTTCGTCCAGAGTTTCAAGGAAGTACTTCTCGTTTACGCCGTATTCCCTGATCGTATGTTTGATCTCAATAGTATCCATCAGTTCCTGCAGTTTTTGGAGAAGCTTTTCAAATACTTCGCTGTCGTTCTTGCCTGTCAGACCTACAGAACGGCCAATCTCAGCGTAACGTGCAAGTGTGTGCGGATACTGATACTGTGGGAAGGTACCCATCTTAGCTGGAACTTCGGCTGCATTATAGCGCAGAACATGAAGCAGAACCAGAGCATTTGCAATACCATGTGGAAGGTGATGGAAAGCTCCCAGCTTATGAGCAAGAGAGTGGTTTACGCCAAGGAAAGCATTTGCGAAAGCCATACCAGCCATGCAGGAAGCATTTGCCATATGCTGTCTTGCTTCTACATCAGAACCATCTTTGTATGCACGTGGCAGATAGTTAAATACCAGTTTGATTGCATTTAATGCAAGACCATCTGTATAATCAGATGCCATCATGGAAGCATAGGCTTCAAGTGCATGAGTCATAACGTCGATACCGGAAGCACAGGTCAGTCCCTTAGGTGCGCTCATCATATTATCTGTATCAACAATAGCCATGTCAGGCATTAATTCATAATCAGCCAGAGGCCATTTGATACCTGTAGTCTTATCAGTAATGATAGCAAAAGGTGTTACCTCGGAACCTGTACCGGAAGATGTTGGAACAGCTATAAAGTAAGCTTTCTTACCCATATGCGGGAATGTGAAGATTCTCTTACGGATATCCATGAAGTCCATAGCCATATCATCAAAGTTGGCGTCCGGATTTTCATAGAGAACCCACATGATCTTGCCGGCATCCATTGCGGAACCACCGCCCATTGCGATAATGCAGTCAGGCTCGAACATTCTCATTGCAGCAGCACCGGCTCTTGCAGAAGCGAGAGATGGATCTGGCTCTACATCGTAGAAGCAGGTATGTACGATTCCCATCTGATCTAATTTATCTTCGATCTTTTTAGTATATCCATTCTTATAAAGGAAAGAGTCTGTTACGATAAAGCAGCGTTTCTTGTGCATAACAGTGCCAAGTTCATCCAGAGCAACCGGCAGGCAGCCTTTTTTGAAATAAACTTTTTCCGGTGTTCTAATCCAGAGCATATTTTCTCTCCTTTCAGCAACGGTCTTGATGTTGATAAGATGTTTCACACCTACGTTCTCAGATACGGAGTTGCCACCCCAGGAACCGCAGCCCAGAGTCAGGGACGGAACAAGTTTGAAGTTGTAAAGGTCGCCGATGCCGCCCTGAGAAGATGGAGTATTGATGAGGATACGGCAGGTCTTCATAGCTGCTGCATGTTTTTCCATCTTTTCCTTCTCTCTTGTGTCAATGTAGAGAGCGGAGGTATGTCCATAACCGCCGTCAGCTACAAGCTGTTCAGCTTTGGCAATCGCTTCGTCAAAGGTCTTGGCTTTGTACATGGCAAGTACAGGTGAAAGCTTTTCATGTGCGAATTCTTCGCTGATGTCTACAGATTCAACTTCACCGATCAGAATCTTTGTCTCAGGAGGAACTGCAACACCGGCCATCTCAGCGATAGTGGCAGCTTTCTGACCTACGATCTTTGCATTCAATGCGCCATTGATAAGGATAGTTTTTCTTACTTTCTCTAATTCATCCGGTTTCAGGAAGTAACATCCTCTGTAAAGAAATTCTTCTTTTACTTTCTTATAAATGCTTTCAAGAACAGTTACAGACTGTTCGGAAGCACAGATCATACCATTGTCAAAGGTCTTGGAGTGGATGATGGAGTTAACTGCCAGACGGATATCTGCACTGTCATCAATGATAACAGGAGTATTTCCGGGACCTACACCTAAAGCAGGTTTTCCAGAAGAATAGGCAGCCTTAACCATTCCGGGACCACCTGTGGCAAGGATGATGTCTGCTTCACGCATAACCTGATTTGTCAGATCAAGACTTGGAACATCAATCCATCCGATGATTCCCTCCGGTGCACCGGCTTCTACAGCTGCCTCCAGAACAACCTTTGCTGCCTCAATGGTACATTTCTTTGCGCGGGGATGCGGACTGATGATGATTGCATTACGTGTTTTCAGTGCGATCAGAGTTTTGAAGATTGCAGTAGATGTTGGGTTGGTTGTAGGAATAACAGCAGCAATCAGACCAATCGGCTCAGCTATTTTCTTAATACCGTAAGCAGTATCTTCTTCAATCACACCGCAGGTTCTGGTATTCTTATATGCGTTGTATACATATTCGGCTGCGTAATGGTTCTTGATAACCTTATCTTCTACAATACCCATTCCTGTTTCTTCAACAGCATCTTTAGCAAGCGGGATACGTGCTTTGTCAGCAGCAGTAGCGGCAGCTTTAAAAATCTTATCTACCTGCTCCTGGGTAAATGCTGCGAAAATCTTCTGTGCCTCTTTCATGGCTGCAATCTTTGCGGTAAGGGCTTCAGGGGTGTCGATGATGGTTGGGATAGTGTTCTCTTTTTTTGCCATTTGGGAATCCTCCTGTTTGTGTTTTCGTTAAAAGTATTTACCGTGACCTGTTATGGTTTTATTATACAAATAAACTGATTATTCGGTCAACAGTAACATTAATATGAGTATAACGAAATATTATGGTGAAAATTGTGCATAATCACGTAAATAATGTGAATAAAATATCAATTGTCAGAATATATGAGAAAAATTTAACAATATATGTTCTGTTGGCAACTGAGAGAAAGTTAAAAAAATAACGTTAATAAATTAACAACCTCGATGATGCTATTATATGACTTTGTTAATCATTTGTCAATTACATAGCATATGAAAAAGTTAACAAATACTAACTGGGAATTTCGTGAAAATATAACAATATAATTTGTAGAAGGATTTATGTTTTTAACCAAATCAAGTAAGTCCCCTGCTTCAATTGCGAAGAGCAATAAGCAGTGGGTGGGGACTTGCTTGTATCAGAAGGGGTACAAGCCCCTTCTGATAAACTGCGAAGCAGTTATTTGGTTATGAGCAAGTAGCGAAAGCGGATTGCGAATATCCGATTGAATATGTTTGCAGGAGATTAAGAGTTACTGCGAACGGAGTGAACAGTAATGATTAAGAAAAATTAAGCCCCGCAAAATCTGCAGGGCTTAATTTTTCTTAAATTTCTATTTGTTTCAGGCTTTTCTGAAAGCGGCTCTCTTACGTTCTCTGGAATCCAGCAGTCTCTTACGGATACGGAGAGACTCCGGTGTAACCTCAAGGAGTTCATCCTGGTCGATGAAATCGATGGCCTGTTCCAGACTGAGAACTCTTGGTGGAGTTAATTTCAGTGCATCATCAGCGGAAGAAGAACGTGTGTTAGTCAGATGTTTTGTCTTGCATACGTTCAGCTCGATATCTTCGGCTTTACCATTCTGTCCGATAACCATACCGCTGTAAACCTTTGCACCAGGTCCGATAAACAGAGTACCACGCTCCTGGGCTGCGAACAGACCATAAGTAACAGCTTCACCAGCCTCGAAAGCGATCAGAGATCCCTGTTTTCTGTACTGGAAATCTCCCTTGTAAGGAGCATATCCGTCAAACATAGTATTGATGATGCCGGTACCCTTGGTGGAAGTAAGGAACTCACCGCGGAATCCGATCAGTCCACGGGAAGGAATGTGGAATTCCAGACGGACAGTACCGTCACTGGCAGTACTCATACCCTGCAGCTCACCTTTACGTTCGCTCAGCTTCTGGATTACAGTACCGGAAAATTCTTCCGGAACATCTACATAAGCGATTTCCATAGGTTCAAGTTTCTTTCCGCGCTCGTCTGTTTTGTACAGAACCTCCGGTTTACTTACTGCGAATTCATAACCTTCACGTCTCATGTTCTCGATCAGGACAGACAGATGAAGTTCTCCACGTCCGGAAACCTTAAAGGCTTCTGTTGTTTCAGTATCTTCTACACGAAGGCTGACATCTGTATTCAGCTCACGGTAGAGACGGTCACGAAGATGACGGGATGTGATGTATTTACCTTCCTGGCCTGCCAGCGGACTGTCATTTACGATGAAGTTCATGGCAATGGTAGGCTCGGAAATCTTCTGGAAAGGAATTGCCTCCGGGTTTTCTCCGCCGCAGAGAGTATCACCGATATGGATGTCTGCAATACCGGAAATAGCAACGATAGAACCAATTGTAGCTTCCTTTACTTCAACCTTATTCAGACCGTCAAACTCATAGAGCTTGCTGATTTTAACTTTCTTACGTTTGTCCAGATCATGATGGTTTAACAGAGTCAGCTCCTGATTAACGGCAATCTTACCATTCTCAACTTTACCTACACCGATACGTCCAACATATTCGTTGTAGTCAATGGTACTGATCAGAACCTGAGTATCTGCATCAGGATCTCCCTCCGGAGCAGGGATATATTTCAGAATAGCGTCAAACAGAGGAGCCATATCCTTAGGAGTATCGTTTAAGTCGATCACAGCATGTCCTGCTTTTGCAGAAGCATACAGGAACGGACAGTCAAGCTGTTCATCAGAAGCACCAAGATCCATAAGAAGTTCCAGAACCTCATCTACAACTTCGTCAGGACGAGCTTCCGGACGGTCAATCTTGTTGATACATACGATTACATGGAGATCAAGTTCAAGGGCTTTCTTAAGAACGAATTTAGTCTGAGGCATAGCACCTTCGAAAGCATCAACGAGAAGAATAACACCGTCTACCATTTTAAGTACACGTTCTACTTCGCCGCCGAAATCAGCATGTCCTGGTGTGTCGATGATATGATCTTTGTATCTTTGTAATGAATAGCTGTATTCTTGGATAAAATAGTGATACCACGCTCGCGCTCAATATCATTGGAGTCCATGACACGTTCCTGAACTTCCTGATTCTCGCGGAATACACCGCTCTGTTTCAGAAGCTGGTCAACCAGAGTTGTTTTACCATGGTCAACGTGGGCGATAATGGCTACGTTACGGACATCTTCACGTTTTGTTTTCATAAAATGATTTTCCTTTCCTCTTTTTCATCGAAGTAGCCGTTATGCACGCCCACAATCTTCAGTCCGGGGTATTTCTTCATCATTTTTCTTGCCGCCGTTGCCGCAACTCCGGCGCGCCGCCAAAGAAATAAAAGGTTTCCTCGCTCGCCGCAAGGTCTGCCATCAGGTTCTGCGTCAGGTCATAGCCTGCCACACGCTCCTGCAAGCGAATCTCGCTGTATTTGGATGCCCATACAACACCGATTCCGTCCGGCACAACCAGATCCGCCTCCCGCAGAATACTCATCAGCTCTGCGTCCTTTCTTGCCTCCATTACAATTTCCGGGTTAGGGGTACAGATGAAATGCTGCCCTTTTTCCTTGAGCAGTCCTTCTGCCCGTGCTACAGCTTCATCCATCGTCACAACATCGAAGGGTACTCCTAATACGTGTGTTTTCCTGTTCATACTACGCTCCCCCCTTATTTTTTTCTGCGCTCCAGCAGTTTTTCCAAATATCTTTCGTTCTTGTGTGCCATTTTTTCCAGTTCCTTTTCCTTCTGTGCAAGCTTCGCCACATAGCTTTCCTTGTTTTGAATCACATCCTCCACCAGAGCCAGTGTTTTCTCCTTGTCAAACTCCTTCAGCTTGCCGCCGCTGGGCATATCCAGCTTCTCCAGATAATATTCGATCTTAGGGTCATAAATAAAGCCAATCAGCGGCACTCTCTGTCTTGCCGCAAAAATCAGCGTATGCAGGCGCATGCTCAGAATGAAATCCGCCTGAGAAATAATCCCCATCACCTCATAGGGAGAGTAGCTGCTCTTTAAAATATAAGCGTTCTGCTTCATTTTTTTGGCGTACCTTTTTCCGCTCACCGTCATCGTCATGCGGCATCTGCATGCTCAAAAATACGATGTTCCGCTGATATTTTTCCACAATGGTATCACATAATTCCGCAAATTGCCCGATGAATTTGTCCATATCCTCAAAAAGTTTTTTAGGAGTTACCCTTGCATAAAGCTGAGTTGTTGTCAGATTGGTATGCCCCAGCATTTTGCTGATTGTTTCAATTGGGACACCAGCCTCAAGGGTTATCAGACTTCCGAAGGTATGTCTTCCCATGTGATAGACCAGGTCACAACTTATGCCTGCCAGATCCCGTAAACCTTTTCATGTGCCGTCGCATATTAGGATGGTGTATCATCGGGAAAAGCTCATCCCTTTCATCCGAACGATATTTTTCTATTAGAGCGATAGCCTCCGGCAGCAATTTGACGCGTGCCTGATAATCATTTTTCTTTCTCAAATACTTTAACCACAAATTGCCCTTATCATCCTTGTATATATTCTCTCGGGTAATTGAAACCGCATCTGCATATGGGACTCCTGTATAACAGGCGAAAAGGAATAAATCTCTGGCTATGTTATGAGTGACTCTTTCCGGTGGTATTACAACATCACGGATCTTCTCAAAATCCTCACGACTCAAAGCCCGTGGTGGTTTACGGTGCTCTTGGGGCAGTTTGAAATTCACAAAATAACGCTTTTCCGCATATCCTTCCTTAAATGCCATCCGGCAGATTTTCTTCAGGATGGCCAGATAATGTCTTGCCGTATCTACCGCAAGTCCTTTGTCCTTCAGAATATAATCCTGAAACTCCCAAGGAATGTGTTCATTCAACTGACCAAAAGCGACATCACTTGTCTTGAATCGTTTTTGGATATATTCACCAAGATACCTACGGGTGTAAATGTATGTTGACATGGAGCTTTTTGCCACATCTATACCGATTCTTGAGCGCATATCCTCGATATGCATATCAAGCCGTTTCAACAGAGTCATCTGGGTTTCCACACTTCCCTGGAAAAGCTCTTTTACGGCAGTCGCGTCAAAATCAATCTTACGTTCTACAAGTGAATCAAATGCAGAATTGACAGAAAGCAGGAGCCGGTCAATTTTTGCATTAATACAACGGCTTCTTTACTCTTTTCCATCAGTCGGCTTTCTCTTGGATTCCATACTCCGGAGTACATGACAGCTTACAACTGAATTGTGCCATCGTGTTGTTCACCGTTATTCGCCCCATTATCGGAGCCTTTCCGAATTATCAAGACCGCTCTTTTTCAGGTAGAGCTAACACCTTAAATTTTTCT
>ENA-OQDT01001604-OQDT01001604.1-human-gut-metagenome-genome-assembly--contig:-NODE-1604-length-12882-cov-3.985809_pt1 | contig 12882 bp, 16 predicted proteins | sample MGYA00242786_ERZ504617 | MGnify/ENA primary metagenome ERZ504617 (study PRJEB26092, sample SAMD00036337) | human gut metagenome | host: Homo sapiens | study: EMG produced TPA metagenomics assembly of... | reverse complement strand
TTACATGAAAAACTGCAAGAGGGTGAGTATGAGAGCGAGTAAAGGAGGCTTTGATCCAGACGGGCTTGGACTTCGGATCGATCGCAACCGTCATCATGATTGGTAGGCAGATTTCAGGAGGTCAGTGTCAGAGAGCTAATATTGCGAGAGCATTGGTATTAAGACCGGAGCTTGTGATCTGTGATGAACCGGTATCCAGTCTGGATTATTCCATACGAAAGCAGATCCTGCATCTGCTAAATGAGCTGCAGGAAAAATATGAGATGACCTATTTACTGATCACTCACGATCTGTCCAACGTTCCATATCTCTGCAAAGAGGTGGCTATTATGTATCAGGGACGCGTGGTCGAGTTTATCGATCATACGGACAGCTTAAAGGAGACTGCCGTACATCCTTATACAAAAGATCTGTTTGATTCTATTCCGGTAAAAGAACCGAAAATGCGAAGAATCGGATCGCAGGAAAAGAAAATATTTTCAGATACCATTCCGGAACAGGGCTGCCCATATCAGAACCGGTGCAGAAGATGTACAAATATATGCAGAGAGCATATACCGGAATTGACAGAAATTGAAACAGGACATTTTGCGGCATGTCATATGCTGTAAAATATAAAACAAACAAAGGAGAGGAAGAAATGAAGAAAAGACGTGTAGCAAAACTGATAGCATTGAGCATGGTGGCGGCAACTTTACTGACAGGTGTCAATGTACAGGCAAAAGAGGAAAAAGTAGTTACGGCAATGACATCCATTGATCTGACTCCTGAACTTTGTGACCCGGTAAAAAGTGGTCCGGATTTTCGTCTTTATGAAATGATCTATGATCCTCTGGTACGTTACGGAGAAAATGGAGAAATCAAACCGGCATTGGCAGAATCCTGGGATATCAGCGAAGATGGCACAACCTATACGTTCCATTTAAGAAAAGATGTGAAATTCTCGGACGGCACAGAGTTTAATGCAGACAATGTGATGTGGAATTATAACAGATGGGTGGAACAGGATGTGATCGGTAACTTTTCAGCCAAACTGGAAAATGTTACAAAGGTAGATGATTATACTGTAGAATTTAAGTTCGCAGAACCATGCTATACACTGCTGATCGAATTCAGCTATCCAAGACCATTCCGTTTCACCTGTGAAAGTGCACTGGATGAAGACGGAGAATTTTGTCAGGAAGTGGGTACCGGAATGTGGATGATCGACAGTTATGAAAGCGGTCAGGAGGTTGTCCTGGTACCAAATCCTAATTATTACGGTGAGAAACCAAATATTGATAAAGTAGTTCTGAAACAGGTGGTAGACGGTGATGCCAGAGTGATGGCACTTCAGAGTGGAGAGGCAGATCTGAATCTTCAGGATATTCCATCCGAAAGCTTCAGTATTATCCAGGCAGATAAAAAATTTATCGACAGAACAGCAGGTTTCCACACTTTCTTACTATCTGATCGGAAAATTATGATACACCGGCGCTTCAGGATATAAACGTACGTCAGGCACTGAACTATGCAACAAATAAAGAAAGCATTGTAAATGATCTGCTGGATGGTTACGGCAATCCGGCAACCGGACTTATGTCTCCGACAGTTCCTTATGTAACAGAAGAAAACAGCAAGGGTTATCCATATGATCCGGATAAAGCAAAGGAACTGTTAAAGGAAGCAGGATATGAGGATACAGACGGAGATGGTATTGTAGAAAAAGACGGAGAACCACTGAGCCTCAGACTGGTATTCCAGACTGAAGAATATGCTTCCTGGAAGTCACTGTGTGAATACCTGAAATCTGAATATGAGAAGGTTGGTGTGGGTATTGAACTGGTAGAAAAAGAATCTGCAGCTTACTATGATGAAATCTGGAACACCAGAGACTACGATCTGTGCATTTACCGCAGCTATGAAGACTCCTGGATGCCTCATGGTTTCCTGAAATCAATGTTCTATGCGGAAGATGGAGCAAAGGCAGTAAACCGTAGCTAGAGGAAGCTGAACAAAGATCTCGGAGAAGTATTAAAAACACAGGACGAAGAAAAACGTACGGAATTATACGATAAGATCCTTACACGTATCAACGATCAGGCAGTAACAGTGCCGCTGTATTATCCGAACCGTGATTATATCTATACAATACCAGACTGACCAATGTAGAGCTTGCACCGACTGCCTATGAAGGCATTAACTGGGCAACACTGGATGTAGTGGAGTAAAAAATGTTTGAAAAGATCGAGAATAAATGGACAGAAGATTCCGGTGATTATGATGATATGATCCAAAAACAATTGAATAACAAAAGAACGGTATCTCACTGGACAAAAGAATTGAAAAGACTTCTTGGACCTGAGCCCCTTCGTATTTTAGAAGTGGGCTGCGGCCCGGGTTTTATGAGCATCATAGCAGCGCGTCTGGGACATGATGTAAAAGCGATAGATGGTTCATCAGGAATGGTAGAAAAAGCCAGAAGGAATATGCGACAGTATCATCAACAGGTGGAAATCTGTGAGGAAGATGGTGTAACTTTGCCATTGGAACAAGAACAAAGCTATGATGTGATACTTTCCAGAGATGCGGTGTGGACATTATATGATCCGGAAAAAGCTTTCAGACGCTGGAAGGCTGTATTAAAACCAGGTGGAAGGATCATTTATTTTGATGGGGACTATCGTACCATCGAACCCACATTAAAAAATAAGATCCATATGAAAATTGCTGACTTTCTTATTTATGTTACAGAAAGAAAAACATATGAAACTGACGTGAAGGAAAACAGCGGAATTTATGAAAAGCTGCCATTTACATCGCAGAAGCGTCCGGAAGCGGACTTTCAGATATTAAAAAAGGTACGCTTTGCCAGGATCCAGATCAGAGAGAACCGCTGGCTAAACAGACCATGGACGATGGATTTCTGGAAATACGGATATCAGGGAAAAAAATTTATTGTAATAGCCACAAAGAAGGAGAAGTGACATGCAAAACGATAAGATCAAAGAGTACTGGGAAGGAGAAGCTGGCATTTACAGCGAAGGGATCAAGGCAGAATTGAAAAGTGAAACAGCAGAAAACTGGAAGAATCTGATTCTGGAGTATGCGCCGGAAAAAGAACATCTGGAAGTACTGGATGTAGGCTGCGGGCCGGGATTTTTTGAAATTATGCTGGGAAAAGAAGGACATCATGTGACCGGGATCGATATTACTGAAAATATGATCCATGAAGCAAAGGAAAATGTAAAGGCAGCAGGTTTATCCGCAGATCTGATGACTATGGACTGCCACAATCTGAATTTCCCGGATGAGACATTTGATATGATTATCTGCAGAAATATCACATGGACGCTGGATGATCCACAGAAGGCTTACAAGGAGTGGCTGCGTGTACTGAAAAAAGGCGGACGCCTTTTGGTATCGGACGCCTGCTGGTATTTGCATCTTTATGATGAAGAAAAGAAAAAGATTTACGAGGCACATGATGCTGCCATGTGGGAAAAATACGGAAGAGGTATCCATGCTCATGAAGATGCGGAAACAGGGAAAGAGCTCAGCAGTAAGCTGTTTATGAGTGATAAAAAGCGCCCGGCATGGGATCTGGATCACATGATGGAGATCGGCTTTTCCAAAGTGTTTGCCCTGAAGGACATCAGTGATATTTCCAGAACTTCCATGGATCGTGAGCTGAATAAGCTGACACCTCAGTTTTTAGTGGGTGGAGAAAAATAAGCGGACCGGCGTTAAATAAAACGCTGGACCCGCTCCATTGTAGTTTTTAGAATAAAGATATCCGTCAGTACATCACCGGTTTCCAGAGAATGGTTGGCGTTTTGGGTGAGAAAGAGAGGTACATCTTTCTGCGCTGCCAGTTTCTGGATGGAATCGGTTTCGGCCCAGGGATCTGCGGTGCCGTGGAAGGCAATGCTTCCGGCAAGTGGGAGGGAAAAGGTCTCTGCAAGAGGTGTAAACAGGATACTTTTTACAGTCAGATCGTGTCTGGAAGCATAGGCAGAGGAGATGACTGTACCAATGCTTTTGGAAATAAACAGAATGCTGCCATAGGAATTCCAGTCGATGCTGCCTAAGGAGCGTTCTGTTTGTTCCAGGGCAAGGTCAAAGGCCTGTTTTTAATTTTTTTCAGGATCTCCTTTGACATTTTCCGGGAGGGTGCCATAGGATACAGTGTGGATTTTGTAGCCGTGTTTGCTGGCAAGGCGGCTGGTATAGTACAGAAGCGGCTTGTCAGCAGTGTATCCGATGCCCGGAAAAACAACAGCTAATTTCGGGGCATTTTTATCTGCTCCGGCTGTATGAGCGGAAACTTTTGTATAGAGCATCTGCAGCTGAAGCTTTTCCTGAAGTTCCTTTAAGGTAATGGAGATCGTACAGGAATCGGATGGAAGATAATCATAATCGGTAACAATGTCGTCCTCTTCCATGGAATAAACAATGTGTGAGGAACCCATGAGCTCCATGTCTTCTTCAATATCTGAAAGTAATTCTTCGTATGATTTCATTTTAGCTCAAACCTTCTTATTCAAAAAATCTTTTATTTTTACAGATGCTTCTATTATACTGGATTCATTGAATGACAGCAAGAGGTTACTGTTCACTGGCAATGTCCCGCGAGGTGTTTTTGTGAGAGAAGTTAAACCTTGCTTTTATCCTGCCTGCACGATATACTAATATAATACATATCTGACTAATGGAGGGTTTTACAAATGAAAATTGCAGCAACATACGATAATGGAAACATTTTTCAGCACTTTGGAAAAACGGAGTTTTTCAAGGTATATGAGGTGGAAGATAACAAGGTTGTTTCCAGTGAAGTGATCAGCTCCAATGGCACCGGACATGGTGCACTTGCCGGACTTCTTGCAGATCAGGGGATCAGCGTTCTGATCTGTGGCGGAATCGGCGGAGGCGCTCAGGCAGCACTTGCTGAGGCTGGTGTTGAGTTATGTTCCGGAGCACAGGGTGACGTAGATGCAGCTGTGGATGCTTATCTGAAGGGCGAACTGGTATCCACAGGTGTGAACTGTGATCATCACCATCATGAAGATGGACATTCCTGCGGAAGCCATGAGGATGGACACTCCTGCGGCGGTCATGAAGACGGACACTCCTGCGGAGGCTGCGGCGGCGGATGTGGTTCCCAGCCATCTATCACAGGTCCTAATGTCGGAAAAACCTGCCGTACACATTACAGAGGAACCTTTAACGACGGAACACAGTTCGATTCTTCTTATGACCGTGGTGAGCCACTGGAATTCATCTGCGGAGCAGGACAGATGATCAAAGGCTTTGATGCGGCAGTTGCAAACATGGAGGTTGGTCAGGTGATAGATGTTCATCTGATGCCTGAGGAAGCTTACGGTATGCCGAATCCGGATGCGATTTTTACACTTGAGATCGAACAGCTTCCGGGCGCTGAGGATCTTACTGTAGGACAGCAGGTATACCTCTCCAATCAGTATGGTCAGCCGTTCCCGGTTAAAGTTAACGCAAAAGATGAAAAAACCATTACTTTCGATGCCAATCATGAGATGGCAGGTAAAGAGCTGAATTTCAGAATTGAATTAGTAGAAGTGAAATAAGCAGGAACAGTGGGAGGTGCTGTATGGGAGCATATGGCATCTCCCTTTTTTACCTGAAGGGAGGAAACTTTCCTGATGAGGATTTCTATGATACCATTTGGATTACTGTCCGGTTTTATGGACGGTAAAGAAATCCGGATCACAGAGCTGGGTGAAGATGGATTTCGGTTTCGCCTGGCAGAGGAATGCCCGGAACCGGAGCAATTTTTGATCTGTTTCTACGATATGAAAAAATCCGGGTACAGGAGAGTGGAGATCCGGAGGTTTGAGATGAGTGCAGCAGAGGAGCAATGCCTGCAGGATCAACAGCCATCTGAAAAGGAAACCGGAAAATATTTTTACAGGGAATATTCTGTGAGAGTGGAACAGAAGGACTATGTACAGGAGGTTCGGCGTCTGGCCGGAGAGTACAACAGATATATCCGTCTGAAGCTGGAGGGAGACGATGGAGAGCTGGCGAAATCACTGACCGGTTATCCTGCAGAGCTGGATGGGATGCACTGCAGGAGTCTGGAAGAACAGAAGAAGCGGTGGTTTTTCAGAGAAAGTGAAAAGGCTTCCGGAAATCCACAGAATACAATGGGTACAGAAGAATTAAGGCTTTTGGATAATGCAGAGTTTGCCCTGGAATTAAACTGCACTTCCCTGTATGAAGAATATCTGCGCCAGCCGCTGCAGGATTTTCTGGCGTCTTACTGGCAGAAGAATTACCTTACTCACAGTTATTTTGCAGGCCGGACACCGGACAGATTTTATATTGGAAATCAGTTCTGCCATAACCTGTTTCCGACAGAAGAGCAGCTTTTTTCTATTATGGATAAAATGTATTCGGAGGGATCGGAGATCACACTGGTATTTTCTTATATTCGGGAATTTATGCTTTTGTCTGTGGGAAAGCTTCTGGAAAAGGTGGATAACTGGTGCTGTGTTCATGGGGTGAATGTGGAAATCGTAGTCAATGACTGGGCCATGGTGGAAATGCTCTGTGGAAAAACATCCCGCCTGCATCCTGTTCTGGGGACATTGCTCAATAAACGAAAAAAGGATCCGCGAATGAAATATAAATCCGGTGATACCTCATTATTTCAGCAAAACAGCTTGAATGCGGGGGTTTATCGGGATTTTCTGGCTGAAGAATTTCATATCCACAGATACGAATGGGAGTCCTGCGGATATTCACAGGAGCTTCCGCCGGGAAAAAACAGTCTGCATCTGCCTTTTTATCAGACAAACACTTCGCAGTACTGTCCGTTGTATGCTTTGTGCACCACCGGAGATCGTGGTATACAGCAGCTTGCGGAGCACTGTCCGAAATTCTGTGAAAAATACGCACTGCTTTATCCGGAACATTTACACATGGCAGGGCGGTATAACTCCCTGTTTGGTGTGGATAAAACACTTCCGGAGTCAACGGAAATGTGGAAAAATATAAAAGGTATAAAGCCGGATCGCATTGTTGTTAATATATGACAGGTGACGGGCAGGCTGCGGAGGTGGATCGCGAATATCCGTTTGATAAAAATACATTGCGGAAAAAAGGAACAGGACATGGATAACAGTATGAAAATAACAGTCGGGTTAGGCTCCATAGATGAATATGAACGTTTCGTGCAGGCAGGAGCAGATGAATTTTTCTGTGGCTATGTACCCTTTTCCTGGGCGGAAAAATACGGCACAGTAATGCCGTTAAATCGCAGGGAGGTTTTCTGCTATAATGTTCAGCTTGGTGCATACAGTGAGCTGGAGATCCTTTCCCGGATGGTAAAAAAATATAAAAAGCCGGTGCATCTCACCTTCAATTCCCTGTATTATCTTCCGGAACAGTATCCGGAGATCGGAGATATCATAGAGAAGTGCATGGAAATTGGATTTCGAAGCTATATCATTGCAGATCCGGCGCTTCTTGTTTATCTGAAAAACAGGGGACTTTCCTGCGAGATTCATCTCAGTGGAGAAACAGGGGAAGTGAACAGCGAAATGCTGAAAATGTTCCGGCGCTTTCCTCTGAAGAGATTGATCTTTCATCGGAAAAACACGTTCCGGGATATGCAGTCTGTTATTGCATCTCAGAGAGAGGTGGAGAAACAGGCCGGGACCCGACCGGGGAGGGAATGGAGTTCGAGGCCTTCGTGCTGAATGAAATGTGCCAGTTTACGGGAGCATTCTGTAATTCTCTTCACTGTGATGAGATGGGATATCTTTGCAGGGTGTCCTATTGGCTTGGAACCGTACGGAATGGTGATGCTGTTCCGGAAAAAATAATGGCTCTTCAGGAGCAGACGTGGGATCAGGAACCGGATCTGAAAGCATACGATGAATCCGGATATCTCTGTGGTGAGACCGGCTGTGGACTGTGTGCACTGCATCAGCTGAAGCAGGCAGGGATCACGCACCTGAAGCTGGTTGGCCGGGGAAACTATGTGGATCACATGGAAAAAGATATCCGGAATTTGCGAAAAGCGTTGGAAATTCTGGACGCTGCAGAAGATGAAACAGCGTTTCAATGTATGATAAAAAGGATATTGTTTCCACATGGGTGCAGTGAAAAGTGTTATTATTGATGGAAGAATATAAATATTCACGAAAACCGGGATCCGGGCAGAATATACTTTCAGGAGAAATCCAGGACTGAAAGCTGTGAATATCAAATTGTTAAGATAGTATCGGGAGAAAAGATATAAAATGAATTTCGAGCGTGTAAAAAGAGAAGAAGCAGATACAGTTCTGAAGCTGTATCGTTCATTGCTGGGGACGCCCTATTGTGTGTGGACAGAAGAGTATCCTTCAGAAAAAGAAGTGGAATTTGATCTTTCCAGAGATGCGCTGTTCTGTATGCGGGACGATGCGGGCAAAGTATCGCAGGTGTGATCTCCGATGATGATGATCCAAATGTGGAATGTCTCACATGCTGGTCAGAAATCCATGGTGCCGTCAGCGGAGGTCTCCCGGGTGGGAGTATGTCAGGAATTCCAGAATCAGGGGATTGCCGGGAAACTTCTTAAGGGTGTGATGGAAGAATTGAAGAAGCGTGGCTATAAAGCTGTACATCTACTTGTTGCGAAGGACAATGTAAAAGCACTCCGCTCTTATGATAAGCTGAATTTTGAGAACGTGGGAGAGTGTGAACTTTGGGGACATATGTACTGGTGTTATGAGAAAGCATTATAAAAAATGAAAAACAGGTATCTTTTTGCCGGGCGGTAAATCGGCCACCAATGTCAGATCGATAAGTGGTGGCTAATACACAGTCAGCAGAGGAGATACCTGTTTTTTGTTTGAAAGCAGATCAGATCCTCCGGCAGCTGTCCCTTTCGATCAGCTGGTGAGGTACAATGATCTTTGTGGCCGGAAGGCTCGGATTTTCGATATGACTGATCATCTGCGTAGCCGCTTCCATTCCAAGCTGCCCGGAGTTAATATCAATGGAGGTCAGCTGCGGCGAAGTCAGTCTGGCAAAAAGCGAGTTGTTAAAGGAAAGAATGGACAGATCTTCCGGTATGGAGATATCTGCTTCCATACAGATCCGCTCCAGAGAAAGCGCCAGAATATCATCACTGACGAGCACAGCTGTAGGGCGCTCTTCACTTAAAAGCAGCTTTCGAAGCTCCTGAAATTCATTCTGGGAAGCTGCCGGAACCTCTATGCAGTATTCGGGCTGTACGGTTAATCCGTGGCTGATCAGCGCAGTCATGTAGCCGGTTTTACGGTCTGCGGAAAAGACCAGGGAATTATCTACGCCCAGATAAGCAATCTTCCGGTGGCCCAGAGCATAAAGATATTCCGTTGCCTCCTGGCCGGCAAGAAGGTTGTCATTATCGATATAGATCGTATTATTGGTGTACTGCGCCGGTTTTCCGATCAGGATATAGAGAAGTCCCTCACTGAAAAGAAAATCAATAACAGGATCATTCACACGGGAATAAAGAACGATAAATCCGTCAACCTTACCGCTTCTGGACATGGAACGTACTGCAGTCAGGATCTCTTCTTCATTCTGACCGGTAACAATGGTGCTGATATACTGATGTGCGTTACAGTAGTGGCTGATTCCCCGGATCGTCTCAAGGTAAAAGGAATTCTCGTATGTCTCCTTTGGGGACGGAGGCAGGATGATACCGATGGAGCGGGAAATCTGTGCTGCCAGGTTGCTGGCCTGAAAATTCGGCTCATAGCCAAGCTCCGCCATGGCTCTGCGTACACGTTCCTTGGTTTCTTCACTGATAGATGGATTATTTTTGCAGGTTCTGGAAACGGTAGACGGGGACACCCCGGCCAGAGCTGCCACATCTTTGATGGTTACTGCCATAAATTTGCCTCCTCACGGATATGCCGGATCAAAGCTATGCATCTGATCCGGCTTTTTTTATCTCAGTCTGATAGAGATATTGTAGTTCATAACAAGGATACTGTCAAACATATTGCACGGAAAGTTGCATAAAATTGCGTGAAAGCAGGTACGCAGAGAATCAGGTGGTGAGATGCAGACAGATTTCTGTTTGATATAATGAAAAACTGCATAAAATCAGGATATAAAAATTGTAAGAAAGGTAGAAAAGACAAAAATGCATTGCACTTCATGCAAAATGAACGTATAATTTATGCAAACGGTTGCGCAGATTGCATGAAGCTGCATCCGTGAGAGGATAATAAATAAGATGCCCTGAGATGCAGGGCTCAACATAAGGAGAGAAAAGATATGGATAAAAGAGCAGCCGGCATTTTGATGCCGATCACAAGTCTGCCGTCAGAGTACGGCATCGGATGTTTTTCAAAGAGTGCCTATGATTTTGTGGACTGGCTGAAGGAAGCGGGACAGAGCTACTGGCAGATCCTTCCGCTGGGACCTACCAGTTACGGAGATTCTCCGTACCAGTCCTTCTCCACTTTTGCGGGAAATCCGTATTTTATCAGCCTGAAGGCACTGGTGGAGGAAGGTGTCCTTACAAAGGAGGAATGTGATAAGGTCAGCTGGGGAAGAAGAGCAGACAGCGTAGACTATGAAAAAATCTACAAAGGCCGTTACAAGCTTCTCCGCAAAGCTTACGAAAACAGCAACATCAGTGAGAATCCGGATTATCAGAAATTTGTTGCAGAAAACAGCTGGTGGCTTTCCGACTATGCACTTTTTATGGCAGTAAAGGATCAGTTCGGCGGTGTTGAGTGGACAAAATGGGCAGAGGATATCCGCCTTCGCTGGGCAAATGCCATGGACTACTATCGCAGAGAATTATATTTTGATATTGAATTCCAGCAGTATATGCAGTTTAAGTTCTATGAGCAGTGGATGAAACTGAAATCCTATGCAAATTCAAAAGGAATCCAGATCATTGGAGATATTCCGATTTATGTTGCCATGGACAGTGCTGATGCATGGGCACATCCGGAACTGTTCCAGCTGGATCAGGACAATGTACCGCTGGCAGTAGCAGGATGCCCTCCGGATGGATTTTCTGCAACCGGTCAGTTATGGGGAAATCCGCTGTATCGCTGGGATTATCACAGAAATACAGGATATCAGTGGTGGATTTCCAGAATGAGTTACTGCTTCAGATTGTATGATGTTGTAAGAATCGATCATTTCCGTGGATTTGATGAATATTTCTCTATTCCATACGGAGATAAAGATGCGAAAGGCGGACACTGGGAAAAAGGCCCCGGAATTGATCTGTTCCGTAAGATCGAACAGGCGCTTGGATGGAAGCAGGTTATCGCAGAGGACTTAGGATATATGACAGATTCTGTACGTCATCTGGTATATGAGAGCGGCTTCCCGGGAATGAAGGTTCTGGAATTTGCGTTTGACTCCAGAGATTCCGGATGTGCCAGTGATTATCTGCCACATAACTATCCGGAGAACTGCGTGGCGTATACAGGAACCCATGATAATGAAACTATTGTGGGATGGTGGAAGAGCATCACAGCAACTGAGAGAAAACTGGCGAGAGATTATCTGTGTGATCATGCAACACCGGAAGAAGAACTGTATAAGTGTTTCATCAGTCTGATCATGCGCAGTGTTGCGCGTGTCTGCGTTATCCCAATGCAGGACTATATGGGACTGGACAACAGATTCCGAATGAATAAACCATCTACAGTTGGTATGAACTGGAAGTGGAGAATCAAGAAGAGAGATCTTACAAAGAAACTCCAGAAGGAAATCCATGATGTGACACTTCGTTATGGACGTAAGAACTGGGATTAAATACATAGTGAAATAACTGGAATAATGACAGCGTTTCGGATATAAATAATATTCGGAACGCTGCTTTTTTAACCGAATCAAGCAGTTATTTGGTTAAAAAGCAAAGAAGTGGTTGGTTTTATCTGTTTTGTTTTATCCAGTCAGAGTTATTTGTCAGAGGGAGAAAAAAAGGACAGTTTCGCAAGCTCTTTATTTTTGTATGAAAAAGAAAACATTGAAATTGTTTTGGCGGGCGTACAATTGAAAAAGAAATGCATTGATTTTCGGGCAATGTCTGATAAAATATTAACCAGAAAAAGCAAAAGGATAGATTTTCAGGAGGGAAAATAAATGAACTATAACAGATTAGAAACCAGTCTGATCGATGTGATCAAAGAGGAACAGGCGAAGCTTGGATATATGAAGGAGAAGATCAGCCTTTATTATCCGCTCAGTTCCCTGAATCATTTTTTTGGCAATGAGACGGATGCTGCAGGCATGATGGAGATTTTAAAAGATTTTCCTTCTTATATAGAAGAGAAATTTGGTGAAGTAGCAGTATCACACAGAGGAGATCGTTTCTGCTTCACTGTTTCGGAAAAGCTTCCGAATATGTACATAATAATATGAAAGAGAATGAATTTATCAAGGCATTGATCGAACTGATTGGCAGACATGGATGTACGATAGAGGAAATTAAAGAACTGTTCCATTCTTATTCAGATAAATCATTACTGAACCAATGGATAACGAGGAGTTTGATGTGATGATCCGCTTTGATGACGGATCAGATCCTTATTATTATTGTTTTAAGGATGAAGGATGCCATATCATTTACCACAGATTTCTGCCGGAAGACTATGCAGATTTTGGTTTTTAACCGAATCAAGTAAGTCCCCAGCGGAGGTTGCGAAAGGCAATAAGCAGTGGGTGCAGAGTTTTTAAATTGCCGGATCAGCAAAAATATATGTGACATTTGCAATAAAAGTGTGTTATTTTTTTTGTCAAATATCAACAAAAATAAGCCGAAATTCTATATTGACAGATAGTCTCAATAATGGTAATTTTTACTTGAATTCATGTTTTGATTTATAGAAACGAGTAACATTTTATTACATA
>ENA-OQDT01001603-OQDT01001603.1-human-gut-metagenome-genome-assembly--contig:-NODE-1603-length-12898-cov-2.359173_pt1 | contig 12898 bp, 9 predicted proteins | sample MGYA00242786_ERZ504617 | MGnify/ENA primary metagenome ERZ504617 (study PRJEB26092, sample SAMD00036337) | human gut metagenome | host: Homo sapiens | study: EMG produced TPA metagenomics assembly of... | reverse complement strand
GACGTTGAGGTCAACAAAACATTCTGGGCGAACAGAACGTCGTCCACAATGGCTACGAGGTGCAGTCTGAGGTTGACCCCTTCTATGCCTACAGCGGCGACCCGCTGTTTGAACGTCTCGCAAAGATCGCCAATGAGCGCCTGACCGGCGACGACTGCATGACCACGAGGTTGACGTGCTGCTTAACAGTGACGGCACCGTGGCATGGGCCTACCGTGAAGACGTGTGGGTCGTTCCCGAATCTGTCGGCGGTGACACCTCCGGCGTGCAGATTCCCTTTACCGTGTACAACGCGGGCAACCGCGTCAAGGGCACCTTCGACCTCACCACGAAGACCTTCACCGCAGACACCAACGCTGCGGGCTAATCATCCACCCCCGCCGCCCTGCGCCTAATACGCAGGGCGGCAACATTTTGAATTCAGGAGGCAATTAAAATGGCTGACAAACTGGTACAGCAGAATTTCAATGAAATCATCATCGACGATGGCAGCGTAAAGGTGCCTATCCGAAATAAGCACGGGGAACAGATCGGGGAATTCTCCTTCCGACCGACCGACATCGGCATTGTGGATCGCTTCAACAGCGTCACCGCAGAGTTTGACAAAATCGTCGAGCCGCTGGAAAGCGTCAACATCAAGCCGGACGGCACTGTGGACGAACGGAACGAAGCCGAATTCGCGGCACTGCGTGAGGCTGAAAAACGCCTGTACACTGCCTGTGACAAGCTCTTTGGCGGCAATATGTCGGAGGCGTTCTTCGGTAAGATGCACCCGTTTTCCCCCATCAACGGTCATTTCTACTGCGAAAACGCGCTGTCTGCGGTCGGTGCTTATATCTCCCGCCAGTTCGACCGCGAGGTGAAGAAAGTCAACTCCCGTGTTGAGCGGTACACCCACGGCTACCGTACTGGCAAGCACAAGGGCGGTAAAAAATGATCGGAACACTGCCGCGAAGTCTTGAGGTAAACGGTAAGTTCTACCGCATTCGCAGCGATTTTCGGGATGTTCTGAAAATCGTGATCGCGTTCGGTGATCCCGACCTCGAAGACAAAGAAAAGGCTTATATCTGCCTGTTCATTTTGTTCAAGGACTTCGACGCATCTAAAAGACGACTACGAGGCGGCCTTCAAGGCCGCTCTCGCTTTTATTGACCACAATGACAAGCCGGAGGACACGGGCGGAAAGCCGCCTCCGCGCGTCATGGACTGGGAACAGGACGAGAGCATCATGTTTCCAGCGGTCAATAAGGTTGCCGGTTTTGAGGTCCGTACCGCCCGGTATGTTCACTGGTGGACCTTTATGGGCTACTACATGGAGATTTCGGACGGCGTTTTTGCACAGGTGCTCAACCTGCGTCTGAAGCGTGCAAAGGGCAAAAAGCTGGAAAAGTGGGAGCGTGAATACTGGAATTCCAACCGCGCTATTTGCGCCCTACGCACGAAGCTGTCTGAAGAAGAACAGGCAGAAAAGGATAGGATCGACGCGCTACTCGGCTAAGAAAGAAGGTGGTTAAAATGGCAGATCAGGCTGACGGCTCTATCATCATTGATACCGAGATAAATTACGGAACGGATTTGAAGGGCCGGAAGCGCTGAAATTGCTTGCGGCTATCAAGGCACTGTCCACGGAGGTCAAGAATCTGGGACAGACGCTGAAAGAACTTTTCAGCAAGCCGCTGACACCTGAAATCAATACAGGTGGCGCAGAGGATAAGGTCGCAGCGCTTGAGGCAAAAGTACAGGAGCTGCAAGCCTCCCTCGAAGAATTACAGAATACCAACGGCAACGGAACGCCTGCGCCGGAAACAGCTACACCGCAGGTGAACATCGGTGGTGTGACGGAAAAGGCATCTGGTTTGCAGCGTGAGATCGACGCCGTGAACAGCAGCGTGCAGAAGCTGGAACCGACCTTCCAGAAAGCTATGTCCGGCAGCGAGAGCGCTATGACCTCCTTTGAGGACAAGGCAAGCACGCTGGAAAGCAAGATCGCGGAGCTTCAGGAACGGCTGGATGCAGTCGGTCAGACGCAATTCCCGACGCAGGAATACGCAGAACTCTGTGCGGAGACTGAAAAAGCCGGTCAGAAACTCGAATCCATTCTCAACAAGCAGGAGAAAATGCAGGCTCTTGGCGTGAGTGAAAATTCCGCCCAGTGGAAAAACCTGCAATACGACCTTGATTTGACCGCACAGAAATATGACCGGCTCGAAGCCGCAAAGGCAAAAATGGAGGCCTCCGGCACCGCATTTCAGGCGGGCGTGGACACGACGCAATACGCGCAGATGGAATCTACACTGTCCGCAGCAGCGGCCCGTCTGGATGAAATGCGCGCCGGTACACAACAGTCGGAAAGCCTTATGAGCCGCCTCGCCAGTAGCGCACGAAATGTCGCGTCTTTCATCGGCAGAGCGGCAAAGTCGGCTGCCGGGGCACTTGTGTCCGGTATCAAGGCCGCCGCATCCGGCATGGCAAAAATGCTGTTCCACAGCAAGAAGATGAACAGCCAGTTTGGCGGGCTGATTTCCGGCGCGAAGAAATTTGCACTCAGCTTGCTTGGCGCGCGCGGCGTCTGGGCGCTGCTGCGGAAAGCGGTCAGCGCCTATATGGCCGAAAATCAGCAGCTTTCCAATACGCTGTCCGCCTGTTGGTCGGGCATAGGAAACTTGCTGGGGCCGATCATTACACGCATTATCAACCTTGTCGCACAAGCTGTCGCCTATGTGACCGCGTTTCTCAAACTCTTTGGCATCTATGGAAAAACTGCATCCAAAGAAATCAGCAGCGCAGGCGGGGCGGCATCCAAAGCTACCGATAAGCTCAAACGGCAGCTGGCCGCGTTCGATGAACTGAACATTCTCAGCGACAACAGCTCTGACGGCGGCGGGGGTGGAGGCGGTGCCGGTGATCTCGGAAGTCTGCCCGATGTAACGCTGCCCGACTGGGCAAAACTTATGGTCGAGCAGATCAAGGCCGGTGACTGGGCCGCAGCCGCAAACACTCTGGCGGCAAAGCTCAACGAAATGGTTGATACCGTAGACTGGGCGGGCGTCGGCGATAAGATCGGGTACTATTTGAACGGCGCGTTGACTTTCCTTGCGACGTTCATCCAGAACTTCGACTGGAAAAACCTTGCGTCGCGCTTTGCAGAACTCCTAAACCACATTATTACCGGTGTGGACTGGGGAAATCTCGGTGTGATCCTGACCGGGAAATGGGCAATCATCCTGAAATCGCTTGACGGCTTTTTCGGCACGCTTGACGGCGCAGCAGTGAGCAAGGCCATCACGGATTTCATGTACGGGACCGTGAACGCCGCCGACTGGATCGGTATTGCGGGAAGTCTCGCAAAAAACATCAGCAATTTCATTTCGGACATTGATTTTTCGGCACTTGCCGAAGCGCTCAGTACGCAAATCAGAACGGCGCTTCAAAGTATGGTCGCTGCTGTCGAGAACTTCGACTGGGCAATGCTCGGAAGAAAAATCGCTGATTTTCTCAACGGAATTGATTGGAGCGGGATTTTCTCTGACCTGACAAGATTGCTTGGTGGCCTGCTTATCGGAGCGCTCAATCTGCTTGTCGGCTTTGTGGATCAGGTCGATTGGACCGGCCTTGCAGACGAAATCTGGGCTTGTCTCGAAAGTCTTACCACCGACATTGACTGGGACGGCTTCGGTGAATTGCTTGGCAAGTTTGTCAGTGGAGCCATAACCGGCGTTCTCGATCTCATTACGTCTCTGTTTTCAGATCATGACTGGGGCGAAATGGTGCAAAACCTGATTGGCAGTCTGGGGGAGGCACTGGGCGCGGTAATCGAAAACATTGACTGGCTCGGCCTGCTGGAATCCCTTGCGACCGCTCTTGTCAGCATTATTGTTCAGATTCCTAGCATTATTGTGGGTGCCATTGGCGGAATATCCGACCTGCTTGCAAGTTTGTTTGAGGCAATCGGCCTCGATTCTATCGCCGGTTTCTTTCGTGGAATCGGAGACGCAATGCGCGACGCGGGTTCGTGGCTGAAAGAAAACCTCGTAGACCCTGTTGTGAACTGGGTAAAGAACCTGTTCGGCATCCACTCTCCGTCTACTGTATTCGCAGAAATCGGTACATTCCTTATCGACGGACTAAAGCAGGGCATTTCTAATGCTTGGCACAAGATCACGGACTTCTTCTCCGGCGTAATCGAAAAGTTGAAGACCTTCTTCAGTAACGCATGGAGCAGTATCAAGTCCACCGCTACCACGGCATGGGCCGGAATCAAGGGCGTTATCAGCAGTGCATGGAACGGCATCAAATCCGGTGTGTCGTCTGCCTGCAATACCGTCAAAACCGGTATCTCGAATGCTTGGAGCGCCATCAAATCTGGCACCACAAGCGCGTGGAACGGTATCAAGAGCGGGCTGTCTTCGGCTTGGACGAGCATCAAGACCACAGCATCGTCCACTTGGACAAACCTGAAAACTACTGTCAGCAACGGCTGGAACAACATCAAGGCAAACACCTCCACCGTTTGGAACGGTGTAAAAGCTACACTGTCCAGCACTTGGAGCACTATTAAGTCTACCGCGTCGTCCACTTGGAACAGCATGAAGACTACGGCTTCCAGCGCGTGGAACAGTATGAAATCTACTGCATCGTCCACATGGAGCAATATCAAATCCTCCCTGTCCAGCACTTGGAGCAGCATCAAATCTACCGCATCCAGCACATGGAGCGGCATCAAAAATGCGATTCAGAATCAGGGCTGGTCCGGCGTCGGCAAGCAATATCTGTAACGGTATTGCCAACGGTATCAGCTCCGGTTGGAGCTGGCTGAAGAACAAGGTTTCCAGCCTCGCAAGCAGCCTTCTCAGCGCTGCAAAATCCGCGCTGGGTATTCACTCCCCGTCGCGGCTGTTCCGTGACGAAATCGGCCTGAATATCGGCTACGGCGTCGGTGAAGGTGTGGAGGCTTCGCAGCCGTCCATCCTGAAATCCGTGTCCGGCGTCGCTGACGCAATCGCGGATGAATTCAACGCCGGTGATTATAAGGTCGGAAACATCGTCCCCACGTCTGAGGTGGACGGTGCGCTGTCCTCGTTCTCGGACAAGATCAGCGGCAGCTTCACAAGCCTGCTTGACCGGCTTCAGGCCATTGCGGATAACATCACGTTCGCCGTTCCCGCTGTGGCTGGCGGTGTCGTGCCCTACAAGGCCGCAGCAGCCGCAGCAAGCGGCGGCGGTGCTGACATCGGCACGACCATTGAAACGTCCAATGACGCGCTCGCAAGCGTTGTTACGCAGGTCGTGACCAATGCGACCGCAGCCATTGTGACGGCCATCCAGAACTACAGCGGTACGACGGTCAACTTCGACAAGACCGCAATCGCGGAAAGCACGATCCGAGAGATCAACCGCAGAACGCGGGCAACCGGAAAATCCCCGCTCGAATAAGGAGGTGCGCGCCATAAAACCAATCCTGAAAATCGGAAATCACGACTATACCGCGTGGCTGGCCGAAGACGGCCTTGCCCCGGTTAGAAATGACATCGACGCGGACGGCAGCGGGCGCAACCTCCTTGACGGGCTGATGTACCGCGCAAGGATCGCGCAGAAGGATAAATGGACGGTCAAGTTCAACCGTATGCCTGAGTTGATTATGCGGTCGCTCGCGGCAGACGTTGACGGCGAATACACCGACATTACCTTCCTCGACCCCAAAAACCAACCGTATTATGACAAAGACCTATTACACGTCCACGCTCACCTACGGTACGCAGCGCTACGACAAGGGCGACAACCGTACCTACTACGAAGGCTGTACCTTCAACATGACGGAGAGGTGAGCCTATGCGTATTTGTACTGAGCGCTGGACGAAACTCGCGGCGCGCGGGCGGTTTCGGTTTGATGCAAAGGCACGGATCAATAACAAGGATTACACTGTTATTTCCGCGCCGCGCATCGACCGTTCTCTTATGCCGTCCCCGCTGTCCGTGGGCAACTGCATATCGGCTACACTGAATCTGTCGATCCTAACGGACGACACCATCACCGCAAAAAGCCCCGTCGTCATCATGGGCCGTCTGACGAATGACAAAACTGCCACCGAGTGGAAGGAGTTCGGCACATTCTACATTGACCAGCGTGACACCAGCTTTGCGGGACTTGTGACCATCGACTGCTACGACGCCATGCTCAAGACCAACCAGAACTATCTGGACGGCAGCGACACCGCCGCCAACTGGCCGAAAAGCATGAAGTCTGTCGTGGAGGAGATCGCATACCGAATCGGCGTCGGAATTGACCTGCGAACGCGGATCAAGACCGGCGCTGATTACGTTGTACCGTACCCCAGCGGAAAAACCATGTCGCAGGTGCTGGGGTATATCGGGGCCTGCCACGGCGGGAACTGGATCATCACAGAAGAAAACCTGCTGCGGCTGGTTCCGCTCACAACCGCCCCCGACGAGACGTTCCACGTCATCGACGAGGACTACAACAAGATCACGCTTGCCAACGGCGCGGGCAATCAGCCAGTGCGTCTGGCTTACAAGGAGCAGACCATCTTCAACGCCGTGCTCCCTGTCCCATCTGGTGTGCTGCCCGGCAGCAGCGATAACGTGCAGCGGTCCTACTTCATCACCGATGAAAAGGGAAACAAAATCGTCACACCGGAGGGCTACTACCTTGTGTGGGACACCGACGCCAATATGGCAAAAAAGGTTTCCTTGCAGGCGGGCGTTATCAACATTCCCGTCGTCTGTGGCGAAATCACGACCGGCACGCAGATCACTGTGACCGGCGTGACACTCAACAGTGACAGCGGGGAGAGCTACACGGCGGGGAACGACAATGGAACGATGCTCACCATCGACAGCAACCCATACGCCACACAGGGCATTTGCAATGACCTGTACACGGCTTTTAACGGGCTGGTGTATTTACCCTTTACGGCGACAAAATCGCTGTACGACCCGGCTACGGAGCTGGGCGATCAGGTAAAAATCGGCGAGCTTGTCCACAGCGTCATGTTCAACGTCAAGCTGACCCTTGACCACAATTTTCGGGCGGACATCGAAGCCCCGAACAGCGAAGAACTCAGTGAGGAATACCCGTATCTGTCCGAGGTGCAGCACCTGAAGCAGACCACGGAGGAACTGAACGGCGCGATTCAGAACGCCGCAAAGGAGCTGGCGGGCAAGGTCGATGATACCGCGCTGGCGGCTGAGATCGAGCGCGCGCAGGGCGTGGAGGTCGCCCTCAGTGAACGTATAGGTAGCGAGGAAAACCGTGCCAAAGGCGCAGAGGACGGCCTGTCCAAGCGCATAAAGAGCATTGAGGATTCCTCTCCCGGCGCTCTTGCACAGCGTGTCTCTACGCTGGAAGGCACCGTTTCGGGGCACACACAATCCATCTCCGCGCTGAACACAGCGATTTCCAACCATGCGTCGGACATCTCGCAGCTTGTGCGGCGTGTGCAAAACGCCGAGGACGACATCGACGCACTACAATCCACCGTAGGCGGGCATACGACAGCACTTTCGGAGGTGCAGGGCACCGTTACCGACCTGCAAACGCGCCTGACCACCGCCGAGGGTACCGTCGCGTCGCACGACACCGCAATCTCGACGCTTCAGACAAAGGTGTCCAATATTGAGGCCGCCTTGATCGACATCTATACCCGGCTGAACGCGCTTGACAGCGGCGGCACCGGAACTTAACCATAAGGAGGAAGAACATGGCTGACAAAAGAATCGCTGATTTTGCGACGCTTGAGGAAGCACAGGACGACGATCTCCTGCTTGTCTCGTCCGAAGGCGAAACCTATAACATGAAATTCGGCACCTTCAAGACGGCTGTGCAGGGCGACGCAGACCGCGCCGCTGCGGCAGCGGAGGCCGCCAAAGCCGCCGCCCAGCTCGCAACCGGTGTGTCCGACGAGGCCCTGAAGGCCGCCGAAGCTGCCGAAACTAAGGCGCAGGATGCCAAAACGAAGGCGGCGCAGGCAGCGGCCAACGCACAAGCGGCAGCACAGTCCGCGAACTCTGCGCAGGAATCCGCCGCACGCTCTGAGCAGGCGCTTCTGGACGCGACGGAAGCCGTCGCATCCGTCAATGAGTTCGCCAAAGATTTCAACAACCTGAAAACTACCGTAAAGGGCAAGGTTGACGACGCCTATGTTGAGGACGGCTACCTGTATATGACCGCTGACGACGAGGTCGTTGTCGGCCCGCTGGGGCCGTTCTCTGGCGGCGGCGGAGGTGGCGGCGGAGACGCTGGCTCCCTGATCCGAATTGTCAATAAGCTGACCTCGCGGGCGTTCTCCGTGATGAACGGCGTGACCGTCGAGATCAAATTCAACTGGACGTCCACCGATACTTCCGACGAACAGCCCACTGGCGATGGCTCGGCAACATGGCGCATCAACGGGACGAAGGTAGCTACACAGGCGGTGTCGCAGGGCGATTGCGCCTTCGACGTTACGAAGTACCTCACCCCCGCAAGCGCGAACACGATCAAGCTCACCATTGAGGACGCCTACGGCAATAGCAAGTCCTTCACATGGACCGTCACCGTGTCCACCTATGATCTGGCGTGGAATCTCGGCACCCTTGCTTTCCACGGGTCCAGCGTGCTTACTGTGCGCCTCACACCCACTGGAGAGGGCACGAAAACCATCCACATGACCGTAGACGGCACGGAGGCGTTCACTCGTGAAGTCACCACCACGGGGCGCTCCGTCACCGCGACGATTGACCCAACGGCACTTGAGCTGACGCACGGCGCACACACTGTCGAGGCGTGGCTTGAGGTCACAACGGGCGGCGAGGTTGTCACAACTACGCACCTGCGCCATGTCGGTATCTGGACGAAATCGGACGACAATACGCCGGTTATCGCGGTGTATCAGAGCGCAATCGAAATCCAGCAGTTCGCCACTGGAAGCATCAATTACATGGTGTATGACCCCACCAGCACCACGGCGACTGTCCGCCTACTGGAAGGCTACAATACCCTGTCCACGCTGACCGTTGACCGCACCATCCAGACGTGGGCGTACCGTGCTACTACGGTCGGCACGATCAACCTCTCCATCCGCACCGGCGAGAGCGTTGTTGCGCCGATCACCGTCACCTGTACCTCTCTCGGCTATGACATCAACCCTGTCACGACCGGCCTTGTCGTTGACCTCGATCCCACTGGACACAGCAACAGTGAGACGACCGCAAAGCAGTTCGGCTACAAGGACGGCGACGGCACGAATCATCCGCTGACCTTCAGCTCCAATTTTGATTGGATCAACGGCGGATTTCAGATCGACACGGAAGGCGTCACCGGCTTTGTGGTTAAGCGCGGCACCTACGTTCAGCTTGACCGCAGCCTGTTCAGCGACAACGCCGCGACCTCCGGCAAGGAAATCAAGGTCGTGTTCAAGGCTACCAACGTCCGCGACTATGACGCTGAGTTCCTGACCTGCGTATCTGGTGGCATTGGCCTGAAACTTCAGGCGCAGCAGGCGGTTTTCAGCTCTGAGTTGACCAACGTCGAAATCCCGTATTGCGAGGACCGCAAAATCGAGCTGGACGTCAGCATCGAAGCCAGCAACGAAAACAAGCTGGCCGTGGTCTGGCTTGAAGGCGTGCCGTCCAGAGCGTTTGCGTACACCGCAAATGATAACTGGATGCAGTCCGACCCGCAGAACGTGAAGATCGGCTCTGACGACTGTGACATCTGGATTTATCGCCTGAAGATGTACAGCCACAGCCTCACGCGATACGAAATTCTCGACAACTTCGTTGCTGACTGCGGCAACACCACGGAAATGGTTGCCCGCTACCTCCGCAACCACATCTTCAACACGGACGGCTCTATCAACGTCACTGAGCTGGCGGCGGCAAATCCGACGCTGCGTATTCTCAAGATCGGTGCCGACCGCATGACCGTTGGCAAGTCCGACGAAGTGGTCTGCACGGTCGATCTCGTCTATACGGACGGCGGCAGCACCTACAACTTCCACGCGACCGGCGTCATTATGAAGGGTCAGGGTACGTCCTCTGCTGCATACGGCGAAGCCGCCCTCAACCTCGACCTTGATTTCAGCAAGGCTATTTGGGAGAACGGCGCGGGTGAGCGCATCGAGACGTTCGCCATGACCGAAAACGACATTCCCGTGTCGTACTTCAATATCAAGCTGAATGTGGCGTCCAGCGAGAATGCGAACAACACTGTTCTGGCTGATGACTACAACAACTTCCAGCCCTTCCTGTCCGAAGGCCGCCGTGCTGACGCCCGCGTCCGTGATACCGTCAAGGGCTACCCCTGCGCCGTATTCTTCACCAACACCGGCACAAACGCCGTGAGCGTCGGCGCACGGTCTGTCGGCGCAGGCGCTACGATCCTGTATGGCAACGGCGACATGAACAACAGCAAAAAGAACTTTGCAGTGTTCGGTCAGACCGGCGAACGTCCGCTTCAGTGCTGCGTCGAGATTTCCAACAACATTGCCAGCCAGTGCCTGTTCAAGTCTGCTGACCTCACCGCCGAGACGTGGGACGGCAACGGTGCCTTTGAGTTCCGCTATCCCAAAAAAACCCACCGCAGAGATGAAGGCAGCATTCCAGACCATGCTGTCGTGGGTGGTTTCCACCGATACCACCGCTCCGACCGGTAACGCGCTTAGCGCGCCCGTGACCTACGACGGGACGACCTACACGAACGACACGAAGGAGTACCGCGCGGCGAAGTTCAAGGCCGAGGTCGGCAACTACTTCACCGTGGGCAGCCTGCTTTACCACTACCTGTTCACCGAGCGCCACTGCATGATCGACAACCGTGCCAAGAACGTTTTCATCTCCTATGAGTACGATCCTGACGTGCAGGACTACCGCTGGAACGTCTGCAAGGACTACGATAACGACACCGCAGACGGCAACGACAACGAAGGCGGTCTGACCTTCAGCTACGGCCTTGAAGACACCGACAGCGTGGGCACCAAGCCTGTATTCAACGCCTCGTCCTCTGTGCTCTGGTGCAATGTCCGTGACTGTCTCGGCGCAGAGCTGGAAGCCATGTTCAAGGACCGCGAGGCGGCGGGCGCGTGGAGCGCCGAACGCATCCTTGCCAAATTTGCCGCGCATCAGGCGGCGCGCCCGGAAGCGTTGGTGGCCGAAGATATGTGGGGCAAATACTTCATGCCCTATATCAACAACGGCAACACCGCGTACATTGACATGATGCAGGGCAACAAGACCGACCAGCGTACCCAGTTCGAGACATACCAAGAGGGCTATATGTCCTCCAAGTATTACGGCTCTGTGGCCGTGAACGATAAAATTCAGTTCAGAGGCAACACCCCGAACGAGTGGGCGGGTGTCACGCCGACCGGCAACTTCTCCATCACCCCGTATGCCGACTGCTATATCATCGTCAAATACGGCTCCTACAGCGTCCGTAAGCGCGCGAAAAGAGGCACGGCATATGAGATCATCTGCCCCGTTCAGGAGGCGCTGAGCGACACGGAAATCTATGTCTACCTCGCTTCCAATGTGGTTGAGATCAGTTCCATTGCCGGTCTGTACTGCCAGTTCATCGACCTTCAGGGCGCACGCCGTCTGCGCAGCTTCACCGCAGGCGCGGAGGCAGACGGCTACACGAACAAGAACCTGACGTCTATCAGCGTCGGCGCAAACACGCTGCTCGAATACCTCGACCTGCGCGGAACGCCGGAGCTGAAGCAGGCACTTGACCTGTCCGCCCTCACCTCCCTGAAAACGCTTCTGCTGACCGGCAGCGGCATTACCGGCGTGACCTTCGCGCTGGGTGCTCCTGTCGAGACGGCCAAGCTCTGCCCGCTGAACAGCCTGATTGCCCGGCAGCTCTCGCACCTGACCGCGTTTGCTATGGACGGCTCCAATCTCCGCACGATCTGGGTCGAGGACGCCGCAGCAATCGACACCTACGCGCTCGTGAGCGCGGCGGCAAGCCTCAGTCGTGGCCGCCTGCCGGACGTGGACTGGTCGATGAACGACGCCGACGTGCTGCTTCGCCTGAAAGACCTTGCCGGTCTGGACGAGACGGGCAACCCCGCTACGGAATTCGTCCTCAAGGGCGCAGCACATATCGCGGTCGTGTCGCAGGCTGAGTTGACCACCATCATGGCGCGGTTCCTCAATCTGTCCGTGACCTACGATCAGATGGTCAGCTCCTGCACCGTCACGTTCAGAACTACGACGGCACGGTCCTGAACACCCAGACCGTCCGCAAGTACGGCGCAGCAAAAACCCCATCACTGCCGGTCTGATCGACACGCCCGTCAAGCCCTCCACTGTCGATAAGGTGTTTACCTTCATCGGCTGGGATCAACAGCTTACCTACATCCTCGAAGACCTTGTTGTTACGGCACAGTATTCTGAGGCAACGCGGTATTACACCGTCCGTTGGTACAATGGCACTCAGCTTTTGCAGACTGACACTGTGGCGGCGCATGACGGCGTTTCCTTCCGTGGTGGTGAGCTGACGTCCTCCACCGGCTCTATCTGGATGGGCTGGGACGCGCTGACGAACGATGTCACCAGCGACATTGACGTTCACGCAGTGTTCATTACGCCCACGCTGCCGGACACCGTAGCAACCAACTTCGACTACCTGTACAGCGACGACGCGAACGACAACAGCGGCTACACGCTGGCGGAGTTCTACGGCATTATGGAAACGGGGAAGGCGAAGGATTACTTTGCAGTCGGTGACAAGATCAAGATTGTTCCGACGACCACGGTATTTGCCGACACCTCTATCATCATGCAGGTCGCGGGCTTCAACCACTTCAAGAAGAAGGACAGCGACGATTTCGCCGGTGTCGTCTTTACCATGCTGGGCATTATGAACGCTACCCACCAGATGAACAGCCAGAACACCAAC
>ENA-OQDT01001601-OQDT01001601.1-human-gut-metagenome-genome-assembly--contig:-NODE-1601-length-12900-cov-3.811556_pt1 | contig 12900 bp, 15 predicted proteins | sample MGYA00242786_ERZ504617 | MGnify/ENA primary metagenome ERZ504617 (study PRJEB26092, sample SAMD00036337) | human gut metagenome | host: Homo sapiens | study: EMG produced TPA metagenomics assembly of... | reverse complement strand
TGCTGTGGCACTGCAAGGGCAGCCTTTCCGGCATTGGCGGTGAGATCCGCCCCGGCATCGTCCACCGCATCGATAAGGACACCAGCGGCCTGCTGGTGGTGGCAAAGGACGACGCTACCCACATCGGCCTTTCCCAGCAGATGGCAGTGCACAGCGTGGAGCGCGCCTACCAGACGGTAGTTTACGGCGGCTTTGCGCAGGACGAGGGCTTGTGGAAGCAAACCTCGGCCGCAGCAAGATCGACCGCAAAAAAATGGCGGTCTACCCGGCAAATGAGCCCCACACCAAGTATGCCTACACCGGCTATAAGGTGCTGGAGCGGCTGGGGGAGTTCACCCTGCTGGAATGTCGCCTAAAGACCGGCCGCACCCATCAGATCCGTGTACACATGGCCTCCATTCACCACCCGGTGGCAGGGGACCCGGTGTACGGCCCCCCACAACTGCATCACCAGCCTGCACGGGCAGTGTCTGCACGCCAAAACGCTGGGTTTTGTCCACCCCATCACCGGGGAGCAGCTGCGGTTTGATTCCGAGCTGCCGGACTACTTTACCCATTTTCTCGCAACACTCAGGAGGAAAAAACACATGAACGATTCTCTGGCATCCACTCTGGTGCTCTGTGATCTGGATAACCTGCTGCTGGGCGAGGATGGCAATCTGACCCAGGTGGTGCGGGACGTTTTGCAGCTGTTCAGCAGCCGCGGCGGCAGACTGACCGTTTTTCGCAGCGCTCTCCGCGCGCGGTACGCTCTATTCTGGGCAGCGTGCGTCTGGCTGCGCCTGCGCTGGTGTGCGGCGGCACCATGGCCTACCACTATGCCGACGGCAACCGGGTGCCTCTGTGCAGCTTTGCCCAGCAGCAGGAGCTTTTTGCCTGCCTGCCGGACACCCCCGGTGTGGGCGTTGCCGTGCAGATGCAGGACGGCACCACCCGGGTGCTGCGCATGAGCAATGCACTGGAGCGCCATCTGCGGCAGGAGTGGACTCCGTATCTGCTGGCGAACGCCGCCGATATCCACCCCGAGCAGGTGCTGCGGGTGTTGCTGTATCAGGACAGCAAGTCTGTGCCCCTGATCTCGTTGGCAGAAAAGGCCATCGGGGATCGTGTTGCCCTGCTGGGTGAGCGCATTGCCCCGGACACCCTTGTCCTCACCCCCAAGCGGATCTCCGGACGGGAAATGCTGGACACCGTCTGCACCATGGCGCAGGTGGGTGCAGAGCAGGTTCTGGCGCTGGCGGGCGGTCAGCCCATGCTGGAACTGGTGCAGGCTGTGGAGCACAGCGCAGTGGCTGCCGATGCCCCGGCAGAACTGCGCCTTGCCGCCGGGCAGGTCACCCTGACGGATGCCGCCGGTGGCGCTGCCGTGGAGGTTTTGTACCGCATGGTGCGTGCCGCTGAAAAATCTGTGTAAAACTTATGCAAGGTCCTCTGCAATTTTTCTGCAGAGGGCTTTCTTTTTAGCAAAAAATCAGGTAGAATGGGAGAAGAAGCCTATGCAAAACAAAAAACGCCGCGAGGAGCTGTTCCTGCTGCTGTGTCTTGCCGCCGCAGGGGTCTGTGCTGTGCTGGCGTTCCGGTTTGCAGTGCCGCTGCAAGCGCAAACGCCGCAGACACTGCCGGACACAAAGGAGCTGGCAGCGTATACGCAGGTGGAACTGAACACAGCCGATGCAGACGCTTTGTGCACCCTGCCCGGTGTCGGCCCCCACAATGCACAGGCCATTCTGGACTACCGGGCGCAGCACGGCCCGTTTGCACAGGTGGAGGATGCGGCACAGGTGCCGGGCGTTACCCAAGCAATGGTGGATTCATGGGCAGGGCAGGCGTATGTCCGCTAGGGTGTAGCCCGCTTGCTGCCTTGGTCAAAGAGGAAATACGGAGATATATTGTTATGAGTGACGAATCGATCTTTATCAACCGCGAACTGAGCTGGCTGGATTTCAACCGCCGCGTTCTGGCGCTGGGCAAGGACAAAAACGTCCCGCTGGGCGAGCGGATCAAGTTTCTGGCAATTTACGGCTCCAATCTGGACGAGTTTTTCATGGTGCGCGTGGGCTCCTTGCAGGAGCGCGCAAACCTTGAGCAGAGCAAGACCAAAAAGGAAAAGCGGGAAAACAAGACCAACATGACTGCCGCCGAGCAGCTTGCCGCCATTATGCCCAAAACGGCGCAGCTGCAAGAAGAATGCGATAAATTCTACGCAAAAGCGCTGGAAAATTTGGCAGAGAACGCCTACCATAAGGTGGATTTCGACCACCTGACCAAGGAGGAAGAGCATCTCTGGAAAAAATACTTCCAGTCCGAGCTATTCCCCATCCTCAGCCCGCAGATCGTGGATAACCGCCACCCGTTCCCGTTTTTGCGCAACAAGGAGATCTATCTTGGCGTGCTGCTCAAGGAAAAGCACACACAGGAGCAGAGCCTTGGCATCGTGCCCATCTCCAGCCAGATGGAGCGGCTGCACTTCATCAAAAAGGACGGCACTGTGCAGTTTGCCCTCACCGAGGAGCTGGTGCTGCACTATGCGTCCAGCATCTTCGGCAAGGATTCCATGCAGGAAAAATGCCTGTTCCGGGTCACCCGCAACGCAGATATCGACGTAAAAGAGGGCATGATGGATCACGATATCGACTATCGCGAGATCATGACCGAGCTGCTCCGGCGCCGCCGCAAGCTGGCCGCTGTCCGTTTGCAGATCACTCCTGTCCCCGCACCGGAGGTGGAGCGGCTGCTGTGCAGCCGTCTGGAACTGACCCGCAAGCGGGTGTTCTTGCAAAAGAGCCCGCTGGATCTGAGCTTCTTCTTCAAGCTTTCCGGCCGCATGGAGGCCGAGGGTCACCCGGCGCTGTTCTATACCCCTGCACGCCCCATGCTGCCGCCGCCGGACTATGATCTTGCCACCGAGGTGCAGAAGCATGACGTGCTGCTCAGCTACCCGTACCAGTCCATCCGTCCCTTTATCACCATGCTCAAAAAGGCCGCACAGGACCCGGACGTCATCTCCATCAAGATGACCCTCTACCGCATGGCGCGGGAGTCCCAGATCGTGCAGGCATTGATGGAAGCTGCCGAAAACGGCAAGGAAGTGGTAGCGCTGGTGGAGCTGCGCGCCCGCTTTGACGAGCAGAACAACATCGACTGGTCCAAGCAGCTGGAAAGCGCCGGCTGTACCGTCATCTACGGCTTCGAGGATTACAAGGTGCACTCTAAGCTGACCCTCATCACCCGCAAGGGCGCAGAGGGCTACTCCTACATCACCCAGATCGGTACCGGCAACTACAACGAAAAAACCAGCGAACTATATACCGATTATTCCTTCATCACCGCAGACGAGCGCATTGGTGAGGAAGCCTCCAAGGTGTTCCGCAATCTGGCTGTGCAGCAGCTTACCGAAGAAAGCGACAAGATGCTGGTGGCTCCGCTGCGGTTCAAGAGCGTGCTGCTGGACGAGATGGATCACGTCATCGCTGCCGCCCGCATGGGTCGCCCGGCTTCCATGATCCTGAAAAACAATTCTATCAGCGACCGGGATATCATCCTCAAATTGCAGGAAGCCAGCTGCGCCGGGGTGCGCATCGATATGATCGTGCGCGGCATCTGCTGCGTGCGCGCAGAGGTGCCCGGCAAGACCGAGAACTTGCACATCCGCAGTCTGGTGGGACGGTATCTGGAGCATGGTCGCATTTATAGCTTCTTCGATGGCACCCACACTCGCATTTATATTGCCTCCGGCGACTTCCTCACCCGCAATACCGAGTGCCGCGTAGAGGTGGGCGTGCGGGTGGAGGATCCCGCTCTGGTGCAAAAACTCACGGATATCCTTCAGCTGCAGCTGCGGGATAATGTCAACGCTAGGGTCATGGATGCCAGCGGCAACTACCAGAAGGTAAAGCCCGCCGAGGGCGAGCCGTTGGTCAACAGTCAGATGGGCATGTACGAGCTGCTGCGCAACGACTGGCAGCGCCCCGAGCCGTGGAAGTGCACCACCCCTGCCCCGGAAGCAGAAAAACCGGCGGCAGTCTGTCAGGAAGTTACCGTGGAGCAGCTGAAGCAGGAGCTGCCCCATGTGTTCCAGCCTGCACCGGAAAAGGCCGAGAAGGCCGCCCCGGCGGCACAGCAGCCCGACCACTACGAGGCGCTGGAGCAGATGCTGAACAATAAGCCCCGCGCTGCGCAACCCGCCCCCAAAGCTCCGGCTGCACCCCGCCCGGCTGTAAAGCCTGTTGTCACCGCACCCAAGAAAAAGAGCCTGCTGGAACGCATCGGAAGTTTTTTCCGGCGCTGATCTGTAAAGTCATGTAAACCAAAAACAGAGCTGCTGCGCAGAAATTTGTGCGGCGGCTCTGCTTTTTTGTTTATGTTCTCCCGCCCGTTGCTTGTGCATACACTATTCGGGATAGGGGGGACAGCGTATGCGGGCGAAACAGAGCGGACAGGCAGCAAAAACACGCAGACGGCATTGTGGCGTTGTGGCGCTGGTGCTGGCAGGGCTGGCACTCTGCCTGCTGGCTGCACTACCGGTGCAGGCCGCGCGGAATACGAAAAAGTACTGTTTTCCGCTGGATACTGCGGTGTGGCGCATCTCGGATGTCTATGGCAAGCGGATCGACCCCTTTACCGGCAAACCTGCGTTTCATTCCGGGCTCGACCTTGCCTGTGCGGAGGGTACAGCGGTGCGGGCAGTGCAGGATGGTGTGGTGACTGCAGCGGCATACAGTCCAAGTTACGGCAACCATCTGCGTATCCTGCACCCTGATGGTTGCGAGACCCGCTATGCGCACCTGCAATACCTCTATGTCCGCCCGGGAGAGGTGGTACAGGCCGGGCAGACGCTGGGCACAGTGGGGCAGACAGGGCGCGCCACCGGTGCGCACCTGCATCTGGAACTGTGGCAGCAGGGCGCTGCCTGCGACCCCGCCGCCCTGCTGGAGAATGTCCCATGAGCCGGGTACGGGTGGGGAAACTGGTATTCCGGGACCCGGTACTGCTGTGCGGTGTGGTGTACCTACTGCTCTACTTTGATGCCAGCGGCTTTCTGCGGCTGGGGCTGCTGGCGGCTGTTTTGCACGAACTGGGGCACATCCTCGTCTACTGCATCCAGCAAAGGCATTTGCCGGTCATTGAGGTGACCATGACCGGCTTTTGTATGCACACAGCAGGGGAGAGGCTGTCCCCGCGCCAGCGGTTCGTGCTTGCCGCCGCCGGGCCTGCGGTCAACTTTGCCCTTGCCTGGGTATGGGCGGTGCGTCTTGCGCAGACCACCACCATCCGCGGCAGCGCGTTCTGGGCGGCAAATCTGCTCACGGGGCTGTTCAATTTGCTGCCGGTGCCGCCGCTGGACGGTGCACAGATGGCGGCGTATGCAGGGGCGCTCTGGCGGCAAAAATACGGAAAGTGCACACAACCCGCCGGAAACGATTGCAAAACCGGCACATTTGGGGTAAAATAAAAAGAACGCAAAAAACGGATTGTTTATGGAGGACCCGATGTTTGATCCCAAACTGAAAGAAGCGCTGGGACGGGTGCAGAAGCCCGGCCGCTATACCGGCGGCGAGCCCGGCAGTATCTATAAAGAAAAGGACAAGGTGGATGTGCGCTTTGCCTTCTGCTTCCCGGATACCTACGAGGTGGGAATGTCCTTTCTGGGCGAAAAGATCCTGTACGAGCTGCTCAACAGCCACGAAAACTGGTGGTGCGAGCGCGCCTTTATGCCCTGGCTGGATATGAAGGCAGAGATGGAGCGCCTGCAGCTGCCGCTGTACACCATGGAGAGTAAGGACCCTCTCACGGCCTTTGATGCTGTGGGCTTTACCTTGCAGTACGAGCTTTCCTATACCAATATCCTTGCCATGCTGGACTTGGCGGGCATCCCGTTCTACTCCAAAGACCGTGATGACCGCTGGCCGCTGATCGTAGCGGGCGGCCCCTGCGCCTGCAACGCTGAGCCCATTGCGGATTTCTTTGATGTTATCCAACTGGGCGAGGGCGAGAACCAGCTGCCCGCCATCTGCGCCGAGATCGAAAAGGCTAAAAAAGAGGGCATCTCCAAAAAACAGCTGCTGCTCAACGTTGCAAAGATCCCGGGCGTGTACATCCCGGCTTTCTACGATGTCACCTACCACGAGGATGGCAGAGTGAAGGCCATCACCCCCAACGAGCCGGGCATCCCCGCACGCATCACCAAAGCCATCATCAAGGATCTGAACCAGTTTGCCCCGCCCACAAACTTTGTGGTGCCCATGGTGGGCGCCATTCAGGACCGCGCCAGCATCGAGGTGCTGCGCGGTTGTGTGCGCGGCTGCCGGTTTTGTCAGGCAGGCTTCTTGTACCGCCCCATGCGCCAGCGCGATGCCAGTTTGCTGAACAAGGCAGCACAGGATCTGTGTGCAAACACCGGCTACGAAGAACTGAGCCTTTCCAGCCTTTCCACCTCTGACCACGGTCAGCTGGAAGAGCTGCTGGACGATCTGAACGAGTGGGCACCCAAGGAGCACGTCAGCCTGTCGCTGCCTTCCCTGCGTGTGGACAACTTCTCCCAGAGCCTCATTGAAAAAACCACCAAGGTGCGCAAGAGCGGCCTAACCTTTGCTGCAGAGGCCGGCACCCAGCGTCTGCGCAATGTCATCAATAAAAACGTCACTTGGGACGAGATCGAAAAGACCTGCACCATCGCCTTTAACGCGGGTTACACCTCGGTCAAACTCTACTTCATGATGGGCCTGCCCACCGAGACCATGGAGGATATCGAGGGTATTGCAGAGACCGCCCAGAAGGTGGTAGACCTCTACTACAAGAATACGAACCACGCCAAGGGACGCGGCGTGCAGGTGACCATCAGCTGCGCCTGCTTTGTGCCCAAGCCCCACACCCCCTTCCAGTTCGTGCCCATGGATACCGCCGAGACCCTGCAGGCCAAGCAGAAGCACCTGCTGGAAAGCGTGCACAGCCGCAAGATCAAGGTGAACTACCACGACAGTACCACCAGCTTTTTGGAGGGTGTGTTCGCCAAGGGCGACCGTCGTCTTGCCCCGGTCATCGTAGAGGCATATAAGCGCGGCTGCTACTTCGACGGCTGGGAAGAGTGCTTCAAGTACGATACCTGGATGCAGACCTTTGCAGACCTGGGCATCGACCCCGCCTTCTATTGCCAGCGTCCCATCGCGCTGGACGAGGTGACCCCGTGGTCCCACATGGACTACGGCATCACCCACGAGTATCTAGTGCGGGAGTACAACAAGGCTCTGGCCGCCCAGACCACCCCGCCCTGCAACCGTGCCTGCAACGCCTGCGGTGCCAACCATCTGTTAGGAGGTCCCTGCTTTGATTACAGTCAGAATCTCGTTTGAAAAGAAAAATGAAGCCTCCTATATCTCCCTGCTGGACCTGCAGCGGGTGATGCAGCGGGTGCTCAAGCGCAGCGGTCTGCCGGTGTGGCATACGCTGGGCTTCAACCCACATATCTACATGACCTTTGCCTGCCCGCTCTCGCTGGGGCAGGAAAGCGAGTGCGAGTGCGTGGACGTCAAGACCGAAGCCGAAGCCCCGGATTTTGCCCAGTGGCAGACCGCCCTCAACGCTATCATGCCCGCCGGTATCCATGTTACCCGTGTGGCTCCGGTGGAAATGAAGGCGGACAGCATCGCCTTTGCCTGCTACCGCATCAGCTACCCGGCAGCTGCTGCTGCGGTGCTGGAGCAGTATAACGCGCTGGAGACAGCCCCCGTGGAAAAGCACAGTAAGCGCGGCAAAAAAATCGTAGACCTTAAAGAGCATATCCAGCAGCTGCGCTATACAGCACTGGGGGACAACGTGCAGCTGGAACTATGCCTGCCCGCTGCGCAGGAGCTGAACCTGAACCCCTCGCTGCTCACCGGTTTTCTGGAAGAAAAGTTCGGCCTGCCCGCCGCAAGTGCCAACATTCTGCGCACCAAGTTTTTGACGGCAGACCGGCAGCTGTTTGTCTAAAGCTGCGCAAAAGTCCGTCTATCAGGCAAAACAGAAAATTTTTGCAAGATTTTTCGCTAAATTGCTTGCATTCAAGCCGGTTTTGTGCTATCCTATTAAGGCGTTAGTGTCCGCTGAGACCACAGCGGGGTTAATGACAAGTATTTATCATTAAACGGGCGGTCCTCTGACGGCTATGCCGTGCATGAACGTCTAAAAACAAATGGAGGATTCGAAAATGGACGCACTGAAGATTATTTCTGAAGGCAGCATCAAGGCTGAAAAGCCTCAGTTCAACGTTGGCGATACCGTCCGCGTTGATGTTCGTATCAAGGATGGCGACCGTGAGCGCATTCAGGCCTTTGAGGGCACTGTCATCGCTAAGAAGCACGGCGGCGTTGCAGAGACCTTCACCGTTCGCCGCGTGGCTTACGGTGTCGGCATCGAGCGTGTCTTCCCCGTCAACAGCCCCTTCGTTGAGAAGGTCACTGTTGTCCGCAAGGGCAAGGTTCGCCGCGCAAAGCTGTTCTATCTGCGTGGCCGTACGGGCAAGGCTGCCAAGGTCAAGAGCGATATTTGATCATCCCCGATTTGAAACCGGGAGAAAAGGGACAACTTGTTGTCCCTTTTTTCTTTTTCAAAGCCCGGGCGTATGTGTAAAATCAGGAAAGGCTGGTGGCTAAGCTATGGAAAAACAGCAGCAGTCTCCCTCCGCTGTACGCGGGCAGGGCATGCTGGAATGGTACGAAGCGCTCATCTCCGCAGCGCTGGTGCTGGTACTGATTTTTTCGTTTTTCTTCCGTATCATTCAGGTGGATGGGCGCTCCATGGTGCCCACCCTGGCCAACGGCGATAAGCTTATCGTCTGGGCGGCAGGCTACACCCCGCAGCGGGGCGATGTGGTCATCGTGGACAGCTACACCGTCTACGGTAAACCTCTGGTCAAGCGGATCATCGCCAAGGGCGGCGACACCATCAGCATCGACTATGACGCCGGTACGGTCACGGTGAACGGCGAGCTTTTGCAGGAGGACTACATTGCAGCCCCCACTTACTTGGGCTACGATGTGCAGTTCCCGTTCACAGTGCCGGAGGGTACCCTGTTTGTGATGGGGGATAACCGCAATGAATCGCTGGACAGCCGCTCCTCCTATGTCGGCTGCATTGACGAGCGCGATATTCTGGGCAAGGTACTGTTGTGCTTTATGCCCTTTACAGATTTTGGGGTGGTAAAATGAACGAAATGGATACTAGGTTTGCAAACCAGTACAATATTCAGTGGTTCCCGGGCCACATGACCAAGACTTTGCGCATGATGGAGCAGGAGATCCAGCATGTTGATGCCAGCCTTGTGCTGCTGGACGCGCGCATCCCGCTTTCCAGCCTGAACCCGGAGATCGAGCGCATCACCGACCGCAAGCCCAAGCTCTATGCGCTGAACAAAGCCGACCTTGCCGACCCGGCTGTGACCGAGGAGTGGATCCGCTACTTCCACGCCGCAGATGCCGGCTGCGTGGCTATCAGCGCCAAGCAGAAGGGCGGCGCAAATGCCGTGAAGGTGGCTATTGAAAAGGAGCTTTCCGGTCTGCTGGAGCGCCGCCAGAACCGCGGCATGGGCGGTGCCAAAACGCAGGTGATGCTGTGCGGCATCCCCAACGTAGGCAAATCCACCTTTATTAACACCTTTGCAGGCTCTGCCCGCGCCAAGGCGGCAGACCGCCCCGGCGTGACCAAGGGCAAACAGTGGGTCAGCACCGAAAAGTTTGACCTGCTGGATATGCCCGGCGTGCTGTGGAAAAAGTTCGATTCCAAGACCATCGCCTCCAATCTGGCCTTTATCGGTTCCATCAAGGACGACATTCTGGATGTGGAAGAGCTGGCTATGAATCTGCTGGACGAGGTGCGCCGCAACTATCCCGACCTTGTGGCACAGCGCTACAAGCTGGATGCCGAAACGCTGGCACTGCCGCCCTATGAGCTGCTGGAGGCCATCGGCCGCAAGCGCGGGCTGCTGGTGCGCGGCGGCGAGGTGAACACCGAGCGCTGTGCCATTATGCTGGTGGACGAGTTCCGCGCCTGCAAGTGGGGCCGCATCTCTCTGGAGCGCCCGCCGCAGCGGGATGATCTGGCCGACTTTGCTGAGGAGGACGAGGAATGAAACGCCGCTCGGACGAGGAAATCTCCGCCCCGCTGTACGCCTTTGATGCCGAGGTGCGCAGCCAGTACGGCTGCTTTGCCGGTGTGGACGAGGCCGGGCGCGGCCCGCTTTGCGGCCCTGTGTGTGTAGCAGCCTGTATTCTGGACCCGGAAAAACCCGGTGTATGGCATCAACGATTCTAAAAAGCTGACCGAAAAAAAGCGCGAGGCGCTGTTTGACGAGATCTGCGAAAAAGCGCTGGCCTACCGCATCGTCTTTGTGGGGCCGGAGGTCATCGACCGGGAAAACATCCTGCACGCCACCATGGGCGGGATGCAGCAGGCGGTGGAAGAGCTGGACATTGTGCCCAATCTGGTGCTGGTGGACGGCAACCGTACCCCCGCAGGCTTGCAGATCCCGGCACAGCCGGTGGTCAAGGGCGATGCCACCAGCGCTAGCATCGGCGCAGCCTCGGTACTGGCCAAGGTCAGCCGAGACCGCTATATGCTGGAGCTGGACAAGCAGTATCCGCAGTATCAGCTGGCAAAGCACAAGGGCTACCCCACAAAGCTGCACTACGAGCTGATCGCGCAGTACGGCATTCAGCCGTTCTACCGACGCAGCTTCCTTAAAAAGCAGGGCTACTGGCCGGAGAGCGGCAAATGAACCGCGCCGAGACCGGCCGCAGGGGAGAAGCTGCCGCTGCCCGCTGGTATCAGAAACAGGGCGCGCAGCTGCTGGCGCATAACTATCATACCCGCATGGGAGAGCTGGATCTTGTGCTGCGGGAGCCGGACGGCACCATCGTCATCTGCGAGGTAAAGACCCGCAGCCAAGGGATGCTGCAACGGCCCGCTGCCGCCGTAGACCCGGCCAAGCAGCACCGGCTGATCTGCGCTGCACAAGGGTATTTGCAGCAGACCGGCCAAAGCGAAGAACCGGTGCGTTTTGACGTTGCAGAGGTAGTTCCTCTTGACAGCGGGCGCTGGATGGTACATATTATAAAGGGTGCCTTTCTCTGCGAGACCTAAGGCAGAAACCGTGGCACCGGTGGGAAGTATGCGGCAAAGCGAGGGCTTTGCCGTACAACCGGGAACGTGCCCCGGCACGTTCCGTGGCGAAAAGGAGCGATGACCATGCAGTTTTTCAGTACCAGAGATCAGAACCGCAAAGTAACTTCTTCTCAGGCAATTGCACAGGGGCTGTCCGATGAGGGCGGTCTGTTTGTGCCGGAAAGTTTTCCGCAGGTAGATGTAAAAGCCCTGTGCGGGCTGGACTACCCCGCGCTGGCAGCAGCCGTTGTGCGGGAGTACCTGACCGATTACAACCCCGCCTTCCTGACCGAGGCCACCCGCAGCACCTATGGGGCTGCTTTTGGCGGCAAGGCAGGCTATCTTGCCCCGGTGGAAGGGGACACCTATGCCCTAGAGCTGTGGCACGGCCCGACCTGCGCCTTTAAGGATTACGCCCTGCAGCTGATGCCCAAGCTGCTGGTTGAGGCCAAAAGAATCTGGGCCGCACTGAAAAGACCCTGATCCTTGTGGCCACCAGCGGTGATACCGGCAAGGCGGCACTGGACGGCTACCATGATATCCCCGGTGTGGAGATCGCCGTGTTCTACCCCACCGGCGGCACCAGCGAGATCCAGCGTTTGCAGATGGCAACGCAGGAGGGCGCTAATGTGGCGGTATACGCTGTGCGCGGCAACTTCGACGATGCCCAGACCGGCGTAAAGAAGGTGTTCGGCGATAAGGCCATCGCTGCCGAACTGGAACAGCGCAACATCCGTCTTTCCAGCGCAAACTCCATCAACTGGGGCCGTCTTGTGCCGCAAATCGTCTACTATTTTGCCGCCTACGCCCAGCTGCTCAAAGCCGGCAAAATCACCTTCGGTGACAAGGTGGACTTCTGTGTGCCCACCGGCAACTTTGGCGATATCCTCGCCGGTTATTACGCAAAGCAGATGGGTCTGCCTGTGGGCAAGCTGGTCTGCGCCTCCAACGAGAACAACGTGCTGACCGATTTCCTCACCACCGGTACTTACACCGCAAAGCGGGAGTTCTTCAAGACCACCTCGCCCAGCATGGACATTCTGGTGTCCTCTAATCTGGAGCGTCTGCTGTACCATGTGACCGGCAGCGATGCCGAGGTGGCGGGCTTTATGCAGCAGCTGGCTACTACCGACAGCTACACCGTCCGTCCCGAGACGCTGGCCGCCATTCAGGAAACCTTCTCCTGCGGCTGGAGCAGTGAGGCTGAGGTGGCAGGGGAGATCCGTTCCCGCTACGAAAAGGACGGCTACCTGTGCGATACCCACACCGCCGTGGCCTTCCATGTGGCTGCACAGAAAAAGCGGCAGGGCGTGCCCATGGTGGTGCTTTCCACCGCATCGCCCTTCAAGTTCCCCCACAGCGTGCTGAGCGCACTGGGCAAAGCTGCCCCGGAAAACGATTTTGAAGCCATGCAGCAGCTGGAGACTGCCACCGGCCACACCGCACCGGCAAGCCTTGCCGCTCTGCGCAGCAAGCCGGAGCGCTTTGATACCGTCATTGCCCCGGCACAGATCGCTGAGGTGGCGCTGGGCTATCAGGCATAAGCTTCTGCGGACAGACAGAACAGGAGTAAACAGACTATGGCACTTTTTGTGCTTGGCGACCCCCATCTTTCTCTGGGCGCATCCAAGCCGATGGATATCTTCCCCGGCTGGAACGATTATGTGGACCGGCTGGAGAAAAACTGGCGCAAGCTCATCACCCCGCAGGATACCATCGTGCTGGCAGGGGATATCAGCTGGGCCATGCGCCTGACTGATACCC
>ENA-OQDT01001600-OQDT01001600.1-human-gut-metagenome-genome-assembly--contig:-NODE-1600-length-12910-cov-5.105453_pt1 | contig 12910 bp, 16 predicted proteins | sample MGYA00242786_ERZ504617 | MGnify/ENA primary metagenome ERZ504617 (study PRJEB26092, sample SAMD00036337) | human gut metagenome | host: Homo sapiens | study: EMG produced TPA metagenomics assembly of... | reverse complement strand
GCAATATAATGTCCAAATGGATCGTCACCAAGTCTGGTGAGATATTCTACTGGATGTCCAAGTCTCGATAATCCAATCGATACATTCACTTCTGCCCCTGACATTGCTCTTGTAAAATGTTCCACTTCTTCTAATGGTCCTGTCGTATCTGCGATCAAAAGTGCCATTGGTTCACCAAATAATATTGTCTTTCCCATTTCGTCTTTCCTTTCCTGCAATATGCCTCTATGCTTCCTTCGGCTTTCTTACCAGATGGATTGCAAATCCGCCCACTTCTTCTGCCATATAAACTGCCTGTATTTTTCCGTCCGGTCCGGTAAACGGTACTATCTTCATTAAACTTGACACCTTTTCTTTCCAGATATGCTTTCGCCAGTTCTACAGAATATGTCGCAATTGCAATATGTCCTTTTGTTCCAAGATATGGTTTTTTCATTGTCTCTACATATCCTGCTGAAAAGATAGAACTCGGATTTTCATTTGGCGCAAATCCAAACATTGTATCAAATGCTCCTGCTACTAGATGAGCCTCCGATTCATTCTCACAGTTAATTCCTACATGTGCAAGTCTGAATCCGAGCATGCTTCTAACCGCTTGTTCTGTCAATTCTCTAATCTTATCAAAATTTCCCGCCTCTATCTCTGCCGCAGGAACCATCCAGGTTCCTCCACATGCCAGAATCTTATCTTCCGCGAGATAATCGCTGACATTGGATGGATTGATTCCACCAGTCGGCATAAAACGGATCTGACTATAAGGTGCTGCCATGGCTTTGATTGCTTTCAATCCGCCTGCTGCCTCTGCCGGGAAGAATTTCACCACATTCAGTCCATATTTGATCGCCTGCTCAATATCACTTGGGCTGGAGCATCCTGGAAGAATCGGAATCCCTTTCTTCACACAATACTCAACTGTGTCCGGATTCAGTCCAGGGCTTACGATGAATTTCGCCCCTGCTTCTATTGCCGCATCTACCTGTTCTGTATTCAATACAGTTCCTGCTCCTACCAGCATCTCCGGATAAGCTTTCGTCATTTCCGCAATGGATTCTCTTGCTGCGTCTGTACGGAATGTAACTTCTGCACACGGAAGTCCTCCTTCGCACAATGCTTTTGCGAGCGGAACCGCATCCTTTGCATTATTCAATTTGATAACCGGAAGAATCCCCATACATTCAATCTGTTTCAATAATTCTTCTGCCATGTCTTCTACCTCCTATGCCAGTTTATTGATCGGATAATGAATTGCTTCACCATTGGCAAATCTTACAGATTCTTCTGCAACCTTTCTCTTCAGTTCACTTGCTGCTTCTTCCGAATACCAAGCCATATGAGGTGTTACAACCAGATTTTCATGCTTAAACAATGGTGAATCTTTACTTACCGGCTCTCCAAGCATACAGTCAAGTCCTGCTCCTGCAATTTCTCCATTGCTCAACGCCTCATCCAAATCTGCTTCATTAATGATTCCTCCACGTGCCACATTGATCAGCACTGCTGAATTCTTCATCTTCTTAAATGTCTCTGCATTGAATAAATCTTTATTTCCATCTGCCGGACAATGTAAGGAAATAATATCTGATTTTGTAATAATATCCTCTACAGAAACTGCTGTCACATATTCATCCGTCTCTGGTGTCGCTTTAAAATATGGATCTGTTCCGATTACTTTAAAACCAAGTGCATGCATTTTCTTTGCAAAATTACGCCCAATTCTTCCAAGTCCTACAACTCCAACTGTCAGTTCGCTGAATCTGTGGATTGGAATTGCTTTTGTATAATCCCATTTTTCATTCTTTGTAAACTGATTCATTTTTACAACTTCTCTTACCATTACCATGGCCAGTGCAATTGCGTGATCTGCCACTTCGTTCATTCCATAGTCCGGTACATTTCCTACCTGAATACCATGCTTCGTAGCCTCCGGTACATCAATCGTATCTACTCCAACACCATAACGGACAACATATTTTAATTTCGGACAGTTATCCATTACTTTCTTTGTAATCTTTGCATACTGTACAATAAATATCTCCGCGTCCTGGCACTGCTCAATCACCTCATCCTCTGTGATTGCCTGTTTCAGTTCTACTTCCATTCCTGCATCTGCAAATACTTTCTTTTCAATATCAATACTGTCATGATCACAGTCTGTAATAATTACTTTCATGTCTGTTCCTCCGATTATGTCATATTTTTCTATTATCTTTCATTCAATGTCTTTACTTTCTCTATATGTTCTGTCTCTACCTCACGAGATATCCTCCATCCACCGGAATGACTGCTCCGTTTAGATAGTCAGATGCATCCGATGCCAGGAATACACAAGGACCTTTCATATCTTCCGCTGTTCCCCAACGCTTTGCAGGAATGCGGTTTGTGATGGCTTCTTTTCTCGGATTGTTTGGATCCAGAAGTGCTGTATTCATTTCAGTCGCCATATATCCCGGTGCAATGGAATTTACATTAATTCCTTTTTCTGCCCATTCATTGCAGAATGCTTTGGTAATCTGAGCCACACCGCCTTTGGATGCCGCATATGCAGGTACCGTATATCCGCCAAAGAATGACAGCATCGATGCTACTGTAATAATCTTTCCTTTGCTCTCCTGTGCCATGAACTGTTTTGCCGCCAGCTGACACAATTCAAATACTGCAGTCAGATTCACATCCAGCACTCTTTTCCAGTCCTCCATCGGAAATTCTTCCGATGGATGTCTGCTCTGTACTCCATGTGCGGTTACCAGAATATCCAGATGTCCGCCAAGTGCTGCCAGCGATTCCTGAAAAGCTTCTTTTAATGCTATTTCATCTCCCAGATCTGCCTGTACTCCCGTGCACTTGAATCCCTTTTGGTTGAATTCATCTGCACGGTCTTTAATTGTTTCTCTGGTTCCTATAATTACAACTTCGCATCCAGCTTCCAGCAGTCCTTCTGCCATTCCGTGGCCAAGTCCTCTGGAACCGCCGGTTACAATTGCTTTTTTTCCTGTCAGATCAAATATACTCATAGCTGCCGTCCCTCCTCGTTACTTCATGAATATATTCGGAAGTGTCATACTGATTGCCGGGATAAATGTAATCAGTAATAAATCCACAACCATTACCAAAATAAATTTTATAATTCCGGAACATACCGTTTCCAGATCACTCCGTCCAACCCTCGACGCAACGAACAGGTTGATTCCAAGAGGTGGTGTAATGAATCCGATTGCCAGATTGACAACCATTACGATACCAAAGTGGATTGGATCTACTCCAAACTGCATTGCGATCGGTAACAGGATCGGCGCCAAAACCATCATTGCAGGTGTCGTATCCATGAAGCATCCAACAATCAACAGTAATACGTTGATCAACAATAAGATCAGGATTTTATTATCTGTAAAGTTGATAATTCCATTTGTGATTGCTCCCGGGATTTTTTCAATGGTAAGTATCTTTGTAAATGCAGTAGCACATCCAATGATTACCATAGTTGTTCCTGTTGTATTACATGCATTTCCAATTGTTGCAAACATTTCTTTGATATTAAACTCTCTGTAAATAAAGGCTCCGCAGATAAATGCATATACTGCTGCAACAGCTGCTGCCTCTGTCGGTGTGAAAATTCCTGCATAAATTCCACCAAGAATGATAATTGGATTTAATAATGCCCATTTTGCATCCCAGATTGCTGCAAGTTTTTCTTTTGCCGTATATTTTCTTTCATCACCTTTCCATCCCTGTTTCTTACAATACAGATAAGAAACAACAATCAGAGAAAAACCGATTAAAATACCCGGAAGGAAACCTGCCATAAACAAAGAACTGATGGAAGTACTTGTAGATACTCCATAAATTACCATCGGGATACTTGGCGGAATGATAACTCCGATACTACCTGCCGTAGCAATCAATGCCAAAGTAAAGCTCTTACTGTAACCCTTATCCAGCATAGTCGGAATTACCATGGAACCAATTGCTGCAACGGTTGCCGGACCAGATCCGGAAACTGCTGCGAAGAACATACATAACACGATAGTTACTGTCGCAAGTCCACCTGTGAATCTTCCTAAAAATACGTTGCATACATTCAACAGACGCTTGGATACCCCACCTGCACCCATCAGTTCTCCTGCGAGAATAAATAACGGGATTGCCATCAGTGGAAAAGAGTCAGCACTTGTAACCAACTGCTGTACAATGTATAAGGAACTGATACGTCCGTCTGCCAAAATTGCACAAAGAGAAGATACTCCAATTGCAATTCCAACCGGCATATTTAAAACTAAAGTAACAACTAATGCGATAAATAAAACTGCTGCAACCACTATTTTTCACCCCCGTTTTTTTACCGGCAGTTTTCCTGCCAAATACCAGATTGCCTGAATCTGCCTGATTACAACCAAACCAAATCCGACAACCGGTGCCGCGTTGATATACTGCAATGGAACTCCCAATGCTGGTGACACTTTTCCGAACAGCCATTGTTTATATGTAAGTTCTACACCTGTCACAACGATGTATGCTGCAAATGCAAGTACCAGAAGTTCGCCAACAATTGTAATATACGGTCTTACTTTTTCCGGGAACAACTTTAATGCCGCATCAATTTTTATATGTTTCATCAGTTTACATCCATAAGCCACACCTATGTAGATCAGCCAAACGAAACAATATCTTGCAAGTTCTTCCGACCATGAAAGTGAATTATGCATTACATATCTCATAATAACCTGAATGAATATGATAATTGTCATAACCGACATCAGGATGATACAGATTGTCTCTTCCAGATAATCATTCAAGAATTTAAAATTTTTTTCATTATTTTCCCTCCTCACGATACTGGGTCAGTTCTTTCTGAATCTCATCAAAATATTCCGGATGTTCCATGGAACTCTTTGCCAGACTGAATACATCTGCATCTTCAATGAGCTTTTGGAATTCGTTTTTTCTGATCGTCCGTCAATGTATTCACTTCACATCCATATTTTTCCATTTCCTTGATTCCTTCTTCTTCGTCTTTTGCAGACACTTCCAGCTGATATGCTGATGCTTCTTTCATTGCTTTATCAATAATTTTCTGCTGTTCATCTGTCAAAGAATCATATTTATCCGGATTCATAACTACTACATACGGTGTATATACATGCTGTGTCATTGAAATATATTTCTGAACCTCATAAAAACGGTTACTGTAAATAATTCCGATTGGATTTTCTTCTCCGTCTACCGTTCCCTGTTGCATAGCTGTAAATAACTCTGAGAATGCCATTGGTGTTGGGTTAGCTCCGATGGATTTCCATGCTTTCAAATGAATTGGATTTTCCATTGTACGGATTTTCTGTCCTTTACAGTCTGCCGGTGTCTCAATCGCATGATCATTATTCGTGTAATTACGGAATCCGTTTTCCCACATTGCCATATGCTTCAATCCAACTTTGCTTACACCCTTTAACATTTCCTGTGCAGCTTTTCCATCAAATCCTACATCATATACTTCCTGTGAATTTAAGAACAAATATGGTGTATCGTAAATGTAATAATCTTTGTATAGTGTTGATAAACTACTGCTGGAAGATACTGCAATATCAATATCTCCATTCTGTACACCTTCAGCTGCTGTCTTGTCATCACCAAGCTGATTATCCTGGAACAGATCTACTGTGATATCTCCATCTGAATATTCTTCTACAAGTTCTTTAAATTTTTCTCCCGCTTTTTTAGCCGAATTTGATGTTACATTTGCAAAAATAAGATTTACCTTCTCCTGCGTTTTATATTTACTGCCGGCCTTTGTCATTCCAACTCCGGCAACCAGTGCAAGTACGATTAATACCGCTGTTACTGACTTTGTCTTACTGGACATCTGCCATTCCCTCCTTATACATTTTCACAGTCAACTACAATCTTGATTGTTCCACATTCCGGATCTGCGATCATATCGAATACTTTGTCACTTTCTTTCAGTGGAACAACATGTGTTACAATTTTTTCAAGTTCTGCTTCTAATTCTTTTGTAAGTTCTGCAGCTCTTCCGAATTCTTCTTTCGTATATACTCTTGTTCCAACCACTGTCTGCTCTTTGAAGTTCACATCTCTTAAGTTCACTTCGTGTGGTTTTTTATGTACTGATACGATACAGATCTTTCCGCGGACTCTTGTAATATCTGTCATCTGCATTGCCGGCACTGCCGCGCCGCTACATTCAAAGAATGTATCGCATCCCTCACCGTTTGTTGCATCCTTTACAACTTTTTCCAGATTTTCTTTTGCCGGATTCACTGGTATAAATCCAAGTTCTTCTGCAATTTCAAGCCTTTTTTCAACAACATCGGAAATAAATATCTTTGATGCCCCTGCATGTTTTAACATGATTCCACATAACATTCCAATTGGTCCGGCTCCAACTACCACTGCTGTGTCCAGTGCCTCAAATCCTGACATGTGAATTGCGTGGACAAGTACTGCAAGAGGCTCAATCACTGCTGCCGCTTTATCACTGACCCCATCCGGAACCTTAAACAGCACATCCTCATCTGTGTATACGGTCTGACACATCCCACCGTCTGTATCAATCCCGATCAGTCCCAGTGTATTACATACATGTTCATTTCCACTTCTGCATGCAAGACAGTGTCCACAGGAAAGTAACGGATAAGGGACAACTCTGTCACCTTTTTTGAATTTCTTTCCATCTTCTGCAACAATCCCCAAAAATTCATGTCCCAGAATCAATGGTGCTTTTGCTCTTGGATGTGTTCCAAGATAAATACCAATATCTGATCCACAGACTCCGCAATATCTGATATTTAATTTCACTTTCCCGTCCTGCTTTTCAGGTTCTTTTACCTCTTGAACTTCTACCCGCTTAGGTCCAGCATATACTAATGCTTTCATTTGCTCTCCTCCATTTTCCTTGTAATTGTCTGATTAATCTTTATGGTTTTATTATATATGCGTCTTACAGCTTTGGCAATATTGTATATTTTTTTCTCCGTTTGCACCATTTATTTTGTGCACACTTGTTAATTATATACAATTTAACGCCTTAAATACATCTGATGTCTTAATTTTTGTCAAAAAAAAATCAAGAACCAATTGCCAAAAAACCTTGATTTTAAGGCATTTCCTCTTGATTTTTATTTAAAAAACTTGTCTGACATCCTTATTTTTCGCTACTTTTTTACATATTTTTCTACTCAAAACGTCGCTTTCGTTCGATTTCTTTTATGATATAAATCCTGTTTTCGCTGATATGTGCTATCATCGCACTTCTTGCTCCGTTCGCATCTCCTCTTGTTATAGCTTCGACAATCTGTTCATGAAAACTCACCGTTGTCTCTGTCAGGCGTTTACTCGTCATCTCGACTGTCAGTCCTACTGACTGCTGAATAATCGGCACAAGCTTCGCTATGATCCGGTTCTTTGTCGCCTCTGCAATCAGCTGATGAAATCGTGCATCCTCTTCATGATGATTCAATCCCTGTCTGATCATTCCGATCACTTTCCGGTTCTGTCTGGATATCTCCGCAATCTCGTTCTTATCTGCATGAATTGCTGCCAGTGCTGCACTTTCGGGCTCCAGTATCATACGCACATCCAGAAGTTCTAATGCCATCTCTTCATCCTTTCCCATCAGGGAAATTCCAAGCGGATCTACCGCTACACCTTCATTTTGCGAAATAAAGGTTCCCGCTCCTCTTTTTATCGTCAGTATATTTCTTGTTTCAAGGCTTTTTACCGCTTCTCTGACCGTACTTCTTCCGACATTTAGTTTTTTTGCCAGTTCATATTCATTCTCCAGACGGTCTCCAGGCTTCATATGATTGGTTCGGATCATCTCAATGATATCTTCTGCCGCTGCCTGCGCCAGAGGCATCCCATTTTTTTGTTTCATCACAACACCTCCCGGTCATGCCATTTATGCTTCTGTTTCCAATGGTGAATATACCCACTCCCTTGTGTTATCCTGAATCAGTTTCTTCGATATGTTGCCTTGCTTTTTTCAGTTCTTCCATTGCTTTTTTTTCAAATTCTTCTGAATAGTAAAACACCGGAACAGCCACACTCATCCCTGCAATTACATTTTCTTTGTATTTTACAGGAACTGCAATACACTGCACATCTTTATTCGATTCCTCTTTTTCAAATGAATAGCCTGATTTTTGCGTCTCTTCCATCTGTGAGAAAAGTGTGTCAAAATCATCAATCGTATATTCTGTCAATTTATATAGCCCTTCCGGATATAATGTTTTAATGTCTTTTTCTGTCTTTCCGCTAAGCAGGGCTTTTCCAATACCTGTTGCATATGCCGGATATTTGTATCCTCTTTTTGCCTGGATCGTGATGGGCGTCGGTACTCTTTCTTCCAAAAGATATAAAACCTCACCACCGGATAATACCGAAAAATATGCGTCTGATTAACCGCAGATGACAAATTCTTCAAAACATAATCTATTTCCTGTAACAGATCGGAATTCTTCGTGTAAGAAGAACCAGCAAAATATGCTGCCTGTCCAATTGTATAATTCCCATTATCATTCATTCTGATAAAATTCATTGCCTGCATGGTCTTTAAGATTGGATGAAGACTTCCCTTTGGAATCTCCAGTCTCTGTGCCAGACCGGTCAGTGACATTCCTTCCGAAGTTGCAGATAAAAGCTCAAATATTTTCAAAACCCGATAGGTCGATCGGTGCATTTTCTCTTCTTGCATAATAGCTTCCTCTCTTTCATTTACACTCATTTTACCATATCCAAAATGAATGCTCTATACAATATTACCAAATTCAGGCAAGTTTTTTTGTTATCAATTGAGAATTGTCACCATTCCTTTCCAGTGTTATAGTTCCTATATAGGAACTAATTATTATTTACAAACATTCGAGGTGCTATAAATGAATTATGTATCTATCTTAAATCAACTGTTGGAGAATAAGATCATCGCCATCTTACGCTTAGATTCTCCGCAAAAAGCGCAAAAAGGAATTGAAGCATTAAAAAAAGGCGGTATCCAGGCAATTGAAGTGACCCTGAATACTCCCGGAGCACTTCAGGTTATTTCTCACTATCAAAATGTATCTGATCTGCTGATCGGAGCCGGTACTGTACTTGATGAAGCATCCTGTCTAAATGCAATTCAGCATGGCGCACAGTATATTGTTACTCCTACACTCAATGAAGGTGTTATAAAATGTGCTAACCGATACCAGAAACCGGTCATCTGCGGCTGTATGACTCCGACAGAAATCATTACTGCTTTAGAACTTGGGGTAAATATGATCAAACTATTCCCGGCTTCTATCCTTGGCCTGGATTCTATTAAAGCCATAAAAGCTCCGATTCCACAGGCGCTTATAAGACCAACCGGAGGAGTGAATCTTGAAAATATAACTGTATGGCAAAAATCCGGTGCAGATTTTTACGGCATTGCCGGAGAATTTTCCAAATTAGCTAATGAAGAAAAATACAGTGAATTAACGGAAATCGCACATAGATACTGTGCTGCCATTTCACATTAAACATTATAACAGCAGTATACTTATTATCACGGAGGATAAATCATGAATTATATAATAACTGTAGACGGTGGAACAAGTAATACCAGAACTTATCTTTGGACTGCCAATGGTCAAATCCTTACACAACGCTCACAAGCAATCGGTGCCAAAACATCTGCGATAAATGGCAGCAACCAAGCGTGGAAAAAAGCAATTCACAATATGATTGAAAGCATGCTTACCGAATGTGCAGTTTCCGATAATGCTATCCAAGGAGTCTATATGTCCGGAATGCTAACCAGCGACCTTGGCATCCTTGAAGTGCCACATCTTACTGCTCCTGTTTGCATGAAAAATTATCAGGAGCATCTGATACGTGTACATCTGCCGGAAGTATTCTCAAAAGAGATCGTTCTGATTCCCGGCATAAAAAATACACTTTCCAATGCTGAATCTCTTGATTCGCTGCGCAGATTTGACATTATGCGAGGCGAAGAAACAGAAACCTATGCTTTGATCGAACAGTATGGTGCCGGTCAGAATACTATCTATATTCTGCCTGGCTCACATAATAAGTATGTTTTTGTAGACGAAAGCTCTACAATACTAGCTACAAGCACCACACTCTCCGGAGAATTATTAAATTCGATTGTCAATGATACAATTGTATCCAGTTCTGTCGATCATGGATTCCCGACAATGGAACACTACAATCTGGAGATGATACAGTATGGCTGTGAAATGCATCGCAAAGAAGGGATTGGACGTGCACTCTTCCTCACACGGCTTTTTGATCGGTTTGGTAAACAGTCAAAATATAATCTGCAGAACTATGTTCTCGGAGTTGTATTGGAAAGTGATCTCTCTGCCCTTCACAATGCAGCATTTTTTGAAGATACCATGAATGTACGCATTGTCATCCATGGAAACGGTGCTTTCAGTCATGCACTTTATGATCTGTTAAAAGATGATCCTGCGTTCCATAATATCGTGCTGGATAATTCTGAAGAAATCCCGATTGCCGCACAGGGTGCATATCATCTCGCCATGAAAGACCTGCAAATACGTTAAATTCTAATCCTTTCCTATTATCTTTATAGAATTTAGTAATTGCAGTATTATTTTTTCATGTATATTCGCAGAAAGGGGAGCTATTGCAAAAGTAAACTACCCGAGCAACAACTCCCTTAATTTTATAAAATCCCTCTTAAATAACCTGCTTTTTTTCAGAGTATACTTTCTTTCATTATTCAGATAAAACTCCATCCCGCCGTCAAATACTGCGAATATCTCTATCGATCTGTGCCGGTGCTTCTGTCGAATATCTTATTTTTTATAACATCTTCATTTTTCCTTCAATAAACTCTGCTTCTGCATGCTTTTCGTCCAGAAGCCGCATCTTTCCACACCGGTCAATCAATTCGTCAATATTTTCTTTTACCAGTGTCTGTTCCTCATCCATTCCGGACTGCAATCCTTATCTTTGGCAAAAACTACAACCGGGATCTGATTGTGCTTATATGCAAACTGCAACAACCCTTCCGCAGTATATTTCTTTTTCGTCTCGTTCATTTTATTTTCCTCCTTATATTAGCGTATTTTATTAATATTTATTATCATAATAACAATTTTTCGATTTTGCTATTTACCATCTAAATTTCATGTCTTAACCATTCTGTTGCTCCTACATATTGAACTGCTTTTGCTCCATATCTATTGCCTTCCTTTGCACATTCTATTACACTTCTGCCGGCCAGTAACGCACTCATGAATCCTGCTGCAAAACTATCCCCTGCCCCTGTAGTATCTATACGTTCCACATCTTCTACTGCCGGAATCCAATATTTATCCTCATCTGTCCTTACATAACAGCCACGCTTTCCACATTTAATGATTACATTTCCCACACCAGTATGTTTGATCTGTTCTGCAGCCTCTTCTACATTTCTGGTTTTTGTCAAAAGCATAGCCTCTTCGTCGTTCGGGAATAAATAATCTATATATGAAAAGGCATCTGCCATGTCTTTTATTGTCTCGTCTTTCTTACGTTTTGTCATATCAGCACAGACAATCTTCCCCTGTCTCTTTGCGATCCTAAATATATCCTTTAATTCAACCGGTCCGATCTCAGGAAACACAAAAACGCTTGCAAAACATACAATCTTCACACTATCCGGAAACGGCATCCGGATATACTCCTTTCTAAGACTCCTGAGTGTCCCATATGGATTCGTCAAAAAACTTCTTGATCCGTTTTCGTCCACAAGCACCACATTCATCCCGGTTATCTGTTCATTCCTTACACTTTCATTTCTGATGACCATACCGCATTCCCGACAGTGATTTAATATGAATTTTCCGGCTTCGTCCTCTCCAATTACTGTTTCTAATTGAACTTTATGTCCTGTCTTTGCAAGAATCGTTGCTTCATTCAGCGCATCCCCTCCTGTTGTCATATGAATATCTTCGACAGGGTAGGAACCTGTATCAAATACCTTGGTATTCACCGGTCTGGCCAGTACATCTATGATTGCCGCTCCTATAATCAGGATTTCTGGATTCTGCATATTTTTCCTTCTCCTATTAATTGTCTTATGGTTAAATCTTTTTTTATTAATATCATAACATAATTTCTCGGGGCATAAAATAAAAAAACAGGTAAGAATGTTTCCATTCTTACCTGCATTTTTATATTTGAGTTAATATTCTGATAACAGATTATGATTACTCGATGATTGTAGCAACACGTCCTGATCCTACAGTACGTCCACCTTCACGTTTGTGAGGTTCTTAAAATCTCATTATTTTCTGTGATTTTCGTGTCTTTATTGTCCTGTGTTATAGGATTTCTACGCTATATTTCTGTTCTCTTCATTTTTTAGTATCAAAACGGTATCACAGCCAGATTTTCATGAGCTGTCAACTTTCCGGTTGCAGATTCCCACCTTGACTGTTATAATCGAAACATGGGTGCTATCATAACGGTAGGCGGTTAGTCCTTCAGCAGAGGGACTGTGACCCTCTGATTACATAGAAACTCGAAAGAGAATCCACTGGAAAGGAGGGCTAAGCCAATGAGTATTGTGGACTTTATTGCAGTCGTGAGCTTCGGCATCACCTGCTTTTGTGCCGGATACACATTCGGCAAAGATAATAACAAGACACAAAAATAACCGCCCCAGCCTCGCAAACTGAACGGTTATTTTTAATCAATTAAGTATGTGGACTAACCGTCTATCGGTAGCACTCTTTTTCTATAATCATATTAGCACGCATGTGTGAAAATGTCAAAAAATTTCTTCATTCTTGGTTATTAATCTCCTTGATCAACTGTACTGCCTTCTCTGCATCATCGGTTTTCACGAATATATCCACACCATATATTCCAAATCCAGGTGCCCCATGCATTGCAACATTCGCAC
>ENA-OQDT01001599-OQDT01001599.1-human-gut-metagenome-genome-assembly--contig:-NODE-1599-length-12913-cov-3.084311_pt1 | contig 12913 bp, 7 predicted proteins | sample MGYA00242786_ERZ504617 | MGnify/ENA primary metagenome ERZ504617 (study PRJEB26092, sample SAMD00036337) | human gut metagenome | host: Homo sapiens | study: EMG produced TPA metagenomics assembly of... | reverse complement strand
CACATTCATCGCGGCGGTCTGCGTGGTGGTGGCGATCATGCTCACCATTGCGGCACATCCGCTTCTTCTTTGGCGAGGAAACCCACAAACAGCAGGGGGAGCTGTTCCACCAGCCGCCGCACGACGAGGCCGCACCTGTGTCCGCCGGCGACACGTTGCGCACACGGCGGCGCGACAACGCCGCGGACCTGCGCATATTGCGCAAGCAGATCATTGTGGGCGCGGCGCTCACGCTCGTCGTGGTGATTCCGATTCTCATTCACACCTTCGCCCCGCATTGCCCGCTCGGACCCCTCGTGGACCCATGGTGGCAGGCGGTGCTCATCACGCCGGTCATGTTCTACAGCGGCTACCCGGTGCATGTGGACGGCTGGTCGTCACTGGCGGACCGTCGCCCGAACATGAACACGCTCGCATCCATAGGCACGATCGCCGCCTACGCCTACGGCCTGCTCATCTGCTTTGCCGGCGACCTGTTTCCCGCGGGCATGCGCATGTCGTATTTCGCCATCGTGGGCATTGTGATCACGCTGGTGTTGCTGGCGCGCCTCGTCTCCGACCTGTATCTGCCGCAGCAGCCGGCGTTCCCGCTGCAGTTGTGGGTGGACCGTTTCTCGTTCGTGTTCGTGCCCGTCGTGATCATGATCGCCCTGTGGACGTTCGTGGCATGGCTGTTGTTCGGCAGGCAGCCGGCGCTGCCGATGGCGCTGCTCACCGCGATCTCGGTGCTCATCATCGCCTGCCCGTGCGCGCTCGGCTGGGCGGCGACGCTTGCCGCCGTGTTCGCGAATGAGAACGCAGGCCGCCATGGTCTGCAGATTCATTCCCTTGGCTCACTGCAGATCGCCCGTCACCTGACCGACGTGCTGTTCGCGCAGGAGGCGGCATCGCGCTGCCAGGAAGACATTCGCCGACTCCAGCAGGCCGGCGTCTCCACTTCGGTCATCGATGCGGACGCCGTGGACGACGTGCTCGCCACCGTGGATTCCATGCGCAAACTCGCCGTGTCGCTCGGCCAACGCCCGGTGGTGGCGTTCGTGGGCGACGGCCCGACCGATGAGCGCATTCGCCACGCCGTCGACATCACGCTCGAGGTCGGCGAGGCGAAGGAAGGCGAAGCCCATGGCCATGCGGATGTCATCGTGGATTCCCGTTCAACCATGGCGGTGAGCGATCTGCGCAATCTCTCCCACGCGATGATGGCGAATATTCGCGAGAATCTGGTGTGGACCTTCGCGTTCAACATCATTGGCATCCCGATTGCCGCCGGCGTGCTCTACCCGTTCACCTCGTGGCTGCTCGACCCGTCGTTCGCCGCGATCGCGATGATTCTCAGCTCGCTGTGCGTGCTGGTCAACTCGCTGCGCATGCGCCACTACAACCCGGAACGGGCGTAGTGACTCAAGGCTTGCAGATTCCCTGAAACACGCAGAAGGCCCGCGCGGATTGCGCGGGCCTTCCCTATATCAGTCGCCATATGGCGATTCGGATCAGGCGTCCTTCTGTTCGCCGTCATCCTTCTTGTCGTCAACCGTGATCTGGGAGTCTCCAGGGTTCGGGTCGCCTTCCATCGGGTTGTGCGTATGGTCGGTGAGCTCGAGGTGCTCGCCACCGGTGTGGTCCACCAGCACGGTGTCACCGTCCTTGATCTCGCCGGCGAGCAGCATGCGTGCCAGCTGGTCGCCCACCTCGGTCTGCACCAGACGGCGCAGCGGACGCGCACCGTATGCCGGGTCGTAGCCGGTGTCGGCAAGCCATTCGCGTGCCGCTTCGGTGACGTCGAGCGTGATGCGACGGTCGGTGAGGCGCGAAGCCACCTGCTTGACCTGCAGGTCGACGATCTTGCCGAGCTCCTGGCGTGTGAGCGGGTGGAAGATCACCATGTCGTCGAGACGGTTGAGGAACTCCGGACGGAACTGGCTGTGCACCGCGTTCATCACGGCGTCCTTCTTCTGCTGCTCATCCAGGTCGGGGTTGACCAGGAACTGCGAGCCGAGGTTCGACGTCATGATCAGGATCGTGTTCTTGAAGTCCACGGTGCGGCCCTGACCATCGGTCAGGCGGCCGTCATCGAGCACCTGCAGCAGAATGTCGAAGACCTCGGAATTGGCCTTCTCCACCTCGTCGAACAGCACCACCGAATACGGACGACGACGCACGGCCTCGGTGAGCTGGCCGCCCTCCTCGTAACCGACATAGCCCGGGGCTGCGCCGATGAGACGCGAGACCGACGACTTCTCCATGTACTCCGACATGTCGATGCGGATCATGGCCTTCTCGTCGTCGAACAGGAATTCGGCGAGCGCCTTGGCGAGCTCGGTCTTGCCCACGCCGGTCGGGCCCATGAACAGGAACGAACCGGTCGGGCGATTCGGGTCGGACAGGCCTGCACGCGAACGGCGCACGGCGTCGGAGACCGCACGAACGGCTTCCGGCTGGCCGATCACGCGCCTGTTGAGGTATTCCTCCATGTTGAGCAGTTTCTCGTTCTCGCCCTGCATGAGACGGCCGACCGGAATGCCGGTCCATTCGGAGACGATGCCGGCCACCGAATCGGCGTCCACATGGTCGGGGACCATGGGCTCATCCTCATGGGCGAAGTCGGCTTCCTTCTCGGCCTCGTGCTCGGCTTCGGTCAGCTGCTTCTGAATGGCCGGGATCTCACCGTACAGAATGCGGCTCGCCTTCGCCAGGTCGCCTTCACGCGTGGCCTTGTCGGCCTCGACGCGCTTCTCGTCGAGCTGCGCACGCAGGTCGCCGACCTTGTTGTGGCCTTCCTTCTCGGCGTTCCAACGGGCGTTGAGTCCTGCGAGCTTCTCGCGGGCGTCGGCCAGTTCGCTCTGGAGCTTGGCGAGGCGCTCCTTGGAGGCCGGGTCCTCGGCCTTCTTCAGCTGCATCTCCTCCATTTCGAGGCGCGTCACCTTGCGCTGCAGCTCGTCGATCTCCTCGGGCTGCGAGTCGAGTTCCATGCGCAGGTGCGCAGCGGCCTCGTCCACCAGGTCGATGGCCTTGTCGGGCAGCTGACGACCGGTGATGTAGCGGTTCGAGAGGGTTGCGGCGGCCACGAGCGCGTCGTCGCCGATCGTCACCTTGTGGTGGGCCTCATAGCGCTGCTTCAGGCCACGCAGAATGGCGATCGTGTCCTCCACACTCGGCTCGCCCACGAACACCTGCTGGAAACGACGCTCCAGGGCCGGATCCTTCTCGATGTTCTCACGGTATTCGTCGAGCGTGGTGGCGCCGATCAGGCGCAGTTCGCCACGGGCCAGCATAGGCTTGAGCATATTGCCCGCGTCCATCGAGCCTTCGGCCGCACCGGCACCGACGATCGTATGGATCTCGTCGATGAAGGTGATGATCTGGCCGTCGGACTGCTTGATCTCGTCAAGCACGCCCTTGAGGCGTTCCTCGAATTCGCCGCGGTACTTGGACCCGGCCACCATGGAGCCCAGGTCGAGGCTGATGAGGCGCTTGTTCTGCAGTGTGCTCGGCACGTCGCCGGCCACGATGCGCTCGGCGAGGCCTTCCACGACGGCGGTCTTGCCCACGCCTGGCTCGCCGATCAGCACCGGGTTGTTCTTCGTGCGGCGGCTCAGAATCTGGATCACACGGCGGATCTCCTGATCCCTGCCGATCACCGGGTCGAGCTTGCCTTCACGGGCACGGGCCGTCAGGTCGGTGGAGAACTTCTCCAACGCCTTGTACGAGGCCTCGGCGTCCGGGCTCGTCACCTTGGCGCCACCGCGCACGTTCGGGATGGCCGCGCGCACCTTGTCGGCCGTGATGCCGTTCTGCTCGAGAATCTTGGCCGCCTCGTTCGGGGCGGCGTCGAGAATGCCCAGCAGCAGGTGCTCGGTGGAGATGTACTCATCTCCCATGTCCTTCATTTCCTTGCTGGCGTCGGCCAACGCGGTGGTCAGCTGGCGGCTGGCCGAAGCCTGCGCGGTCGACGAGCCGGAAGCGCTCGGCAGCGAGACCAGGGCATTGCGCACCTGCGCGCCGATCGTCTGCCTGTTCGCCCCCACGGCCTCGATGAGACCACCGATGACACCGTTCTCCTGACGCAGCAGCGAGTCAAGCAAATGCAGCGGCTCAACCTGCGGGTTGCCGGCGGCCGAGGCGCTCTGCACCGCGTCGCCCAAGGCCTCCTGAGCCAAAGTCGTATATTTCTGTTCCATATCATCCTCCATATTTCGCCGGGCCCGCGAATGCGCGACCAGGCGAAGTCGTCATCTGATATGTTCAACAACGGCCCGGCACGGTTATTCCCAAAACTTGAGTGATTCTGACTCAAGTTTTAAAATATGCCCCGCAGCGTCGCTGCCGACATATGTCACTGCCATTGTGGCGCGAAACGAAGGAAGGCTACCCGCGTTATGCGGATAGCCTTCAAAAATCACAGCGAACACCCAGCTTGCGGGGAATCACTCCCCCTGCACGACCACGTTGCGCAGTTCGCCGATGCCCTCGACGCGAACAATCGCCTCATCGCCGGGCTTGAGCGTGCCCGAGGCGTTCGGCGTGCCCGTCATGATCACATCGCCCGGCAGCAGCGTGGAGAAGCTGGAGATACCGGCAATCTGCTCGGCGATGTTATGGATGAGATTCGCCGTGGTGCCGCTCGCCGCAGGAACATCCTCGCCGTTGAGCGTGAAGCCGATCCTGGCGTCGCGCCAGTCGAACTCGTCCTTCGTGACGATCCAGGGGCCCAGGGGGCAGGAGGTGTCGAAGCCCTTCGCACGCGTCCACATCGGGTCGGAGCCCTGCAGGTCGCGCAACGTCACGTCGTTCACGCAGGTGAAGCCGAGCACATAGTCCATCGCCTTGTCCACCGGCACGTTCTTGGCGATGCGGCCCATGACCACGGCCACCTCAGGCTCGTAGTTCATGTCGTGCGAATACGTCGGGTACACAATCGGGTCGTCCGGGCCGATCACCGAGGTCGACGGCTTCGTGAAGATCACCATCTCAGCCGGCGCATGCGCCTGCGGCGACTGGTTGTGCTCATGCATGAACTGCGCATGCGCCTCGTAGTTCTTCGCGAGCCCGTACACCTTCGACGGGATGACCGGTGCGAGCAAACGCACGCCGTCCTCGTCGAGCGCCACACGCTCGCCGGTCGGCGTCACCTGCTGGAGCAGGGGGTGCCCGTCGAGCACCACGAGGTAGTCCTTGCCGTCGGTGGCGTCCTTCTGCACGAAGGCGTACTGCGGCGTGTCATTGCGGGAAAATCGTGCAAGTCTCATACGCCTCAGTCTACGCCCTGGTTTCACCGGACGCACCCATCGGGTCGGAACCGGCGTCGCCATGCGGTGCCGAGAGCTTCCTGAGTTCGCGCGACAGCTCGTCCACCTGGCGTTCCAGTTCGTCGATGCGGCGCACCTGCTGGGCGATCAGCACATCGCGTATATCGCCACGTGAGCCAATGGCCTGCGGCGCGAACGAAGCATCGATATGCGTGGGGGCGCGCAGATCGGCCATGACGGCATTGCCTCGCTTGCCGCGGGGTTGTTTCACCGTTGTCGCCGCCACGTTCATTTGCCTGCGCCACCGTGCGATGGCGCATTCGATGCGCTTGTAGCCAATGAGCGAGGGGTCGAGCCCGGCTTCGCGGAACAGTTGGACCGGCGACTCCCCTTGCGCGTACCGCAGCACGCAGTCGACCTTGAACTCCTCGGTGTAGATGATGCGGTTACGCGTGGCATCCGCCACCGCAGGCAATGTTTTCAGGTACGCGACCTCTTCGACGCTGAACGCGCCGCCCCCGCTTGCCACCTTTGGCCCCCTCTCCCAGACCTTCGATCTGCTGCTTTCAATGTACCACTGCGACAATCGGCACCGCAATGTCTGGCACACGCTGCATGTCGACAACATCGGCAACCGATAAGCCGGAGAAACATATGGTTGTGCCCGCCTCCTTGCGCAAGGAGGCGGGCACAACCTATTACGAGATATCAGTTCATCTCTCAGCCGCGAAGCTGCTGCTTCAGGCTGTGGGAGCGCACAGCGATGAGCGCGGCGGCTCCACCGATCAGCAGGGCCACCACGACCAGCATCGTGATGCCCGCCGCACCGGTGAGCGGCAGCTGCGTGATGGACTTGACGTTCTTCACCTGAATGGGGGCGGTACCAGAGGCCTGCGTGGCAAGACCCAGCAGATTCTCACCCGTGTCCAAGTTCCAAGATGCCGAGGTGACATCATCCGTGGTTGTAGAAGTGACAGTAGCGTTGAACACGGCCTTGAAGTTGGACGAGTACCTACTCAACACATCGGTTTCCGTGACCTTGTACGTGCCAGTAGGAAGACCATAGATGACGATGCTGCCGTCCTCCTGGGACGTAACCTTGCTGACGGTCCCGTTGCCACCATTGGGCGCATAGGTGTAGGTGTTGTCCGTGTGCTGCACGAAGTTGAGAACTTTGCCCTGAGCATCAGTGAGCTGGAATTTGGCGCCTGCCGCACCGTTCTTGTCAGTGTCTTCCACGCCAACCTTCTTGAGCTGGAGCTGGCTCACGGCACGTGTGATCTCCTCGGTGCCTCGCCAATCAGTGGGGTCATCTCCGCCGACGTTGACCTTATTGGAGACGGTATCCAGCGCATCGCTGTTCACCGTGGCCGCATAGGTCACCGTCACCTGCTTGCCGGCCAATTCAGGATGAGCGGTTGCATACTCTGTCAAATCCACAGTGAAGATGTTGTTCTTGCCATTGCCTTGAATCGGGAATCCCTCAGTGCCGGTGATCGTAGTCCCGTTCAAATCAGCGCCGGTGAAGCCTTGAACCACGAAATCGGTACCATCAGTCAGCTGAGTACCATTGACAAAGACCTTGATGTTCTTCTCACCCGTCGCTGGATTATCGACGGTCAGGCCGAGACCCGGCGTATCGATGATGTAGTGATATTTCACGGTGCTCGTTGCATCATGTGCCGGCAGTGTGGAGGTGATGGTGTAGTGAAGCGTGTCACCGACCTTCAGCACTTTCGGATCGTTGGCGTCGATGGTCTTATGCGGCGTAGGCACGACCATCTTCACATTCAGCTTACCCAGCGTAATGGTGCCGCTGGGCTTCTGGGCGATCGACGTGTACTCGGCCACCGTCGATGGCATGATGGCCGGCGCCACTTCAGCGTCCTCAGCACCGCTAGTGCAGGTCACAAGATACCAGCCCGGCTGCAGACCAGTAATCGTGGCAGATGTCGCTCCAGGTGCCACCGTTGCCTCATGGGTGCTGTTCAGTCCGCTACCTGCCAGCTGCTTCGCAAGCACACGGAGCTGCGAAGACGAAAGCGTGGTCACGAGCAGGGCCAGATTGTTGTCGACCACATTCGCGGCAGTCAGATCCACATCCGTCGTCCAACCTGCCGGATTGGCGTCATTCAGGGCGTTAATGGCCTTCTTCAGGGCCGCATTCGCGGCTGCAGGGGTGCTCATCGCCAAATCGTTGATTACTCCATTTGCGCCCGTGGCATCCGTGAACGTCGCCAACTGGTAGGCCTGGAACGTCTGGCCTTCCAATGCCTCATTGATCGTGATGGATTCAGTAGAACCTGTGAGTGGGGCTGCATTGGCGGTTGCCGCGCCAATCGCCAGGGTGCCGAGCGCCGTTGCCGCGGCGGCCACCCCTGCGAATACTCGTTTGAGATTCATGTTCATTCCTTCTCTGTTGTGTCATGGGCTGTGACGCCCCGAACGCACGCATCCTCTCGGACACGCCGTGCAATGCCCGACGCAATGCGAGGGGCATAACACACATCTTGATATTCTGTTCAGTTGTTCCTGCGCCTCACAGGCGAAGGAGGTGCGGCCGGGCCTGCTTGGCCCAGCCACGAAGTCATAGGGCATCAGAGCATGTGACGCCTACGCCAAGCGGATATGCCTACTGCACTCAGGACAGCCAACGCACCCAAACCGCCAGCGACTGCGAGCCATGCCAAAGGCGTGGCACCCTGTTCACCGGTGAATGGAAGCTGCGACACCGCAATCCAGTGATTGGTGAATGCGGCAAGATCCTTGTTGGATTCGGTGTCGTCAGTGTCGTTGACACCGTAGCGATAGGTCACTCCGGTCGGGATCGTGTCCCCCTCCGTGGGGACGTGGACAGTGACCGTCACCGTGACCGCGTCCATGTCCGCTGCCCATCCTGCGCTGGGGGAGGGGGCGTTCTCCCTGACATTGAAGGTGTACATCGCATCCGCGCCGAGCTGTGGGGTTGCCAACTTGATCGATGTGTCAGCAAAGGTTCCAGTCACCTGCGTGCCATTGGCGAACCGGTCGCCGAGTGTCAGCGTCGCGTCCGTGAATGGCGTACCGTCCGCATTGGTCACACCTTCTGCGGTGACCGGTGACAACGTGAACGTGAAGTCCTGATCGGTGTCCGTCCCTTGGACGGTCTTGCCGACGCGGATCTGATTCAGGTTGAAGCTGATCGCGGCCGGATAGTTGGTCACGGTCGAACTGTATTCACCGGCTGTATTGGCGGGAATCGTGATCGGCTTCGTGTAATGCGTGTGGAATCCGTCCACTGGCCGTTCGGTCACGGTATATGTGCGGTCAGCAGCCGCTTTCGGGATGAGTACTGTCGACGTCCAGTTTGAGCTCTTACTGATGTCAATGTCTGAATAGCCGGTGCACTTGCCATCCGTGTCCATGCACGTCACGTCCACAGTGACCTTGTCCTGTTCAGGATTGGTCGCGATCCACGCCTTGTCGATGCTCAACCTGGCAAACTGCGTAGTATCGACCTGGATGACCGGGTGCGGGTATTCAGTGCCTTCGACTGGGCCCTGTTGTTCGCCATCCACGCGGGGCGTGTAGTCGATCGTGGCCCTCTCGTTGCTCCGGAAGCCTGACTGCCTAGCCGACGAAGCACCGGTGTCATCATCGCCCTTGGTATCGCCATACCCGTTTTTTCCGGCATTGACGTTGGCCGCATACTCCTCATAGGCCTTGGCCGAAGGGACGATCTTGTACTCCAACGAATACGTGTATCCGTCCTTCAACACATACCCTTGAGGGAACGAGATGGATATCGTCTTCGACCCCGGCTGTGCGATGGTATAGTCTGTCAATCCGACCTCGGACGGGTCCACCTTCTTGCCATCCTTGTCACGGATGACCAGCTCCGCGTCGAAGTTCTGCGCATTTGGTTTCGAGAACTCGACGTAGTCCGACAGTGTATCCGTCATCGTCACATCCTGGTACGCGGTGCCGGACGTGACGATACTGATGATCTCCTTGAAGATCGTCTGCAGATCGGTGCGGGCGGACACCGCATAGTAGTAGGTTCCTTCTACTCGGTCATGGGGTTCGCTCATGCTCTGCGCTTTCGGATAGTTGCTCGACACGTAGTTCATGAACTTGTTGGCGTTATCCGTACCACTCGGATCCGCTCCCGGCATGGCGCCGATGGAAATAACTTGGGAATGGTCGTTCTTGAGCTGCGCCGCAGCTTTGATCGCGTTGTTGGCGATCTTGGCTTCGAATCCGTCGCTCGACGTGGGAGAACCATCGCTATAGAAGACGGTCAGTTTCTGTGCACCGGGGCGGCCCGAATTCAATTGCTTGACCGCATGCTGCAAGCCGAAGTCGGCTCGCGTGGCACCGCCCGCTTTCAGCGAGTTGACGGCGGCCTGTTCCTTCTGCAGATCCTCAGGCGTCCAAGCCAAGGAGTGCACCGTCTGGGAATAGTTATAGTTATACCCGTCCTCATTGTACGTGTCGTTGCCGATTTTATCGGAGTTCTTGCCTGCATACTTGATCAGCGCGACCTGCACCTTCTTGCCGGGGTCGTTGATACGCTGGTTCTGATCCTCAACTTGGTCCAGGAAGTACGTGACCGCATCCTTCAACGCATCCAAGCGAGTCTCCTCGCTCTGCTTCGATTTATAAAATTGGACGTCTGGTGATACACTCGCACTCGGTCCTCCGATCCAATTATATGTGACTGTATACTTCTGCCCAGCCGAATCTTGATCTTGCCATGTCGTGCACCGTCCCCAACTTATCGCAGAACACCTTACAGCTTGGTAGCTTCCATCTTTCTCGACATAATACGTGGAGATGGGATTCATGGATAGCAGCTCCACCTCATTATAGACGAGCTTGCCTGAGAGTTCATTCATACTGCCAGATACATCCAGCACGAGGGCGATGTCGAGCGGGACGACCTGCTGCTCAGTGGATTCGTCGGACTTGCCCGTCACATCCATGCTCAGCGTGTATGTCCCGTCATCGTTCTTGGAGATTCGCTTGGTGTGCTGTGGAGCGTCCACGTTCCCAGCACTCGCGGTTGCGGCTTGGGGGTCCGCCGTCGCGGCCGGCTGCCTATCGTCGGCAAAGGCGGCCACGCTCGCGCTGGCCATGCCGAGGCTCATCGCCACTGCACACAACGATGCGAGAACACTGCGCAACGGTCTCGCGCCCTTCCTTCCCGCATGATCACTCGCGCCAGATTGCGCGGAGCGGTGCTTCAATCTCTTCATACTTCCCCCACTGAAATCAGTCTGATCGAACAAATCAATCTTGAATCGAGCATACACGGCTTTTTTCGCGGTAGACACACTCTATTCAAGGGGTTCAATTCGCCGTTAGATTAAAGGTTTATGCCCATATCTTACCAAATTGATACCCTCAAGATATACCCTCGTCAACAATTTCAAACCGTAGACGCCGCATATATTTCAACCATATTTCACAAATCCAAGTAGATCCCCAGCGGCTGCACGCCGTCAACCACCAAATAGTCCACTCCGGAGTCCATTATTCGGACATGACATCGTCGGGACGCGCATGGCGCATCCGTTCCACGCGTGTGCGGGCGCGCGAGAACCATGTGGCCGCAATCAATCCGATCGCCAACGCCACAATCGCCGCCATGATTCCCACCAAGCGCCCGTCATGCACATCCGACGGGTTCGGAGCGGGGTACGGAATCGAAACGCGATGCCCTGAGACGAGCAACCGCTGCGTGTTCACGCCATACGGCGTACACGTCATCAATGTCACGCGGTCCTCCCCCGGCACCACCCTCAGCCGGGACGTGTCGTCTGGGTTGATCACGGTGATGGAATCCACGGCGTACGCGAGTTTTTCGCCCATCACATCTATGTAGAAGTAGTCGCCGTTTTTGATCTCATCGAGTCTCGTGAACATGGGGGCATCCACCAGGCCACGGTGGCCGGTGATCACCGCATGCGTGTTCAGGCCGCCCGCAGGCAGGCTCGTGCCATACAAATGCCCCGCCCCCGCGGCGAGCGCCTCCTCCGACGTACCGTGGTATATGGGCAGGTTCACGCTGATCTTCGGAATGCTCACCGACCCCATGATGCCGCCGCCGGTGTCGAGCAGCGACTGGTATTCGGAGTCCTTGCTCGCCGCGGAATCACCCTTCTCCGACACGCTCGACCCACCGGCCCGCTGCGAGAACGGGTCGACGGCCTCACCCAGAATCGGCTGTCCGCTCGCCGCAAGGCGCTGGTTGTACGCCCGCGCATCCCTCAGCTTGTTCTCCGCCTGCGGGTAGGGCCATCCGAGCACACGCTGGTTCACCATTCGCGTTTGGGCGGAGAGCTGCTGCGACGACCTCCATTGGAGCACGAAGGGCGTGGCGCCACCACCACGGCGACGATGGCAAGCACTATGGCGAACACGCGCAATGCGATCATGCGCCGGCGCAACGACCTCGCGCAACTGCACCACATCGGCGACGTCGGTCGCCTGTTCGAACGTGAGCGGCTGCCATTGCCGGGCAGCGGTCCCCTCGCCGCCATTCCTACGCTTCCTACGCATCGTCACCCCCATATCCAATCCGGCAGCAACGCCGAATCGGCCTCACTTGAAGTCGCGTTCGCCGAAGATGGCGGACCCCACGCGCACGATCGTCGCCCCCTCGGCGATCGCATACTCGAGATCGCCGCTCATGCCCATCGACAGTTCCACACAACGCGCGGTGCCGGGCATGCCGAGTGACTGGATGCGCTCGCGCAGGCCGCGCAGGTGTGCGAATCCCTCGCGAATGCGACGCTCGTCGCGCACATGCGCGCCCACCGTCATCAATCCCTGCAGTTCAACGCCCCCCAAAGGCGGCAATCTGCTCGGCAAGCTCCAATGCCTGGTCGGGCGCGCACCCGGATTTCGACTCCTCACCGGATTCGTTCACCTCGAGTAGCACGCCCATGCTGCGGCCGCGCACCATGCAACGACGCGCGATCTTCTCCGCCAATTCAAGCGAGTCCACCGACTCGACCGTGTTGACGGTGGGCAGGATCTTGCTGATCTTGTTGCTCTGCAGCTGGCCGATCAAATGGAATGGTATGAACGGGGCCTCCTTGAGATCCTCCGGCTCGGCATAGGTCGGGTCGGCATCGACCGTCAGGTCGAAGTCATACGCGCCGATCACATACCCACGCTGCTTGCACTGGTAGCGCAGGCCGTCGATCTTCGCCACGACCTCCTGCGGCCGGTTCTCGCCGATCATCGGCACACCGGCGTCAATGGCGGCCATGATCTCGCCCACGTCGCGCGTCTTCGTGGCGGCGAGCAACCTGACATCGCCGGCCGGACGCCTGCACGCTCCTCGGCAGCGGCAATGCGGTCCATCACACGATGCACGCCATCGGCGATCTGCTGTGCACGGACCTCGTCAATGACCTCGTTCGCCAGATCCTTGTGATCCATATATGCAGTCATTCCACCCCCACCTTCCGTGTCCAAAGCTTTCCTCACAGGTCACAATAGCGCAATTTGCCTATGCTCGCATGCCCCGCGCGGCACCGTGCAAATCCGAATCATCACACGCGCGCGCAACACCTCCACAATGTTCCCCGGCACCACGACGTCGCCCGCATGCCGCCGCACTTTCCGCCATGAGAACAGATTCAGCGCCTGCTGCGCCGACATTGCCTCCGGGCGTT